>Ga0066599_100000040_pt1 | contig 16499 bp, 9 predicted proteins | sample InisedmetaG_FD_60065 | JGI IMG/M metagenome (GOLD analysis project Ga0066599, IMG submission 60065) | Freshwater pond sediment microbial communities from the University of Edinburgh, under environmental carbon perturbations - Initial sediment | ecosystem: Environmental > Aquatic > Freshwater >...
GCAAACTAAGGCCATTAGTGGCTTGCTTCAATTAATCAAGGACATACCAATGGACGGCAAGCAAGATTATGATGTGCTTGGGTTTATTTATGAATACCTGATTGGAATGTTCGCTGCAAATGCAGGAAAAAAAGCTGGTGAATTTTATACCCCACATGAAGTTTCTGTTTTGATATCAGAAATCATTGCTCATCATTTAAGAGATAAAAATGAAATTCAAATTTATGACCCAACGAGTGGTTCTGGTTCATTGCTTATCAATATTGGTAGTAGTGTTGCAACTCACATTGATGATGAAAATAACATAAAATACTATGCACAAGAATTAAAGGAAAACACCTATAACTTAACTAGGATGAACCTAGTTATGAGGGGACTTTTGCCGAATAACATTGTTACACGAAACGGAGATACTTTAGAAGTTGATTGGCCATATTTTGATGAAAATGATCCAATACACACTTATAATCCGCTTTATGTAGATGCAGTAGTTTCAAATCCACCATATTCTCAAAAATGGGATTCTTCAAACAAAGAAGCAGACCCACGTTATTCAAGATTTGGAGTTGCTCCAAAGGCAAAAGCAGATTACGCTTTTTTGCTTCATGATTTGTTTCACATTAAGCCTGATGGTATTATGGCAATTGTATTGCCCCACGGTGTTTTATTTCGTGGAGGAGAAGAAAGCGTTATTCGTGAAAAACTAATTGAAGCAAATCATATTGATACAATCATTGGCCTTCCGCCAAGCATATTTTTTGGCACAGGAATCCCAACAATTGTAATGATATTAAAACAGAAACGTGCCAATACAGATGTTTTAATAATTGACGCATCCAAAGGGTTTGTTAAGGAAGGAAAAAATAACAAACTTCGAGCTTCAGATATTAAACGAATTGCTGACACAGTTCGTGACAGACAAAGCATATTAAAATTTTCTAAAGTTGTAAAGAGGGAAGAAATTAGGAACAATGAGTACAATCTCAATATTCCTCGTTATGTTGACTCTTCTGAAAACCCTGAAAGTTGGGATATATATGCTTCTATGTTCGGTGGCATTCCTGAAAGAGAAATTGATGACCTTCAAGAATTCTGGGAAGCATTTCCAGGGTTGCGTAATACTTTGTTCTCCAAAAATTCACCTATTAACTCAAACTTAATCGTTGATGACATTAACGATACTATCAAGGAACATGAAAGTGTTCAAAAGTTTGTGAAAGGTTTCAACACCGCATTCGGAAACCTTGATAACTATTTGAAAACAGAATTGTTGGCCAACATGTTAACGGTTAAAATTAATAGAGAAAAAACGGTTTTAAGTGTTGATGTTTTTAAGCGACTTGAAAACATTAAGTTGATTGATAAATATGAAGCATATCAACTATTGGATAACGAATGGGATGTAATCAAAGTCGATTTAGAGATTATTCAAACTGAAGGATTTGAAGCAACTAAAAAAGTTGACCCAAACATAGTTACTCGTAAAAAAGATGGAATTGAACAAGAAGTACAAGACGGTTGGGTCGGTAGAGTTATGCCTTTTTTGCTTGTTCAGGAAACATACTTGAAAGAAGAATTAAAAAACTTGCAAGTTAAAGAAAACAAAGTTTCGGAAATAGCCACAGAATTGGAGGAAATTATTGATTCACTGACTGAAGAAGAAAGAGAATCGAGCATTCTAAATGACAGCAATGATGCTTTTGTGGTGAAAGAACTAAATGAATATCTAAAAGAAATTTTTGCAGATGTTGCATCAGAAGAAATTAATGGTTTAAAAGGGTATATAGAACTACTCGAAAACAAAGCCAAGAAACCTGAAAAAGAAAACTACATCAAATCTCACAAAGAGGTTAATTGGTCGAAAATGGATGCAAGTAATGATAATACTTACAGCAAAGCGGCTGTAAACAAATATTTATTTAAACTGCAATCCAATTTCAAATTTCCTGATGATTCGTTTGATAGCAAGATGGTTAAAACATCATCCTTGTTAGCGGTAGAAAAGGAACTCAAATCTCAAATAAAAGTAGAAACAACTGCACTTCATTTAAAAACAAAAGATGCTATTGAAAACCTGACGGATGAACAAGTATTTAAATTGCTGGAATTAAAATGGATTGTACCCGTAGTTTCATCTATTCAGAATTTACCCGAGACAATCATTACTAAACTTTCAAATAAAGTTCAAACGCTTTCAGACAAATACGCTATTACCTATTCTGATGTAGCAAAGGAAATTAAAGAAGCTGAAAGCACTCTGTCATCATTGATTGGAGATCTTGAAGGCAACGAGTTTGATATGAAAGGATTGAATGAACTGAAATCACTTTTAAAAAATGAGGAGTAATATGGCAAAAACAAATACAAATCCCGAAGTACGTTTTGCCAGCTTTACTGAAAATTGGGAAGAACGTGAGCTAAGTAAAATTTTAATGGAGCGTAAGGTTTTGCAAAAGATCTCAAAAGATGCTCCCATTCTTGCTTTTGCTGCTGGACAAGGTGTTATTGACAGAAGCGAAAGAAAGTCGAACAACAGAGACCATTTAACGCATGACCAGGAGAATAAAATTTATAAACTCACTGAACTAAACGACATTGTTTATAATCCTTCCAATCTTAAATATGGGGCAATTGACCGTAACAAGCACGGCCGTGGTGTTATTTCTCCTATTTATGTAACCTTCGCTACGGAAGAAGAACCTTCTTTTATTGAACTAATTGTTAAAAGTGAAAGGTTCAAATTAAGGGCATTGCAATATGAAGAAGGAACGGTAGTAAAACGACAATCCGTAAAGCCTGAAAACCTTTTGTCTTTGAAGGTCAATATATCACCTTCAAAATATGAACAGAAGAGAATTGGTGGGCTTTTTGAATATTTGGAAAAACTAATCAGACTCCATGAGAATAAGTTAGACAAGCTCACAATGGTAAAAAAGGCGATGCTTGATAAAATGTATCCCAAAACAGGAAATAATGTTCCTGAAGTTCGCTTTAAAGGATTTGATGAACAATGGATTCCATATAAATTGAATGAAATTTCTTCTTACCACTCTTCTACTTTAAGTGTAGGCAATGCTTTAATTAATGGTAAATATAAATTATATGATGCCAAAGAAATAATCGGATTTACAAATGAAAATGTACAGCCATGTGATTATATAACTATCATAAAAGACGGTTCAGGCGTAGGTCGTGTAAGATTGCTTCCGATGAATACAAGTTTTATAGGAACAATGGGAGGAATCAGAGCAACTCAGGCAAATATTAATTTTTTGTTTTATTCTTTAGTTAATATGAATTTCAACAAACACATTACAGGAGCTACCATTCCGCACATTTATTATAGTAGTTATGGTAATGAGGAACTTTTAGTTCCAAACTATCAAGAACAAAGTATGATTGGTGATTTTTTCAAAAAAATAGATTCAGCTATTGACCAAACTAAAAAGGAATTTGAAAAGCTTAAGAAACTTAATAAAGCATGTTTTGATAAAATGACAAGTGCAACATCAAAACATTTTGCATAAATAAATACTGGTACGATGACTTTTACAACAGAAGCTGAATTTGAAGAAGCATTAATACAAGCCCTTTCTAAAAAAGGATGGGAAAAGGAAGTGCTAAGGCGGCCTACTGAAAAAGATTTGTTGAAAAATTGGGCTAATATACTTTTTGAAAACAACAGAGGCATTGACCGTTTAAATGACTATCCACTCACCGAAGGGGAAATGCAACAGATTTTAGAGCAGATTAAAAATTTAAGAACTCCTTTAAAATTAAACGGCTTTATTAATGGGAAAACTGTTTCAGTAACAAGAGATAATCCTGATGACAAATTGCACTTTGGCAAAGAGGTTAGTTTAAAAATTTATGACAGACTTGAAATTGCTGCGGGACAAAGCCGTTATCAAATTGCTCAACAACCAATTTTTCCAACCAAGTCAAAAATCTTAAATGACAGACGTGGCGACTTAATGCTATTAATCAACGGAATGCCCGTTATTCATATAGAATTAAAAAGAAACAGTGTATCTGTTACTCAAGCATGTCATCAAATTGAAAAATACTTAAGAGGCGGAATCTTTTCTGGATTGTTTTCTCTTGTTCAGATTTTCGTGGGTATGGAGCCAAAAGAAACTGTTTACTTTGCCAATCCTGGTCCTGACGGGAAATTCAATAAAGACTTCTATTTCCATTGGGCAGATTTCAATAATGAGCCAATAAATGATTGGAGTGATATTGCATCCTCATTGCTTTTTATTCCTATGGCTCATCAGCTAATTGGCTTTTATACAGTAGCAGATAGTAATGATGGTGTTTTAAAAGTAATGCGGAGTTATCAATACTTTGCTGCAAATGCCATTTCAGATAAAGTTGCCAAAACTGATTGGAAAAGTAAACACGCTTTAGGTGGCTACATATGGCATACAACAGGCTCAGGTAAAACTATGACAAGTTTCAAGTCCGCTCAATTGATTGCCAATTCGAAGGATGCAGATAAAGTAATTTTTATAATGGACAGGATTGAGCTTGGAACACAATCCTTAAAAGAGTATCGTGGTTTTGCAGATGAAAATGAAGAAGTACAAGCAACTGAAAATACAGGAATTCTAGTAACCAAACTCAAAAGTTCAGACCCTGCAAATACGTTGATAGTAACTTCTATCCAAAAAATGAGCAATATCAAAGATGAAGAAGGTGGGCTAAATGCTCATGACATTCTGCTCATGAATAAAAAACGGATAGTTTTTATTGTTGATGAAGCCCACCGTTCAACATTTGGTGATATGCTAATCACAATTAAAAACACTTTCACATCTGCAATCTTCTTTGGGTTTACAGGAACTCCAATTCAAGATGAGAATCAAAAGAAATTGAACACAACATCTACCGTGTTTGGTGATGAATTGCACAGATACAGTATTGCAGATGGTATCCGTGATAAAAACGTACTTGGTTTTGACCCATATAAAATACTTACCTACAAAGACCGTGATTTAAGATTAGCGGTTGCCTTGGAGAAGGCAAGAGCTAACGATGAAGTTGAAGCATTATCTGACCCAAGGAAAAATAGAATATTTAATAGATTCATGACCAAGGTTAAAATGGCTGGTTATGTTGATGCTTCGGGTCGTTATGTTTCGGGCATTGAAGATTATTTACCTACTTCTCAATATGACCGTGATGAACATCATCAAAAAGTAATTGAAGATATTTTAAACAATTGGGTAGTTCTAAGTCAAAACGGAAAATTCCACGCCATATTTGCCACGGATAGCATAGCTGATGCAATTCTATATTACCGTTTGTTCAAGTCAGAAAATCCTGATTTAAAAGTAACAGCATTATTTGACCCAAATATTGACAACAACGGAAATACTCAATACAAAGAGGATGGGCTTGTTGAAATTATGACAGACTATAACGAGCGTTACGAGCAGGATTTTAGATTAGCAAATCATGCAAAATTCAAAAAAGACATAGCTGCAAGACTGGCACATAAAGAACCTTATTTACGAATTGAAACAACACCAGAAAAGCAGATTGATTTATTGATTGTTGTTGACCAAATGCTAACAGGTTTTGACTCCAAATGGATTAATACTTTGTATATGGACAAGGTTCTCCATTATGAAAATATTATCCAGGCATTTTCTCGTACAAATCGCCTTTTTGGTCCTGATAAGCCTTTTGGAACAATACGCTATTACAGATTGCCACATACAATGGAACGTAACATCAATGCTGCGATAAAATTATATTCAGGTGACAAACCAATCGGACTATTTGTTGAGCATTTAGATTCAAACTTGAACTCGATGAACTATGTGTTCGGGGAAATAGTAAGTTTATTCGAATTAGCTGGGATTGAGAATTTTGAAAAATTACCTGATGATTTTTCCGAAAGAGGAAGATTTGCTATACAATTTAAAAACTTCAACAATTATTTAGAAGCTGCAAAGATTCAGGGTTTCAATTGGAATAAATTGAAATACGAATTCGGTAAAGGTAAAGATAAGGTTGTTATTGAAATGGCTTTAGACGAAAACGTCTACCTGATATTGGCTCTACGTTACAAGGAACTATTTATTACTGGAGGTGGCGGAGGCAGTGCGGGTGATGTACCTTATGAAATTGAGGGTTATTTAACAGAGATTGATACTGACAAAATAGATTCAGACTATATGAACTCTCGTTTTGACAAGTACATTAAAGTGCTTAGAAAAGGAGATGTTGGCCCAACTGAATTACAAAACACCTTGGATGAGTTGTACAAATCATTTGCAACCTTAACCCAAGAAGAACAGAAATATGCTAACCTTTTTATTCGTGACGTTCAAAGCGGTGTTGCGAAATTAGAAAGTGGAAAAACTTTTAGAGAGTATATCACTGAATACGAATTCAACACTAAGAATGACCAAATAAAACAAATTTCTCATGCTTTAGGTCTTAAAGAATACAAGCTCCGTGATCTGATGGAATCTGGCTTGTCTGAGTCAAACCTCAATGAGTATGGACGATTTGATGAACTTAAAAATACCGTTGATAAAATCAAGGCTAAAGAATATTTTGAAAAATTAGATGGTAAAACAATCCTCCCCTACAAGGTTAATATCAGGGTTCACAACTTTCTAAAAAAATTTATAATTGATGGTGGTTTTGAAATTTAATATAGAATTAGCCAAAGTCTATTAAAGTAGAATTTAGTACAGCACAAGCGGACACAGGAAACGACATACATTGAAAATGGAAGAAGTAACTCAAATAAATCGTGAAGCAATATTAACTAATGCAATAAACGAATCTGAATTATCAGACTTAAAGCAACATGCCGATAAGATGATAAGAGGATTTGAAAACTTTAATAGCTATTCTTCAAACCGTGCAATATGGGAATTAGTTCAAAATGCTTGCGATTTATCGAAACATTGTGAGGTGGTAATTGATTATAGTAATGGGGGTTTTGCATTTACACATAATGGAACACACTTTACCACCAAAGCTTTTATTTCACTAATAAAACAAGTTAGTGGTAAGTATGGAGAGGAATCTGACATACCTGAAGTTGGGAAATATGGTACTGGGTTTTTAACTACTCATACTTTTGGCCGTAAATTTCTAATTAATTCCATTCTTGAGGCCAACGGTACTTTTTTTAAAATAAAAGATTTTTCAATTGACAGAAGCCCAAAAGAGTGGAAAGAGTTGAGTGAAAATATTAAGAGTCAAAAAGAAAATGTTTACAAAATTATTAAAGAAGGTGCCATCATTTCAAATCCTTTAAACAAAACCACATTTACATTCAAGCCAGAAAGCCCACAAGAGTTTAGTTATATTGCTGAATCGAGTAAAGACATAGAAGATTATGTTCCCATAGTTTTAACAATAAACGAAAGGCTTAAAAAAGTAAATATCATTAATAATGGCATTCAAACCACCTTTGAAAGAGTTTCAAAAGTAGATGTTCCTAACAATCATGCAATTAAACTATTCAAGACATCTATTTCAAAAAATGGAATAGAAAAAGTGCTATATTCAATAGTTGATATAGAAAATCAGATTGAAGTCATTCTACCCATTGATGAGAAGCTAGAACTATTTCAGTTTCCTGAAAGAGTTGCCCGTTTGTTTTTATATTACCCTTTAATAGGTTCGGAGCATTTTGGTTTTAATTTTATAATTAATTGCAATCAATTTCTACCAACTGAAACTAGAGATGGAATTCATTTAAAAAGTAATAAAGATCAGGTTAAAGACCAGGAGGAAACAAACAGAAGAATTTTAGAAAAGGCCTCAGAACTAATTTTCGATTTTCTTAAAAGTAATATAATTGAAGTCTCCAATCCACTTTTGTATGCTCAAATCAATTTTAAAAGAAATACTGAAAATGTTTTACTAAATGAATATTTTGAAACATTACAGCATACTTGGACTGAACAGTTTAAATTATTACCTATTGTAGAAACAGCAGAAGGATATAAGGCAGTTAAAGAAGTTTCTTTCTTTAATGAGGGTCTGATAAACAGCAAAGAATGTTTTGATGATATTTATGAGTTAGCTTCCAGCTTTTATAAAAATATTCCAGTAAATGAGAAGGTAATATTATGGAGCCAATTTGTTGGTGAATGGACAAGTGAAAGTCTTAGTTTTATTGGACATGATGATTTGGTTAGAGCAATTTCAAAAGAAGATCTATCCAAATTTGAAAAAGACTGTTTAATAAATTATTACAAAACACTAATTGCCGAAGAAAGAATAAACTTCTTTTCTGAACATACTTTACTTCCCAATTTAAAAGGTAATTTTTGCATGTTATCGTCACTACTTACTCCAAAAGACTTAAATGAAACGCTAATTGAGATTGGAAAAGCATTAATACCCCATTCAATTGAAAGGTTAATACACAAAGATTTTTGTTTTAACTTTCACTTTGAGAAATTTAATAGAAAAGATTTTTCAAATAGTGTGAAGACCAGATTAGATGAAATGCAAGCATCAACTTGCATTTTTCTTCCTGAAACCACAATTATTGAACATTTCAACAAATCAGTCCTTGACGGAATAACAAAACTTGAATATCACTTCTTTACAAGCTTGCTTAGCTATTGTAAACTCGTTAACAATATCAACTCACAAAGTAAGCCCGCTTCGTTAACCAAAATATTAAGTAGGTATTACTCTTTGGATGAAGGTCTTATTCAAATTTCAAATCTTGATGTACAAGAAGACAATCTAGATATTCGTTCCGCAAGAAAGATTTTAGTTCAGGTGTTTTTCAATTTACTGCGACATCACAATGACGAATGGGTTAAAAAAAACATTCAGTTTTTATTGGATATTGCTAGTTGCAATGAAGACAGTATTAAAGATGTTTATGCAACATCAAAAATATACCCCAATCAGATAAATCAATTAAAAAGTGTTACTGAGTTAAAAAGAGATATAGATATTTGGACAGAGATCAAAGAACTTTATAATAAAGTTACAAAGGATGAAATAAAAGAAGATTTGGTTTACCAACAATTTAATGAGTTTGTTGCCGAAGACCGATTTGTAACAAACAAATATTTAACTAACCAAATAGAGGACGTCTTTTTTAATACCGACATACATAATATTAATGAGCATCCATTTAAAGTTGAAATACTAAATATTATTTCAAAGCTAAGAGAGAAGAAATACGCAGAATTATTTCCAAGATTAGATGACAAAAAAGCTAATTTGATGTTAGAAATAGTTACAAATGAAAATACAAAAGATGATATATTTTCAATTGTAACATTAAAGGAATCGCAACTAAAAAAACTGGGCAAATTAGTCCAGGATGATAACTTTGAAGCATTATTAAATGCTGCTGCTTATATACTTCAACAGCAAATAGAAAACAATGCAGACTTTAGGCATAAATATGAGATTGGTACATACATAGAAAGGCTTATTCGTGAAAAGCTTTCTCAAGAGTTGCAGGACAGAATTACCTTTAATAAAGATGAATCAGTAGAAGCGACAGATATTCAGGGAGGTCAGGATATTGTTATATTACTAGATGGAAATCCGGTATATTTTATTGAGGTTAAGTCAAGATGGGATGCTAGAAATTCTGTTTCTATGAGTAAACTACAACTACAAAGAGCAGTAGAAGAGAATGAACGATATGCTTTATGTGCAGTCGATATTACCCGCTACGAAGGAAACAATGATAGATTCCATCTTACCACAGATGAAATTATACCAATTACAAAGTTTGTATCAAACATTGGAGGGAGTATAAAACCATTGATAGAAGACAATTTAGCAGCTGAAAAAAATCAAACCGAATCAATTCATTTAATAGACTACAGGGGTATAATACCTCAAGAAATAATCAAAACTGGAAATGATTTTCAAATTTTTATTAATTCCCTTTTAACCATTCTAAACACTTTTGAAAATAACAATGCCAATTAGTGGAAATAAGTTTTATAGCCTTGAATGGCAAACCTCCAGTAAGGAAAATAATCGATAAAATGAAATTCCCTGACCCTTCAAAAATTGTAGAAAGTATAAACTAAAGGAACAATTTTATAACCAAACATGGGATGATTTTAATGACTGTATTATATAAAGACAATAAAACCTTAAAGAATATTATGTAATCTTATCAATTCCTGCTTCATTATGAATACTAATATTGATTTTCAAATCGAAATAGAAAAAACAGTTAAGAGTTTTGGCCCAATTTGCGACAAAAAATTGTGGGAGCACTCAATCGAAATTATCAAAAGTGGCAAAAAATTGCGTCCAAATTTTGTGATTTTATTATGGGAGCACTGTTTGCCAAAACAAGATATTCCAAATGAATTAATCAATGATTTAGTTGCCTTGGAATTAATACACACCAGCACATTGATACACGATGATATTATCGACAAAGGATTATTCAGAAGAAACATAAAAACTATCAATTATGAATACGGAGATGAAATTGCGTTGTTAATGGGAAATGTTATCAAAGATTGGGCAATAAAATTTTCAACTCCAAAAAGTACTATTTCGTTAAATGCTGCAAGCTTTGACGTCAATCTAGGTCAGTTGTGGGAAACTTTGGCAAGAGAGCATAAAACAATAAATATAAATCATTACTTAGCTATTGTACTTTTTAAAACTGCAAAGATATTTACTCATTCAATAGATATTTTTTCTTCTTATAGTAAGGTTAAGCTTGCAGCCTCAGAGAAGAATATGCTTGTTGCCATGGCAATACTATATCAAATAGAAGATGATTTATTAGATCATTTAAAAACGAGCCCCAAAGACAAATCAATAGGTCAAGATAAAAAGAATAATGTACACTCTTTCATTTATGCCTCTTTTGATGATGATATTATAGATCTAGCTTATAAAGACGGGGTTTGCTATACAGATGAAGTTTATTTTATTAGGAAATACATTGACATCGTAAAAAAATCGTATAACTTTCAATCTAAAATTGAGGAATTACCAGCAGAAAAGCAACTTAGTTATTTGATAGATTTATGTCAATTATTGATGGCTGAAGCAAAGATTCAAAATGTAAACAATGAAATCAATCAAGTGCTTTCAATATATTTTGAAAATATTTTAAGTTCAATAAATCATTTACAATTGCGTTGAAGGAAATGGATTCAAAAAGACATTTTAATGAAATTGCTGTAAATTATGAAGATTTACGTCCAGTCTATATTCCTTTAATGGATAAATTAGCGGCAGTACTTGATATTAAAGACAATGATGTGGTTGTTGATTACGGTTGTGGACCGGGCCATGATTTAAAATATTTAGCAGAGAGATATAAAATAAAACCAATAGGCATTGACAAATCAGCAGAGATGTGTCGTTTAACTTCAACGAAGATTGGTATCAAATACATTATAAACGGGGACAATCAAGATTCTGTTCTAAACCTGAACTTTGATAAAATATACTTTAAATTTGTAATGCACCATATACTGCAACCATTTCAATTTATTGATGAAATAATCGACCATTTGAAAATAGGAAATTCATTTGCTTTTGTTACGATGTTGCCAGCGAATGTTGAATCGTATGTGATATTGAAATATTTTCCTTCATTACTTCCAGTTTTAAAAAAGGAATCTCAGAAACAACTTGAAATTATCGAACATATAGAACAAAATGCGTCTATTACTTTTAATAGGTTGGAGTGTGATGTTAGTGAAGAAATTTTTAACGAATCCTTAATTGATAAATTACAAAAAAATTACTCATCATTTATTTCAATTTTGAGTGAGTCTGAAAAGAATAAGGGGATAGAAAAAATCAAGTTAGAGCTAAAGCATAAATTTAACAACAAACATTTAACTAAAGGAGTAATTGGTTATGGAAGTAAACACTAAAATAGAGGAAATCAAAAACAGCTTAAAAGAGTTGGAATTAGAATTTAATAAGTTAATTATTGCAAATCCATATCTGCTTAAATTAACCAATAGAAATGGGAGCTCTGAAATACAAAAAACTTACGCTGAATTTAAGAAATATGATACCTACAAATATTTTTTTCTTATTATAATTGGCTATATTTTTTGTATACTTACTTTGAGTGGTTATTACATTTTTGCAAAAGAATCACAGAGCACTGAATTACAAGCTACATTACCAACTTTATTAAAAGCAATGCCTTTTATTCTTTTAGTTCTATCGTTAATTATTTCGATTTGGGGTTATATCGCTAGAGCAATTCTTGACAAAAGTGCGATAATTGCGATTATCTCAAGTGCTATTGTCATCTGGATAATTTCCGTATTTTCATACTTCAGCAAGCAAACTGATAATAACATATTAATTCTTTTCATTAGTCCTATAGTTGGATACTTAATTGTTCTTTTTTCTTTGTACTATATTTATCGGCCTCTTTTCTCATCCACTTTAAGAAATACCATATTAAAAGGAACGAAGGCAATTCAAGATAAATTGGATGCTCTCAATAAATCAATAGTTCAAGAATCTCATTCAAAAGTTTTAAATAAAATCGTTGATGTGGAAAGTAAAATAACCAATGGCAATACTGATTTTTCTAGGATTCATTCATTGTCAGTTTTAGATTCTTTGCGACTTGAATTGATAAAAAACTCAATAAACGGTATCAATCTTGTTGAAGATTGGAAATACCTCGATTTAGCTCAAAATATGATTGAGGAAATTATGACTTGTAATAATAAAAAAATCACAATTTTGGGTGATTTAAGTTTTCTTTCTACCGATGAAGGATTAGATAAATTAGTTAATACCGTACTTTGTAATGATAAAACTTTTCATATTTATTTTACTGGTGAGAAAGAAACCGGTAGGAATAGTATTAAATCTATTCATTGTGAGGAATTAGTAAAAAAGTTTAATTTGAAATATTGTAATAATCCAAACATTAAAAAAATACAGAATAATATTTCTTTTTATCCGATATTATCTGAATCTTTTACTGGTATTGGTTTTATTGGTTTACGATGTAATACTGACGATGATAATAATAAAAGGTATGAAAAGGTATATGCTTATGTTTCAAGTTTGCTTATTACAGAAAACAATTTAGATATTACAAGAGCAAATCCGTTTGTATTTTCATGGGAAAATTGTAAAACAGATTATTTTAGGACATTTTTAAATAGTAAGATGTTATTTGACAAAGAGTTAAAAGTATTAATTAACAATGTTCCAACTGAAGCATCAAATTTGTTGGATTGTGAAAGACTAAAAGCAAAAAAAGTAAAGAAATGAATAGTAAAAATCTTTTATGGTTAGTAACTGTCGGTGTTGCTACTTGGGTTGTGGCTGCTGCCACAGGGCAATTAATTGTCTTTGCGACAGGTGTTAATGCGTCCTCATCTTTAATAAATGGTTTTATTGTGCCGTTTTTATTGGTTTTTGGAGTTTTACCTTCAAAAAGTAAATTCCCTCTTACGGTTGCTTTTACAGTATATGGTATTTTGGCAACTTTCACGGTACTATTAGGTCCTCCGGGGCTGCAGAAAATTCCTGTTGCATTTGCTGCTGGTTTCATAACGGACTTGTTAATTCTCTTTCTATTTAAAACACTTAAAATAAATGAATCAATCTCATATTGTATAGCATTTGCTGTTTGGGGTGCATTGTTAGCAATACTTGCACGAGTGTTGTATGAAATAATGGAATTACCAGGGAAAGAAAAATTTTTAGAATTGTTCTGGGTAATGGTTGTAGTATTTGTTGTCGAAGCAACTATTGCGGGTTTCGTTGCAGTTAAAATTTACTACAAAAGCAATTTTGCCCAAAACCCGTTAATAAAACGATTGAACAAAGACGAAGAATCATAAAAGAAAAATGGTTGAAGCCAAATCAATAAATATTTCTATTCAATCCATATCAATTGGAGAAAGGGAATTAATAGACAATCTGTTCTTTACTTTAAATTTAGGCGGTGTTAGTTTATTGAAGGCTCCTAATGGAACAGGCAAATCTGTACTATTATCTATCCTATCCGGTTGGGATGAAAATATTGTTTCTGTTAATATATTTGGCACCTATTCAAATGGACATCAACATTTTGATTTACCAAAGGATATAAGGGAATACAGAAAATATGCCCGGCGCAGAATAGGTTATTTAAGCCATAAGATTTTTGAAGAATCATTAGGAGTAAAATTCGGTGAAGAAATAGCTTTTATCATTAACAAATACAAAGCAATTCCTGCCGAAATTCAAAATACCATCGATTATCTAAGATCAAAAAATAGTTTGAATTTACTGGTCGAAAAAATGTCAAAAGGGCATAGGCAATTAATGGCAATTGTTGATGTATTGTCTGATTATGAAAACTATGAATTAATATTGCTTGATGAGCCAACGAGTTTTTTAAATGACAATAATTTAGAGTGCTTTATTCAACAAATTAAACTTATTGCTCGATTAGGTAATTGTGCTATTATTTTAGCTTCAAATGATAAAAGATTGTTTAATCAGGAATTTTCTGAAATTGTATTAGCTCACCCTGAAAGAGAGAAAAAAGATTTTTTCTTTGAAAAAGCTCCAGATGCAATAAAGATTGATAGCGTTTCCATTATAATTAAAGGTTATCCTTTGGGGCAATCAGGGAAATTACCATTTTATTTTAATGAAGAAATTAAAGAAAATGAATCTGTAATAGTTGTAGGTGCAAATGGTAGTGGTAAAACTACTTTTATTAATGTATGCGCAGGCATAATTAGTATCAAAGGTACAATTGAACACTATTGTGGTAATCAAAGAATCAAAATAAGGCAATTATTTCCAAACCACTTATCTTTATTATTTCAAGAACCCATAAATTATGAATTTAGAAATACGTCAGAAGAGATTTTATGTCAATTGGAGAAAACTAAAAATTTCCAGTTTTTCGATAATCTATATGAAAATATTTTATCCTATTATTTAATTCCTAAATTTCAAAATCCAAGAACATTATCATCAGGTCAATTAAGAGTGCTTTGGTTAATTTCAATGCTTGGCTGGTCTGGTCGGTGGGTTCTTGATGAACCTGATGCTTCATTAGACGATAAATCATTGGAGTTGTTCTTTAAACTATTGGATATTCATATAGCAAATAAAGGCACTTTTATTATCGCAACTCATAGTAAAGAGATTTATAAAAGGTATAATTTTAGAACTATTGAATTATAATAAGTATGCAGAAAACATATAACATTTCTCATTTGTTAGGTCTATTTTTAGGGTTGCTTTTTTATACTTCAATAGGTTTATTGCTTATAGTTTCAAATGTTCCTTTAAGAGTAGTTGTGTTTTTCTTGCTGCTATTTCTCGCCAATTTTAAGAAACAACACTATTTCATAATAATCATTTCATGTTTAGTCGGATTAGTTATAAGTCCGTACCAAGACTGGAGATTAACTTTATCAAATATTTTAAGTTGGGGATGTTTAACAGGAAGTATTCTGGGTAGTATACTGATTTATAAAGACATATTTTCAGGTGGTGATTTTGCCTCAATATCAAAATTTTTCAAAAACAAAAATAAAGTAGCCATTTATGCCTATTATGTTTTCAAAATTATTCCAATGATTTCAGATTTACTTGACCGTTTATCGAAAGCTTATATGGTTTATGGAAAAAGAAAATATATCGGAATGAAGAAATCGTTAAAATATAAAATATTCATTGACGCTCTTGATGGTTTTTATAGCGAATTACTATCAATAATGTTTTCTCAATTGCGAGTCTTAGACAGACGTGAAAATGTTGCCTACTCTGTATCACAACAGAAAAAAGCAATTAATTCAAAATTGTTGATTATACAGTCATTAATTATTCTATTCATAACAGCTGCAACTATTAATAGTAGGCTAAAATTTTTATTCCTGTAAAATAAGGAATATACTTTTGGCAAATTGCCATCTCACACATCCAAGCACATTTGCAATTCGAACAAGACAACTCACGGCCTAAAATTGCATAAGAGCCTGTATATCTGGCAACACTGCTTATACCGACACTATAAAAACTATGATTTTTAAGAAAAAAACAGAATGACTACCTTTAAAACCATTGATTGACAGCAATAAGTAGGTAACACGAGGTATAGCCAATAAAGTTTTCAGTGGTTACAAAGGTTTGAAGCCCACGTCAGCTTTAATTTTACCTTGAGAGGAAATCGTCCACAATCCCTAACTGGCCGAACAATCAACTGTTTCAGGCAATATAAAATCAAGATAAAAATATAACTGCACTATAGACTATAATCGTCACTTCGTATTCTAAGGCATTTCACAGGATTTAATAGTCAAATTTTGATAAGCCTCCCTGCGCTGTCAGGCACATTACGCAAACAAAAAGCTTGGTAACAAAAATTGAAATATGTTTTTGCGCAAAGAGCCTTCCAGCCCGTCCCTGCCACTAGGCGAGACAGGCGGCTAAAGTAGAAAACTTTTTTTCAACATGACAACTCCAAAATTTGCCCTGCAGCTAACTCACTGGCAAATGTAATAAGCTATCAA
>Ga0066599_100000041_pt1 | contig 16141 bp, 26 predicted proteins | sample InisedmetaG_FD_60065 | JGI IMG/M metagenome (GOLD analysis project Ga0066599, IMG submission 60065) | Freshwater pond sediment microbial communities from the University of Edinburgh, under environmental carbon perturbations - Initial sediment | ecosystem: Environmental > Aquatic > Freshwater >...
TTCACAACCGGCAATTTGGGCTAAGTCTATGAGTAAGAAAAATTGGAAGGGTGCATCTACCAAATATATGCCAGGGGCTAAGAGAGTTCAGGTAAAAAAGAAATGTAAAACATTCCCATACTGTAATCAGGGTGATATTAAGGCGTTAAGAATCTTTGAAAGTGAAAACGTACAAAATGCGATTGACAGTGTCTCGAGTAGCCATGGGTATGATAAGGGGTATATTTCGGAAATTGTGTTTCGTGAAATCAGAAAAAGACAAAACTAAAGATATTTATTAAAAAAAGAAAAAATGGATAAAGAACAATATATCAGATCAAAGTTTAGAAGTATCATTTCTGAAACTATTGATAGTAAGATTAAAGACATTACCGAAAAATTGAATTTAGATAAAGAAACTAAATTATATAAAGATAACGAATTTGACTACGTACAAGAAGGTGAAAATTGTGAACAATGTGGTAGTGAAATGATTGAAGGTGAGTGCAAAGAATGTGGTTCTAAAAAGGGAGAAGTAATGGAAGACGATAAAAAATTGTCTAAAATTTCTGACGAAGAAATCGAAGAGTTACTCAAAGACCTTAAATCTGATTCTAAAGAAAAGGAGATTAAAGAAAAACTTTACGGAAAACAACGAGAGTTAGATAAAAATAAAAACGGAAGAATAGACTCCAAAGATTTTGAGATGTTAAGAAAAAAGAATATGAAAAGAAAAAATGATTCTGAAATTGATGAAAATTTCTTAAAAAAAATGTTTAGTAAAAAGAAAGAAGAAGAAACACAAATAGAGGAACCAAAATCTGGGAGCAATCAATTTGGTTTTGATTATGACCCAGCTGATTGGGATCATAATACCATGATGCCTAGATCTGTTATGGATCGTGAGAATGAAGAGTTTAGAAAACGAAAAGAAAATCCACAACCAGTAAAAAACCAATCTATTGAAAAAAGTTCATCGATGAGTCCTGAGGCGGAAAAAATGGATAAAGAGTGGGGTGGTCTTGCTTCAGTTATGGGTGTTGATCCTCGTGAAGCTCAAAGACTTTCAGATATGACGAAAGATGAAACAAATGAAGAACAACTTTATGAAGTGGAGTTTGAAAAAGAAATGGAAGAGGAAGAAACAATTGAAGGAAACGCTTTCACTGGAGCTTTAGCCAAAGCGAAAAAAGAAGGTGATGATGATTTTGAAGTTGATGGTAAGAAGTTTAATGTTAAAGAAAGTATCTTATACACAGAGTCTGATTTAGTTGATTTAATTGAAAGATTGGTTAAAGAAGAAAAGTCTAAATTTACCATGAAAGAACCAAAAGGTTATAGAGAATACGAAAAGGCACACAGAGCAGATAAGAAAGAAAATGATGACTATCTAAAGAGTGTTGCTAAAAAGATGACTGATTATTTAAAAGGAGCTTCTGACGAGGGAACTAAATATGAGATGAAAGAAACCAACAAATTCCCAAGTGAAAATGGTGGTTTGAAAAAAGGTAATAGAAAAAAATACACACCATCAGATGCTGTTGATGATTATATTGAGGCTTTTAATTATGGTAGTGGACAAACAGGTTTAAGATTTGATGAAATTAAACCTAATGATAAGAACATTGAAAAATATTTGAAAGGGGATAGTACAACGGGGAATGCTCAAGTTGATAAAGACGGAAACGCACTCGGTAATGTCGTACCTTCAAAAGTAGGGGACAAATTCTATAAGATGTATAAAGACAATCTTTTTGGTCAAGAACAGGCCGAAGCATCATATAAAAGACAATCTCAACCTGTTGATATGGCTGGTGATGATACTGAAGAAGGTGACTTAAAATCTAAAAGAGGAAAGAAATCTAAAAAAACCGCTGATAGTGTTTTAGACAAACTTGATGAGTCAGTTAACGATAAAAAAACAAAAATGTTAAACGAGGAATTTGAGAAGATTCAAAAATTGATGAATTATAGCAAAAGAACACAATAATTTACAAAAAAATACCTTAACCTATATTATCCATAGTTAGTAATAGCTATGGATAATTTTTTTAACTACATAACCAAAAATTTAGATCCCGAAGAAGTGGATATATGGTTCAGGGTGAATAACATAATTCCTGAGAAAATGGGTTTATATTATGACCTATCCTATAGTTTATACCTCCTTATTAAAAAAACCTATTTAGGTGACAATCAAAACAATAACGAAACTAAAGTTGAAATGACGGAAGAAGATAATACCAAACATTTTGATTGGTGTTGGAATAAAACCTTAGATAATTTCAAAAAAGAAAGTATTGTATTTGAAAGAGAAGGGGAACACTACGATTACTTTTTATCATTATTCAGTGAATTATATTACAGACAAAATAAGGAGACAATCAGAAACTCGATAGACGTATTCTTTAACGATTTATTCAATAGAGAAAAACCTTTTACTCAGGTTGATTTAGATTTGATCTACAATATCTATAAGACGTTAGATAAAAATTTAGTCCTGTAGCCTTTACAAAGGACAATTTGTTAATTAGAATACTCTAAATAAACTTTTAATAAAACCAACAAAATGGAGACATTAGAAAAAATCAAGGAATTGACAGAGCTATTAAGTGTAGATGGAAATAAATTTTTTAGTGGAAATAAAAGCGCTGGAACAAGAGCAAGAAAAACCGCACAAGAATTGAAAGCCTTATTACAACAATTCAGAACTGAAATCTTAGAAGAAAAGAAAAAATAGTTATGTACCAAATGGATATTTTCTTCCTATTCCTTTTTGTACTTTCAATAGTACATGTTTTAAACATACTTACGAATGTTATAAAAAATATTTTGAGTGATGATCCTAAAAGAGTAGTTTACTCAACGTGGGGGAAAATATCCAATTATTTTTTCATTTCATATCTCTTAACTTACATTATCAAATTTTTTTAATAAAATGTATTACGAACTAAAAGACATATTTGAGTATCTGGTTTCGGTTAGAAAACTTAAGAATTATTTAAGTATTGATATTGAATTCCCATTAACTTGGAAAATCCCAAAAAGATTTGCCCAAGAAGATAAAATTATGGAGAATCAAAAACTTAATGAAAATGGTAGGTTTTTTTCATTTGTGTGTGAGTTTAATGAATCGGTCGTAAATCTTACGGTTGAAAACATTAAAAATATCATTGCATATAATAAGGAAATCGAATTAAAGGAACGATTACTAAAACAAAAAATTGACGAGTTAAAGAGAATCTTTGAGAGCAAGAATCTAGAAAACCTACAAACACTTAAGTTTGAATTATTTGAAGAAAAATTAGACGATGGAGAAGAAGATTTCAACGAAGGGGGAACAAGCGATAGATTGGTTGAGGAGTGAGATTGAAAAAGACAAATTACAATTAGAAAACGAAAAAAAACGACTAATTGAATCGCTTAAGGGGTTTAATAAAGAAGATATTGTCAAACCAGTAGAAAAATTAACATTATGGAAGAGAATCAAGAAAGTGGTAATGGGGTAATAGAAAATCTTGCATTAGTAACAGACGCAATGCAGACCATATTTCCCGATGGTAAAATGATATGTGTTTACGAACTAAATGAAGATGACTATAAAGAAGTTCAAAAATTATTTAGGAAGATAGATCACCATCACAATAGATTTTCGGTTGACATTTCAGGTTTGGAACATGTATTCATTAATGGAAGTATTTCGGAAGAAATCAAAGAAGATGTTGTGGAAGAACCAAAAAAAGAACCGAAAAAGACTTTATCTAGTAAATTATCATCTTGGTTTAAAAGTGGTAGAGGTACGATAAAGTAACTTCTTCTCAATACCCATATCCTCCAATATTGTATATAGATACTTTTTCTGAGGTTTGGATGTTTCTACAACAACAATACAGTTAGCAATTGAATTATCAACAAAAAAATCATTTAACGAATTAAGGAATCTCCTTGATTCGTTTTCATTTTTAAGTGAAAATAAATTAACTTTATCATCCTCCTGAACGACAATCTTATTATTTAATCTAGAAATTAATATAACACCTTTCCTATAGACATATTTTTTATAAAAATCATTTAAAGTGATTTTTTCTCTGGTTGTTATGTCAAATATTGTTTCCTCAACTTGATAGTTACTCACCTTAATTATTTTAAAATCGGGGTCATCTAATTCTACCTTCATTTGTCTCCCTAACCTATCTTTCACGAATAAAGAATCAAATTCATTATTTTTCTTCTCTAAAAGACACAACTCAAAGTCACATTCCCTTGCGTTCTCAATCTCACGACCAAAATAAACATTTTTATTTTCCTCAACTAATTTATTGTAGAACTCATCCGCTCTTTCGAGGGTGATAAATTTCTTTATTATTTTTTTTCTTGTTTTATTTTTAAACAATACGACCATGTAGTTCATGACTAAAAAATAATAATAAATTTAAATAAATGAATATTGACAATTTTTACGAGGTGTTGGGGGTTAGTGAAACCGCAACTCAAGATGAGATTAAAAAGAAATATAGAAAGTTGGCAAAGGAAAATCACCCCGATGCCGGTGGTAACGAAGAACTATTCAAAAAGATATCAACCGCATATGATGTTTTAGGTGACGAACAAAAAAGAAAACAATACGATAACCAAAAAAGAAATCCATTTGGGGGTGGTTTTGATGGAATGGATGGTATGTTCTCACAGATGTTTAATCGAAGACAAACTAATAATACCAGACCTGTTCATACATCAAATATTACCGTAAATATTGGTACACTAAATTCATATAAAGGTGGTAAACATACTTTATCTTATAGAAGACAAGCGTCTTGTGATCCTTGTAGTGGTACTGGTGGTGATAAGAAACTTTGTAATGGTTGTGGTGGTACAGGATTTACTGTTAAACAATTCGGTCAAGGAGGTTTTGTTCAACTAATGCAGGTTGCGTGTGAAACTTGTAATGGGTCGGGACACATCATGGTTAACCCATGTTTCTTATGTAATGGATCAGGCACTAAAGCTGAAATGAAGACATTAGACATATCTTTACCACATGGGGTTGATAACGGACAGTTTTTACGACTAAGTGGTATGGGAGACTTTAGAAACGGTATGTATGGTGATTTAGTTGTAAGGATAGAATTAAAACCGCAAGACGGGTTCTCCAAAGTAGGAAACCATTTGGTGTACGATGCGTTTATGACGTTAGATGATCTGAATTCAGGAAATTTAGACGTACAACATCCTGACGGATTATTAAACATAAAACTCCCAAGAAATATTGACACGTCAATACCTTTGAGAGTTAAATCTAAGGGGTTTAAATTAGAGAGTGTTGGGGATCTTATTGTAAATCAATACGTGAAATATCAAAGAGATTAAAATAGGTTAATCACGTCTTTAATAAAAGATACGATTCCGTATAACCCAAAAAAGGTGAAAATACCACCAAAAATTAAAACAAATCTTTGGGTATTTTGAACTTGTTTGCTATCTTCGCAAGTTCTACATTTAACTTCTGTTGCTTTTTTTTCTTCCATACCTATAATTTAGTTAGTTGATAGTTGAAAATAAATATTTAAAAAAGTATATTTGTACCATGTTAAGTTATATAGGAGGTAAGAGTAAAATAGGTAAATGGATTGTACCATATTACGATAAGAATATGGAGGTATATTTAGAGACCTTCGGTGGAATGTTTTGGTGTTTCTATAATATGGATCTAAAACAGTTCCCAAATTTGAAGAAAGTCGTGTACAATGACTTTAACCCACTGAATTACAATCTATTTAAATGTATTCAAAACCCTACCGAATTACTTAGGACGATCAATTCTATTGATTGTCAAAAACAAGGTGAGGACATAACACCCGAGTTGTATCGCGAACAATTCGTAAGCTTTCAGGCTGATATTTTTAATAAAGATTTCAGCGTAGAGGCTTACGATTACGAAACCGCAGCGAAGTATGTTTATGTCCTCACACAAGTTTTTAGTGGGTCAAAACCCGAAACATCAAAATTTATTGACCTAAAAGGAAAGTATAAGTCAAAATACCTTACCTTTAGAGATAAATTAATGAAACCTGATTGGGTAGATCATTTCTTAAAGATTACTGACGTTGAAAATATGGATTTTGCTGACGTGATTAAGAAATATGACTCACCATCAACCTATATTTATTTGGACCCACCTTATTGGAAAACCGAGAACTACTATTCCAATCACGACTTTGATCGTGAAGACCACGAGAGGTTAGCTAAGGTTCTACACGGAGTGCAGGGTAAGTTTTCGTTGTCATATTACGACTTCGAATTACTTCACGAATGGTTCCCTGAAGATCAATACACTTGGGTTAGAAAAGAGTTTGCGAAAGCTGCGGCAGCTAAGAAGGGAGCAAAACAAAATATGGGTGAGGAATTACTTATCATGAATTACTAATTTTTTTCTATTTACAAATATTTATTAATAAAAAAATAACTATGTCACTTAGATTCACCAGTCTATTACGAGATCTTATTGTTGAAAATTCAAGATTTCAAGTACTTTTCGATAAATTCGTTAAACCGAAGGACAAAAATCAAAAAGGTATTATCCCATTTGAAACGTTATTTGCGTTGATTGCGGCTGACCCAACCTCAACTTTCCCTGAAGGTATAGATATGGATAATGTCACACCAAAAGATATGGATCGAGTTAAGATCGGTAAATATACTCAGTGGTTGTTGAAAAACTTTATTACACCTAGATTACCTGAGGATCATCCATTAAATGTTTTAGATCGTCAATCAGGTCAATATAAAGCGGCTTTAAAGGAATTCCAAGACCTTTTCATGGAGGATTTATATAAGGTTACTGGTGACCTTAAAAAGTTTGAGAGATTCAAAAACAGACTACCACAAGAATTCCGTGATATTAATAAATTAACTCCTGAAACATTATATGATAATGTTAAGGACTTCAGTTTAGAAAAAACTAAAGCTACCGCTACTGAGAAGAAAGAAGCGTCTAAAACATATCAACACCCTGGTGCCGAAATCGTTTACCGTGGTCAAGATTGGACGGTTGCTAAAATTGAAGATAAAGGACAACTTGGTAAGGATGCTGCTTGTTTCTACGGAGGTTCATACCAAGAACCTGGTAAAGGTGAAACAAGATGGTGTACATCATCACCTGGTTTAACGTGGTTTGACCGTTATATTAAAGACGGACCATTATATGTTGTAATCCCAAATAAAGGAGCTAAACATCAAGGTGATAAAGAATATGGTGATGTATCTGGTCTTCCAGCACTTCGTTATCAGTTCCACTTCCCGTCTAATCAGTATATGGATCCATCGGACAGACAAATCAACTTGGTCGACTTCTTAAATACAAATGAAGAAGGACTTAAAGGATTCTTCAAACCTGAGTTTATGAAATCATTAGCAGGTGATAAAGGAGATAAGGTTGTTATTGACTACCCTGGCGACTCAGCATCTAAGTTCGTCGCTCTTTATGGGTTTGACGAGTTATTTGCGACATTACCTGAAAACCTTAAACGATTCACATTTAAGAATTCGTCTAGAGGTGGGGATAACATCAACTTGAACATTCCAAACGACATTAACAGATTCAAGCAACTACAAGCACTTAACTTGGTTGGATGTGTAACGTCATTACCTGAAGCGATTTGTGAATTACCAAACTTACAATACTTGTCTTTGGTTGATAATAAAAACCTACAAAGATTACCTGAGTGTATTGGTGATATGCAAAATTTGATGGTATTAAATATCCCAGGTGCTGAAGGAAAAGACATCTTACCGGCATCGGTTCTTAGAAGAGCTGAAGAGGACGAAGACTTCAACTTATTCACATAAGAAAACAAACAACAAATATAACCCACCTTTATCGGTGGGTTTTTTATTTTATAAAGTATTTATTAGTATGAAAATCATAATCACGGAACATCAGTTACATTTAATCAACGAGGACTACAAAAGAGATCGTTTTGACGCTGAGTATAGTGACGAATACCCAAAGTATAAAAAGTTGTTTATTAAGATGTTGAAACAAGACGTTAAGTATTATGGGGAAGCTCACGGGTCAATATACTTGATGAATGATAAAAAAGAACCGCTATTCGCATATAGAAAAGGATCTAAGACTTTATATTATGATTATTCTGTTGACCGTGAAATGGAGGACATGATTCCACACCACATAATGTCAAGACATTTAAAAAATGCGGCATACGACTACTTCAAAGGATTGTTTCCTGATGTGGAGATAAAAGAGGTAAATGGGGCAAACATAGGGTAATGAAAATAATAATAACGGAAAGTCAAAAAAAACTATTGTTTGAGTCAAGGAATGAAAAAATAAAAAATTTTCTAAAGGGAAAATTTGGTCTTGATTTTACTGATAAAATTAAACAAATCACCTCATCTTACGATGTTCCTATGGAATTTGATGAAGGTATTGGTCCTGACTTAGTTAGACGTTTTTTAAATTTTTGGGGACCAATGTATCTTGTGAATGTGGATGGTAAAGATTATTTATACCAAGATAGAGGTGATTATGAATGGTTTATAGATAAAGATGGTTTTGACTATGTTGATGGTGAAATTGAAGAAAAACTCGGAATTGATATATTAGGTCTTAAGTTTTCAGACATAATCAATTCATTTTTTAAAGAAGAAAACTAATTATGAAAATAATAATATCAGAACGACAAGAGAATATGATTTCGGAAAATATGTCCAAAGACAATATCCGTAAATTTTGTTATCAAATTTGGGACAAACAAAAAAAGATGGGTGAGGAGCCTTATATTGATGATGTTATTTTTGATTTTACGGGAATCAAAAAATATAGTTTAAAAGACAATACAATAATAAGACCTATTTGGTATGAATATAATGGAGGATTAAATAATCTATATAAAAAATTGGAAGAAGAAGTTTTAGATAATACTTTTAGAATTGTTGTTCCTGAAATAGATTTAGACACCAGAGTTAAAGTTGTTGACGTTACGATGTATTCGGCTTATGGGTATCAATATGACGTTGCCAATCTAACAGTTTATATGGATGGTCAGGGAACAATTGATTATGATAGTTATGATGATGAAACTGAAGAACAAATTATTCTTAGTGGAAACCTTTGGGATGCTCTTTTCGAAGCCCAAGAGGCTTATGAGACAGGTGACTTCTATGGGGGTTTAAGATACCATGTTCATGAGTATTTTTACAAATTATTAGACAAATATGGTATCCCAATTGACGTTGACGAGATTGAAATTAAAGATTTTAATTAGTATATTTGTTTTATGGGACCAATCACGAAGAAAATTAATGAATACATGTCGACTGAAGGGATTTCAGAAGAGACAATTCAAGTGTTAGAAAATCTAAAAAAAGAAATCCATCCTATTGAAAAACAGGTTATTAATCACTCATATTATCAGGGGTATAGTGATAAAGAGATGAATCGAAGACCTATTTGGGGTCACTACGAACACAAATATGAGTGCGGTATTTTAAGAATGGTTGGTAAATATTCAAAATAATTTATTATCTTTGTGTCATGAATGATCTTAACGCTTTAGAATTAACAGAGATTAAATCTCTTTGTAAGAAACATGGTATTGGTGTTGTCGGTGATAAAAAAACACTAATTAAAAAACTCAAATACTTTTTAGATCCTATTGACGATGTTTTAAATACTCACCCTGGTCGTAAATTACTTAACGGGAATAAGATTGTGGGGGTTAAACTTGAGAAACAAGAAGACATTAATCAGGTATTAAAGAAAAAGGGTAAATTTTTATATTATTCATTAGGATACCAGTACTATATGGTACCCGAATAGAAAAGCTTGATATTTATTAGAAAAATGAATATATGAAAAAGCAAATACTTGAAGAAATAAAAGATATGAAGTATCTTTTAAATTACAATAGAGGTCGTATTTTATCGGAACAACCTGAAGTTGACTCACTGAATATTGACGAAGAACTTGACATGGTTAGTGATGATTATGATGATGAGTTTCCTTCATTTGATTTGGATGGTATCTTTAAAGGTATGAGTAAATCAAATGGTGATATGGACACTAGAACTCCTAAAGAAAGAGAAATGGACATGGGGGACATAGATATGGAACTTGATGAAGAACTTGATTATACATTAGAATTAGAAGAAGATATGGATTTTGAAATGCCAACTATGGAACCAGGAACAAAAGAAAGAACAATTACAACACCGGGTATTAAACCTGGTACAAAACCATCAACACCTTATAAACCTAAACCAGGTCCGAAGAAAAACCCTAAAGCTGAGAAAGGTGAAATGCCGGATTGGTTAAGTTTTGATGAACTTGGAATTGATTTTGAATAATATGAAAGACATTAGAAAAAAACTTTACACCGAAGGTGTGAGCAAAAAAGAGTTCATTAAACTTATGGAAGCACCTATCGATTATTCTGGTCCTGAAAGAATGGAACCGGGTATTGAGAGAAAAATTACATCTAAAGAAACTCCTTATCACGGTTTCCCTGCAATTCCAGAAATGGATAGAGACTTCATCGAATTGATTTCCTCAAAGAGATTTAAGGACTCAGTTGATAAAGTTAGAATGGCAATGGGAGACACAAGAGCAATCCAAGGTAACAATCCATTGATGTCATTGATGATGAGTGTTATGGGATCCATGAGAGAGCTTATTATGATTCAAATGCAAAACAAGAAACAACTTGAGGATCTTGCAATTGAATTGGTTAAGAAAGAAATGGGTATTCCTGAAGGGGCAATGCAGTTCAAAGCCGAACTTGTAATGCAACCAATGGGTAAAGCCGAAGGAATGCAAGAAGAGCCTGAAATGCCAAGTGAGGAAGAAATTGAAGAATTTATGGGAGACATGGAGGAATTCAATTTGGAAAGAGCGAAAAGAAGATTTATTAACTCATTAATTCAAGGAGCGGCGTTCAAAGGAGGACACATGTTTAACTTGGTTAAAAATGAAATAAACGACATTAACCCTCGTTTAATGGATCTTTATACGACATCACAAGCACTTATGGAACATGCTTATTGGTTATATCCTGATATGGAAAACATGGCCGGAGGTGGCGGTGGTCAAATGGGTCAATCTGAAGTTGATGAAGAAACAGATCCGCCAACAGTAAAGGCGAAAGCGGTTACATTCCCACTACTTGTTCACGAATTAGTTAAGGGTGTTTATGAGATCTTTGGAACGCACGGTTTACCTGATGATCCAAAACAACAAGAAATGATCTTAAATGCTGAGGACACATTACCGGCTGAGATTTGGGATTCTCGTTTAGGTCCGATTTTCTGGGAGAAGTTCGTTGCAACATATCCTATGGAATTGTTTGAAGATGATATGAGACACATTCAGCATTACCTATTCATGAGATTCTCAGCGTTAAGCGCTAAAGAATTCATGAGAGTAGCTAAAATGATCTTAAGAGAAGAACCACAAGGGCAAAAGTATATCCAAGGTATGGTTAACGATATCGTAAGTGAATTAAAAGACGAAGAATTTAAACAAGCAATGGGAGGTGGAGATGATTATGACGATGATGATCTTGACAATATAGATTTAAGTGATTTGGGACTTTAATAGTCCCAAATTTTTTTATATGAAATTTATTTCTTAATATTACTAAAAACTTTGGAATGAAAAATATAGATTGCGAAGTGTATATTAGTCAACTAATTACATTTTTCGAAAAGAACCCTAACGATTTAATTGACTTAATTGGGGATATACAAAAAGATGAGTTTTACGATATGTTGAGAAGTCAATGTATAGAGAATTCCAAAAAAGGAGATCATATAATTACAAGGGATCAAATAATTGACATTGTAATAAAACTTAAAATGCCTGAGATTGTGGACGTTGAAGAATCTAAAGAAAAAGTAGAGTCTTACATACAGAAAACAAAGTGGGGTGAGATAATATTAAATTAATAAAAATTAAAAAGATGAAAAAATTTATTTGTTTATTAGTAAAGAAAATTACTTTCGGTAAGGTTTGTTTAGGTTGGTGTGAATTAAAATAATTTTTTTTAAAATGGTTTTGTAATATCAAAAACATGTGTATCTTTGTAATCTAATCAGTCACAAAAACATAAACTATGATATACACTCCAGAATTAATTAAATCAATCGCTCCGGCAGTATTCGCTACGTCACCATCCCCAAAATTGACGAACAAGTATGAATTCGTTCCAACTAACGAGGTAATGGAGATGTTTGATCGTGAAGGTTGGCAACTTTCTTCAGTAAAACAATCAGGTAAAGGTATCCACGGGGTACACGAACTAAAGTACCGTAACGGACAACTTCCTAAAGTAGGTGACACTGTGGTTGAGGCAATCATCCGTAACTCTCACGATGGATCGGCAACTTTCTCAATGGGAGCGGGACTTTTCAGATTGGTGTGTTCAAACGGACTTACGGTTCCTACATCAGTGGCAGAAAAATTCTCACTTCGTCACAACCACTTCTCTTTAGATGAGGTTAAAGGTTTGGCTGAGAACTTCTCAAAAAAACTACCACGAATTGAAGAATCTGTAACCAAGATGATGGAAAAAGAACTCACAGAGAAAGAGAAACTTCGTTTGATTAAACGAGCGGTTGAGATCCGATGGGCTGTGGGAAGTGCGCCTGAATCAATTGATGTTTCAGACCTTCTAACACCATTTCGACCTGAAGATGAGGGTAGTGATCTTTGGACGGTATTTAACGTCATCCAAGAGAAAATGATGAAGGGTGGGTTCTCTTACAAAACTCCACGAGGACGAACAACGAAACTACGTGGGATCAAGAGTATCCAAGCTTCAAACAGATTAAACACTAAACTTTGGGAAGCGGCTGAGGAGTTAGTATTGGTATAATACAAATGGGGGACACAAGTCCCCCTCTTTTAATTATGGAAAAATTTAAACACGAAGAGAGATTTATAAATCAGATCACCGAAAGTGAAGGTGTAATGTTATCTATGACCGAACTGGCTGACGGACATGGATTAACACCACAGACTTTAATTGACAAACCTAAGTTCTCACCCTACTTTTTAGATGGGGTTGAAAACTCAATTAACGCAATGGTTTATTTGGATGCAATTTTTGTGTTCGACGATAACATTTACATATATTTATCTAAAAGAGAAGTTATGATCTCTTCTTTTTCATGTAAGATATATTATCCTATTAGAAAGAAGAAGGATGTTGAGTTCTTTATATTAAACTTAAAAAAATTAAAAAAAGATGGAAATTAGTAGTTCTGAATTACGTGAAAAAATTAATAAAGGTGAAAAAGTAATCGTTGACTTTCACGCTACTTGGTGTGGGCCGTGTAAGATGATGAAGCCAACCTTTGAGAGATTGACAAATGAAAACACAACTGAAGTTGGTATGTTTACAATGGACGTTGATGCGAATAGAGAATTGGCAATCGAATTAGGGATTAGAAGTGTCCCAACAATCAAAATCTTCAACGAGGGTAAAATTAAAGAAACCAAAGTTGGTGTTCTTAGTGAAGGACAAATAAAAGAGTTAGTAACTGAATTAATCAATGGATAAGATTGCGGTTGTCTTTACAATGAAGGGATGTCCACATTGTGAGATATTAAAAGAAATGTTAAAAGATTCTGAAATTGAATATGTTGATAGAGACATTGAGGAATATGAGGAAGAATACGATTTATTTGTTGAGGCAACAGGAAGTGATTATGTACCGGCATTTATGTTGATTGAAAATACTGAATCTGAATCACCAACAACAGGGTTGTTTATTCCTGAGAGGGACTTTAATGATGTTGAGGAAGCTAAAACAATAATTAAAGAATTCTACGAAAGATAAAAAACAAAACCCCTCTTTAATGGAGGGGTTTTTTATTACAATAATATAACGTCTTTTAATCGATCCTGAACCAAATAAGGTTTATCTAACGAAGGATCCAATATATCGTCAATCAGGTTATAAGTTATCATTCTTTCCGTAAACTCGGTTAGATCCATATCGAATACGTCTAACACTAAACTTTTAATCTTTTCTTTTGGTATATGAGACTCAGATATAATATTTATTTTGTAATCCTCGTTCTCATCAATTTTAGTTGTATATTTGAAGTGTAATTCATTAACACCTAATAAACTATACATGTGATTAAACATATAATGGGAGTAGTATAGAATAGATCTACCACAATTTAAACTATGGCCGTAAGGGAATTCAGACGTAACTGATAACTCAATAACAGGTTCGTATTCCTCAACATAAAGATTTTTGTTTACACTAACCAAACTTTTTTGATATGGGGGTATTTCTTGATCGTATCTAATGATATCTAAGATGTTAATATCTTCCATATTAAGAGATTTTAAAAGATCACCAAAAGAATCACAAAACTCTTGTTTAATAGAGGATAAATCAAGTACGGTTTTTGATGTTGTCTGACCATTTACTATAACAAAGTTTTCACAGTCGGTAACTTGGATAATTGTATTTTCGGTTTTTTCTAATTTAGATAAGATAAAGTCGGCAAACAGATTAACGAAATACCTTCTTGTGTTTTTTTCTAATTTTCTCATATAATTTAACTTTTTTAAATGTATATGGGAAAAAAATTAAACAATAAATAGTTAGATGTAATCGGGGAAGTTTTCGTTAATGTTCTTTCTTGTTCTACTCCAGTCAGGGTAGTCTGGTACTCTAAAATCAATACACTCAAGTTCACTTTCATTAATCATTCCGACAAGTAGAGTTACGAAATCACCAAAATATTCTAAATGAGAGTCACTGTATGAGTCCATTTTTCTCCCACTTAAAAATTCTTGTATTATATTTTGAAACCCTCTAATTTTGATATACTCGTCGTATCTAGTTTTTTTGGTACCATCTCTTAAAGTGACTTCTCTCGATATACCATCAAAGTTACCTTCAAAAAAGTCCTCTAAACCACCATAGACATATGAATATACCTCATCTTCATACGCTTGATTTTCAGAGTTGTAATATAAACTTCTTAACTCTTGACCTATTTCTTCTAAGTCATTATTGAATAGTTCATTTACAGCATCTTCATCTTTCACCAAATCGTTTAAGTCTTGAGGTCTTATTCTAAAATAACCATCAGTTCCTTGTTCTTCAGAAAGACTTTCAAAAAAATCAGAGCCGTAATCCTCCAAAGACAATTCCTTATCTCCAACTTCTTTATATATAATATCTTTTAGTCTTGTTATGTTTGCTTCATCTAATTCCTCAACAACTTGATATGGTTTTACACCACTATCATAATACCAGTCATGACCCATACCATCTTCACCTAAAATCATTTTTGCAACATATCTGGCCCCACCATCACGATGTGATCCACAAAAAAGATTAGATAAATATTCTCGATCTTTCACGTATAAATAAAAACCGTCAGGTCTAATATCAACATCACTAATTAGATTGTTGGTTATGTATACCATAGTGTCTTCATAGTTGTTTTCTAAACCATGAAGAAGGTATAGATTTTTAAATTCTTCAGGAACAGAATCGTAGTCTAATGATGATATAACACCATTTTCGGTTAAAAACTGAAAAATTTCCTCATCAAACTCCCTTGATGGAATATCACCTAAATCAATTTCATCTATTACGTCATACTTCTTTAAAAATTTAAAAAAGTTCAGTAGGGTGTTAAAGTACGGTTCGATATCATCATAGTAGTCACCATCATTAAATGACTGAACTAAATTTCTTGCTCTTTCTAAACTCATATATTATAAATATCATATAAAAAAAAAGGTGTCCTATTAGAACACCCATTATTTTTACACAACGAAAATATTATCTTCTGTAATATTTTGAAATCACTTTTTTCACATTTTCTTGAACATTAGAACTCGTTTGAGCGTTTGTTTGTACCGCTTGTTGAGTTTGTACTTGTGCTTGTTGTGCTTGTTGTTGATTAGCTTTATTTTTACATCCGCAACCCATAACTAAATTATTTGAATGGTTTATTTTTATTATAAATATCTTTCTAATCAAACATTAATTCAAAAAAGTCAAAAATCAATTAAATTATTTGATATTTATAACATATGTCAATTAAACATTTCATAAAAAATTATCTAATAGAGCAAGATGAAAACCTAGTTCGGGTCAGTCCTGATGA
>Ga0066599_100000042_pt1 | contig 15888 bp, 13 predicted proteins | sample InisedmetaG_FD_60065 | JGI IMG/M metagenome (GOLD analysis project Ga0066599, IMG submission 60065) | Freshwater pond sediment microbial communities from the University of Edinburgh, under environmental carbon perturbations - Initial sediment | ecosystem: Environmental > Aquatic > Freshwater >...
AGAGAACCGCCTTTTATCAGACCGAGTTCCTTAAGCTGTTCGACCCAAGAAAGAAAGCAGAATGTTCTTGTAGGCGCATAGTCCTTTATAAATTCCTCGTCAAGATCATATAGTGAAGTGAATTGCGTGCCCAGAGCAGGATTCTGATAATCGACCATATATGTTACTTTAAATTTATCGGCGGGAATAACAATAAGTTCTATTCCTTTCTCTTCGTCCTTATAAGCGATGATTTCCTTGACTTCAAAATACTGTCTGGGTTTTTCCTGCTCGATTATATTATCTTTCAAGAGATTCACAAAATCGATCGAGCTTCCGTCCATTACAGGAGGCTCTTCCGCATCGAGTTCAATGAGGATATTATCGATGTTAAGTCCTGAAATTGCCGCAAGAACATGTTCAACCGTATGTATTTTGACTCCGTTATTGCTAAGAATTGTTCCTCTCGAAATGCTATCGACAAAATCAATTGTGGCCGGAATGTCAACAATCGCGGAAAGGTCTGTTCTCCTGAAAACTATACCGTGGTCTTCAGGCGCGGGCTTAAAGATCATATTGGAATTGCATCCGGTGTGAAGGCCGATCCCCGATATTCTGGCTTCAGTTTTTATTGTTCTCTGTTTCTCAAGCATCTCTTACTCCGTTTTGTTCGTATTCCGGAAATATTGCTGAAAAATGCGTTTTTTGATGAACAAAATCAATAAAAAACTTGTTATATTTGATGCGAATTTATATATTTACGCTCTTAATGAACCTGAAGGAGGTAACAATGAATGTAAAAAGAGTTTCAAATGCAAAGATATTGATCAGTATAATGATCGCTGTACTTATTTTTACAGGTTGTTCAAAGAAAGAAAGTGATATCGATAAGTCTTTTCTGAATAACAGGGAGAAAAAAGAAAGTTATGTGGTCGGGACGGACCTTTCAATGATGATCAAATCCGCAGGCAACTATCAGGATCAGTTCAGCAAGGATATCTTCTTCAAAGGATTTACAGACAGATTTGGAGATCTTGAGCTGCAGCTAAAAATAGAAGACATCCGCAAGATCATGAACTCCGCAGCGGATTCTGTCATTGTAAATATGGATACTGTAAAAGTAGGCATATACAATACGATAAGAGACAAGCAGAGTTATATTTTCGGAGCATATCATGCGGATATGATAGCTCATAGCATCGAAACATTCAATTTTAAAGCGTTTCAAAAAGGGTTTAATGACGAGTATGAAAATATTCCAAGGCTGCTGTCAGACGAAGAGATAAGGGCGGTGAAGGAATATAGCAGAAAGTGGGTCGAGAAGATAATGTCAAGCGGAGATCCTGCTCTCTCAGCGGAGGAAAAAGAGAAAATTTATAAAGAATATCTTGTTGAAAACGCGAAAAGAGAGATAGTTAAAACGCTTCCGAGCGGACTTCAGTACGCAGTAATTAAGGAGGGGTCAGGCGATAAAGTTCCGGATGATTCAACGATGGTGAAAGTTAATTACAGGGCATCATTCATAGACGGAAGAGAATTTGACAGCTCCTATAAAAAGGGTCAGCCTGCCGAATTTATGCTTAAGCATGTAATTGCCGGCTGGCGGGAAGGAATACAAATTATGTCTACCGGCAGTAAATATAAATTTTTTGTTCCGGCCGAACTTGCTTACGGAAAGGAAGGGTTACAGGATGTGCCGCCGAACGCAACACTGATATTTGAAGTAGAACTGCTTGATATAGCAAAAAATCAATAAAAAGGGGATAAAATGAAAAAATTACTTACACTCGGACTTATGTCATTTTTTCTGTTTTCATGCGCACAGAAAACTGAAACACAGAACAAAGAAGCTAAACCTAAAGCTGTAAAAACTGAAACCCCGGCTGCGGCTCCGGTTAAATACCCTGTAGCGACTATCGAAACAACTATGGGGATCATTAAGATAGAATTGTGGCCGGATAAAGCTCCTGTTACCGTTGCTAATTTTGCAGGCCTTGCCAATGGGACAAAAGAATGGACCGATCCTGTTATGAAAGCCAAAACAAAAAAACCTTTCTATGACGGTTTGATCTTTCACAGAGTGATAAAAGACTTTATGATCCAGGGCGGATGTCCCTTCGGACAGGGTAACGGCGACCCTGGTTATAAATTTGAAGACGAAACTTACGGTAATGGAGCGGAGATAACCGGTGAGATCAAAGACGAAGATACAGCTATGCGCGTATTTCAGACAGTATTCGTGCCCTACCTTCAGTCTAGCGGCGGGGATAAAGCAAAAATCGATAAAGAAATTATGGATATTACAGACGAATGTATGAAAACCAACAGCGGAAAACCGATGATGAAGCATCCCGTGGAATATTATAAAGAAAAAATTAAATTTGCGGGTAAAGTTTATCAACAGGGAAAGCTGATAGCTCCGGTTGCATACGGAACTATCTGTATGGCGAATTCAGGACCAAATACAAACGGTTCGCAGTTTTTTATAGTAACCAAAAAAGAAGGCGCTGATTGGCTTAACGGAAAGCATACTGTTTTCGGTAGAGTGATCGAAGGAATGGATGTAGCTCATAAGATCGAAAATGTTGAAAAGGGCGAGCAGGATAAGCCGAAGAAAGAAGTGAAAATGATCAAAGTCAGAGTAGAACCCCCAAAATAATTAAGAGGAAAATACATGAAAAAAAATATACAGGCAATTCTAAAAACAAATAAAGGCGACATTAAACTGGAATTATGGCCTGAGATCGCTCCTGAAACAGTAGAGAATTTCGTGACACTTTCTACAGGCGAAAAAGAATGGACAGATCCGAAGACGGATGCGCTTGTCAGAAAACCATTCTACAACGGAGTGACTTTCCACAGAGTGATCAACGATTTTATGATCCAGTCAGGATGTCCCGTAGGTAATGGAACGGGCGGGCCGGGGTATGAGTTTGAAGACGAATGTTTCGATAAAGAAGGCAAACTCAAAGCCAAGGTAGCTTACGGAACTATCGCAATGGCTAACGCGGGTCCGTGCACGAACGGTTCACAGTTCTTCATTGTAACCAAAAAATCAGGCTGCGACTGGCTTAACGGAAAACATACTGTTTTCGGACGTGTGGTTGAAGGAATGGAAGTGGCTCATATTATAGAGAATGTTCCGCGAAATCCGATGGATAAGCCTCTGGAAAAAGTAGTAATAAATTCTGTTGAAATAATAAAGTAACACTTTCGGAGAAAAATTGGCAGAATTACTTAAAGGCACGCCTATAGCCAAAGAGCTATACGGGGATTTTTTGAAAAGATCAGACGATCTTAAGAAAAGGGGTATTTATCCCAGACTGAGGATAATTATAGCTTCAGATGACCCGGCAATTGAAACATACAGTTCCATGATCGTCAAAAACTGCGAAAAAGCCGGAATACTAAGTGAGAAAAAAATGCTTGGCGCAGAGACCTCGGATGCCGACATTCTCGAACTTATCTCAGAGTCGAATAATGACGGATCGGTACACGGGATAATTGTGATGCTTCCGTTATGGAAACAGCTTGATGAAAAGAAGATACTTGCCGCGATATCGCCCGTAAAGGATATTGACGGTGTGAATCCCTATAACGCCGGAAAAACAGTTCTCGGCGAGGATTCATTTACACCAAATACAGCTCAGGCATGTAGAGATATTATACTAAGGTCGGGAATAGAATTCAGCGGGAAACATGTCGTAATAATCGGCAGGTCGAATATTGTCGGAAAGCCGCTTGCGAACATGCTTTTGCAAAAAGGTGTTGACGCGACCGTAACTGTCTGCCATTCAAGAACAGGAAACCTGAAAGAAATCTGCAGGACAGCCGATATACTGGTGGCCGCTATCGGCTCACCAAAGTTCATTACGAAAGAATTTACTAATCCCGGGCAGGTTATTGTGGATGTAGGCATGAATGAAATTAAACTTCCCGACGGTAATTTAAAACTTGTCGGCGATGTGGATTTTGATAATGTAAAAGATCATGTAAAAGCTATTACACCCGTACCGGGTGGGGTAAGTCCGCTCACGCACACCGCTCTTCTTGAAAATCTCTTCAAAGCGGTCAAACGTCAGATAAATGAACAAAATATTCAATAATTAGTTCAACACTTCTCAGAGAAATCTATAGAATGGAGATAAAAATGAGTTTCACTCAATATACAAAAAAAGCAGTCGTAATATTACTTCTAACCATTGCAGTATCGCAATTAACCGCAAGACCGTCTGAGGCTGGCGTCGTGTTCCTTACCATTTCTCCGGGCGCAAGACCGACAGGAATGGGCGATTCATTCGTTGCGATAGCTGACGATGCTACTGCTTCATGGTGGAACCCGGCGGGCCTGGCGAGGCAATCGGGAAGAGAACTTACTTTCATGCACGCAAACTGGCTGCCCGGTTTCAATCTTAATGACATGTATTATGACTTTCTTGCTTACAAACAGGAAATACCCGGATTGGGTGTCATAGGTGGTCACGTAACTTATTTTTACCTCGGCGAACAGACCAGAACTGATGAGTACGGCGTTGAACTGGGTACATTCAGAACTTATGAAACAGCTGTTTCGCTTTCATACGGAACAGACCTTTCGGACAATCTTTTTATAGGTCTGAACTCAAAATTCATATACTCTCATTTATCTGACAGCGGAGCGGGAAATGAGAAGGGCTCGGGAACAGGACACAGCATGGCTCTCGACCTGGGTATGCTTTACCAGACGGAATACGATATTGACATAGGGGTTACCATAACCAATCTGGGTCCGAGAATTTCGTATATTGATTACGAGCAGGCTGATCCGCTGCCGACTACTTTCAGGGCAGGGCTTGCGTATTACCTTTTTTACGATGATTTCAATTCACTTGTGCTTACCGGTGACATGACTAAGCTTCTCGTCAGAAAAGGAAAAGATCTTGATGAGGGCGAAGACGGTATAGATACTTCGGACGAGTGGAACTACACAGACCCGATCTGGACAGCCGTGTTTACATCGTGGACAGATGAAGACGGTACGAAGGACATTGTTTACGGACTCGGCGCTGAATACTGGTATAATAAGATGATCTCTCTTAGGATGGGATTCTGGAACGATGACATGGGCGATATAAGCGCGACCACATACGGGACAAGTTTAAGATATGATTCATATATTTTCGACTTCTCATACCTTGACGCAGGTGAAGGTCATCCGCTTACCGACACTATGAGATTTTCTCTTAATATAGGATTTTAAAGGATAATTTCGGGATCCGGATGATAAGAATAGAAATGAAATATTTATCTGTACTTTTGTTAGGGGTTGCTCTAACGCTTAATTGCGCAAGCCGTTTGGAACTCACAGGCATAGCGGGAGGGGTAAAGACGGAAAAATCGTCCGATCTCAGAATTCTTGCTTTAATGGTTCAGTTCGAAGAGGATAGTCTCAGCTATACTACAGGTAACGGGAAATTCAATATGGAATATCCAGACACCATGCTGATAGATCCAATCCCGCACGATAAAGAGTATTTCGAAGACCAGCTTCAATTCGTTAAGAACTATTTTGAGGCTGAATCAAAAAATAAAGTTACATTTTCAGATATAAAAGTACTTGATACTGTAATATCTCTTTCCCACCCGATATGGTACTACAATCCTAACAACGGAGACGAAGTGCTTGCCGAAAGGCTTGATTCGCTTTATGCGCAATCCTGGTCGCAGGTATCTCAGGATACAACGGTAAGTTTCGCGGGATATAATACCTTTGTTATTTTTCATGCCGGATCGGGACAGGAATTCAATCCGGGTTACGATGAGACTCCGTTCGATATACCTTCTGTATTTTTATCATCAGAAGACCTTAGCGGTACTGAAATTACTGCCCATGACGGAACGGTGATCGACAATTCAGTTTTACTTCCCGAGTGCGAATGGCAGATATTTGAAGACGACTGGTATTACGCAGGCATGAGCGGTATATCATGTCTGATGTTCGCTCACAGGCTTGGAATACCGAATATGTACTCTTCCGGAACCGGACAAAGCTGTATAGGCAGATTCGGGCTAATGGATCAGGGATCCGCGAATTTTTCAGGCCTGCTTCCCGCAGGAGTAACAGCATGGGTAAAAGAACTCAAGGGATGGAACGAAATTTCAGAGATCACGATGCCCCGGAAAAAAATATTATCAACAGCCGATTCGGTTATTTATAAGATAGATCTAAATTCGGATGAATATCTGCTTTTAGAAAATATTACGGCTAAAAACCCGAGCCTGAATGAAAATAATTCTATAAAAGGTTATGACAGTAACGGAAACAGCTTAAGATTTTATTACGATGAAGACGGATTTCAAAGGATTGACAGCATCGAAACCGGGTTTAAAACTCTTGTGAGAGTGGAAGATAACGATTTCAATTTCGGAGTACCAGCAAGAGGAATGCTCATCTGGCATATAGATAAAACAAAAACTACAGCTTACAATATTGAGAACAATCTCATAAATGACGATTACGATAACAGGGGTGTGTATATCGAGGAAGGGGACGGTTCGTTCGACATCGGTAAAGACTATTGGCTTCTTGACAACGGCTACGGTACTGAATTCGGATGGTCTGATGACGCATTTTTTGCCGGAAACGAAACATGGCTCGAATATGCAAATAAAGACCTCGATAAAGTGGAATTCAGTTCGGTATCATACCCGAGAGCGGACACGAACGCAGGAATTCAAACCGGATTAAAGCTCTACGATTTCAGTCAGTCAGGAAGAGAAATGTATTTTTCATACACTCTCGAAGATACATTATTATACAGAACGCTTGACGCAGGGCTCGGGAAAGGAATATATCTGCCTGCTTATATTGACGACGGTCTTCCATATACATCCGGGAACATAAGACATTTTTTTGCAAGTCATGACGGGAATTATAAAATATTCGATAAGGACTCTCTTCTTTTTACAGGCGGCTTTGGCGATTCTGTTTCAGTGGATCTTCTGCCTGTTCAGATCGGAAACAATGTATTTACTGTCAGCTACGATTCTTTAAGCATTTTCGTAACTGATGTTTCAACAGGATTCAGCCGCCCGACTTTAAATTCGCCTGCGAAGGTAATTTCGCAGCCTGTGGACAGGATCATCCCGACAGAAAACGGTATTTTTATATTTAATGACGGTTTTGCTTTGGAAAATATCTCGACTGAGTTCAAGAACGCTCAGAAATTATCCGTTTTGAATGGCAGTTCTGATCTTCCTGTTTTCATAAAAGGTGAAGACGACAGCACACTATTTACAATTGATCTGTCGCAGAACCCTTATGCAGTTGAAACAAGAACTCTGCCGCAGGATTCTGTAAATTACAGCTTTATACTTTCAGATATTACCCCGCCTCAGGTGTCAGCTAAAGTATTTTCATTTGCAGAGAATGACGATGCGGTCAGACTATGCTGGAATGACATTGAAAGTGATTCAAAACTTGAAAGCATAACAGCTAATGGAAATGTATTAAGCCTGAAAAATGAAAGCGGAGTTTATGAGAACGGCTTTCCGTTAAGCACAGATCTCGAAGAAATTTCAAAAGCGTTTGTTTTTAATGGCAATATAGCCGTGATCGATTCATCATCAAACTATGCGGTAATTTCTACAACCGGAGAGTATGAAGCAAAAAATATAAGAACTATGAACGGTTTCGGGAAAAATTCAGGGCTTCTTGAAATTGACGGAAGCATCTTCCTTTACAACTTTAACGGCACCGGGATATTAACATATCACAAGATCGGCACAGGCGTACTGAACGATTATTTGAATACGATAAAAGGTGTAGTGGAGCTAAAAGATGCTATTGAGACTGTAATACCATTGACCGTAATATCAAAAAATGTTTATAACTGGCCTAATCCTGCAAGGGGAGATGAGACCAACTTCAGATTCTTCCTGAATTTTCCTTGTGAATTGTTAATAGATATTTACGACATTAACGGAAATAAGGTTGATGATATAAAGCAGAACTTTACTTCGACGGGTGAATACTGTGAACTGGTATGGAATGTCAGAAATGTTCCTTCAGGCATTTACAACGCGATCCTGAGGTTTAAATCTGATTCAGATGAAGAAGTCAGAAAAGTGAAAGTTGCGGTGATCAAATAAATGAAAAATTACAGCTATTTAATATTATTACTTCCCGCGCTGATATTTTCTCAGATGCTCGGTTCTTACAATCATCCCGAGCTTATATGGAAGACTTACGAGACGGAGCATTTTATATTCCATTTTCATAACGGAACAGAAAGAAGCACTTTGAGGTTCGCAGACGCTGGTGAGAAAGTTTATAAACCGATCACTGAATTATATAATTATATTCCACCGAAGAAACTACATGTAGTAGTTGCGGATTTTGACGATACAGCAAACGGCGGAGCTTATTATTATACCGACAAGATAGTCCTGTGGGCGCCTTCGTTCGACACTGAGCTTAGAGGAAATCATTACTGGTATTCTAATGTTTTTGCGCACGAGTTCACGCACATGGTACATCTTCAGGTCTCGAGAAAGACCTCGCAGATGATCCCCGGAATTTATCTTCAGGCAACCGGCTATGAAAATGAAAAAAGGGAAGATGTGCTGACAGGATTTCCGAATGTATTAGCTTCCGCGAGCCTTCCGTTCAATATTATCCCGCCGTGGTTCGCCGAAGGTATCGCACAAAGTCAGGTAATAGACAGCCTTCACTTTGATTTCTGGGATTCCAGCAGAGATATGCTTCTAAGAGAGAGGATACTGACTGGCCAGACATTAAGGTACGAGCAGCTTCTCGATTTTATCAACAAATCTTCACACGAGGCTGAAACGGTTTATAACACAGGTTTTGCTTTCGTTCAGTATCTGATTAGGAAATATGGGAAAGAGAAACTTTACGATATGACTAAAGAGATGAGCAGATCATCCTCATTCACCTTCGAGCAGGCAGTTAAAAAATCACTCGGTAAAGACGCTGAGGAATTATATAACGAATTCATTGAACAGGAAAAGGTCAGATATACGGAGCTTACAAAAAACATTGAAAGCAATTTAAATGAAGGTAAAGATATATCAGACTCCGCTTTCGTTAATTCACATCCGAAATTATCGCCTGACGGGAAATATATGGCCTTTTTATCGACAAAAGATAACGGAGACGCAACTTATTACAGAAGGAACCTATATCTGAAAGACCTTAAAACAGATTCAATTAAAAATGTAATCCCGGCAGTGATGTTCTCATCATATTCATGGTCCCCCGACAGCAAATTAATTTATTTTTCAAGGATAGATTCATACAGTATATACGGGAATCAGATACTCGATATTTTCGTTTACGACATCGAAAAGAAAAAAGAGAAAAAACTGACAAAAGGTTTGAGGGCAGGAAATCCCTCGGTATCTCCAGACGGAAAAAAAATTGCTTATGTGGCTACATTTGACGGTACAAGGAATCTTTATTTGTACGATATAGAAAAAGACAGTTCGCGTATTATAACCAGATATAACGACGGTACGCAGTTCTATATTCCGAGCTGGAGCTGGGACGGTTCGAAAATTTTGGCGGACAAATCAGGAAACACATACGGAAGAGATATAGTCACAGTAGATCTTTTAGGAAATGAAATTAATCTTGTTTCAGATGTTTACGATAACCGCGACCCTGTTTTCTCAAAAGACAATTCATGCGTATATTATTCAAGCGACAGATCAGGGATCTTCAATATATACAAAAAGGATCTTGAAACAGGAGAGGAAACAGCGGTCACTAATGTAAGGGGCGGAGCGCTGTACCCCGAAGTTAATGACAGCATGCTAGTGTATGTGAATTATAAAGGAATAAAAACAAATGTATATTCGATCGTAGGGTTGAAAGAAATTATGAATGATTCGCACTCATCGGATTATATTGATTACAAAATTATGTCGTCAGCTTATGTATTCGAACCTGATCTTAACCGCTTAAAAGCCGCTGTTAATTACAACAATGATTTTGAGCACATTCTGCTTATGCCGAGGATCACTTTCGACGACAACAAATTCAAACCGGGCATGTATTTCATGGTAAATGATTTCTTAGAGAAGATATCGCTTTTCGGCGGCTTCGGCGTTGCGATGAATCTCGACTATGATCTGTTCGCAATGGCCGAATACAGGTTCCTTCTGCCTACTTTATACGGACTCGGAATTAATGTGGAGAAGCACGATGATAACTCATTCGTGGAAGAAAGCATTATCGTAGGTTCCTACGAGGACGAGTTCGGGAACGATATACCGATCTATCAGGAAAACGATATAGATTTTACCTACAATCTTAAAGAATTTGATTTCGGGATCAAGACCCCGATGTCATTTATGCCCAAAAAAATAACAGGGATCATCGGCGATTTCAATTTCGACGGCTATTTCGCTTTTCTCAGGAACGACGCGAAAGGTGACTATGGTGATTTTATTCTGCAATACACATATTTTAAAGAGAAAAGTTTCAATTTCAATGTCAATATCGACAGGTCTAAATTCGACTATAATTATTATATAAATCCCACTTACGGAAGGCAGGCTGAACTTCACTTTTCAAGGCATCAGACCGATTTTATTAAAGGATTCAGCCTGAATTCAGATTATGGAACTCTTCAGGAAGATTATATAGAATATGACTACAACCTATTCTCTTTAGAACTCAGAGAACATTTCAAACTGCCTTTTGGCTCAGGAATGACACTCAAGTTTAAAGGCTCTATGCTCGATGACGACGATATCGATCCGTTCTACTATAATTATATCGGAGGTATAACCGGGCTTAAAGGCTATTCGTTCTACAGCATCGGAGGAACAAAGACCGCATACAGCGGACTGTATTTAAGGTTTCCGATCGTCGGCCGCGCCGACAAAAGATTCGGTTTCTTTAACTTCAAGAACCTGTTCGCGGGGGTTTTCGCTGAAGCCGGCACAGCATGGGTGGGAGAAGATTTTAGCACGGCTTTAGACGATCTCAAAACCGATGTCGGAGTTAATTTAAGGCTGTACGGATCGCTTTTCTACGGTTATCCGATGGCTCTGGAATTTTCTACGGCATTCGGGTTGGACAAGTTCACAAATGAAAATGTAGAATACGGGCGCGAGATAAGAACTTATCTTACGCTTTTATTCGATTTCCCGGAATTTTAATAAAAAGAAGGATAGAAAAATGAAAATCAGGAAATTTACGATCGGCGCATTGATATTGACAGGCATGCTGACCTCCGTTTTCGGCGAACCTTTGATAAAATATTACGGCTTCGGAAACATTATCCTGGCTCAGGATGACACCGATGCCGGATCGGCTCCGGATACACAGGGTTCTACTTCGAGGATAAAATCTAAGAAAAGAGCCGAATACAGCGAAGGTAAAAGTCCTCTTATAGCCGCGGGAATGTCGCTCCTTATTCCGGGTGCGGGAGAGTATTACGGCAGGGATTATATTAGAAGCGGTATATTTTTCAGTATAGAGGCTTTGACTCTCTCGATGTGGTATTATTATGAAAGCGACGGCGACGACAAAAGAGATGAGTACAGAGAGTACGCAGACCTGAATTTTGACGAAACTTTGTATTATGGCGGTCTTTTAGGAATGACCCAGAATGTTAAATTCTGGCTGGAGAGCAGAAACAGCATGGTCGCAGGGGAGGAGTTCAATGCCGCGGACTACTGGAATTATGATTATTTCAGCGACAGGGACAACTGGTCGTGGGATACAGATGACAGTCTTGCAGTTTATGATATGCTTGAACTATCTTTTAAGGATATGCCCAACGGCTGGAACGGGGTAGAAATATCTTTAGACGGCGGGTCGTCGCAGTTCACTCATAATCTTCCGGAAACAAAAACCCAGCAGTACTATGAAATGATAGGTAAATACCACCAGTTCGCATGCGGCTGGAATGATTTCACAGGTTACGAATACAACCCCGACGGATCCGTTGTAATGCTTAGAGATTCGATAAGGGCTTCTGACGGTACTTATGTTGAAGTTATGAGACCCAAGTTCAAAGACAACGACAGCGATCCTGACAATAATATTATTTTCGACTATAGCGATGACGGCTATAACTCTCTGGCCCATGTAGATTTTTACGAAAACCTGAGGGACAAGACGAACCAGGCTTACGAGATGGGATCGAATTTTCTGATGATAACTCTGCTGAACCATGTCGCATCCGCATTTGATGCTTCATATGTGGTCAAAAGCAAATACCAGATAGACACGCAATTAAGGATCGAAAATACGGATAAAGCCGATAAGATCGGGCTTGAAAATTATAAGATAACTTACTCGGTTAACTGGTAATGAAAGACAATGTCAGAAAAATATCGCTCTTTCTGTTACTGTCGGCATTCGTGTCGTTATGGGCTGAAACCGGCCTGATGAACAATCTTGACAGGATCGATAACGACCTTGTACTCAACTATGACCGTTACGGCAGAACATCAAAGTCAAAAACGAAAGGCAGCGACGGATTTTCATATTTCTGGAGATCGCTTCTTGTACCGGGCTGGGGAGAATACAGGCTCGGATTAAAGAAAGAGGCGGCAGTGTTTTTTATAACTGATATTTTTTTGATCGGCACGGCTGCCGGACTGAATTATTACTCCGGAATAAGAACTGATGAATATAAGGATTACGCCGAGCTATACGCCGGAGTAAATCCGTCCGGTAAATCAGACAGCTACTGGATTCATATATCGAATTACGACAATACGCTTGAATTCAACGAGCAGAGGAATATCAGCAGGTATTTTAATGAACGCTATGAAGACGAGGATGACCAGTGGGACTGGGTCTCGGATGCAAAAAGAGAGAACTATAACGATATCAGGGTGTCGGCAGAAAACGCGGATACATGGTTCTATTATACTGCGGGCGGGATCGTGCTCAACCATTTTCTGTCCGGACTGAACGCATCTTCAAAAGCCTCGGCGGTCAAAACTTCGGTCATACAGTCATTTGATTCAGAAGGGCATATTAAAAACAAACTTCAATTAACCTACGAGTTCAGGTAAAATGGATGCTGGCATAATCGTCATGATACTTGTTCTTCTTTTTTCGGTCGTATTCCACGAAGTGGCCCACGGCTGGGTTGCTTATCTTCTCGGCGATAAAACAGCCTACAGAATGGGAAGATTAACTTTAAACCCCATACCACATATAGATCCTGTCATGACGGTGATGGTCCCTCTGATGCTCGGGTTTATGACGAACTGGCAATTTATGTTCGGCGGGGCAAAACCGGTTCCTGTTAATCCGTTCAACTTCAGAAGACCGAAAAGGGATATGGCGATAACCGCCGCTGCGGGGCCTCTATCTAATCTTACACTGATAATATTAGCGATAATAGTTTATAAAATTCTGTCACTGACCGGTCTTGTTCAAAGTATAGATATATATTTCTCAGGATCAAATATGTACGCTTCAAGAGATATAAATCTGGTTGATACTTTTTTTATATTCTGCGTAACGATCAACAGCGTTCTTATGGCGTTCAATCTGATCCCCATTCCGCCTCTTGACGGTTCAAAGGTTCTAATGGGATTTCTGCCATACAAGCAGGCTGAAAAATTCGAGTCTCTCAGCCGTTACGGCATGTTCATTCTGATCGGAATTCTTATCATAGGTAATTATACCAGATTTTCAATTTTTGATCTGGTAATATATCCCGTGATCAATTTGTTCCTTGGATTACTTTTAGGATAGATCATGAAATTGTTTGAAAGTCATGCTCATTTATACTTCGAAGATTTCGATCCAGACAGAGAAGTACTTATAGAGAGGCTTCTTACTTCAGACATCGAAGGGATAGTCAATGTCGGCGTGGATATACGGTCGAACGAGCAATGTATCAGTCTTGCTGAAAAATACCCTAAGATTTATGCATCGTGCGGTTTTCATCCCAATGATCTTGAAAAGCTGCATATTGATGAGGTGAATTCATTAAGAACACTGATCCAGCATAAAAAAGTTGTGGCTATCGGAGAAACGGGTATTGATCTTTACAGGGATAGAACTCCTCTTGAAGTTCAAAAACGCTTTTTTATAAAGCAGCTGGAGATCGCTTTAGAGAACAACTTTCCTGTGATAATTCATTCCAGAGCCTCTGAGAAGGAAACCATGGATATTATAAATGTCGTGTCAGACAAATATAAAGGCGTATTTCACTGCTACGCAGGCGGTATTGATACAGCGTTCAGACTGATCGATAAAGGTTTCTGCATTTCTTTTACAGGCAGTATAACATATAAAAATAACGACAGGGAAGCTGTTGTTAGAGAGATACCACTGGAAAATATGCTTTTGGAAACTGATTCGCCTTTTCTTACGCCTGTACCAAACAGGGGAAAAAGGAACGATCCTTCGAACCTGAAATATATTGCGGAAAAGATCGCGCTTATTAAAGGTATTTCAGTTGAGGAAGTGGCAAAAGTGACAACAGAGAACAGTAAAGAACTATTTTTGGGAGCTAATTGAAATATGAGATTATTTAAGTTAATTTTGATTTATGTTATTGCCCTATTCTTTTTGGCTATAATTTCTTCCTGCAGTAAAAATTCTGATGCTGTTCCGAGAACTCCTGTTAAAACAGATACGCTTAATGTTGCGGAGAAGCATGATGGAGATCATGATTGTACACACAATCATCCTGACGGGCAATTGTGCACCGGTCCTCTTGCCGGCAAAGTCGCGAATTATACAATGGAAGGAAAAAACGAAGAAGCGATAAAAGTGCTTGTTGAAGCCAAAGATGTTCCCGGATATCAGTGGGACGCGAAAAAAATTTATGAATCAATGATATATCTTTACGATAAGGCAGGTCAATATGAGAAAAATCTTGAAGTATGGAAAGACGGTCATAATAAAGGACTTGTTTTCGCTATGGACAGTATGAAGGCTCATTTCAAACCTTATCTTAAACTGGAAGGATTTCAAGATATCTACAACAAGGATATTGATATGCAGAAAAAAAATAATATAAATCGAGGTGAACCAAAATGAAAAAAATGATCGAACTGGTGATGATCCTGGCAGTTTTCGCGGCCGTAAACGCGGCTGATAATGTGCCCGCAGAAAATAAAGATGCAGTTCAGAAAGAAGCATTTCAGGGTAAAGGACATGTGTGCTATAACAGTATAGCGTTTCAGGCGCAGGCTTTAGAAAAGCAGGGGCGTGATGCCGAAGCTATAAAAATGTACGAGGATGCGAAAGTCAATCCTGATTACGAACATCATTTAGAGTATATTTTTCCGGCGCTCCTAAAACTTTATGCAAAAACAAAGCAGTATGACAAAAATGTAGCCTTATGGAATGAAGGCCATGCTAAAAATATGGTGTTTGATATCGATCTGTCTAAAGAGGAGTTCAAGCCTTACGAAAGGGTAAAGGGTTTTGCCGCAGTCGTGAAAAAAAATGAAGAGCTCAAGAAAGCAAAAGCAGTTCCGCAGATAAAAAAAGAAGAATGTGAAGCTCACGATAAAAATGAAAAAAAAGAAACAAAATAAAATAATCCGGCATACAGGTTCAGATACGGTCGTAATTGACCGTATCGAACTTATTAAACAGCTAAGACGGACAAGCATCAGAAAGTCTAAGGTGATCCAGCCAAAGAAAGGTCAGTATGACCGCAAGGACAAGAGCTGGAAAGAGGAGATTTAGCTGATAGATCCGGCACAAATAAAGTATATTTCTTTTATTAATAACCTGTTGCTTATTTGAAAAAAATGCATTATTATTCCGACTGCGTTTTTTAAGATGTCAAAAACAAATATTTCTTCGTCGCAACGGTGAATGCGATGATAGAGATCTTATAACATTCACCATACACAAATAAGGAAAAGCATGATGAAAGGTAAAGTAAAATGGTTCGATGCCGACAAAGG
>Ga0066599_100000043_pt1 | contig 15803 bp, 28 predicted proteins | sample InisedmetaG_FD_60065 | JGI IMG/M metagenome (GOLD analysis project Ga0066599, IMG submission 60065) | Freshwater pond sediment microbial communities from the University of Edinburgh, under environmental carbon perturbations - Initial sediment | ecosystem: Environmental > Aquatic > Freshwater >...
ACTTTTACATCTAATGGGTCAGATTCATATGAACTAAGACATATTGCTGCTGATTATGACGCAGATGGATTTGGTAGACCAACAAGTCAGGGTACAGAAGTTTATGCGGAAGTTTGGTTAACTAAGATTTCCTAGTAGGAGAAAACATGACGATAAAAATAATATCTATAGAAAGACATGATAGTGTTTTTAACCTAAAAGTTGAATATGCTCATGGAGAAATAACACTTGAGAAAGAATTTACATTTTCTGTATTAGATAAGGCTTCTATAATAGAACAACTTAAGATTACAGCAGATAATATAATATTGACTTTTAAAACATTTAATGAGATACAATCTAGTGAGATTGGAGTTTTGTATAATTATAACCCCACAACAAGAGGATTAGAAAGAGTAGTTTAGGAGACTTATGGCAGAGTTAAGTGGAATTTTCGGTGATGGAACATTCGGAGGTAGTGGAGGAACAACCACCATACTTGGTGGTCTTGTTAACCCATTATGGCCTACCACTATAACAGTGTGGGGAAACAGTTCTACAGTAGTGGGTGTAAACTCTTATTGGGCACCTCCATACGTTAATGTTGGTGATGCTATGTCCATAAATGGTATAAACTTCAACTATGATATAGTTGGGATTATTTCTATTACCTGTTTAAAAATATCTCCTGGGCACCAAAACGGGTATTATACTGGAAGTAATTTTAGAATTGGTCAAGATTTCACCTTGAATCGAAAGATAAATGAGATATGGAAAGAAGATAGGGACTGGCCTTATCACTATAGACAAGCATTAAAAATAATAGATACACAGTTTTGGACTACTGATAGGACTGGTGTACGTTATGCTCTTAAATATACTGAAGACATATCAGATAAACGTTATAAAGGTTACACAATGTTGCTTCCAAGTGCTGATTATTTTACATTTGGTTCATTAGGAAAATGGGCACAGTATGAGACTGATGGAGGAACTGTGACAAATATTGGAAGTATTGAATTAGTTTCTGCAATTACAGAAACTGCTACGTCATTAGCTTCTTGTATGTATGTGGGGACACAACCAGTATGTGCTAATGGTTATGGAGAATTTTTATTTAATGGGGAAGTTAGAAACCAGTATTGGAATTTTTCTAAAGTAGGTAATTTTGTCTACATGTCTAGTGATATAGGAATGATAACAGAAACAATGCCTACTAGTGGTTATTTTAGACAAACTGTTGGAACTGTTTTATCCAAAGATACTCTATACTTTAAGCCTAATTTTTGCTTGAATACAACAACAGTAAAAGGTTTTTCATAGGAGAAAACAATGTCACAATATAGAACTGGATTTGCAAAAGTAATATATGGAACAACAACAGTTATAGGCTCCAATACAGAATGGTATTCTAATGTAACAGTTGGAAACACATTTAAAGTAGAAGGAATAGATGCCATATATGATGTTAATGGTATTATTTCAGATACTTGTATAAGATTGGGTGTTCCGTATGCTAGTTCCTCACAAGAAGGACTAAACTATCAGATTCATAGAGATTTTACTATAAATAATAGAATACCAGAAATAAATGAAGGAGATAGAGATTGGCCTTTTTATATTACTAAAGGTCTTAGAACTATAGACAATCTAAATTATATAACTACAGCAACTCAAACACTTGATGTTGTAAACACAAATCCACTTGTTGCTCCTAATGGATTTTATCAAGGAATGATTGGAACTTTATATAGTATAGGAAATACTAAATCTGGTAGCATTACAATGATAGGTGGAACATTGGCTAATAATAGCACAACTACAACTCTTCCTGCTGCTAGAATGGCTATAGAAGATGAAACTACAGCAGTAACTTATCTTTCTCTATTACAAGGAGTATATAAAAAAGCAAATACCTTTAATTTCCCTGCTACAAAAATAGGGTACCCTTTATATGCCACAACTAGTGGAAACATGACAACTACAGCATTAGCTGCTGGACTATATCAACAAATAGTAGGAATAGTATTAGCTACACATACAGTTTATTTTAATCCAAGTTTTTCAATAGTAAAAACATAGGAGATGATATGGCAAGTAGAAACATAGACGAGTTGTTACCAGAATTACAAGACAAGTTTCATGAATTTAGACAGTTAGCTGATGAGGCTGGTGTACAGTTTATGACTACTTGCACTTACAGAAGTCAAGAGGAACAAGATGAGCTTTACAAACAAGGGAGGACTAAACCTGGAAGAAAAGTTACTTGGATAAAGAAGTCTAAACATACTGATAGGATGGCGTTTGATATAGCAATCTTAGATGAAAATAAACAACCAACTTGGGATATTAAAGTGGATGTTGACAAAGATGACATTAATGACTATATTGAATTAGGGGAAATAGGGGAGCAAGTAGGATTAATATGGGGTGGAAGATGGAAGAGTCCAGATTATCCTCATTTCCAACTTGCATAGAAATCTGCGGTAAGGAGGAATGTAAATTGAATGAACCCTGCACACAACATCCACAAATGCTTGAGTGGCTTCAGGAGTTACTAAGTAAAATGGGAAAACATGACGCTCACATAGAAACATCTTTGGAGAATCAAAAAGAGATTTTTGCACAACTTCATGAGATTAAAACTGCTATTGACCAACGTACTATAGTAAATGTTGGAATAGATAAGCAGATAGATAAGATAACAGAAGTAGCTAATTCTAATTCATCAAATATACAAAGACTAATGTTAGTGGTTGAGAATGGTTTATCTGATAGAACTAAAACTATAGAATCATCAGTTAAGGCATTAGAAGAGGCTATGGAAAAACGTAGACAAGAAAAGGAATTAGAGAAAGCTGTATGCGATGCTGGTATACAAGGATTCTTTTCTGAATCATGGAGAGAAGTTAAAAAGAAAATTGGTCCTATAATAATCTATATCATAATTGGTACTATAGTTTGGATTGGTGCTAAAGTAATGATATTTAACGAGTTGCCTTTTCAGTTAAGTAGAAAAGCAGTTGTTGAGCAGATACTCAACAGTGAGCATGTTGTCCAAGAAGATGAAGTTAAAGAAAAATGAGAAAGAAGACGATAATAGTATACAGAGGGGAAGCATGCCCAGTACCTAACAATGAATGTGAAGAATGTTCTTATCTATGGGAAGGAAAATGTTGTTTGGTTAGAGAGGAAGATGAAATGGCTAAAAAGAAACCTAAAGGTGATTAGTGGTATGGATAGCGATAGTAGTGAGCCTATTTCTTATATTTATAGCTTTCGATGTGGGGAGAGATTACCCGAAGAAAAGAGCTATAATAGCTCACATACAAGACAAGGAAGACGAGTTGGAAGATTGCAAAAGAACCATTCGTTGGCTATCTTTAGAGTTGTCTAAAACTAAGGATGAGTATGCTGCAATAATAAATAAACTAAAGGAAAGAGCTAGTGAAAAAAGAAAATAAAAAATCTGATTTTGACATATTCAAAGATGAATGTAAAAAGTGGATAAAGTTTTTTGGATTAACTGAGTGGGAAATAGATTATGCTTTTGTAAAAGATGATGAGAAGATAGATGCATGGGTAACTTTTGATGAGATAAATGGTATGTTGGCAATCATATGTATGAATGCAACTTGGAAAGAAAGAGATGAACATTTTTATAGTATAGAAAATATAAAGAAGACAGCTTTCCATGAAGTATGTGAAGTTCTTATGGCTAAAATGGTTAGAATAGCTTCTGCTAGATATGGTGTTGTGGAAGATGAAATAACATTAGCAAAACATGAGCTTATACGTAGATTAGAAAATACTATTTATAAGGAGTTAAAAAATGTTTAAATACGGATGGATACCAGATGTCCCAGATAAAAGAGATTTACTTTTTAGTATAGAAAAACCTGTTCCACTTCCAGAATTTGTTAACTTAAGAGATAAATGCCCTCCAGTATTTAATCAAGGGCAATTAGGAAGCTGCACAGCTAATGCTGTAGCTAATGCTCACTTATTTTGTCAAATGAAACAACCTGGAGGTACTACTGAAACACCATCTAGATTATTTATTTACTACAATGCTAGAAAAGTAAGAGGATGGGAAAAATATGATTCAGGTTCTGCTATTCGTGATGCAGTTAAACAGATAGGAAAGAGAGGAACATGTTCTGAAGAAGAATGGCCTTATATAATTGAGAAGTTCACTAAAAAGCCTGATAGTAAATGCTATAAAGAAGCAAAACACCACAATGTTCTTAGGTATTATTCAGTTCCTCAAACTTTACAGAGTATGCAACAATGTTTAGCTCTTGGATTTCCATTTGTTGGTGGATTTTCAGTATACGAATCTTTTGAGAGTTCTTATGTTGCTAAAACAGGAGATGCGGGATTACCAAAACCAGATGAAAAAAGTTATGGTGGTCATGCAGTTTTGATTGTTGGATACGACAATGGAACCAATAGATTTTTAGTAGAAAATTCATGGGGAACAGATTGGGGTAAAGAGGGATATTTTACATTACCGTATGACTATTTGACAGACCCTAATTTAGCATGTGATTTTTGGACAATAAGATTTGTTGAGGAAGAATAAAATTAGTAAGATAGGAGGATTTATGAAAATTTTTAAGATGTTTTTGGTTGTAGCATTGGTTATGTCAGTTGTGGTAGGTTGTGCTACCTTTAAAAGAATGTCAACAGAGGAAAAGATAACTATTGCTTATACTACGGCTGGTGAATCTATTGTTGCTATTCATACAACATGGAAAGAGTTAAGAACTTCAGGAAAAGTGACAGATGAGCAGAACGCAAAATTCAATTTATTATTTGATAAAGCAAAGTCTACTTATTTGCTTATGGGAACAGTTGAAATAGCTGTATTAAATGCTACAGACACTATAAGTAAACAGAGTGCTGTTGCAGCATTTAATGAAGCAGCAAACAGATTGCCAGAAATCTTGTTAGAAATTCAGAATTTAATAAATTTAATTAAAGGGGGTAAGTAGTTATGGATGATGAACAAACCAAACAGATTATAGATATTATAAATATAGGAATTAAAGTAGTTCCAGTTTTACTATCTCTCATAGCTTCTATTGGTGCTATGGTAAAGAAAATGGATATAAGTGATAGTAAGAGAGAGGAATTAATTGCCATGATACAGGAAGCTAAGGATAAAGTAGCTGCTCTTCCTGCAATCGAATAGGAGGTTATTATGTTTCAGTTTCTAAAATACATTCCATTACTTTTAAAGTTTAAGGATGTAACAGAGGTTTACAAAGAGGAAACAGGTCAAGATAAACCGTGGTATCTGTCTAGAACATTTCTAGGCTCTGCCATAGCATTTATATTCACCTGTCTTGCGGTATTCTTTGGTATTGTTGTAGATGCAGGAACTATTCAAATTGTAGTAGATAATATCTCTACAATAATTTCAGGACTAGTAGCTGTGTACGGAATAATTTTGACTTTGATTGGTCAGATTAAGAAGAAAGTTCCAGAGCAACCTAAATGTGATACGTAAATTGTACCCCACCTAGTACCCCCCACTAGGTGGGTTTTTTTATATATTTTTCATAGTAACGCCATAAAGCTTCTACATCTTTAGATTGTATTAAGTGTATAGCTCTTACTATTTCTTTATATTCCCAATCCCACCAAGCTATTTCTAGTAGATTAGAAATATCAAAAGTATCAAACCTATAACTGACAAGTTTTGCAGGATTACCAGCAACTATAGCATAATCTGGAACATCTTTAGTCACTACTGCTTGTGCAGAAACTACAGCACCATTTCCAATAGTAACTCCTGACATAATTGTAGAACCATATCCAAGCCATACATCATTTTTAATTGTAACATTTCCTTTTGTAGTACAGTGGTTTTTTCCATTAGCATTTTCAAATGGATAACCACTAATCCATTCTGTGTTATGGCTACCACCAAGAAAAATAGTAACCTTTGAGCTAAGAGAACAAAACTTACCAATATATAAATCAGCTTGTTCTGGAAACATAACTATTACATCCCCAGTATTAGATTTAATACTGATATTTGTTCCATCTTCTACAACTTCTCCACAATATGTGTGTTCTCCTACAGTGTACATTATTTCTCCTTTGGATTAAATTCATATATCTTCTGACAGACATTAATAATATTGTGTGCTAGATATAAAATTCTTTTGAATGAAAAAGGCCATACTCCAAAGTGTTTATAAGTTTTATTGATTTTTATTCCTCCCTGTGCTAAACAGTCAGCAGTACCTTCATGGCAGTAAAATTTATTATCATCCTTGAATGTAAAATCATATTCAGATTTGTTATATTCACAATGCCATATAGCTCTTTCAACAACTTTAGCAATGGAATCTTCTGGTTTCATATCAGATTTAAAATTATAGGAAGGTCTTAAAACTATAAATCTATCAGTATCTTTTACAAAATCCATAGGATGAATAGATTGTGCTCCTTCAGCCACAAAATGAATCATCTCTCTTTTGTTGATAACTAATCCTGAATGAGTGTAATCACCAGGAATAAACATACCATCAAGATAGTAATTGTAACCTCTGCAAATGACATCTCCTGCATCTATCACCTCCAACATCTTTTCTATTTGTTTAGCCTTACATAGTGGAGGCTCAGTAGCCATATAAATATCTCCAATCCAAGTCAGAAATCTTTTGTATATATTAAACAGTTGTTCTTTCATAATAGTTCCTTATTGTTTTCTCTAAACCTTCTCTAAGAGTTGTGGAGTATTTCCAACCTAGTCTTTCAAGTCGTGTAGTATCTAATTTCTTTGCTAAAGTACCATCACTACCTATTCTATTCCATTTAACATCATGATAGTCAAATAACTCACAAAGAATCTGTACTAATTCCTTTATTGTGATATACTCATTACTTCCAACATTTATGATTCTTGTATCCTCATAGTTATTCATAAGAAAGATAAGTGCATCAGCACAATCTTCTGAATAAAGAAATTCTCTTCTAGCTATACCAGTTCCCATTATCTGTACTGGGTGTTTACCATTTTTAGCCATTGCAAATTTTGCAACAAGTGAACCTATGACATGACCATTGAATATATCAAAGTTATCATTTGGTCCATATAAGTTAGTAGGCATAGCAGAGATGAAGTTAGTTCCATATTGTTTATTATATGCTTGACACATCTTAATACCAGCTATCTTAGCTATAGCGTAGGCTTCATTTGTGGATTCTAACTCTCCAGTTAGTAAATCAGTTTCTCCCATAGGCTGCCTACAATCTCTAGGATATATACATGAACTACCGAGGAATAATAGTTTGTTCACTCCCCATTCTTTAGCATTATGAATTACATTTGTTTGTATTTTTAAATTTCTGTAAATAAACTCAGCAGGATAATTACTATTAGAATAAATTCCACCTACTTTAGCAGCAGCTAGAAAAACGTATTCAATACGGTCATAATGAAAAAAACTCTCAACTTCTGCTTCATTCTGAAGGTCTAACTCTTTATGTTCTCTTGTTATAATGTTTGTATACCCCTTCTCTTTAAGAGAAGAGAGTATGGCAGAACCTACAAGTCCTGTATGTCCTGCCACATATATTCTACTCTCTTTTTCCATTTCTTCTCCTTAAGGAACAGGTATAGGTTCTAGTTCATTACAAGGAACAGGCAACATCATTTTAGGTTTACCACTTCTTTTAGGATAAATCTCAAACTTTTGTGATACAGGAACAGCATGTGTTTGGCATCCAACCCTTTCATACTTAAACATCCACTCATAACCGTCTACACATCTAACAAAGCTAGGTTCAATAATTACAGTAGTACAAATATCAGTTGTTACAGTTTCTTGTCCATAAACCATCCATGCTCCACTTACAACCATAAAAACAATCAGAGCAACTAAAATTAATAACTGTTTCATTTTTTTCATTTTTATTCTCCTTTTTTACCCCATAAGTTATTTAGCCAAGACGTATCTGGCATTCCATATTTACAAAAGTCACTAAAAATATCATCTAGTCTATACCCATGTTTTAACTTCCATCCAGCAACTAGTCCACCTGTTCTATCTCTACCTCCTTCACAATGTATCCATAAAGGTTTCTCAACTTCGTCAACAAGTTTCAAAACTTCTGGATATTCTAAATTCCAAAAATTAGCATACTTCTCAGTATTAGGGACTGAAGCACCCCATTTAAACTTGTAATAAGCTATTCCATGTTCTATACAGAACTTCCTTTCTCTACTGTCATCATCATCTGTAGTAGGACTCCATGAAAGGTTAATTACTGTCTTAAATGGAAACAGCTTATACAAGGGAAGAAATTTTAGTGTATTCTCTGGTTGACCAGAGCGTACAATTGTTTTATTCTTATCCACCCATCCTACATTCTTTAATGTTTTTCTTAAAAATATCTCTACTGCATCTGTTAATATTGATTTAGGCATAAGACCTCCTTATAGCGTTACACTTATGTCTACCCAAGTGCCATTGGGTTTGATGTTAATGCATGCTCCACCTATTCTAGTAGGTGGAAATCCCATTGTTTCTTCCCAAGTAGTAGTGTTATCTCCACTTAAAGATTTTTTAAATGTACCACAAATAACAAGAGTCTTGGGTTTACTTACTAACTTATTACCAGATATACCAAGTCTAGGAACCTCATCAAACTGCAATTTGTGAACATGACCATAAACAAAAATATCAGCATCATAAAAACTTGTATCTTTAGAAAATTTTGTTAAATCTCCTCCTTGAGTTCTACCCCCTCCACCATAACCATGATGTCCTCTAATAACCACTGGACGTACTCTACTATTGTTTTCATGCAATAGGAGTTTATAGAAGAACGAATACCCTAAATAAGGAACATCTAATTCAGTACTCATTCTTTTTACAGGGTTAGTAGAATATTTTTTCAATATAGTATCTTCATGATTTCCAATACCAAGTCCTAAGATTCTTTCTTTATAAGGTTTTAGGAGTTTAACCATTCCATCAACCTGTTCATCTATTATCTCTTCACTTTCAAAAGCATCTACACTTTTTCTATACCGTGGGTCAATAACAGTTATAGAATCTAAGAAATCTCCACCTCCTATAAACCAAGTCTTATCGTCAGAGTCTTCTAAGTACTTCTTAAACGCAACTAAGTCACAAAGTTTATGACCGAAGTGAACATCAAATATAGGCTTAATCTTTATAGTTTCGCCATATTTATATTCAATTCTTTTTACGAAACAAGTGTTATTCATTATTTCCATCCTTCTGTTATGGTAAAATTTTCTACTTTACTAATTTTTCTAATAATGTCTTCTGCTGCATACTTATCCCCAATATGTAGAGAAGAAAAAAGTAATAGTAAATTCATACTTTTAAGAACTGCATCATAATCTAAAGGTATAAGTCCAAGATTAAGTTTATTATTTTTAGCTGTGTATAGCATCTTATATGCGTCTGCATATTTGCCAAGTATAAATAGAGTCTCACCATAAGAAAGCCTAAATATATCTAAGTCCATAAACTGATTTTTGAATTCCTCTAAGACACTTCTTATACCATGAATATCGTTTTTAACAGCCAATAGATTAATTTTAGTTAAAACTGCTATATACATATTTTCTCTAGATACATTTGCTGTATTGTCTCGAATCATATCTAAGGCTTTATCTACAAAGGATGTAGCTTTTCCGAACTCTTGCATACCTATATGAGACTTTGCAATATTTAGGTAGACTAAAAAATTCTTCTCTGTTTCTGCTTCTTCATACAGTATATCTAAATTCCTTCTAAGTTTTTTATTGATAGTATCTTCTGTAGAATATCCAAGATGTAACACGTTAACTGGTAAAGTCTCATATTGTATTCCTTTTTCTTCACAACAAAATGAGATTTGCTCATGAACTTTTCCAGAGAATTTTAAATCTTTATGATTAGGAAAAATCCTTAACTGTACAGAATGATATTCTTTATCTGGTCTTCTATCTACCAATGTTAAAAAATATGCTCTATCTGGACGTTCTTTAATCATGTGTTTTAGTTTAGAAATTTCTTGAGCAGATACCATATCATCAGCATCTAACCATAAAATATAATCCTTTGTACAATGTTTAATTGATTCATTTCTAGCAGCAGAAAAATCCTCACACCAAGGAAAGTGATAAACTGTAGCACCATACCCTTCTGCTATTTCTATAGTTTTATCTGTTGAACCAGTATCAACAACTACTATCTCATCCACAACACCACTTATTTCTGATAAAAGTCTTCCAAGAGTTTCTTCTTCATTCTTAACTATCATAGAAACAGATATAGTAGGAAGTGATTCACCTGCGAATGTTATCTTTCTTGTTACATTATCCATTACTCCTCCTCAAATACTCCCTCTTTGCATTTTGATATGCGTGTCTAAGTCCAGTAGAAACTCTAGTATGTGAAGTATATTTTCCTTTTATCTCATTTCCATCATCATCTTTCTTTCCAGTAAAAAATTCTTTAACTGTAGTTACTATCTCATATGTTTTTTCTTTCATATCTATGGCTCGTTTCATCCTTCCAATAAAAGAAGGTGTTTCCATAGGAGCATACACTGCTTTTCTTATTCTTTTTGCTACAGTTCCTCTCATGGTTTCCTCCAATATAAGCCACCACCATCAGGAAAATGACCTATCTTTATTCCTTTTCTTTTATTCTTAATAAAATCAGCTACGGCTTTTCTAGGTCCAGCTAATGCCTTTTCATCATCATGAACCATAATATACCCACCAGAAGAAACTTTATCATACAAATATCTTAAACAAAGTAAAGTAGGTCTATATAAATCTACATCTATTCTTAGGAATGCTATTTTATCAATACTTTTACTGCATATAGGCAATGAATTTTCTAACCACCCTTTATAGTACATCAACATCTTCTGTGGTATCTCCCACTTGTCCATATTATACCTAACCTGATTTAAACTACAGGAACTTATTCCAGTACTTATTAATTCTCCTGTTTTTGGAAACTGTTTTCCATCTATAGGTACTCCATCTTTTTCCGTAGGATATGGTATCCCTTCAAAACTATCAAATAAGTGTAGCCTCTTTTTAGAGTCTATGGATTGTAAATATTTACCCATAACACCAGCAGTTCCTCCATAAGCTACTCCACACTCAACAAAGTCTCCTTCTATATCTTTTACGGTATCACATATCAACAACGTTTGATAAGGATGAGATTGGTTTCCCAAAATATGGGGTCTAACATTTTCTACAAAATCTAATACTTCTGGTTTTATATTTATTATCATTTTTACTCCTACTGAAGATATTCTGTTTTTTCTGGTAACTTATATATGGTTCTTTCTATCCTTTCCAAATGCTCTTTATGGTTTATTAAAATACCTTCTAACATATCAATTCTAGCGTTTAAGGCTTTAAAAGTTTCACTCATCAATTCTATAGTCTCTGTTAGCCCATAGAATGAATCTAAAATCTCTTTAACATTTCCTTTATTTGGTGGTTTAACTTTCTCTTTATTTTCTACCTTCCCCATTTCTTCTCCAATAGTTTGGTATCTTCCAACCTAACTTTGTCATCATATATTTTACTTGGGTCTACTCTTCCTAACTTAATGTGGCACATTTCTGTACCAAGAATTATATTTTGTAGTCCAGCTTCATAGCATCTAAAACAATAATCTTCTTCTGCTCTAAAGAATTTAAAATTAGTATCTAGAACTCCTAATTTCTTCAATGTTTTTAGTGGGTAAACTATGGGACCATTATTCACAAATCTAATTTCGGCTATCTCTCCAGCATGAAGTGTGTGGGAAATATTACCTATAGGTCCCTTTTTGTTATAATCTTCATTGCTTATATTAGCCCCATAATGAGACCAGTAAGAACCATATCCATCAACATATCCATAGATAAAACCTTCCCTACCACCTATAATTCCAAGTTTATTTCCATACTGGTTCATTACTTTTTCTACATCATATCTAAAAGAGTCTCCAACAATTAAAGTGTCATCATGAAAGAAATGAAGAGAATCATACCCTCCATCTAAACACATTTTTTGCAAATTGGCTGTGTGGTGCCATTCATAATATTCTTTTTCACTTACAATATAGTCCATATTCCATTCTGGAAGTATTTTCTTAGCAGTGTTTTCAAATACCTCAACACTTCCATCTGTACAACCATCAAAAACAAACACTATATGGTCTTCTACTGAGTTATAGGTTTTGGCTATACCAGCCATAACCAAATGAATCATATCTCTTTTATTCCAAAACATATAAGCTATTAAATGTCTCATTCTACTCTCGCAAATATTGTATTTATTTTATCATAGTATATCTTTGCGTACCCTGCTGATACAAAATAATCTGTAACTTTTTCTGATAATAAATTTATTCCATTTGTAAAATATACTGATTGTGGATGTTCTCCTTCATGTGTTTCTATTATAGCCACTTTAGGTTCCCACTTATCTATACTGTACCCCTCAAGAACTTCATATTCAGATTCTTCAACATCCACGACTAATAAATCGTACTTCTTCGGCCAGCCATATTTAGTTAATATGGTATCTAACTTATGTACAGGAACAATCGTATGGTGATTTGGGTCAAGTCCCCATGCTTGATTCACTTTATTCATTGTTATAGCCCCAACATCACCACCATAGTAATACTTAGTAATTCCTTCAAAATTACTGATAGCACAAGACTCTACTGTTATGTTTGTGTGCATTTTGTGTGCATTTTCACACATTCTTGCTGTTTCTGGAGAAGCTTCAATGTATATTCCATTCCATTTTGCTTTAGCTAGTCCCCAAGTATTACTAGTAGTAACTCCGTCATAGGCTCCAACTTCTACAAAATATCCATGAGTCTTACCTTTAAAAAAACGCTGATAGACAAATTGTAAGACTTCTTTACCTATCTGACAAGTTTCATGAATTTCATATTCCATATTTTCTTCTTCCAAGTATTATATTATTGCCATCTTGGTATAAGTGCTCATTAAAACCAAACCCATTCAAGTAACTTAGTACTGATTCAAAAAAGTAAGTAGTTTCTACGCAGAATACTCTTGTTCTTGTCTCGTCCAAATCTATTTGTTGAAGAATAGACCAATCCATTCCTTCTGTGTCTAAACTTATAAAATCATATACTCCAGGGTGTGCAGCATAAAAATCTTTCCATGTAATACACGGAACTTCTGTTTCTTCATAATCTAACTGAGTAGTTTTCCATATATTGTAGTGTGGTTCAAATGCAGTTGCTACCCCGCCAGCACTATCATAAAAATGTAGCATTCCATTATCAGGACCTATTGCTAAATTAACTGTCTCCACCAAACTGTTATTTTTGTAGAATTCTTCTATTGCTGCATAACATTTAGGACTTGGCTCTACAAGAACTCCTTTCCAACCAGATTCTATTAAAAGTCTACTATTTGATAGTTGTTCTGGATGATAAGCACCTATCTCTAGCAATCTTCCTTTAAAGTCTTTAAAGTATTCACTTATAATCCTATCTTCTTCTCCCTGTGAGTATTTCATTATTCCCCCTTCAGTGTGTTTATTAACTTATAATAGTTAATCCAATATTTAGTATCAAAACTAGAACCTGATGTGCCAACCTTTGCAAAAGTGGGTTTATATTTTCCACTAACTATATCAGACTCATAACTCCATGCACCATATGATATTGGAGAAACAGCTTTTATTTTAGCAAAATAGGAGGCTATACTCTGGTCATGTCTATGTGCCCTAAATTCAGGTCTTGTACTTCCTTTAGCACCTTTTAGACAAACACCATCTCTTGAGTGTAGAAAGTATTCATTAAATAGCTCTTGTGCCACAGTACATTTAAAATTATATATCATCATAAAAGCATCTATTTCCCAGAAAGAATTAGCAAACTCAGGTGTGCACCCCATATGTTCAAGACAATCATCTGCTGTCCATGTTCCTTCTGGACATCCTGGATTATCCATTAACACAGCTCCAACTTCTTCAGATATAGCCCAATAGGGTTCTGGGTTCTTTAATAGAATTAGAGAACTGTCTCCCCACATAACTTTCTCATACCCCATATCTATAGCTTCTTGTATAATGTATGATTTAAAACCATAAGGTGCATCACTATGTAAAGGACATTCACCAAATTCTTTAGATACAGGCCATCTCTTTCTTAAGAAAAGGGTCATATTATTACTAACAGTATAGTCTCCTGAATCTTGCAAATCAGGACTACATATTAACATATCAGCATCTAATCCTACTTCTAATGCAGAATCAAAAAGTCTTTGACTCCCTCTTATATAATTTTCTCTACCACCAGAAGCAAAATTTACTAAAATTCTCTTTTGTTGATTCATCCTTGACTCCTTCTTTTTTGAGTTTCAGAAGTGGCATACTCAAATCTATAAAAATATAATATTCTATCTATAAAAACTTCCTTTTTCAATAGTCCAGTTCTGCAAATGTTTAAAGACCAATCTGTATCTTCACCACGATTCCATAAAGGAAAGCTAAATCTAGATGCTATACTTCTCCTTATCGGATTCAAATGATTAGGCGGTCTATAATAGTATTTAGCATCTTCCCAGTAACTATTAAATTTAATAGAGTGTATAAATTCTTTATTTCCTAAATCTCCACTAACCAACAATCCTTTTATCCCTACACAATCTATTTCTGGGTTTAATGCTATAGCTGTATAGAGTGTCATAACATAATCATCTGAAACCCAGTCGTCATCATCTACAAAACAAGTAAAGTCGCCCTTAGCTTCTTTGATTAGAGCATTTCTTTTCATCCCCACAGGATACTGTTTCTCATCTTCAAATACTACAATCTCTACTTCATTTTCTAGATGATTATCATTTATCTGTTTTAAGATATGTTGATGTATCTTATCAAACATTTCTTTTCTAGAAGAAAGAGTAACCATTAAAATACTAAGCACCATAATGCACCCTTTTAAATTCTTTTACCCTTTCTTCTCTTCTTTCTTCATATAGTTTCTTATCTTTTTCCCAAGATATGTTGTTTCTCTCGTACACCTCATCCCATCCTTTTCCAGTCCATACAGGATGGTTATGTACAAATAAGACAGTCTTTGATTGGTAATGTTTTTGATTTATGGTTGCTACTTCCATAAACTCATTATCACTAAAGAAACTTTCATATTCTGGGTAATAGATATAACCAAAACTATCATAGTATTTCTTACCCAGTATTGGTAACGTATTTAAGTCTGTCCAACCATCTGGATAATGAAGAACACAATTCAAATCTGGTCTTGTATGTTTCATATCATTCCGTATAATCTCATCAAACCCATACTTAATACATTCCATATCATCAGACAATAACAATACTATGTCCCAAGGTTTTGTGTATGTATCTAAGTCCCGATTAACTGCATGTATTTTGTTTTTACTCTCTCCATAGATATAATCAAATTCGATTTCTGGACTATATATTTTTTTATAAAAATCTATTCGTTTATCTAGAAAATCCTGAGACATTTCTTCGTCCCCACTATCTAATGTAAAAAGAAAAGAGGTATCTTTAAAATTAACTATATTGTTAAGTGCTCGTCCCATAATATCTACAAATTTTCTACGTCTTCCTCTAGTTGGAAATTTAATAAGCAGTTTCATATATCCTCCTTCTTCTCAGGCAATCTATATCTTAAAATCCCTAAGCCATCTTCTATAAAAATTACTTCCCCACATTGTAAGCATATGAGGTAGTCTATATCATATAAATAATCATTTCGTGGAATTAGGTTTCCACCACACCGTTCACATCTATCCTC
>Ga0066599_100000044_pt1 | contig 15739 bp, 15 predicted proteins | sample InisedmetaG_FD_60065 | JGI IMG/M metagenome (GOLD analysis project Ga0066599, IMG submission 60065) | Freshwater pond sediment microbial communities from the University of Edinburgh, under environmental carbon perturbations - Initial sediment | ecosystem: Environmental > Aquatic > Freshwater >...
GGGGGGGGACGTATCTGGTGCGGTTGGGAATGAAGAGGTCCGGCTTCCCCTGCTCGCGCCCGATTACTTCTCTTGTGAAAACTCTGAGAAAAAAGTGTTGACAGGCAGGGAACACTCGATGTATAAGTCTCAACGGATGGTGACTAATGATGCTCGAAAAATTATTCTCTTCCAAAACACGTGTCGAGATTCTGCGCCTCCTCTTTTCGAATCCCGACAGTCGGTACTATGTCCGCCAGATTTCCCGGGAACTCTCACGGGACATCTCCGGGATCAAGCGCGAGCTGGACAATCTGGACAAGGCCGGCTTGCTCGCCAGCGAGAAACTCGGCAACCTTCGGTATTACAGCGCCAACAAATCTGCCGCGATCTATCCAGAACTCAAAGCCATCATTGCCAAGACCGTCGGCGTGCAATGGGCGATTGCGGGGCCGCTCGGTGGGTTGACCGGGCTGCGCCATGCCTGGATGTATTCCATGAATTCCCATCCGCCCGGCGAAGGGTCGGGACCAGTCTTGGTCCTCATCGTCGGACAGGTCGACCTCGCGGACCTCAACGAGGCGATCACACAACTGGAGGGGAAACTGGGTCGTGAGATCAATTACACGGTGTTTGACGAGACGGAATTCCAGCGGCGGCGAGCGGAGGCGGACCCGTTTTTGACCGAGGTGTTTGGCGGCCGGAACGTTCTGCTCATCGGGCGCGACGATGGCGTATGAGGAGTTGCGCGAGAAGGGGTTGGTGGACGATGTCAAACCGAACTTCTCGACGGTGAGCGCACTCATCGTGCGGGCACACAAAGACGTGGCGACGGCACGAGCCAATGCCAGTATCGACCGGGAATGGGCATACGCGATCGCGTATCAGGGAATGCTTCGGGCCGCCAAGGGTATGATTTCGGCCGAAGGGTTGCGCCCGCGGGGTCGGGACCAGCAGCGAACGGTGGTGATGTTGGTTGATGCGATCCTCGGCGAGAACGCGCGACCCCTGGTGAATGCCTTTGATCGGATGCGCCGGCGGTGGCAGGTCATTGTGGAGGAGGTCGGCCAACCGGTGTCACGGTATGAGGTGGAGGGCGCGATCAAGGACGCCCAGCAGTTCATCGAGCGTACGGTCGAGTGGACGCGGACGAGAAATCCCCAGTTGACGTTGCTCTAGCAGCGTAGTGGGGAGCTGTGAAAGAAAGGAGGTGAAGCTGATGGCCACCAAGAAGCCCGCCGCGAAGAAGACCGCGAAGAAGCCCGCGAAGAAGAAGTAAGACGACCCGGCTCGTTTTGACTCAACGCTTCCCGTGGGAAGGAGGTGATTGTTGTGGCGACGAAGAAGAAGCCGGCCGCCAAGAAGGCTGCCCCGAAGAAAAAGAAGTAAGCTCACAGTCAAGTGATTACGCTGGGGGCGGCACCCCCCAGCGGGACTCATACACTATTTTATATCACATCGATTCGTCAAGAACAGAATATAAATAAATATTTATCATTCGTTTCAGTAGTTTATGAAACTAACCGTATAATAAACCGTAATGCTTGACGAAATACTCTGGAGGGGAAAAGGGAATTCTTTCTCGCTTGACGTTTGATGGATGTGCTCTGCGAGTGGTAGTGCCCTTCCGTTCGATCTGTCGGAATCCTTGGAATTTTCCGTATCGCCCATGGTGCCGACCGTGGGCTTTTCCTCTTGCAACAGCTCTCAGAAGAACTGTCTTGCGGTTGGTGCCCGTTTATCCGAGGCAGGACGCCGGGGGCGCATGCGACGTCTCGCGGCGCCCGCGAGTGGAGGAAGGATCCCATGGGGGAGCGTTTCAGAAATCTGATCGATGGCAAATGGGTGGATTCGGCCAGCGGTTCCACCTTCGATGATGTCAGTCCGATCAACAAGACCGACGTGCTGGGGAGTTTCCCTCGGTCCGATCATCGAGACGTCGACCGCGCGGTCGAGGCGGCACGCAGCCATTTGTCGACGTGGTGTCGGGTGCCCGCTCGACGCCGCAGCGAGGTCCTGTGGGCGGTTGCCGAGGCGCTCCACCAGCGCGGGGAAGAGCTTGCGGCGTTGCTGACGCGGGAGACAGGCAAGGTCCTCGCCGAGGCGCGGCTGGAGATCGCGGAGGCCACGGCCCTCTTGTACGCCATGGCGGGCGAGGGCGTCTACGCCGAGGACGGGGTCGCTGCGCTCGGGCAGTCGGGACCGCTGGGCGTTACGATGCGACTTCCCGCAGGGGTCGTGGCACTGGTTACACATTGGTCGTTCCCGGTGGCTGCGTCGGTGTGGAAGCTGGCGGGGGCGCTCGCGGCGGGCAACACGGTGGTGTTCAAGCCGGCGGAGGATGCGCCCCTGACTGCCGGTCGGCTGGTCGAAATTTGGCTGGAGGCGGGTGTGTCGCCTGGGGTCATCGGTTTGGTGCACGGGCAGGGCGAAGAGGCCGGCGCCCCGCTGATTCGGCACCCGGACGTGGCGCTGGTGTCCTTCGTCGGATCGCCCGAGGTCGGCCGGGAAGTGGCCATCGCGTGCGCGGCGGAGCAAAAGCAGGTGTCTCTAGAATTGGGAGAACAGCTCGCGATCCTGATTCTGGACGATGCCGACCTCGAACTGGCCGTGGAGGGAACGGTCTGGGGAGGCCTTGCCATGGCGGGCCAGCGATGGCGGCGCGCGGCGCGCATCTTTGTCCATCGAAAGATCGCCAAGGAGTTCGCCGAGCGAGTCGTGAGCCAGCTGCAAGCCGTGCGTCTAGGAGACGGGCTGCTCGAGACCACCGACATGGGGCCGGTCATCAACGAGACTCAACTCAAGCGGGTTCACGGTTACACCCGTGTAGGCCAACGCGAAGGCGCCAAGCTGCTCGCCGGCGGAGAAATCGTGAAGGAGGGCGACTGCAAGCGGGGATTCTTCTACGCGCCGACGCTGTTCGGCGATGCGACGCTCAAGATGCGGATCGCGCAGGAGGAAGTTCGCGGTCCGACCATGGTGCTCGTCTCCGTGACGGGGCTGGAGGAGGCGGTGGAATTGGCCAACTCGGCTCGCCGCGACCTGACGGCGGCGGTCTACACGCGCGATCTTTCCAGGGCGTTCCGGGCCGTCGACGGGTTGCGGGCCGGCAGTGTGTACGTGAATGCTGCCGCCGGAGGGGCGGGGACGCGACCGTCGCTGGTTGGATTCCGACAGCTGGGCCGGATCCGCCGGGAGGCCGCGGCGCAGAACCTCGACGGATTCGCCGCCTGGAAGACTGCAACACTCGATCCCTTCGGAAAGCGAGGGTAGGCGGAGGTTCAGGGTAGCGCCCCCACTCGACCGCCGCCGCATATTCCGGATGTCGACGTTGCCGAACAGGGAGCAGGCACGTGCGTCACGAGATCCTCCTCACACAACGGAACACGGCCATATACCTTGGCCGGGCGATCGAGGATAGGGTGACGGCGGTCGAGATCCCACCAGGGCGCGACGACACTCAGGCTGAGGACTCGGCTTCCACCGTAAGTGCTCGGCACCCGGGCCGCGGCGTGCGCGGCCACACGGGTCGGCGGGGTCTCGTTGCGGGTCGTCCCGGAGATTCGCTTTACATTTTGCGTGCCAGTGTGTTATAGCATCCGAGAAATGTGGGGAACGAGACGGACGAGTCGTTGGGTATGGCTGTCGGCCACCCTGATCGCGATGCTCCTCGGGTCGGGCATTTCTCGCACGCTACTGGCCGCGCAATCCACAGGACCGCCGGCCGTCCCACCTCAGATTGCCCTGCAAAAGGTCCATATGATCGAGACCCGTGAAGGGGCCAAGTTGTGGGAGCTTCAGGCGGATCAAGTGGAGGTCAACGAGCGCGAAGGCATCACCGTATTGACCCGCGTTACCCAGCCGATCCAGATCGCGTTCTTTTCCAATCAGGGCCAAGTCACGTGTGTCGCAAATCGTGCCACGCTGGACCTGAAAACGAAGGATGTCCACCTGCAAGGAGCCGTCTGGGCGCGGTCGGAACAGGGGATGGAGCTCAGGACGGAAGCGTTGACGTGGACGGCAACCTCCCGGCGGCTGCATACGGACCAGGCCGTCACGATCACGCGCGGTACGTTGGTAAGCCAGGGGCGGGGCATGGAGGCGGAGACCGACCTCGAGCGTGTCCGCCTCTTCAAGAACATCACGTCCCAGGTCGGGCCCGCGCGCATCCCGACGGGAAGGAGTCGTTCGCGATGACGGGACGTCGCTGGGGGATGTTGATGTTGGCGGTGTTACTGGCAGCGCCCGGGATCGGGAGGGCGGCGGAAGAGCGGGCCGCGATCACGATCGCGGCCGACACCCTGGAAGTCAGTCGGAAAACCCGCTCGGCCGTGTACCGCGGCAACGTGGTGGCCAACGACCGGTCTCGCGGTGTAAGCATCTTGGCGGACCAGATCGAGTTCTACTTCGACGAGAAGATGGAGGAACTGGAGCGCGCGTTGGCAACGGGGAACGTCCGGATTTCCTACGGCGAGCGCCGGGGCGTGGCGGAACGCGCCGAATACTATCCCAACGAATCCCGTGCGGTCCTGATCGGGCATCCCAAGGTCTGGCAGCAGAATGATGTCATCACCGGATGCCGGATCACGCTGCTGATCCGGGAAGACCGGAGCCAGGTGGAGGGGTGCGACGGGGAGCGGGTGAACGCCGTCCTGTATCCGAAGCGAGGGGAGGGAGCACCGGCGGCAAGCCCGCGTCGGTGAGAGCCGCGCCATGGCAATGACGGACAACGGTCGGGGGCGCAACCTTCGCGCGGAGGCGTTGGTCAAGGCCTACAAGAAGCGGGTGGTCGTGGCCGGGCTGAGCCTGGCCCTGGACGCGGGAGAGGTTGTCGGACTCCTGGGACCCAACGGCGCCGGCAAGACCACGGCCTTTTATATGATCTTGGGCCTCACGCGGCCCGACTCGGGGCGGGTCGCCTTGAACGGGAACGATATCACGTTTCTGCCCGTGCATCAGCGTGCCCGCCTGGGGATGGGGTTTTTGCCGCAGGAGCCCTCCATTTTTCGCAAGTTGACCGTGGAGGAGAACGTTCTGGCGATTCTGGAGGCGCGCGGCATGCCGGCGGCGGCGCGCCGGGAACGTGCGCAAACGCTTCTCAGCGACCTAAACATCTCCCACCTCGCCAAGAGTCGCGCCTACACCCTTTCCGGCGGAGAGCGCCGGCGCGCCGAGATCACCCGGACGCTGGCGACCGACCCGGCCTTCATCTTGCTGGACGAGCCGTTTGCCGGGATCGATCCGATCGCGGTCTACGACATCCAAGGCATCATCGGCCAACTCAAGGACCGCGGCATCGGCGTGCTCATCACCGATCACAACGTGCGTGAGACCTTGCAGATCGTGGACCGAGCCTATATTATTCACGAAGGGAAGATCCTGGTGTCCGGCACGGCGGCCGAGTTAGCCTCGGACGAGCGCGCCCGCCAGATCTACCTCGGAGAACGTTTCTCGCTGTAACGGAAGGACCGCCGGCCTCCATGGCGTTCGACACCAGACTCCGGATGCTTCAGACGCAGCGGATGATCATGACGCCGATGCTGCAGCAGGCGATCGGCCTGTTGCAGCTGTCGCGTTTGGAGTTGGTCCAGGAGTTGCGACAGCAGATCGAGCAGAACCCGGTGCTGGAAGAGGTCCTCGAAGAGGTGGAGGAGCCGCAGCTCACGCAAGAGCAGGAAGCGCCGCCCGAGCCCGAGGTTACCGCGGAGGCGGACACGGATGGGGCGGATCGGCTGGGCGAGTTCGACTGGGACAACTACCTCCAAGATGCCTCCGACTATCGGCCCCAGATCCCCCGGGAGGAACTCGAGCGCTTCGACGCGGAGATCCATCTGACGCGACCCCGCTCGCTCATCGACCATCTGCTGTTCCAGCTCCACCTCAGCACCTCGGACCCGGAAATACTCCAGCTGGCAACCGTGGTGATCGGGAACTTGGACGAGGCCGGGTACCTCAAGGAACCCTTGGAGGGATTGGCGACGGGCGCGGAGGTCGCGCTGTCTCGGCTGGAGGAGGCCCTGCGGCTGGTCCAAAGCTTCGAGCCCACCGGAGTCGGCGCCCGCGACCTTCGGGAGTGCTTGCTGCTCCAGGTGGACAGCCGTCCGGACTTGCACCCGCTCGCCAAGGAGCTGATCGGGTCCCACCTGGCGGACCTGGAGCGGCGGAACTGGGAGCGGCTGGCGGAGACGCTCAAAGTCCCCGTCAAAGAGGTCCAGGAAGCGGTCGAGTCGATCGCGTCGCTCGAACCGAAACCCGGGCGGACTTTCGGGACCGAGGATCCGCGTTACATCACGCCCGACGTGTACATCGTCAAGGTGGACGGTGAGTTCCTGGTGCTGCTGAACGACGAAGGGTTGCCGCGCTTGCGGGTGAGCCCGTACTACCGCACCATCCTGGCCAACAAGACGGGAAGCGCCAAGGATGTCCGGGAATACATCGAGGGGCGGATGCGCTCGGCCCTCTGGTTGATTCGGAGCATCGAACAACGGCAGCGCACGCTGTTCAAGGTCGCGTCCAGCCTTGTGAAGTTCCAGCGAGAGTTTCTGGAACGGGGCATCACGGCGCTCAAGCCGTTGACGCTCAAAGAGGTGGCCGAGGATATCGGTATGCACGAGTCCACGGTCAGTCGCGTGACCACCAACAAATACGTCCAGACGCCGCAAGGGTTGTTCGAACTGAAGTATTTCTTTCACCGGGGCGTCCCCAGCAGCCAGGGAGGGGATAACGTCTCCTCCTTGAAGGTCAAGGACCTCATCCACAAACTGCTGACGGTGGAGGACAGCGGCCGCCCGCTCTCGGATCAACGGATTGTGGAAGTGCTCCGACGCGAGCATGCCATCGAAATCGCCCGGCGCACGGTGGCCAAGTATCGTAGCCAGTTGAGGATTCCCTCTTCGAGTCGGCGGAAGCGCTACTGAGCGGGCAGGCGTCCCGGGGTCAGTCGCCCGGTGGCATTGTGCGGCCTGCGTAGTCTCCGAAAGGAGTCGACCATGCACCTGTCAGTGAAAGGGCGAAACCTAGAAGTGACGGACGCCCTCCGCACCTACGCGGAGGAAAAGGTCCAGCGGATGGGCAAGTACCTGGAGGGGATCGTGTCCGGGAGTGTCGTGTTGTCGGTGGAGAAGCATCGGCAGATCGCGGAGGTGACGCTGCGGGTGCGGGACCTCACCGTCCGGGCGGAGGAAAGTACCGACGATCTCTATTCGTCCATCGACCTGGTGGCGGAGAAGCTGGAGCGGCAGATCCTGCGCCATAAAGAGCGCATCGTCGCCCACATGGACCGGTCCGGCCGCCGCGAGGAACGACAGGCCGTCCGACCGACGGCGCCGCTCGAGGAGCCGCGCGTGGTCAAGACCAAGCGCTTTGCCGTCAAGCCGGCCGAGGTGGAGGAGGCCATCCTCCAGATGGACTTGCTCGGGCATAATTTTTACGTCTTCCGGAACGCGCTGACGGACGAGGTGAACGTCGTGTACCGGCGGCGCGATGGGCACTACGGGCTGATCGAGCCCGAGGGGTAGCCATGGACCCGGTGGAGGCTCCGGCCGAAGCCAGCCTGCACGGGGTGCTGGTGGACGTCAGCGGAATCGGGGTCCTGCTCTTGGGAGAGAGCGGGACCGGGAAGAGCGAGTGCGCGCTGGATCTGGTCACTCGCGGTCACCGCTTGGTGGCCGACGATGTGGTGGAGATCTGGCGGGAGGGGCCCCTGGGGGTCATCGGGCGTGGGCCAGCCCGGATCAGGTACCACATGGAGATCCGGGGTTTGGGGATCATCAACGTCCGGCACCTGTTCGGCGTCGCGGCCGTCCGTGAGCGGAAACGGATCGAGCTGGTAATTCACTTGGAGGCCTGGCGGCCCGACGAGGAGTATGAGCGGCTCGGGCTAGTGGATCGGATGCACACCCTGCTCGGCGTCGAGATTCCGATGCTCCGAATCCCGCTGTCGATCGGCCGGAACGCGGCCATTTTGGTGGAGGTGGCGGCGCGTAATCACGTGTTGAAACGGATGGGGGTCCATGCGGCGCGGGCCTTCACCACAGCCCTGGGATCCGGTTCGGGCGCGACGGATTCTCCGGTCGGTCCCTGCGGAGCCGACGAACCGGCGTGAGACGCGAGAGGGGAGGGTTCGCCGCCTGTTCTCGGCGGCGAGGCGACGATGAGTGGACTCGACGTCATCGTGGTGACGGGTATGTCGGGGGCGGGAAAGAGCGCCGCCAGTCGCTGCCTGGAGGATCTCGGATTCTTCTGCATCGACAATCTGCCGGCGGCACTTATTCCGAAGGTTGCCGAGCTGTGTGCCCAGTCCGAGAAGCGCATCGAGCGCGTGGCCCTGGTGATCGACGCCCGGGAGGGCCGGTTCCTGGACGCCCTGTTCGAGATCCTGGTGGATCTGCGGCGGGAGGGGAACCAGGTACGCATGGTGTTTCTCGACGCCAGCGACGAGGTGCTGGTGCGCCGCTTCAGCGAGAGCCGGCGCCCGCACCCGATGGCCCCCGGCGGCTCGGCGCCGGAAGGGATCCGGGCGGAGCGGGCCCGCCTGGCCGCTCTCAAGGCCAAGGCGGACCTGGTCATCGATACCTCCGGCTTCACCGTTCATGAGTTCCGCAAGCTGCTCGCCACGTCGTTTCTCGACCTCCCGGCGCCCCCACGGACGGTCTTGGCCTTGGTGTCCTTCGGGTACCGGCATGGGCTGCCGGTCGATGCGGATCTCGTGTTCGACACCCGTTGCCTCCCCAATCCGCATTTTGTGGAGGCGTTGCGCCCGCTGACCGGGCTGGCGGAGGGCGTCAAGGAGTACGTGCTGGGGTCCGCTCAGGCGCGAGGGTTTCTGGATCAGATCCAGACGTTTCTCACTTTTGCCCTGCCCCTCTACCTACACGAAGGGAAGGCATATTTGACGATCGCGATCGGATGCACCGGGGGACGCCATCGGTCCGTTGCGCTCGCGGAGGATTTGGCGCGGCGTATGCGCGACATGGCGTACGAGGTATCGGTGCGGCATCGCGACGTGGAGCGAGAATAAGCCATGATCGGGATCATAGTGGTCACCCACGGGGACCTCGGGACGGAGCTCCTCCGCACCGCGCAGGAGATTGTGGGGAAGTTTCCCAGCGTGGAAGCGGTGTCCGTCCACGCGTCGGAGCAGATCGACAAAGCCCGCAAGAAGATCGAGGCCTCGCTGCAGCGAGTCAGCGACGGCAGCGGCGTGCTCATCCTCACCGACCTGTTTGGCGGGACGCCGTCCAACTTGGTGCTCTCCTATTTGGAAGCGGGCCGTCTCGAGGTCGTGACTGGGGTCAATCTGCCGATGCTGATGAAGCTGCCGTCCCTCCGGGAGGAGCGGGACCTGCGCACGCTGGCGGATAGTCTGGCCAAGTATGGCCAGCGCAACATCCTGGTGGCCAGCGAATTCCTCGCCAAGCAGGGGAAACCCGTTACCCCTACCCGTTGACACCCGCTCCGACACGCGCCGGGGCGTAGGTCGCCGACGAAGCCGCGCGCCTCGCGCAGGCCGCTGCAGGGCAGATCGCCCGTCCCGGCTCGTCGGCGCCGCCCCCCGCGGTGCGGGCATCGGCAAGACGGCATCCGGCTGCGGCCACGGTTGGCCCGCAGGAGCGGGCAGGGCGTGCAGCGGGGAGACACGCCGGAGAGGTGGAAGGCGACGACGTGGAAGACGGTGGCGTGACCCGCGACGTGGTGATCCGGAACCGCCTGGGCTTGCACGCGCGGGCTTCCGCGCAGTTCGTCAAGACGGCCGGCCGGTTCGAGGCAGAGATCACGGTGGAGGTGGGTGCGCGGCGGGTGAACGGAAAGAGCATCATGGGTCTGCTCCTGCTCGCAGCAGCGCAGGGGACGATGTTGCGGCTCCGGGCCGCCGGGGCGGACGGATCGGCGGCGATCGAGGCGCTGGCCGTCCTCGTGGACGGTCTGTTCGGGGAGCCGGAATAGTGGCGGGTGTGGGCGACTTGGGCAGCGCCGGTTCCGGCGCGACACCGGACGCGCCCGCCTGGCGCGTACTCTCCCACCAGGCGAGCGACGGCCCGCGGAACATGGCGGTGGACGAGGCGATCGCCCGGAGTGTGGGGGCGGGGCAGGCCCCACCCACCATCCGATTTTACGCCTGGCGCCCGCCGACGGTGTCGTTGGGTTGCCTGCAGCGGGCCGACGGCGCCATCGCCGCGGCGGCGTGTCGTCGGTTGGGTGTGGCCGTTGTCCGGCGGCCCACGGGAGGGCGCGCCGTCCTGCATGATCGGGAGTTGACCTACAGCCTGTGCCTACCGCTGGACGGCGTCTGGGGTCGTTTGACGGTCGCCGAGAGCTTCCGCCTGGCGAGTCAGGGGCTTCTCGTCGGGCTCCGGCGTTTGGGCGTGCCGGCAGTGCTGGCGGAGGGCAACGGTGACCCAGGGACGGCCGGAGGAACCGAAGCCTGTTTCCAACTGCGCCGCCTGCCGGCCATCCTGGCGGGAGGGCGTAAGCTCCTCGGGTCGGCACAGCGACGGTGGCATACGGTACTCCTGCAGCATGGTTCGCTCCTGGTCGACGTGGACCTGGAGATGCACCAGTCGGTCTTCCCCACCTGGACGCGGGGGGGAGCGGAGAACGGTGTGACGGGGCTGAAGGCAATCCTCTCGCAGGTTCCTCCGCGGGCTGCCTTGGAGTCGGCGCTGCTGGGCGGATGGCAAGAGGTCCTGGGCGTGGTGTGGCAGCCGGCCGAGTTGACGGTCGGGGAACGGGAGGAAGCCGAGCGGCTCGTCGGAATGCGGTACGGTGATCCGGCCTGGACCTGGCGCCGGTGACGCCCGAGCGCGTCTCGGGCTGAGATTTCACAGGGTTCGAACGGTTCGTGCCGATCCGTGGGCCTCTGCCAGGTCGGCCAAACCGCTTGACACCCTGGTGGGGCTTTGGTAGCCTCAGCAACCGATTCTCGCACAGCAACGGGATTCTCTACCTATGGCCTTCGATAAGCGAAAATCCCTGCAAAACGCGCTCGCGTATACCCAGCAAGGGAAGTGGGACCGCGCCATCGCAGAGTACCAGTCTATCCTGAAAGCCGAGCCGCGCGATCTGACCGTCTGCAACAATCTTGGGGACCTGTACGCCCGAGCCGGCAAGACCGGAGAGGCGATCGATCAATACCTGAAGCTGGGAGAGCTCTACCGTTCCGACGGGCTCTCGGTCAAGGCCATCGCCGTTTACAAGAAGATCGCCAAGCTCGATCCCACGCATACTCAGGCCTATCTGGCCTGCGCCGATCTGTATTGGGAACAGGGGCTGGTCGGCGAGGCCAAGATTCAGATGACGACGGTGGTCGACCATTATGCCAGGTCGGGGGATACGGCCAAACTGATCGAGGCCTATCGACGTCTGACGCAGTTCGACCCGACCAATGCGGCGATCATTGTCAAACTCGCCGATCTCATGGTGAAGGAGAACCTGCGCGAGGCCGCGGCGGCGGAATACGAGCGCGCGGCGCAGGCCGCCCAGGCGGCCGGTCACGCGGCGGACGCGAAGCGGTTGGCGCAGAAGGCGCGCGACCTCTTGCCCGACGCGCCACGGCCGACGCTCGAACACGCCGAGACGCTGATCGCCGCGGGGAAGCATCCGGAATCGCTCGACATTCTGACCGCGATCACCGCGGCGGACGCGGGCAACGCCAAGGCCTGGCGTTTGTTGGGGGAGGTGCTCGCGTTGCAGGGCAACCCCGCCGAGGCCGTCGAGGCGCTCCGGCGGGCGGTCTCGCTGGGAGTCGGCGAACCCGAAGTGGCGCGTACCTTGGGCGTCGTGCTCCTGCAGATGGGTCGGGCCACCGACGCGATCGCCGTCTGCCAGCGGGCGACCAGTGAGTGGCTGGCCCAGGGCGAGCCCGATGCGGCCGTGGCCTGCTGCCAAGAACTGCTGAGCGCGGCTCCGCAGACAACGGCGCTGCATGCCCACTTGGCCTCGACGCTCCAACGCCTCGGGCGCCATGAGGAGGCGCGAGTCGCCCTTCGATCGCTGGGCGCCGCTCAAGAGGCCGCCGGCGAGGCTGAGGCGGCGATCGACACCTACCATCGTGTGGTGGAACTGGAGCCGACCGATGGCGTCGCGCGGGCGCGGTTGGAGGTATTGGAGCCCAGCACCCCCGCTGTCGCGGAGCCGGCTCCGTCGCCACCCACCGACATGTCCGAGCCGACCGCGCCCGACGACACGCCGGTGGTCGAACTGTCGGAGGATGCCCCGGATCTCACGCTGGCGTCGCTGGAGGAACTGGGTCTCGCCTTGGGGCCGGAAGAGACAGACACGGCGTCCGCGGAACCGGTGGTCGAGCTGAGCGACGAGACCACGGAGGACTCCGTCTCGGCACTGAATGACCTCGACCTTTCCTTCGGGAGAGAGGACATGGCCCTCCTCGTGGAGGAGCCGGACCAGGCGACCACGACGGATGCCATCCCCCTTGCGACGGACGAGAGTGCGCCGACTCCGGGGAGCGTCGAGGACGAAACACCGACGGCAGATTGGCTGACGCAAGGATTCCCATCCCTCGACGCAGGGGAGGTCGATCGTGCGGTTGTCACCGCCGAACCCGATACGCCGGTAGCGGAGATTCCCCAAGAACCGTCCGACCTCTTTGCGGGCGTCGGCGCCGCGGACGCGCATGACGGGCTTACGCTCGGGGAGGACGCGCCCCGGACTCCGCCACGCGCCGAGTCGTGGCCGGTGATTGACGCGCCGAGCGACGAGGCGGCGACGGGTGATCCCTCGCCCGTGATCGAGGCACCACCCGACGTGCCCCCGGCGTTCGAGACAGCGCCGTTCATCGAGATCCCGGTCGAGGAATTCCCGGTTGTAGAGATTCCCGACACGGTCGGCCCATCCTCGGAATCTCTGCTCGACCTTGATCCGGCGGTCGGGGCACTCGCTCCGGTGGAGGATGCGGAGTCCTCGAGCCAGGTTACCGAGCAGTTGGCGGAAGCGGACGTCTACCAGAAATACGGCCTGGAGGAAAAGGCGCGCGAGCGCTTGCTGGAGGTGGTCCGCCTGGCGCCGGATAACCTGACCGCGCGACGCCGACTCAAGGCGATCTACCAAGACCGCCGGCAACGCGAGGAGGCCTGCGGCGAGATCTGGACGATCGCGCGGATCTTGCGGAAACGCGGTCAAGAGGAGGAGGCGCTGGCGGAGGCTCGGGAAGGTCTGTCGTTGATACCGGGTCAGGCGGACCTCACGCAGTTCCTAGCGGACAGCCCCGAGGGAGAGACGTCGCCCGCCGTGGGATTCCCGGCGGCGGCCGAGGCGGCACCGGGTACCGCGGAACGGGCGGAACTCCCGCTGTCGGAGACGTTGCCCCAGCTCTGGGATGTCGAGGCGTCCGCCGACGCCCTGAATGCGCGTGAGGAGGTGCCGTCCGCGCCGTCCGTGTCTTCGCTCGACGACACGGATGCCACGGCGTCGGTGGGCGCCGATCCGGGCGTAGACCTTGATCGCATCCTCGGGCCCGTCGAGGGCGACGACCTTCCGTCGGAGCTTCGGGCGCTCTTGGACGACGGCGAACCGGATCCAATCGTGGTTCTTGACGACATCCGGAATGATAACGATCAGGGGATGGCAGACGACGTGGCTGAGGCGGAGTTCTACGTGTCGCAAGGCATGTTGGACGAGGCTCAGGCGGTGTATCGGCGCATGCTGGCGCGCAGTCCGGACCATCCGGATGTCGGTGCCTTGGCGGAGCAAATCGCGCGCGTCACAGAGGCGTCCGCCTCCGCATCGGTCCCGCCTGGACCGGTCGTGGAGTCGGAGCCCGCGCCGGCGGCCACGGATGTCGAGGGATCGGAGGCGACCGAGCCGACCCTCGCCATGGAGTTCGACCCGGCATTCTCGCAGGTCACGCCCGCCTTCACCGTGATGGACGTCCCATCCGAGGACGCCCCGGCTGGATTCGTGAATCTGGGCGCCGAGCTGAACGAGGAACTGGGGGCAGGCGAGCCGGAGGACTCCCTTCCAGGCGGCGGCGCGCTAGTGGACGGGCTGCTCACGGAGTACCAGGAGACGGTCCAGGGCCCGCTCAACGAGAAGGAGTACGAGACGCACTACAATCTCGGCATCGCTTACAAGGAGATGGAACTGTACGACGAGGCCATCCAGGAGTTCCGCCTGACCGCCCAGGAGCCGAAGCGGGCGTTGGAGTGCGCCGACCTCGTGGGGCTGTGTTTCTTGGCGAAGGGGCAACCCGAACAGGCGATCCGAGATCTGGAGGCCGGTTTGGCGATCGAAGGGCACGCGCCGGAGGCGTACCACAGTCTGCGCTACGACCTCGGGACGGCCCTGGAGGCGGTTGGTGACCTGCCGCGGGCACTGGAACATTTCGAGCGTCTGCAGTCGGAAGGCCCGCGCTTCCGGGATGTGCCGGCGCGGGTTCAGGCGCTTCGGGACCGCATCCCTCAGGCGCAGGCCCCGGCCGCGGAGCGACAGACGGCGCGCAAAAAGAAAAAGATCTCCTTCATCTAGGGCCTTTCACCCGGGTCAGACAGCGATGAGTTACGAACAGTTCTACCAGCTTCGGGAGCAGCCCTTCTCCAACACGCCGGACGCCCGCTTTTTCTTCGAGGTCGACCAGCACGCAGAAGTGCTGGCCCGGCTCATGTACGCCGTGGACACCATGAAGGGGTTGGCGGTCGTCGTGGGGGACGTGGGCACCGGGAAGACGACCTTGGCGCGGCGCATGCTGGATCGGCTGGATGATGAGCAGTACGAGTCGGCGCTGCTGGTCATCATTCATTCGGCCATCTCCGCCGAATGGCTGCTCCGGCGGATCGCGGCCCAGATCGGCATCGGGCAAGCGGCGGAGGAAAAGGTCGCCCTCCTGACCCAAATCTACCAGCGGCTGATGGAGCTGCACGAAGCGGGTCGGAAGGCGGTGGTACTCATCGATGAGGCGAACATGCTCCAGCAGCGGGAGCTGATGGAGGAGTTGCGGGGGTTCCTCAATCTGGAGGTTCCCGGCAGCAAACTCATTACCTTCATCCTCTTCGGGTTGCCCAGCCTCGACGCGATCCTGGCGCTGGATGCGCCGTTGATGCAGCGGGTGGCGGTCAAGTGCCGGCTCAGCTCGCTGAATCCGGAAATGAGCAAAGCCTACATTCTGCACCGGCTGAAAGTGGCGGGGGCGACGCGGGAGATCTTTCCGGAGGCCGTGCTCGATCAGGTGGCGGCGGATTCCCGGGGGATTCCGCGCCTGATCAACACGATCTGCGACAACGTCCTGCTGGAGGGGTTTCTACGGAAGCGGGACAAGCTGGATGTGGGCTTGGTCACGGACGTGGTCCGGGACTTGGGAGTGACCGTTTAGACCGGCCGCGAGGGTGGCGTGAATCTTCCGAACGCGCTGAGCCTGATCCGGATCTTTCTGATTCCGGTGTTGGTGGTGTTTTTGATTGCGGTCCCGCGGCCATACAACCTCACGGCCGCGGCGGTGTTTCTGGCGGCGGTCCTGACGGACTGGCTGGACGGACGGATCGCCCGCAGCACGCGCCAGGTCACGGCGCTGGGCAAGCTGCTCGACCCGGTGGCGGACAAGCTGCTGATCGCGGCCAGCTTGATCTCGCTGGTCCAGGTCGGCCGCGTTCCGGCGTGGATGGTCGTGCTGATCGTGTGCCGCGACCTGGCCGTGACCGGGCTCCGGGCCATCGCCGCCTCCCAAAACTTGATCATCCAGGCCAGCGATTTTGGCAAGGCGACCATGACGACCGAGGTGATCGCCGTGGCGTTGATGATCCTCAACTGGCCT
>Ga0066599_100000045_pt1 | contig 15507 bp, 13 predicted proteins | sample InisedmetaG_FD_60065 | JGI IMG/M metagenome (GOLD analysis project Ga0066599, IMG submission 60065) | Freshwater pond sediment microbial communities from the University of Edinburgh, under environmental carbon perturbations - Initial sediment | ecosystem: Environmental > Aquatic > Freshwater >...
GAGAAAAACAATAATACACTAGCTTCACCATCTGAACAGTTGACTCTAAATGCTAGTTTTTGCCATGTCCCTTTATTTTGTAAATCATAAAAAGTTCCAGGATTTCCCATCGCTCCAAGAGAACATATTTCAGCCATCGATATATCACAATCTTTAGAAACGTAACAAAAAACTGATGCGTCTAGAATTTTATTTTCATACACAACATCAGTTGAAATCCATGTGGCAGAAAATGCATATCCATTTAAGGTATCTGCATTACAGGTATTATCCATCAGATATCCTTTTACGTCGGCAGGTACTATTTCAACGTTTTCACCTCTTAATGGGAAAATAGTTTTGTGAATTCTTGTCCCCCATCCACTATCAGGATCTTTAAAACCATTTAAACTAAGATCAGGAGACCATAGTATATTGTATATATCATTATATGATTGGGTTTGATCATAAACGGAATAATACTTAGAAATTCTAAGAGCAATTTTCGCTTTTGTAGCTACTAAATTCTTTGAGCCTATCAATTCTAAAGTTTTGTTCTTAAAAGCATATGAAGAACTGAAAGTAAAAAAATAACCTAATATTCCTAAAATGATCAAAATTATAAGAAAAATACGAGTCCCTGATCCAATCTGCTTTATATAACTTTTTCTTTTTGATAATTCAAAAAATTGTGCAACGAATAAGAAAAAAATTATACAAAATAATATTATTAGCCCTCTTCGTGAACCAGAAAAAAATATATTTACTGAATAAAGTGTTAGTAATAAATTTATAAGTAAGACTTGAATTATTGATAAGGATTTAATTACTAATAATATTATACTAATCATTCCAAAGAGTACCAGTAAAAGGGCAAAATTATAGTCAATTGACAAAACATCACTCGTTAGATCGGAAGGAATTTCCTTAGAAAATATTCCTCCACCAATAGAAAAAATATTGAACAAATTACCTAATCCATTAACAGAAATAATAAATGCAAACAGGATTAGTAAGTATTTGAACGACCTTAAAAAAACATTGAATTCACTTAAATTTCTTATAAACAGCGACAATAAAAAGTAAATTGATAAAAGAATTAACGCATTAAATACATCTTTGAAAACAGTTAAAAATATTTTGTTTGATAGAAAAAAAGAAATTATTAGAATAATAAAAAGCAAAAGTGGAAGTGTATAAATTTTAACAAATTCCTGAATTCGATTCAATAATTGAAAGTTAAAAATTATAATAGCGTACAGAATTAGCCCTATAAAAAATACAACAAAAGGAAATTTTAGGAAAGGGATTACTGTTCTAGCCAAATATAAAATTATTGTCAAACTTAAGACAATAATCTCTATCAAATTTCGTGAATGGGTCTTGGATAAGTTATCCATTAAAATCTCTAATTCTTCAAAATACTAATATCAAACATAATGTTCCAATTCCCAATTTAGCAATTAAAATTCTAAAAAAGTGAAAGGGAATATTGATTACAATTTGTAGAATAAAATTGCCAGTAGAAATTAGTAAAGCGATTCATAATCAAGTACAATTTTCCCCCAATTATACAATTGACATATTTCATTAGAGGGAATAAATTTTTCAAGATCTTTTTGAGTATTGAGTAATTTTTGAATCTCAGAAAAATCCGAAAAGAAAAAAGCTTGATTATTCAATGTAAATCTATTTTGAGGTTTATCTATTGAAATTATGGGTCTTCGAGCAACAATCATTTCTACAAGTGAAGGGGCAGTACCACAAAGGGTGTGGGTATGAATATATGCCTTACACTTCCTTCTTATTAAATCAAGTTCAGGCTTAATATAAAGTCCATCGATTAAAATTATATTTAGATTATTATTATATTTATCAAGAACATTAATTCCATAAGCAGATCTGGAAAAATTTGAAATCATAACAAGTGTGTGTGTCGATCCTATAAAACTACTGCACAATTGGTCAATAAGGTTATCTTCCAATGAACGGCTGATAGATAGAAAGTAGTCTCTTTTCAAAAAAGCATATCGGTTTTCAATTTCAGCATTTGGATATAAACTTGAATCAATTTCACCTCCATAAGGTATTACAATAACTTTTGTCTTGATTTTTCTTGGGACATACTGATAATAATGAGGATTATCTATGATTACTGAAGATGAAAATTTAAAACAAAGATTAAAACAGAATTTCAAATAAATCTTCGAAAAAAAACCAAACTTTGGTCTTTGCCATTCTATTCCACCAACATTTGATACAATATTAACCTTTCTGAATAATCGAAGAATGGGGATTAAAGGGATTCCCTGAACTCCAAGAAGAAGTATCGTATCTACATTCCAATAACAAATAAGTAATGAAAAAAAATCATAGAATAATCCTTGGAATCCCGAAGCTTTACACCATAGTTTTTTCACCTTAACACCTGAAGGGGCTGATCGTTTAGTATCCGAATCACTAGAATTAAAAATCAAATAATTAATATTCTCTGATTTTTGTTCAGCCAGATTCTTAACTAATTGATCCCAACCACCATAATTTGCGTATAGCCCATGTGATCCAATTATTGCGACCTTCTTCTTGACTAATTCCATTTTAGAGATAAGACTGGTAATAGGTTTCAATATATTCTTTTAGGGCAACTTTCCAATCCCGCATTAAGTTTGCTCCCCTGATCTTTAATTTACGATTATCAAGTCTTTCACATGGAGGCCTCTCAGCAAAATATACTTCTTTGAAGTATTCACTTGTTACGATATTTAAAATTACACTATCTTTTAATCCTAAAATGTTTAATAATTCCTGTGTAACTTCCAATCTGCTTGTCTGTCCACCACAAACCATATTGTATAGACCCCAATATTCCTTTTCGATTAAATATTTTACATTTTTTGCGAAGTCATGTGTATAGGTTGGCGTACCATCTTTATCATTTACTATATATAATTCCTTTTTACCATCTTTTAATTGTTTCATTAATTTTTGAATAAATTTTTTGTCCTTCTGGGGTCCAGCACCCATCATCCAGCCAGCACGACAAACTAGGTAACGTTTTGCGTTTTCGCAAACAAATCGTTCACCCATATATTTTGACCGGGCATATACTCCAAGAGGATTAGGTATATCCCAATCATCATACAATTCCTTTTTACCATCAAATATCCCTGCCGTACAAATATATAGTATGGGAATATCTAACTCATTGGCTATATAAACAGCGTTTTCTAAAGACATTGTATTTGTACGATAAGTTTCATCGGCATTTTGTTCACAGAATTCCAAATCAGTATATGCTCCAAGATGAAATAAATAATCTGGATGAAACTCTAGAACATCTTTTCTATATGCTTCATAATTTCTGAAATCAAGAAAAGATAACCATTCATCATTAACATCTTTATCGGTACACTTCAGATTATAATCATTTTTGAATTGTTTATAAAAAGCTTCTCCCAACATTCCTCCACAACCGGCAATATAAATTTTCTTCATCATTCAATTTTTATTATTTCTGGATTTAATAAGCTTGGCTGGGACACCGCCAAAAATAGTATTTGGTGGGACACTTTTATTCACGACACTTCCTGCTGCAATTATGCTATTCATTCCAATTGTAACACCATCTAAAATAATTGAACCAGCTCCTATCCACACTCCATCTTCAATAATAACTCCTTTTCTCGTTTCGCCCTGTTCGTTTATAAAAGTCTCAAGAGAGCTAAAGTTATGATTTTCAGAAAAAACGGAAACGTTAGGTCCAAAAATCACATTGTTTCCTATTTTAACAAAACCTCGAACTTGTATAAAACAGCTTTGAGAAATGCCAACATTCTTTCCAATAGTTAATCCTTCTCCAAGATTTCTTATTACACCAGTACATTCAATAATTGAATTACGACAGATAGTAAAATTACTCCCTATTTTAATCCCCTGTTTTGATAAAGCGTTTATCTCTACATTATTCCCAATGCTTGTTGTTCCTTCTAAAAAGATATATTTCTTATATTTAATTGTACATCTTCGACCCATAAATAATGCACCTTTTGAACTACCTAAGAAATACTTTATTCTATACCCTCTCAACAAATGGAATATTTTTTCAATAATAATAATAAATAAATCAGTACTTGATAAATTGGGATCAAGGATATAGTTGTTTCTTCCAAGCTTTCTAACAATCACAGTTGTTAAACCTTTGATCATTTATTCAGGATTTTAGAGTAAATCTGAATTAAATTAGAATAGTGATATTGCGATGAAAAGTTTTCTTCAGCAAAGGTTCTTGCTGTATGCGATAAAGTAGAATAATCTGACCTGCTTAGTGAATCAGCACCTCTTAAAACCTTTGTCAAAGATTCCACATTTCTTGATTCGAATAGAAAACCTGTTTTATTTTTTATGACAATCTCAGGTATTCCGCCAATATCTGCACCAATTACAGGTCTGCCATGTGCAAAAGCTTCAATTACAGTCATTGGATTGTTTTCGTACCATTCAGATGGAACAACTATATATAAAGCTTCGTTTATTAATTTATCTAAATCAGCTCCATATTTGTGCCCTAGAAATTCAATATTCTTAAAATTCAATATACTGTTTTCAATATTTTTTTGCAATGGGCCTCTTCCTACTATTTTCAGTTTAATATTGGTATTTTTTATAGCTTCGAGTAAAGTAAGCAATCCTTTTTCTTTTGATAATCTTCCAAAGAAAAGGAAATATCCTCCATTTTCATTAATTGACCATCTTTCAGGAATGAATGTAAAATTGTATAAAAGAGATGATTTATCCGAAAATCTCTTATTATATTCAATATGTTTTTGCTGGGAGAAATTACTGACAAATATAAAATGATCAACATAATCTAAGGGATTTATCAAATACTTTCTGATGTATGCCTCTAATGTCAAAATTGAACTATAAAAGAAATTTCCTTCGAGACACCTATTTAAAGTGCATTGCAGATAGAATCTATTCTTGCATTTCTCGCATATTTGACCTTTATTATCAAGAAACGCGTTTGCAGGACATAAAAGTCTATAATCATGGATAGTCTGAATTACTGGGATATTTAAGTCTTTTAGAACTTTTAAAATAGATGATGTTAATCCTCCATAGTACAAATGTAAATGTGCTAAATCAGGCTTATTTTCTTTTATTAGTCTAGTCAAGTTTTTAAATGCAACATTGTTATAAAGATAATTTTTTGAACCCCATATTTTGACAAATATGTTATTTTGTCGGTTATTATAAATTGGGATAAATAATTTTGAATTTACGCATTTTTCATTTGAAGGATTAAATGAGCTGAAATTTAAAACCAAATGGCCATTATCCTCTAATAACTTGCTGGTATTCAAATATACTCTGTCAGCACCTCCTTTTATAAAATGATAATTATTAATCTGTAAAACGCGCATAAAGTTCAAACAATAAAAAAATAGGGTTACTAATTATTATTATTATTATTCAAAACTTCATAATAATCTTTTGCTATAGTTTCGGCCATTTTATCCCACGATATCTCTTTCGCTCTTATCAATGCATTAAATTTCATTCGTACCAACTCTTCAGGGTTTTCCAAAAAAAACAGCATCGCATCTTTGAAACCTCGAATACTTTGCTCGGGAGAGACAAGAGGAACTTTAATACCGCAATTTTCTGTTATTGCTACACTCATACCACTGATATCATGACATATAACCGGTAGACCATGAGATAATGCTTCAGGTATGATAGCTGATGTAGCTTCACGATAACTAGTATGAATTAAGAAATCAGATTCAGACATTATTTGAAAAACTTTATCACGATTAGCCCCAGGAATCCATTCGATGTTTTTAAGTTTCAGCTTTTCAGATAATTCAACGATTTCATCTGTGAGTGGACCGTTTGGAATTATTGAAATAATCAATTCCTCTTTAAGAAGGGGATCTTCAGACAGTGCCCTTAATAATAACTCCGGTGCCTTTCTAACAACTAACTGACCGCACCAAATACCTCTAAGTTTCTGATCATTAGCATGAAATGATTTTTTCTTAATATCAGAATAAGCACCAGTATCTAATAATATCCTAACTTCACCGGTTCTTATTCTTTTAAAAATTTTACTATCCTCAATCGAAAATGCATAAATCAGTTTTGATTTTTTAATTGCATACCTAATTTTTGAAGAAAATGTTAATAAATAAAAAATTGAAATGTTACGGATAAGTTCTGGTAACTTATTTCTGATATTCAAATAATTAAAGTAACTCTTTATCAACATACTTGTTCCACCGGTAGGTCCCCAAAAAAAGGGTATGCCAAGTCTCCATAAATAACCTGGTTCTCTGAAATTAATCGATGTTAAATGATGAATTACATCAAATTTCTTAACGGAAATCATTTCCCTAGCTTGTTTAAATACCTTTTTCTGCCACTTACGATAGATAAAATGATAGATTGGTGGAAAACCGATTGAAATATCTTTAGAAACAAATCGATTTAATATTTTTGCAATTTCATTTATCGAAGGTTGAGAGACAGATACAAAATTAACACCCGGAACTTTCCCATTATTATGAATAAATGTTTCTATGCTATTTTTATAATTATTGGTACCTGATTGATTAGTTTTTGCATATACTGCAGTGATATCATGATACTTACCAAGTCGAGTGACTATGTTCCAACCAATTGCACATTCAGAACCCATATTAGGTGATAATTCGTGTGCGGATATTAAAATACTTAATCTATTCATATTTTATTCTTCCAAATAAAATCAGAACTATTTTCATTCAGTACTAAATAATGAAAGGATTTCATTGAATTAAACATTACTACTTTTCTCTAAGAACTCAAATATTTCTAGTATGCCGGTCTCTAGACTTGTTTTTGGACTGAAGCCAAGAGAAGCAAGCTTTTTATTACTAACATAATATCTTGGTTTCTTTTCAAAATTATCTGCATTTTCTGACACTTTTCCATCGACTAATTCTATACTAATATCTAATTTGTATTTTTTCTTATATACATTTTTTATTGTGTGCGCTATTTCAAGAATTGATAAAGTACGACCGGATGATAGATTGAAAACATTATTTGAAAATGAAGAGCAATCACAATTAATTAACAGATCTAATGCCTGAAAAATATCAGAACTATGAATAAAATCTCTCTGAGGTGAGCCATCCGATAACAAAAGCATCTTTTTATTAATGAAGGCACTTTTACATAAATCGTTAACTGCAAGCCACCAACAATTATTATCAATAAAAACAGGACTACCATAGCTATTTGTCAGACGGATGTTTATACATTCAATTGAAGATGATTCATTAAAATAGTTACAGATATTTTCAGACATAAAATGAGTAAGTCCATATGTATTCACTGGGTTTGGTTGTTGTTCTTCATTAATCTCTAAAGCCTGGACTTTTCCATATACCTGGAAAGTTGAAAAGTAAATAAAACGAGTCAGATTCATATTCTTTGAAAACTCATATAACAGGTTCCAGGTTGGCATAACGTTTACTTTTGAAACAATATCAGGCGATACTTCTGACATTCGGTGATCAAGAGAAACAAGATGCACTATAACATCAAATCGCTTTTTTGCAATTTTTTTTATTTCATTTTCATCACGTAAATCCAAAGTTATTACTTCAAACATACTATTCTTCCAGTCGCCAAGAACAACAAGTTCCGGATAACATAAAGCAGTTACTTGATAAACATGAGATAAATTAAGACACAATCTGGCGCCCAAATAACCTGAAGCTCCTGTGACTAGTATCTTTTTCTTATTATGCATTCCAGTTGAATGGAATAACAGAATTTCCAATATCAAGTCTTTCCATTTCTTCAGGAATGTGTTCAATGTCTGCTACATTGATAAGCAGATTTTCATTAGTTAATCCTTGGAATCCCATCCATATCATTGGAGGAACTGTGATTCTCGAAAAATTTGATTTTGATAATATAAGTTCTGAACAGATTCCATAGGTTTTACTAGCTTTCCTACCATCGTAAAAAACGAAACGAATTTTACCTTTTATTACAATTAGATTCAAGGTCATTTTTTTATGTTTCTTCCAAGCCTTAATTTTGTTTTTTTTAATTGATGACAAATATATTTCACCAAAGCCATTATAACCAGGATCGGATTTTTTCATGCCATGGAATATATCTCCCAAAGAGTGTGGTATTATTTTCAACGGCGTAACGATGATTCCTTGAATTTTTTTTACTTTGTCCATTCCAAACCTTTTTTTATTGCTTTCGTTTCATATTCAGATATCTGATCTAAGGTAAACTTAAACATATTAATATCTGAATAGTAATAATTATAATACCACCTACTTGTAAATTCAATGTTACTATTGTACTCCAATGTAGGCATCCATCTTAAGTAATGTAATGCTTTATCACAATTTAATTTAAGAAGTCCAGCTTCATGGAAATCTGTAGTCTCTTTCGAAATACGTGCAGGCTCTTGACTTAATGACCAATAATTACTCAAATCGTGTAACAATTCGAAAACTGTCTTATTATTGTCAGAATGTGGACCAAAATTAAAACTCTCCCCATTTAATCCATCATTGGCATAAAGCTGTTGCCCGATTGTAAGGTATCCACTCAGGGGCTCAAGGACATGTTGCCATGGTCTTGTTGCTTTCGGACTTCTTATTTCTACACTTTCACCTCTAACCCAAGATTTAATACAATCAGGCACTATTCTATGTTCTGCCCAATCTCCTCCTCCAATTACGTTTCCAGCTCTAACTGTAGCCGCTTTAACCAATGAATTGTTCGATTTCTTAAAAAATGAATGATAATAGGATTTAAAAATTAATTCAGCAGCTCCTTTTGAACCGCTGTAGATATCTTTCCCACCAATCTGATCTGTTTCTTTGTAGCCCCATATCCACTCAACATTATTATAACATTTATCACTAGTAATAATAATTGCAGTACATGAATTATTCAATTCCCTAAGAGCCTCAAGGACATTCATTGTACCTATAACATTTGTCGATATGGTTTCAACAGGATCTTTATATGAATTAACAACAATTGGTTGAGCTGCCATATGGAAAAGGAAGTCTGGTTTTATATTCTGCATAATTGCTTTTACTTCATCATAGTTTCTAACATCCACAAAATTGTGATCTACTTTTGAAACTAATCCTAGTTGTTCGAACATCGAAGGTGTTGTTGGTATATCTTTTGAAATACCATAGACTTCAGATCCAAGTTTTTTCAGCCATATGCTTAACCATGAACCTTTAAATCCTGTATTCCCAGTAATTAATACCTTTTTATCTTTATATATATCTTTAAACATATTCTTACCATTTCTTCCAGGGGGCCTGGTTATTTTCAACTAATTTATTTAAGTAATCCCTTTCTCTTACATTATCCATACATTGCCAAAAATCATCATGCCGATAAGCCATTAACTGTCCTCTTTTTACAATCTGCTGGATTGCTCCAAATTCAAAATCACAATCCTCCTCATCAGTCAAATAAGTCATTATTTCTTTATTTAAAACAAAGAATCCCCCATTAATATAGCCTGTATGCATTTGAGACTTTTCATCAAACGCTACAACATTGTTTTTCTTTAATTTCATTTCACCAAATCGCGAAGGTGGCCTAACCGCAGTTACAGTACAAATTTTACCGTGTCCATTATGAAAATCTACTAATTTATTTAAATCAATGTTAGATAGACCATCTCCATATGTCAAGTGAAATGTTGGGCTCTTAATAAATTTCTCAAGTTTTTTTATCCTGGCTCCTTTTAGAGTGTTAAGACCAGTATCAATAAAAGTAATTTCCCAATCAGTTTCCTTTGAAGAGTTATAGTATTTTGGGGAAGATAGAGGATCCATACTTAAGGTAAAATCACTTTGGGTTATCCTATAAGTTATAAAATATTCTTTTATATAATCTGCTCGATACCCCAAAGCTAAGATAAACCTATTTAGTCCAAATGAACTATAATACTTCATAATGTGCCATAGAATTGGTTTTCCACCTATCTCAACCATTGGTTTTGGTTTAAGAATTGTTTCTTCGCTTAATCGCGACCCCATCCCTCCACATAAAATTACAACATCCATGATTTTATTTAATTTTATTAGTATTAATTACACAATAATAGATACTAATGAGATATCAAAATAAATCCTGCAAACATATTCTCAAACTCACCTAAATACTTGAGATTCTCCAATCAGTACAAATCTATAGTAAAAAATTGACATGAAATAAGTAATAAAACATATGGTAATAATCGTACGGTTGTTCTTAAGTTTAAATGAATTAATAAAAATAGGTATAAGGAAAATTAATGCAACATCCCCAATATATGCTAAACGAACGGCAAGCAATGAAATACATGTAAGTATATTTTGCAGAACTATCCCAAAGAGAAACAAATTGAACCATATAGTCTCATTCTTAGGTTCAAATTTTGGCAACCTAAAAAGCAAAACTATAAAAATCAGATTTTTCACTATAAGTTGATAATTTGTATGATATAACCCGACAAAATGCCTAACAGCAATATTGTATAATTCAAATTTTTTTGTCAGGAAAGAAAGTTTCGGCAGAGATTCAAACAATGTTGATAATTTAATAATATCTAAAGAATAACCCAAAAAAATAATGCATGAAACACCGTAGATAATCCAATAAAATCTTTGCTTAAATAGTTTATTGCCAAAAACAGGAAAAAATAGCATGATATACATGTAAAAATGTATCTGGGCTATTAATACAACAAAAATAAAATAGAATAAATACCGCTTATCAATAATATATTTTGCACCGAAGTATAAAAACAACGATATTACTATAAATTGACGGATGACATTAAAGGAAGTAAAATAAAATTGTGTTATGTAGATGAATAAAGAAACCAAAAGAATTTGACTATAGCGGAATATTGATTTTAAGAAGAATAGATTAATAATGAATGATGTTAGGATAAAAAAAGTTAATGCGTTTTTACTAATCAGTCGGGGTATATTCAAAAATATTAATTTAAACAGGAATTCATTTTTCCAAATAGCTGGATTATTAAATGAACGTTCATACATATCATAATCAGTTCCTAATCCATTTCGGAAAGCAGAGGCTAGAAACAAAACGATAAATACCAGAAAAAGTATTATAGTTTCAGTTTTTATCCTTGCCTGGCTTGAAATAAAATACTTCATTCAACAACAAATCGGTCTCAATATATAACTAAGACTTAATTATAGTATAGAAATTTTTTAAATTCTATTTTAGTATTAATTCTTTTTTGGAAAGATAGAACCTCATGATCCCTCTAAGTATTGAATGATTAACTAAAACATATAGAATACTATTAATATTTGAATGAACACTACAATTAGATAATTCTTTATTGAATTCTGAAATATTGCCATTATGAAGAATGACTTTATTGGCCCTCATAGAAAAGTAATGTTCCCAGATTTTCCTTTCAAGTTTTAATAAATTATACCTTCTCATAAAAAAGAGCTTTATCTCAAGCGTACTTCTTTGGAAAATTAAATCTCTGTTTGTATCGTTGGAATGCGAAACAGAGTTTTCCAATATTCGATAAACAGACACTATATTGTCAAGAAATTTAATTTTACTTTCAGAAACAAAATAGAGCCACATTGGATAATCTCCCATAAGCCACTTAAACCGATAAGGTTGAGTATCTACCATATATGAATAATATATCTTCTTACGAAATAATACTGTTGAAGTTGGAATGTAATTTCCTAACAACAATTCTTCTATAGATGATATTGATTTCCCAAAACTTTGCTTCTTATATCGATTAGTTCCCTCAATAAATACTTTTACTTTAGAATAAGTCATTCCGTAATCAAGATGACTTTCTAAAAAATCTACTTGCCTTTGCAATTTAAGCGGATCTATCCAGTAGTCGTCACCTTCACATAAGGCAATATAATCACCTTTGCATGCTTCCAATGTCCGAATAAAATTATTAATCATCCCATGATTCGTTTCTGAAGGTAGAAGGTTTATTTGATTACTAAATTTTCGAAAGAACATTTCACATATTGTCCGCGTTGAGTCTAGAGAACAATCTTCTCCAATAACCAATTCAATTGGAAATGTAGTTTTTTGCATCAAAACGCCTTCTATAGCACTGGAAATATACTTTTCATGATTATAAGTAATCATAAGTACACTTACTTTAATCGCCTCCCCGTTCATTTGTCTCCCTCTAATTGTTTATATCAAACATTCTATCATATCCGGACTAAAAACCGGAAGTCTGAGTCTTAAATTAATATTCTTGCGTTCACTATAGGAATCATCAATATATATTGAATCCTTTCGGGTTATATATTTAAATTTTTCATCCTTTGAATCAACAATTATGATTTCATCAAATAAGGTTGTAAGGCGATATTGCTTCAGGGAGGCAAAGAGATCATCATTATGTTTGGTAATTAAAATAATGTGTTTCTTTTCATTCAATGATTTATATAAGAACCGAATTAGTTCTAAGTTAATTTTACCATCTAGGATGAGACAATCATCATAATCAACATATATCGTATCATAAACTAGATTAATCCTAAATTTATTGGACAATGCCCTATCGAGCTCAATCTCATATTGATTTATTAGTATATCAACATCTATATCAAATGCATCAAAAATGCTTAAGAGGGCAAAATTAACTCCCAGATTTCTGTATAACCCAGAAGAACCGCCTAACCGTGCAGCTATTTCCAGAAGTGTCAGATTCATATTTTTGTCCTCCTTAACTTGAAAGAACCATGCACCTCTAAAAGATAGTACCTTAGATATTTTTTGTGCGAAATCTATGAATTTAGAATTATCTGAAACTGGTTTTGTATTTACACTTATTCCATTACTAATCCGGTTACGAATTCTTGCACCTACAAATCGTAATTTATTATTTCTATCCGTAAAACAATCAACTGTATATTCATTACCTGGTAAATATTCAGTTATAACAAACTTCTTATTTATATTTTTAAACAAAAAAATTGTGGCTTCTTCTTTGTCTTCAGCCTTACATACACCACGGGTTCCATATCCAACATCTGGTTTAATGAAAACAGGATAGGTTTGAATCTCTTTAGTTGATGGATATGTAATAGGAACTTTTATGAATTTTTTAAGATGCTCATATGTTGTCGATTTTGAGATACAGATATCCGTTGTGCCTACATCCGAAGAAATAACCCGACACCCTAAATCTATCTCGTGCTTTTTTAATTTTGCTATGACCGAATCCATTGTTGGATAAATAGCATCAATATTATTCATTTTAACAAATTCTATCAAGAAGGGAATTATATCGTGCGAATCTATAAATGGAAAATTTCCAAAATATTTTTGATACACAAATTTTCCATGATCATCAACACTACTTGCCCCGATTAAGCAGACATGAGAAGAAAAAACTAGTGAACGATATATCTCAAGTCCAATTTCAGAACCACATGGAAAAACCAATATATTATTTTTTTTCATTTTTAAATAATAGTCAAGTTACTAACCAGAAAATCATATAGTTGTATATGCTAACAATTACATATGCTAGTATATTTACTTCATCGTCAGGTTGTTTCAAAACAATACTTAATTCAAAGCAATCAGTTATAAAATGATCCCCAAAAAGCAGATTTTATCACAGCCTCGTGACCATCAGGGTTTAATAATTCTAACTATCTTATCAATTTGTTCGTGTAAAAGATCAGAATATAATGGTAAACAAATTATCTCTTCAGTTATTTTTTCTGCAATTGGCATTTTCCCTCTTTGAGCACTTTCGAGGCCACAATAGGTTGGAAACTGGCTTATCAGAGGGTAAAAATAGCGCCTTCCATAGATATTGTTTTTTTTAAGCTCTTCATATAACTGATCTCTGGTTTTGCCATATTTGTCTTTATCCACAAAAATTGGGAAGTATGAATAACAGTGCTTTGTATTTGGTACATCTTCTATATATGTGATTCCATTGATATTTTTTAAAAGATTCCTATACATTATTGTAATTTGTTTTCTTTTTTCAATTACACCATCAATATACTTTAACTGCAATAAACCCATTGAAGCTTGAATTTCATTCATTTTAGCGTTAATGCCTGGAGTAATAACTGTTATCTCATTTTCAAATCCAAAGTTTTTAAGATTATCTATTCGTTTTTTGGTTGCAGCATCGTGGCTTATAATTGCACCTCCTTCAAAAGTATGATAGACCTTTGTTGCATGAAAACTCATAACAGATAAATCACCATAATTAAGGATGGGAATTTTATTAAGTCTTACATCGAATGTATGGCAAGCATCATAAATTAATTTTAGTCCATATCTATCTGCAATAAGTTTAATTTTCTCAACTTCACAAGGATTACCATATACATGCACAGGCATTATAGCAGTGGTTTTGGGAGTAATTGCAGATTCAATTTTTTCAGGATCCAAATTAAAAGTATAAGGTTCAATATCAACAAATACCGGCTTAATGTTATTCCACCAGAGTGCATGAGTTGTAGCAACAAAGCTATATGGGGTTGTAATGACCTCACCCGTTATGTGTAATGCTTGTAAAGCGGTTACTAAGGCTAATGTACCATTTGAAAAGAGCGAAATATATTTTACTCCTAGATAATCACAAAGATCTTTTTCTAAAGTCTGATGAAAATTACCATTATTTGTCAGCCACTTGGTTTCCCAAATATTGTTAAGATACTCTTGAAATTCTTCAAGTGGAGGAAGAAAAGGTTGAGTAACGAGTATTGGCTTATCTAGTTTTTGTACCATATTTTGTTTTTTAGTTACTTATATTTAAATAATTTCTCAATCATAATACCTTTAATATATTTATAATCTGCGATATGAACAATCTCAGATATACCAATAGTCAATACAATACCCAAACTCAACTGAATAATTAATTTGAGCATATCGGAAGTATTTATTAGATACCCAACGATAAAAACTACTAGTCCAACAAATGCACCAACATAAAAAGATGGCAATATATCTTTTATCTGCTGAGAGGTAGAATAACCAATAAATTTTCCTGACCAATAACTATTTAAAAAATACGCTATTATGGAATTAATCATCAATCCAACAATCATGGTTTTAATTCCATATATTACTCCAATAACAATAACAGGAATCGCAATAACTTTTTTTATAATTTCCAAACGTAAAAATAAATCACTTCGTCCCTGCACCTGAAGCATATTTAGATTCAAAGCATGTAATGGATATAACATCCCGACAAAGCATAACATCTGCAGATAAATTACAGCCGGCAGCCATTTCTCTCCAATTAAAACTAAGACTAAAGGTTTGGCGATCGCAGCAAGCCCCATCATAAGAACAAAAGTAACAAGCATTGTGCTTTTAATTATTTTTTTATATGCCTCTATTAATCGAATTTTATCATTTTGAATACTTGATAAAACTGGAAAACTAACTCTAGAAATTATCCCATTCAGGTTTTGGGAAGGA
>Ga0066599_100000046_pt1 | contig 15359 bp, 10 predicted proteins | sample InisedmetaG_FD_60065 | JGI IMG/M metagenome (GOLD analysis project Ga0066599, IMG submission 60065) | Freshwater pond sediment microbial communities from the University of Edinburgh, under environmental carbon perturbations - Initial sediment | ecosystem: Environmental > Aquatic > Freshwater >...
GTCGATAAACCATCTGACAGCTTTTTTCTGATCGTCAGGTAAACTGTCTATCAAGGGCAGAGCGGCATGTTTGTAATAATAGGCTTCAATTTCCGCATCAGTAACGTTGTCGGAACTTTTATATCTTTCTTTTGCGTTTTCCAGAGATATTGCGCCAACAGAAGCGCTTAACGGACAAGCGGAAGAGAACATTTCAGGATGATGAAGGGCATACATAAAGGTTCCACCGCCACCCATAGAAAGTCCGGATATGGCTCTGTACTTTTTATCGCTTTTAATCCGATATTGTTTTTCAATGTAGGGAATGAATTCCTCAAAAAAGAAATCCTCATACCGCCATTTTCCTTTAATATCATTAAAGTATCCGCGTTGTCCCGTATTTGCATCGGGCATAACTATGATCATAGGTGTGGCCTTGCCCTGATTTATGGCCTCGTCAGCTATATGCAATACTTCTCCAAATTGTACCCATCCGGTTTGATCATCGCCGGAGCCATGAAGCAGATATAGAACAGGGTAGCTGCGTTGGGAGGTTGCATAATCCGGAGGAAGATAAATGGCATATTTTCTGTCCATATTCAGAATCTTACTTGTTAGCGACAGATCATCCAATACTTTGCCGGTTTGAGCAGATATAAACAACGGAACCAATAAACTCATTAATAGGAATACAGGCTTTTTCATGCTAAGATGGATTGGTAAATGTTAAGGTTAAAAATAAGCAATAGTTATTGTTTCACCAATTTTTGCCTGTGTACTGTGTTTTTATTTTGAAGTTCCAGAATATAAATGCCCGGTTTCAAGGGCGACATATCAAGCTGTATTACATTTTCATCCCGGAGGATAAGTGTGCCCTGAAGATCATAAATTTTTACCTGCTCTGTATTTTCACTGATTATATTCAGAATATCCTTTACCGGGTTAGGAAATACCCTCACATTAAATGCTTCGGTATTATCTAAAGGTGTAGCGTCATATACATGAATATATTGTTCTCTCTCAAGTGTATTGGAACCGAAATCGTTTGAGGAAACCAGGGTGACTTTGTAATAACCCGGCATTTCATAATAAACCAAAGGATTCTGTTCAGATGAATTGGGTGGATCACCGCCTTCGAAAGCCCATGCCCATGAAACAGGATCATTCACTGATAAATCAAAAAACCTTGAAATAAGTGGCAGTCCGCCGTATTTATAATCGCATGTGAAATTAGATACCGGGGCCAATCCCAATTGCCGGAAACCCGAAGTGAAAAATACCGGCCATTTTGCATCGGGAACGAGCACTCCGGGATCACCCACAGGCGTAATTTTATCCTCCTTGAGTTTAATAGATTTAACTACCTGCGTATTAGAACCATTGATAGTGGAGTAAGCAATCTTGTCATCATGAGTTCCAAAAGTAGGGTAGCCTAACCGGTCGTTGGTAACAATTTGTTTGGTGACTCCGGTTTCCAGATTTGCCCCATATACACTGTACTCTTCGATAACACCATCATCATAAAAATAATCGAAAGCTATAATTTGAGGAGAGTTTTTTGAAAATACGGGATTTGAGACGTTTACATGAGAAGGCAGGGCGGTAAAAAGTTTTGAAATGCCGCCATTGCCAAATTGCTGCAGGCTGTTGTCCCATACCTCTATAATACCAATATCCCAATAGTAAATGTCTTTCTGCGAATTCGAATTGATGATATTATAAGCCCCATAAATCAGATTTTCTCCCGTAATATCAAACTCAATAGAATTGGCCCTTATTACTCCTCCTGCATCAATATTGCCGCTACTGGTGGTAGGATTATACAAAATAAACTGACGGCCTTCGCCTGATACCAGATCAATTACATACACAGAAGCATCAGAAAACAATCTTGTTGCTGCCAGCCGTTTGCCATCTTTTGATATGGCTACACGGTCATAATAATTGTATCCCGAAATTATACGTTCGTTGATATCCGGAGTTCCGGTATTGATCATTCTTATACGCCTGTCGGTTGAAACAAATACAGCCGTTTTCCCGTCATCCGTAACACTTACTTTGCCCGTCATGGGCGTTTGGGTAAGGGGTCGGTAATTGGTGCCCTGAGAAGTAGATTCATACAGTGAAACGGGATCTCCCGGACTGGTATCATAAGATAACAACAATTCCTTTCCCGGGTTGGATTCATATAACGCAGTAACATCAACGGGCTCTTCTTCATATATCCCCACTGATTCGAAAGCCTGCCCGGCTTCATAATATTCTGTAGATGATTCACCATACAAGTCACGGGCTGACTGTACCACAGCAATCCGCAAATCGATAAATCCCGATGTTTTTGTAAGATATTCCGTAAGCGCCCTGTAATACACCTGTTCCGCTTTGTTTTTCCCAATTTTGGAGGCATAAATGTAGTAAGCATAATTGCATATGCCACTGTTCAAGTGAATACCTCCATTATCGTCAGATCCAAGATACATCTCCGACGTATGGGCCGGTTGCCAGTAAACATTGCTGCTATCGCCCATATTATGCGGATCCGACATATCCCTGATTGCACCGGATGGCGAATAGGATTCACGTGTTATATCCTCTCCGATTTTCCAGTCGAACCGGTCTACCATGCAGGCAAAAATATCAGCAAATGATTCATTAATGGCACCGGATTGTCCGTAATACTCAAGGTTTGCCGTAGATGAAATTACCCCATGGCTCATTTCGTGTGCAGTAACGTCAAGAGCGCCTGCTATGGGTTTAAAATTGTCACCACCGTTTCCGTAAAAAATGGCCTGGCCGTTCCAGAATGCATTTTCCATAGTGTTTCCGTCATCTGCAGCAACATTTACAATGGAAATAATATTGCCTCCCATGCCGTTGATGGAATTCCTGTTAAATGTGGTATCGAAATACTGGTAAGTTTTTGTTGCATTGCAGTGCGCAGATATGGCTGTTTGCTGCGTCCATGTATTATCAACGGAAGTTACGTAGTTGTAATCCATATTCAGTGTCGAATTATTATTCGCATCCAGCGTAAAAATAATTCCTTCGTTGGCGTATGGATTGTACATGGGTTGTGATATATCATACATATAATATATTCCTGATGAAAGGTATACATTAAATGTGCGGATCATATTGTTCAGGTCTTTTCCTGTTGCGGTAACCGGCCCATCATATTTTGTATTGTTATATCTGCGAATGATATGGCCATTTACGGCATCAACAAAATAGTTCCATTCTTCCATGAAGTTTGGCCTGATGGTAATGTGCCAGGTAAGTGCAAAATTTTGTTTTCCCTTATTGAAAATTATCAGGGAGGCATGCGGTGATTCATATTTCAGAAATTGTCTTTCAGCTTCTGTAAAGGCTGTGAATGTCGTGACTTTCTTCAGATCTTTTTCAGCAATGTTGAGGGCCTTGCGGTCGTCTATAGCAGGCTCAATCTGAAGGTTATTCCGGGGAATATGAAACGAGCCTGTGAACCTTTCTTTTTCGTTATCTATATGTAAAATGGATTCGGAGCCGTATATCTCAATACCTTTGAAATGCTGAATGCTTCTGATATGGGTAATTCCCTTTTTATCCCTTTGTATGCCTGTAATTTTAAAGGATTCCTCGGGAAGGGAAACTCCGGATTCTGTCTCCATTTCATTGAGAAATTCATAAAACCGTTTCACAGTATCCATACCGGCTTCCGATTTCAGCTTAGGCCTTTTCTTTTCTAAGAATACCGGTGAATTGCCTTTCCGGATAACCTGCACCCTGTCACTCAGATTCCGGTCAGGGAATGTCAGTCTACTATAGCGGGCATATTGTGAAGTGGTCCGGGATGATGTTTGCCGTGAATCTATCCGGCTGAAATGACCGTCAGGAAACAACAGCTGGTCGGGTAATGTCCGTAAAGAATCACCCCGGTTGGGCTGTCCGGCTACCACCATGGAGAACAATAACATGATGACGAGGTGAAAGGGTTTCATGTTATACTATTTATCATTAGACCCACTAATAACTACAAACCCTATTTGCTGTTATAAAAACAGCCGGAACAACTTGTTATTGCTTAATTAATTTATGCTGTGTTATTTTTGAACCTGTATGGAATTCCATAATATACATGCCTGTACTCAATTCAGATACATCAATGTGTCGTTGGTTGTGTACGGTCATAAGCAACTTGCCTGCCTGATTAAAAATCCTGAGGGTAAAGTTGTCCGTAGCCTCAATATTCAGTTGATCAGTTACCGGATTCGGGTAGTACGATAATCCGCTTACCTCCGTTTCATCTGTGGGAGTAGTGCCGGAAATCACAATATAGGCATTCCTGTTCAGGGTATTGCTGCCTGTATTGTTTGTGGCCACCAGAGTAACCTTATAAGTGCCCGGGGTGTTATAGGATACTTCCGGGTTTTGTAGATTTGAGGTGGCAGGGGTTCCGCCTGCAAACGTCCATGACCATGAAGTGGGATCGTTGGTCGACAAATCTAAAAATTTCACCTGCAAGGGTGCATCTCCCGTTATGTAATCAGCAGTGAAATTGGCAACAGGCGCGAGCTGCAATTCACGGTTGCCGGTGGCATAAAATACGGGCCATCTTGCATCATTTATTAGCAAAACGGGTGCGCCTGAGGCTGAAATTTTATCAGCTCCCAGTCCTATCACATAAACATTTTCTACAAATCCTGTTTGTGTTGCTACGTCAGCAGCATATGCCATCTGATCATCATTTTTAGAGAATGAAGGATATCCCAGGGTAGTATTCTCGGTAATTAATGACAGGTCGCCGGTCTCCAGGTTGGCTCCATAAATTGCATATTCCTCATCAACTCCGTCAGAGAAAAAATAGTCAAATGCGATAATATGGGGGGAGTTCTTTGAAAATACCGGGTTGCCGATACTAACGTTCTCGGGCAGCGAGGTGAAGAGTTTGGTAATGGATCCGTCTCCAAATCCATTGGCGTTATTGTCCCAAACCTTGATAAACCCTACATCCCAGTAAGAAATATCCTCTGATGTTGTAGAGCTCAATTCATTATAGGCGTCGTAAATCAGGTATTCACCGGTATGGTCGAATTCAATCGCATCGGCGTACAATACACCCCCGGCATTTATATCCTCATCGCTGGTAGTCGGATTATATAGGTTGAATGTTTTCCATACCTCAGTTCCAAAGTCGTATACATAGATGGCCGCATCTGCATCGGTAGAAATAGCAGCTATTCGCAATCCATCCTTTGATACCGCTACATTATCAAAAATTGCCTCGTCGGAAAGCGGTACTTCACTCGGATTATCCGGATCCAGGCTGATCACATATATTTTGCTGTCTGAACCGGTAAACACAGCAGCAGTTCCGTCATCCGTAGCGCTGGGCTTTCCTTTCATTTCTGTTTCTGACAGGGGTAAATAATTGCTACCCGAAACAGGGGAGACCCAAAGAGTAGGTACAAAATCCGGATCCGTATTATAAATCAGCAGGTGCTGCTGGCCGGGATTGGGATCGAGATCATCCGGTTCTTCCACAGGGTCATCCTCCTGAATTCCTACAGCATCAAATGCTTCAGCTGCTTGTGTTGCTTCGGCGGATGTATTTCCGTGTATGTCCTTTGCAGCCTGAACTACCGCGATCCTGAGATCGATAAACTGCGAAGTTTTGGTCAGGTATTCAGTTAATGCACGGTAATACACTTTTTCAGCCTTGTCTTTACCAACTGCTGTTGCAAACAGGTAAAACGCATGATTGGGTATACCGCTGTTTATGTGAACACCTCCGTTATCCCGTTCACCTATAAATATCTCCGAAAGATGCGAAGGTTGCCAGAATATGTCACCTTCTTCGCCTCCGTTATGCGGATCCTGCATATTTCTCAGTGCATCCGCAGGGAATTGATTGCTCACAACCTCTTCGCCCATAAACCAGTCATCACGGTCTACCATTGAGCCAAAGATATCTGCAAAAGATTCGTTCATTGCACCGGATTGTCCTATATACTGCAAATTTGCCGTATTGGATATCACACCATGGCCGAGTTCATGCGCCGCAACATCCAGCGCCCCTGCCAGTGGCTTGAAACTTGTCCCCCCATTACCATAAAACACAGCCTGCCCATTCCAGAAAGCATTTTCCATAGAACTGCCATCATTGTCGGCAACGTTTACAAACGAAAGGATATTTCCACCCTGGCCGTTTATGGAATTCCTCCCGAACTTAGACCTGAAATATTCATAAGTCATCTGTGCATTATAATGAGCCGAAACGGCGGCCTGCTTATTGGTCCATGCATCGTTAGTACCTGTGACCATTTGGTAATTCAGATTTGCAGTTGAAGTATTGTTGGCATCGAGGGTGAGAATTACACCCTCTTCTGTGGTGGCATTATACATAGCTTCAGCTACATTCACCAGATAATAGGTGCCTGCATCAAGATAAAAATCGATAGATCTCTGTACATTATTCAGGTCCAGTGCCAAACCTGTTAAAGGTCCGTCGGAATTGGTGTTGTTATATTTTCTGATAATCGTGCCGGATGTGGCATCAACAAAGTATTTCCACTCCTCGATAAAGTTAGGCCGAAGGGTAATTGCCCATGTCAGCGCATAATCCTCATCGCCTTTATCATAGATAACCAGTGAATAAACCGGTTCGTCATAATGCAACATCTTTTTTTGTTCCGGGCTCAACTCCCTGATCAGCGTAGCTTTCGCCAGATCATTATTGACGATTTGAAGGCATTTTTTAACATCCGCAGCGGGATTGACAGGGATGTTCATTTGCACCCTCCGTATGGATCCGGTAAAACGCTCTTTTTCCGAATCTACATGTAAAATAGACTCAGAACCATAAATCTCAATACCTTTGTATTGCTGAACTGACCGGATATGGGTAATTCCCAGGTCATCGCTATGAATTCCGGTCACTTTGAAGTGTTCACGGGGGTTAGTAATATTTGTGATGGTTTTGGATTCTTCTAAAAAACGGAAGAACTTGTCTTCATGACTAGCACCAGATGCAGATTTTAAGGGTGTAACAGCTTTTTCTATATAAATTGGCGAGTTTTTACGAAGTATCACTTTCGGCCGGTCACCTTTCCCAAAATCAAAATAACCCAGCGACCTTACGGGAGCAGTTTGATATGCCGCAGCAGTATGCAGGGTACTTTTTCTGGTGATTTGTTTTATTTTGAAATCAGGAACGCTGGTACCGGCAGATTTCTTGTCGGTTTGTTTAAAGCGGGCGGGTTGCCCTTCTACATTCCATGTAAAGAGAACGAGAATGATTCCGGGTAGAAATTTGTTCATATTTTATTGATTTACGAGAGACATTAAAGTAGTATAGATTTTTTTGACCGGCATATTCTGTGAATTGTCAGTCCATTTTATTTCGTTTTGGCTACCTGCTTTTGTGAGTCTCAGGTAATAGGTCATATTTCCGGGTTCGTTAAGTTGAAGTGTATCCAGGTGTACATTATTGATTAATTCCCTTATTTCCTTTAATTCAGCCTTTCTAAGCTTCCTTACAGAAGTATAGGTGTCTTTTTCAATCTTAAAAATGCGGGACTCATCAATTAACACATAAGCGTTAGGAATGTTGGTGAATCCGCCAAAATTTCCAAAATATAGCCTTTCGGCCGATGTGTTTTTAAGGGTTTTTTCAGGTGACATGCAGCATAATGCCGTGAGCATGATCCCACAGAAGAGAAATACTTTTTTGAACATGGGTCGGTTGGATTAAATAAATCATTAATCTTTATTGTAAAATAAAGATAGTGCTTTTTTAAAAAATAAAAGCTGACTATTAAGGGAGTAGTTACAGAATTTGAAAGTTGAAAGGCTAATATTTAGCAAAATCATATTCGTCAATACCTACATCGAATCGTCCGTACGACATGCTAACAGGTTCACCATGAACCAGCGCCTGAAAACCAAAATATCCTGAAAGGATTATCTTAACAGGTTGTTCATCCACTATCAGATGTTGAACCCTCTTGAACTGCAGCTTGCCATTAAAAACATCCATATCCACCGTATCTATTCCCATAATTGCTGTTATCCGCATATCGGGTCCCGCAAGATCAATGATTGTATCATTCAGATGAATCAGGTCAGAATAAACATCCGGATGAAATCCGGGTAACTCAAAGGCTAACGTCATGGTTGGGGTATAGATGTCATACCCGTTGTAATAGTAACCATCATTTTCTGACGGAACAAGCCCTCCTTTGAGTATGAACCTCGTGATGCCGCCCGTATTAATTACTTTGGCAGGCACTTCATTTTCATTATAAATGAACAACTTTCTTTCATAAAAAGCTCCAAATGTATTATACCCCCATTCAGAATAGGCCGGTAAACCGGAATGCGTCTCATCGGGCTGATAAATCGATTTTTCAAGTTCATATTCGGATTTTTGGCAGCCTGCTATAAAAAAAATTACTGAGGTTATTACGTAAATGAAATAGTTTTTCATAGTGATCTTGGTTTAGAGTGGGAAACGGATATTGACCTGGAAACCTCCGCCGTAGGATGGTTCTACAAAAGAGGTATTGTAATTACATATAATTGCTGAGGGGAAACACGCTTCAATATTTATACCCGGCTTATCGCTGGCGCCGATCTTCATTCCGACAGCTGCGTAAACTGCGGCATAAACTTTCCATGGATCCTCAATAATCTTTCCAACCGCATCTGAATAAGAATTCATGTCAGGATCATAAAATGTTACTTTCGATTTACCCTTCAGTAATATATTTATGTCAGCGGCAATTTTATAGTACATCTGCACTTTGCGTTCTTCATATGGATAAATTCTTAATTCCAGTGGTATTCCCAGGTATTGTGAAACCTGTGATATGTCTTTTACTTTAAGGTATTCCGTTGTTGTACCTTCCTGGTTGTAGAGGAGGTAAAGAAAATTTGCCCCTGTTGACCAGTAATTGTTCCTTCCGATAGAGCTTTCAATACGTGTAAATCGCACACCACTTAATAAACCCAGCTTGTTGTTCAACACTCTTTTTTCGTATTTAAATCCGATATAGTTTTTATACATAAGGGCCATCATATAACTGGATTCATAATACACGGGTAGGGGATTAACGTCTCCTCTTATATAATCTTTATTGTCGGGCGGGTTGCAAATCATAAAATCCATACCGGTTTCGAAGTAAAAACTTTTCAATGGATTGTCCTGGGAATGTGCAAAGTGGCATAAGGCAACAAGAAAAGCGGCAATGAACAGGGATTTCTTTTTCATGGGAGTTTATTGGGTAAGTAAGGGTTACTGGTTTTATAAAGGATGAGAATTAACCTTTAAGGGTTGCGTCAACCACAATTAGCTCCATAAGAAAAAGGAGCAGTAAAGGATTTTGTAAATGTGATTAAACCAAACCAATCCCAATTAATTTACCCAGACCAAATGTTACCGCAGCTGCAGCTATACCAAAAAGTACCTGCCGGAAACCGGAATACCAGAAATTTTTATTGGTGAACAAGGTAATGGATATTCCGATGAAGAATAAACCTGCAGCACTTAACAGCGTGCTGAACAATACCGCTTGCATTCCTCCGGTAAAAATGAACGGTATTACAGGGATGATGGCTCCCAGAGTAAACAGCAAAAATGAAGTTATTGCTGCCTCCATGGGCGATCCTTTCAGCTCTTCAGGATTAATGCCCAGCTCTTCCCTGATCAGTATCTCATGGGCGTGATCTTTATTGTTAATTGTTGCAGCGGCCATTTTCTGAGCCTGGTCTTCAGGTATTCCTTTAGTCATATATATTATGGCCAGTTCCTTTTCCTCGCCCTCAGGATTGGTTTCCAGTTCCTCCATCTCAAGTTCCATCTGATTCTCATACAGCTCCTGGGAACTTCTCACCGATATCCATTCACCCAGGGCCATGGATAATGCACCGGCAAGCATTCCGGCCATACCTGCCAGCAATACTTCTTTTTGCCCGTTAGTGGCCCCTGCAATTCCCATAACAAGACTGAAATTGGATACCAGCCCGTCGTTCCCGCCCAGAACCGCAGCTCGTAAAGCATTTCCTCCAACAGACCTGTGTCTCTTTTCAAACCGTGCCAGATCAGCTCCTGAAACCCTGGTTTTGGAATTGAGTATATTTTTTAAAATCGCAACATGGGCGGTATCTGAAAAACTTTCAGCCTGTTCCCTGTTTTTCCTGGATTTGAGGATAGATGATGACAGGCTTTTTTCTGTGTCCAGCAGAACTCCGAGGATATAATCATATCCCAGCAGTTTACCAATGTTTCTTAATACCCTGGCCCTGCCAGAAGGCTTTGGCATATGGCTTTCATCCAGGTTCAGTTTTCGAAGAAACGCCAAAGCATGACCTTTTTCTATTTCACACATCTGTTGAAATACAGTGGCAATGGTTTTGTCGGGCTCGTTCTCAGCCAATACACCATAAAGAAATGAGGCATCAACCTCGGTTTGAATATTTTTGAGATTCATTTTAAAAAGTGGTAAATATGATTGCTAATTAAATGCTATGTATCCCCACTGCCAACTGCTTCTCCACTTGCTCAACTCCCCTACTCACACGACTGCTACTGCCACTGCCAACTGCTTCTCCCTACTCCCCACTTCTCCAACTCCCGTCCTCCACAGCCGGATTGACTTTGGCAAATCGTACCTCATCATGAAGCTGTCCGTTCTTAAAAATATTTTTATTGAATATCCCTTCCTTAATAAAACCACATTTTAAAAGTACCCTTTGTGAGGCAAGATTATATTCATAAACCCCGGTATGAATACGGGCAAAATTATATTCCCTGAAACCGAATTCCGTAATAAGATTTACGGCTTTGGATACAATCCCCTTATTCCAGTAAGGCTCACCAATGAAATAGCCAATCTCAGCAGTTTTACGGTAAACATTCTCCAGCGGCGTAAGTCCTATATTTCCAACATAATCACCTTTATAAACCACAGCAAAATAGGTTTGCAAATGCTTAAATCGCCTGATATAATCTTCGGCGTTTGCCAGGGTATAGGGAAAAGGGAAACCATCGCGAAGATTCTGTCCGATCTTTTCGTTGTTTGACATTTCAGCCATTCTTTGTGCGTCGTCGTCTCGGAGGGGCCGAAGCGTTATGTCTCCTGATTTAAGTTCCACCATAATTTAAAGAAAACTATAAGTAAAACTTGCATTCATAAATTGACGCAGGCCATAATGTTTGGTATATATAAATTCCAAAGATGAGTCGAATTTGACATTATCATGTCCGAACAGATATGTTGCTCCATATTGGCATGTAAACCTGAGCTGAGGTGAAATATAGTAATTTAAAGTCAGATTGAGATCAGGATTCACATCAACAAATCGGAAATTTGAATCCCTTTGTGTTCTGTTAATAAAACATGAAAATTGACCTGTTGCATTGGTTCTGGAGTTAGGAAGATATTCCCACCGGTAAGTTATATGGCCTTCAATCTCTTTATTATTGAAATCAATTTCATCATCAGTTTGAAATTGTTTGAATGTTTCTTTTTCAAAAACATAAGCAAGTCCCAGGTTCCAGGTCCTCTGCCATTTAAGACTCAGAGGTTTTGCCGAAATAAAACCCATCTCCAAACCCGCACCCATAGTGTAATTTTGTATGTGATCCTTTTCAACCAATACTTCATAGACTCTTTTTTCGAAAGAATTATGAAAATATACAGACGGTACAACCCCAATGGAAAAGCGATTTCCGGATTCCCTTACCGGACCTGAAGAATAATCCCAGTTGTCGGTTATTGTTGTAAAGTATTTTGCATCGGTTATTGTTTTCATACCTGTTGCCTGAAGGAAAGAGTCTACTTTTTCAATTTCGTAAATTCTCTTTATGCGGAAGTCAAAAAATCTTTCGTTTTTGAGTCGTGATATTAAGGCGGCAAATTGAAGAATTTCTGCTTCATTGGGAATTCGTGCAAGGCTTCCTTTCTTATTGAGCTCATCCAGAATGTAGACTGCAAGCCTGGCATCCTGTACGGGTTCAATTCTACCTTTACCTGCCATTAATGGCAAGGTAAAGTTTACAGTTGTTATATCAGTATTTCTATCCAAATTTTCTGATTCAGAGCTTGATTTATAAAAATCCAAGGCACCCGAAAAGATCACCCCCGGCTGGAAGAAATATTTATTTCGAAAGTATATCCTGTTCATGCTGGAAACATAAATGTGCGGAGAGATACGCGAATTTTTTGTCTTCTGATCAGCATGATTCACATTCCTTTGAAAACTCGGGGAGAATGTCACTGAAATGTTCTGAGAGCTTTGCAATCGTTTGGAATTTTGATATCCACTATAGGAAACATATGTATATCCTTCGAGCAAAAAATTTTTCTCCGATAATAAATCCTGATCTTCGATTTTGGTATTGTCGCGATGGTATGATTCATTAAGATTAAGGCTAAGATCAAGCTGCTTACGTTTAATTTCAGGAAGTTTGTATTTCTTCAGATCGAACGACTCAAATTGAGCCATGAGTAACTTTGTGGTGAGCAAAGCGCAAACTATTAGTGAAATTGATTTTTTCATAAGGGGGAATGTTAATTAGATTGAAGCATTTATTAATAAGGATGCGGTAAACATAAAATCTTTTGCTTATCAGAATGTTAATTGTTATTAATTGCATCGAAGATAAAATTAAAAATAAATTCTGTTTATGTCTTTAATAAATAGGGTTTCGTAGATTATTTTCAGCCTGAACGAATTTTAATTTCTATATTTATTCTTCCAAAAACATAACTTCATTAAGAAACATGAAAAAATCGAATAGCGGATTGAATCGTCGCAAATTTCTGGGGATGTCAGCCCTGGGTCTGACAGGCTTAACTATTTTGCCCAGTTACGTGATTAATGGTGTTCGTATTGCACCAAGTGACAGGGTGGTGATGGGTTTTATCGGGCTCGGACAGCAGGCATTATCTGATTTTGCGGGATTTGCAAGTGTTGCCGGCGTGCAGGTTGTTGCTTGTTGTGATGTCGACAGCATGAAGCAAATCCGTTTTAAGAAACGTATTGAAGCCTGGCAACAGACGAAAGGAATGCCAGTTCGGTGTGATATGTATGAACAATATGAGAAGCTCCTTGAGCGCACCGATATTGATGCGGTTGAAGTTGCTAGTCCCGACCATTGGCATGCGCTTATGACCATTCATGCCTGTCAGTCGGGTAAGGATGTGTATGTTCAGAAACCTCTTGCCTTCACGATCAAGGAAGGCTTAAAAATGGTCAGGGTTTCACGCGACCTGAAAAAAGTTGTCCAGGTTGGAAGTCAACAGCGCTCCAGCAAGGAATTTCAGAAGGCCATAGAACTGGTGCAGTCTGGCAAGATCGGGCATATTACAAAAATATACTCCAAGGTAGGTGATCCTCCCAAGCCGCTTGATCTTCCGGAAATGTCTGTTCCCGGAAACCTGAACTGGAATTTGTGGATGGGACCACTAAATGATTCCAAAATACACTATCATCCCGATCTTTGTCCGCCAATATCTCTGGAGCCCGAAGAAAGGGAAAAGCTGTGGGGTGCATGGCGCTGGTACCGCGAAACAGGGAATGGATTTACAGCCGACTGGGGAGCCCATATGTTTGATATTTCACAGGCCGCCATTGGCATGGACGGATCCGGACCTTCCGAAATCATACCAAAAGGATATAAAGGTCAGGCCTATCTTACATTCAGGTACATGAACGGGATAGAAATGACCGAGCAGCCTTATCTGGAGGATATGCCAGGTGCTCAAGGTATTAAATTTATAGGTACCGACGGTTGGATTGAAGTAGCAAGGGGTTACCTTGCCAGTTCCAAAGCAGATCTGGTACCTGCTGAACTTGCAGGACGCCGTCCGCGGCAGATGAGCCCTGAAGAGCGCAGGAAAATGTTTGAAGAAATGCAAAAAAGTGCAGCCAAAGGTGGTGGAAGTTTTGAGATCAGTTCCCCGCATATGCAGAATTTTATCGATTCGGTTCGATCACGCAAGGATACAATAGCACCCGTTGAAGTGGGTTGCAGCACCAATACATTGTGCTGTTTAGGCAATATTGCCACGGAACTGGGACGCCCGGTGAAATGGAATCCGGCTACCTTGAAATTTGTGGGTGATGATAGCGAAGCAGAAAATCATCGTCTGGTTCAATACGAATACAGAAGACCATATAAACTATAATTCTGTAACTGGCTATTGAGATTGAAAGCCCTGGCGGAATGGCCGGGGCTTTAGTTTTTAAAAATGAATCATGGCTTTCATCACACCGTTCCGATAGCCGGCAACCATATCGAAAGCTGCCGCGGTATCGATGAAGGTGAAATTGTGCGTTTGCATGGGATCCGGATTTAGACTTCCCTTTGCAATCATATCGAGGGTTTCTTCAACCGCCTCATTCTGCCTTCTGACATTCTGAATTGTGATCTCTTTCCTTCGAAGGGTATCCACATCAAAACTCCATTTCGAAAATGAAGGTATGCCTATAATCAACAGCTTTCCTCCCGGTTTAAGCAGTTGGATGGCCTGATCCACGGCTTCCTGCTTGCCGCAGCATTCAAAGATAATATCAAGTTGAAGCGGTTCAAGTTTCTGTATTACTGCAACTATATCCGATTTATCAGGGTTTCCTGTCCACCCTGCACCCATAGACTTTGCTATCATCAAGCGTTCATCAATTCTATCGGTCATATAGATCTTAGCTGCACCCTGATCAAGTGCGGGAAGTAGTACACTGATGCCGATGGGCCCTGCTCCCAATATACCGATTCTGATTCCCCTAAGTGAACCCGCCAGGCGGGTGGCGTATACTCCAATCGCCAGCGGCTCTGATAAAGCAGCCTGATCGAAAGTCATGTTTTCAGAAATAGGGAAACAACTGGTTTCAGGCATTACAATGTATTCCGATAAGCAACCCTCGGCCTGCCCCGGACACCCCAGGAATTTCATGTTCCTGCATGTATGAAACCGGCCAGCTTTGCACTGATCGCATTGAAAGCAGGGCATTGAAGGTTCAATGGCGATGCGGTCACCGACCTTGACCCGGGTTACTGATATACCTGTTTCCTCAATGATTCCTGCTCCTTCATGGCCAACGGCAAATGGATAATTTACCACCTGGCTTCCGATCTTACCTTCGGTGTAGTAGTGAATATCGGACCCGCAAACACCCACCGATTTCATTTTTATCAGAACCTCATGGGGATTCCGTATTTCCGGAACCGGCCTTTCAACAATCTCAAGCCTGCTCAAACCAGTTAAAACCATTGCCTTCATAAATTCCTATTTAAATATTTTGCGACTAAGGTATTAACTAAATTAATTATAAATTTGAACGGATTAATAGAACAAAGAACAAAGAACAAAGAACAAAGAACAAAGAACAAAGAACAAAGA
>Ga0066599_100000047_pt1 | contig 15122 bp, 27 predicted proteins | sample InisedmetaG_FD_60065 | JGI IMG/M metagenome (GOLD analysis project Ga0066599, IMG submission 60065) | Freshwater pond sediment microbial communities from the University of Edinburgh, under environmental carbon perturbations - Initial sediment | ecosystem: Environmental > Aquatic > Freshwater >...
AAAAGCTGTAAAAAAGTTTGATGACAAGAGAGGAGCAAAGTTTAGTACCTATCTACATAATAAAGTAGAAAATGCTATGGTAGATGAACTTAGAAAATCAAGCTGGTTTAAAAGAGCAGGAAATAGGCAATTTCAAATGGTTTCTTTTTCAGATTATAGATTAGGAGAAGAAAGTGATTTGGTGGCTGACCCAGAAGAAATAATTGAATCTAGGGAAAAGACTTCTCTTCTAAAAGAAGCAATTAAGTTTTTGCCAAAGCAGCATGCTAAGGTAATTAAATTAATGTATTGGAATGGAATGAACCTAATAGAGATAGCTTCCTATCTTAGGATGTCAGAAGGTAGGATTTCTCAATTACATAAAGAAGCTATACAACTCATGGGAGAAAAGATAAACAAGTGAAAGAAAAAATACTTAAAATACTGGACGACTATAAAATAGATTATTCTACTTCTGGCAAGAACATAGGCAAGAAATCTATAGCAGGAATAAATTGTCCATTCTGTGGGGATGATGAGGGTAAACATCTAGGCATAATGTCAGGGTGGTATACTTGTTGGAAGAATTCTACACATAAGGGAAACTTACCATTTCTATTCAGCACACTATTGGGTGTGTCTTTAGCAGAAGCTAGACTACTTCTTCAAGAAAATAAATTCGTAGATGATGATTATTTTCTTGACAACCTAGAAAATTTATGTTATAATAATAACATGAATGAGAAGAAAAGACTTGGTGGTGTATCCACTTTGGAGATGCCTAAAGAGTTTAATCCAATAAATACTTCAATTTTTGGAAAGATGTTTATTAGATACCTTAGAGGAAGGGGGTTAGAAGACTGGGAAGGTTTAGTAAAAAAGTATGATGTTAGATATTGTATTCAAGGTGAGTGGGCGTATAGACTAATATTTCCACTTTATTATGAAAATAAGTTCGTATCTTGGATTGGAAGAAGTATAGATAGGGGTGTTAGTCTTAGATATAGAGATTCTTCAATAGAAGAGTCTATAAGACATCCTAAGTTTTGCTTATATAATTATGACAATTTGGTAGGAGGTGATACTCTATTTATAACAGAAGGAATTTTTGACACTATAAAGTTAGACTATTATGGAAACAAAGATAGTCACTCAACTGCAATACTTACTACATCCATAACAGATGAGCAGATAGCTTTATTGTTGAAAAAGACTATGCTTTATGACAATGTTCATTTAATGTTAGATAGAGGAGCAGAGTTACAACTGATAAATTTATTGGACAGGCTTTCTTTTATAAGGAATTTAAAATGGACTACAACACCTTTTGGTGCTGAAGACCCAGGAGCATTAACTAAAGAACAAGTGGAGAGTTTAGAAAATGTATATTAAAACAGAAGTGGGCATTATTGATGGTAACTATATACTTAGGGGTATTCCAAATGACGTTTGTTCCACTTTGAAAAGATACAATGCTTTTTTGGCTGGGGGTTCTCTTTTAAGTTTAGCATTTAATATTGGTGTCGTAAAAGATTATGACTTCTATTTCCAAACAGAAGAAGATTTTAATGCTGTGAGTGTTTATCTAGAGACTGATTGTAAATATACATTAGTAGCAAATACTCATAATGCTTTGACATTTTCTAATTTTGTACAAGATAGACAGACTATACCTATACAATTAATTAAGGTTATTCTTGGAGAACCAGAAGAAATACTAAATTCATTTGACATAAACGTCTGTAAGATTGGTTTTTCTTTAAGGGATAAACTACTTTTTTATGATAACAGTATTCAAAAAAGTATTGAAGAGCATACTATGAAACTAGAACATTTTAATAGACCTATATCATCTGTGTTTAGGGTATGTAAGTATTTAAATAAGGGATTAAAACCAGACTATATGGATATGCTTAGGCTTAGTATAGTTATAAGCTCACTATCAGAAGAGGATGTTGAGTCAGAGTATGGGGATAAAGGGTACTTTTCACCTTACCATGAAACTATGGAACAGGCATATAAAGCCTTTCCAAATATACTTACAGCTAGTACTCTTGACCACTATAACTTAGCAGATGTGATGAACAGCAAAAGGGTGTTAAATAAAATAATGGAAAAACTATTGTCGGTAGCAATATGAAAAAGATAAAAAATGAACCATTAGAGGTAGTAGATAAGCCTTCACATTCTTTTTGTAAAGGATGCAAAAATATGGATGTAAGAATGTTGAAGGACACTATAAATATTTTATACCTTACCATGACTCAAGTGTCAGATTTTCTTGGGTATGAGGGTAAAATGGATAATAAATGTAAGAAGATTAATGAATGGGTTAGGAAACAACAAAAACTAGAAGAAAACTTAAGGAGAAAGAATGACACTAGAAGAAGAAAGAAAGATGTTGTTGGAAGAGATAGCTGATACACCAAAAAGTAGTGGAAAAACTTTAATGATGAAATACCTTAAAGGTGGAAAACTAAGTGCTAGTCAGTCTATCAAGGCTCAATGTTTTTGTTGTAATGGATATTACTTAGATGGTCTGGAAGACTGTGAAGACCCTACTTGTCCTTTATATCCTTTTATGAGTTATAAGAAAAAGAAAAAGGTGAAATAATGGAAATATTTGGTGCTTATCTTTTTTGGTTAGCAGGATACTTCTTTACAGAAGAACTTGTAAAAGATGGAAGTTGGTTCTTTTTTACTTGGCCAATTAAGTTGGCAAGATATATTAAAGATAAGGAAAGAGGAAGATAAATGAAGAAAAAATTAAACACAAAACCATTTACAGTACGTCCCTTACCAACTCATTTTGAATTAATTCTTACGAGGAAAGATAAGGAAGGATTAAAAAAAGTATTAGAGTATCTTTATGATATGGAGAGTTTTAAGTTTACATGGTATCATGATTGGGTAGATGACCATGCTGAGTATACAATTCATATTGAGGATGGGTGTTGGGCAGACAACTTAGAACATATTGCTTCATTACTAAGTGATTTTGACTATGATGGTGAAAGAGATGCTAAAGAAAAAAAACCTAAATAAATTTCTTCTTTATATGGCAAGGTGGCAGATGTCTACACCAATACTTGCACCAGTTATGTTGTTCTTTCCTACTAACTTTTGGATAGGAGCAATAGTAGCTAATTTAATAGGTGCATGTATATTCTTCTTTGTAGATAGATTCATATTTACAAGTAGAGAATTGGATGTTCAATGGGAAAAGAAAAGTGTAGGAGTATGTTGTGATTGTGGAATGATGGGTAGAGTTTATAGAATAGCAAAGGCTCCAGGTTATGATAAACTAAAGGATGCACACCCACAATATAGATGCGGTGACTGTGCAGATAAGAAGGCAAAAGAAATCTTATGAAGATAATCAAACAATGTTGGAGATGGCATTCAGTTCCAGTTTCCTATAAACAAATGATTGAATCTGTTTCTATGGCAGCAAGAAACTGTTATCAGTCAGGAATTAAAGATTATAGTTTAGAAGAAAAATTTATAAAAGCACTTATAAATAGGGGTCATCTTTCCCCACTTGAGCATGTAAATTTTTCTATAAAGTTTACAACAGACCGTGGAGTTATGGCAGAGCTAACAAGACATAGGTTGGCTAGTTTTAGTGTTGAGTCAACTAGGTATGTAAAATACAAAGAGATAAGGTTTATAGAACCCTATTGGGCAGGAGAACAAGGACTTTTTGCAGATGATATATGGTTAAGAGCATGTGAAAATTCAGAAAGTGACTACAAAGGGTTACTAGACATGGGATTACAACCACAACAAGCAAGATGTGTATTAAATAATTCTATGGCTGTGGATATAGTCATGACTTGTAACCTGAGAGAGCTTAGACATATTCTTAAATTAAGAACTGCTAAAGACGCTCATCCACAAATGGCTAAATTAATGATTTCTCTACTTGAAACTTTAAAAAGAGATTACCCAATATTTTTTGAGGACATACTATGAAATTTTGTGAAGATTGTAGATGGTTTAGATATAGTTTCTTTATAGGAAAGAACTGTGGTCAATGTACTCATCATAATGCTATCATACCAAGCTATAATACTGATGCTTTAATTTCTAAGAAATATGCTCCTTACGCTAGTACTGAACGTTCAGTTACAGGAAACTGTGGTAAAAGTGGAAGTAATTTTGAGCCTAAATAGGAGAAGATTATGAAAGAAAAACTTGAAGTAGCTTTGCTTAAAGAATTTCCAGGATTATTTGAGTTAGATTACGGTTTTCAGTGTGGTGATGGATGGTATAAGCTAATAAGAGAGTTGAGTAGAGATTTATACGTCTTTAAAAAGAATCTTAAAAGTCTTAAAGTTCTACAAGTAAAGGAAAAATTTGGTGGGTTAAGGTTTTATATAGAACCTTCTTTTAAAGAAGCATTAGACCTTATAGACATAGCACAAGAAAACAGTTTCTATATTTGTGAAGAATGTGGAGAATCTGGAACATTGAGAATAGCAGGGTGGTTAAGAACTCTTTGTGATAAACATGCAAAGGAATATGGATATGAAGAAAGAAAAAAGAAAACTGCTACCAAGATTAGGACCCTTAGTGGGATTAATAAGCCAACGCAATAGGGTGCATATTGACAAAAAGAAAAATGAATCAAAAAGAAAATGTAAACGGAGAATTGATGAATCTGAAATGGGAAAATAATAGTTTAGTAAGAAATTATTGTTTAAAATTCAGTAACCTAAATGTTTGGAAAGTAAAAAAGTTAGGGTATTCTAGTGAAGACCTATTCCAAGAATGTTTCATAGTATATGAACGGTGTTTAAGAAAATTTAAGGGAGGGAATGAGGCTTTGTTCTTTTCTCTCTTCAAAAAGAGTCTTAACAATATGTTATATACCTTGCAGAAAAAGGCATTACAAGAACTAGAGTTATTTTCTGAACCTTATTGGGATTCAGAAACAACCCAACATATAGATTTAGAAAAAGAAATTTATTTTGTATTAACAATGGACGAAGCTCCACAAGAAGTTAAAAATTATATAAAAAAATATTCTTCAGAGAATGTAAAGAAAGTAGGAGTATTAGGAAGAAAAGTAAAAGAATATATTAGGAGTGCATCACTATGATAGACACAAGCCATCTACAATGTGTTACCTGTTGTTATAAATCTCCAAATGAATCTACAACTACGTTTGTTACAAGATTGATAAGAACAATAGATTTGTTAGAGGATGAAGAGTTTTATTCTCTAAATAAAGAAACCCAGATATGGATTAACCAATCTGTAGTAAAAATATTAAGGAGAAGATATGGATAGAAAAGAATTGTCAAAAGTATTAAGTATAGTAGATAACTGTTCTGTGGATAATAAAATTATTCCAATATTTGGTCATATATCTTTTAGAAAGGATAAGATACAGGCATTTAATGGAGTACAAGGTGTCTCTGTTCCCTTTCAGTCTGGTCTTGAATTTACAGTAAAAGAGGATATCTTCTCAAAACTTATCAACAGTTTTGATTCTGATATAGAATTAGAAAAATCTTCAGACACTATTACTGTAAAAAAAGGAAAATCTGTAACAAAGATTAGTGTTGTAGATAATAGTAGTTTTATATCACCATTCCCAAATACTAGAACTGGAGAATTGGTTAAACTTACAGAGTTATTTATTAATGGAATTAAAAAATGTATTACTACTCTTAACAAAAGTAATGTAAAAGAAGCCCAGAATGGAATAACTCTAAAAACTTCTAATGGAAAAATATCTATTTTTTCAACAGATGGTAGTAGAATTTCAAAATTTGAAACTGATGTAACCACAAAAGTAGATATAAAAGTTTTACTTCCAGAAAAATTCTGTAAGTTATTGCTTTCTTTGTATACTGATGGGATAGACAACACAATGCTAATCAATAAAGACTATGTTATTGTCTCAACACCTGATTGTGAAATATTTACTAGTGTGAATTCTAATATAAAACTTTATGATTTTGATTCTGTTTTAACTAAACATTCAATAGACTCTACAGTTTATCAGGAAATTCCTGATGAGTTTAGAAAAGCAATCAATAGGGGATTCTTACTAACTAATCAAGAAAAGAACAAGCCTACAAAATTTACTATAGACAAAAATATTGTTAAGTTACAAGTTTCTTCAGCTATAGCTGATATGGAAGAGGAAATAGAATTTACCACACCTTTTCCTAGTTTAGAATTTAAAATGGATACAGGGTTATTGGAGTCATCATTAAAAAATATAGATGAGCTAACTTTCAAACAAATTGATAAAGGGCATATTCTTGTTGGAAAAAGTGAAAATTATGTAATGATGTTGGGGTCAGAGTAATGTCATTTTTCTTTACTGATGATGAGAAGACTAAAAAAATAGATAAAAATTTAACTATAGCCACATCTTTAGGATGTAAAGTTTGTTCAAGAAATAATTTAAAACTTTTTCATCCTAAAATGAAACCTACAGGAGCGAAAACTCCTGTAATTTATGTATTGGGAGAATCACCAACAAGAAATGAAGATTTCGATAACACTCAATTTACTGGAGATTCTGGGTTAATTCTAATTGAAGCTTTAGCGAAAGTTTTTGAAGATACAGACCTCAATACATTTATTCGATTTAATAACGTGGTTAGGTGTTTTGCTAAAAATGAAAAACCATCCCCTTTTGAAATAGAATGTTGTAAAGGAGAATTGGTAAAAGATATAGAAAATACTAAACCTATAGCTATTTTTGGTTTTGGAGAAACACCACTAAAAACAATAGTGGGTGGGAAGATAATAGGAATGTGGAGAGGAAGAAAAATACCAGTAAAGGTGGGTGCACATGTTTGTTGGTATTTTCCTTTTCATCACCCTATCTTTATAAACAAAACAAAAAAGTACAATAATGAATATGAGGAATGTTTTAGTTTAGACATTAAAAGAGCAACAGATTTTATTTTTGGCAACTATTACAAACCCACAATTATAGAGGGTGGGTTTAAAGATGGTATAACTATATTGGGATATAAGAATGATACTATCTTACTTGATGGTTCAATAAAAGCGTTTCTAGAGTCATATAACGAACCTATGTATGCCATAGACATAGAAACTACCGCCCTTAAGCCAGTAGATGTTGGTGCTAAACTTTTAACAATATCTATAGGCACTGATAAAGAGGTTTATACTTTTCCATACACTGATGATATTAAGAAACCCTTATTTAATCTATTATGTAAGCAAAGTGCAAAAATTGCACACAACTTAAAGTTTGAATTAGAATGGTTTTTACATTTATTTGATGGAGACCAGACTATTATTAGAAACAGTATATGGCATGATACAATGGCTCAAGCATATTTGTTGGATGAAAGAACTTCAAAAGATGAAGGTATGCTGAATCTTGACAGACTTACTCAACTTAAGTATGGGTTTAACTTAAAGGAAAAATCTAATGTCGATAGAAAAAACTTAGTTTTATCAGAGGAAACTCTCTACTATAATGGAATGGACTCTAAATACGAGTACAAACTTTTCATCGACCAACAAAAGGAAATTCAGGAAGAACAAGACTTGGAGTTATGTTATAATAATATAATTAAAACAGCAGCAACATTGGCAATAACTGAATCTAAAGGGTTAACTTTAGACTTTGGGCAAATTGGGTACTTACGAACTAAATATGAAAATAGATTAAAACGCTTAGACAAAGTTATTAATTCACTAAAAGAAGTAACTAAGTTTAAAAGTAGGTATGGGGAGTTTAACCCACTATCTGGAGATAACTGTATACTGATGTTTAGGGATGTATATAAACTCCCACAAGTTAAATCAACAAAAGGGAAAGAACCTAAATATTCTGTAGATAATGAGGTCCTTGGTAGGTTTATGGGTAAAGAGTTTGGAGTAAGGTTAGCAAAATATATACTGATGTATAGAACATACAGTAAACTACAATCTACTTATCTTGAAAATGTAGTTGATAATGAAATTGGTGGACTGTTGTATGCTAATTTTAACCTATACTTCACAACTACTGGAAGACTTTCAAGTGGAAAGGGGAATGACTAATGGCTAAAAAGAAAGGAGAAGTTAATTTACAGAATTTTCCAAAGCAAGAGAATATAGAAATAAGAAACGTTGTTTGTGCTCCTGAAAACCATTTAATAGTTTCCTTTGACTATGCACAGTTGGAAGCTAGAGTCTTGGCGATGGCAAGTAAAGATAAGGTATTTTGTAAAGCTATTTGGGATGGTTCAGATACCCATTATAGATGGACTGATAAAATTATTGAAGAATGCCCAAATATTTTAGAAAAAAATAATATAACCAGAAAAGAATTTAGAGATGATAATAAATCTAATTGGACATTTGCTATTTTTTATGGTTCTATTTTAGAATCCATTATTTCTTATTACAACAAAACTTATGGGGTACCAGAAAATACTATTAAAAAACTATATGAGGAGTTTTGGGAAGTATATGTTGATGTTAAGAAATGGCAAACTAGTGTCGTAGATTTTTATGACAAACATGGATATAGTGTATCTCTAACAGGTAGAAGAAGGCATGGACCGTTAAGTACTAATAAAATTATAAACTTTCCAATTCAATCCACTGCGTCTTACGATATTTGTCTGTGTGCGGGTGATAGATTGTCCGAATTAGCATGGACACTAAAAAAGCCACAATACCAATATGTTATAAATGTTCATGATGATTTAACTTTCTATTTGCCTAAAAAAACATTAGAAAAGGACATACTTTTTATAGCTAAAGAAATGGTAAGACCTATCTATGATTTTGTTATAGTTCCATTAGAAGTAGAATGTAGTATTGGAACAAACTGGGGAGCACTTGAAGAAATAGGTAAATGGAATTCTAAAGATTTTAAATTTATGGGGGTGTAGATGCTTCATTTAGAATATAGACCAAAAACATTAGACCAAGTAATAGGGCAAGATTTAGTTGTAGATTCCATTAAGAATCTTTTTATAAAAAATTATGTACCTCACGTTTTTTTATTTACTGGTGGTAGTGGTGTAGGAAAAACTACAATAGCTAGAATTCTAGCTACTGATTTAGATTGTGCAGAAGTTTATGAAGTAGATGCTTCTACATTTACTGGTGTAGATGATATGAGAACTACAGCAGAAACTTTAAAATTTCCATCCTTTATAGGAAATGGAAGAAAATTTCTTATACTTGATGAATGCCATATGCTATCAAAATCAGCATGGAATAGCTGGCTTAAAATGATAGAAGAGCCCCCAGAGCATGTATATATTTGTTTTTGTACAACAGAACTATCTAAAGTTCCTACTACAATACAAACTAGGTGTCATAAGTATCTTTTAAAAGACATACCCACAGACTTACTTTCAGCATTTGTTGAAACCATAGCAGAGAATGAAAAAATAGAATTACCTAAAGGAACTTTTGACTTGTTAGCTAAAGAGAGTTATGGAAGTGCTAGACAAGTTTTAGTATTTTTATCTCAGGTGAGAAATTGTAAAACCTTAGAGGAAGTTGCAGATATTATAGGTTCTGCCGAAAACAATACCCAGGTGATTGAACTTTGCAGATTAATTGTAAGTAGGAATACTTTAAGGAAAGCATTATCTGTTTTAGGAAAACTAAAGGATGTTAATCCATATTCTATAAAAATTCAGATAATGAACTACTTGGTTGGATGTGTACTTAATTCTAAAAATGATAATGATACTGAGAGGTTCCTAGCACTTTTAGAAGTATTTGATAGACAAGTAGACAACCAAACTGGATTTGCTATTTTAGTTTTATGTATCAGTGAAATATTTTTAAAAATATATCAAAAAAGGTAGTTTCTGGTGAGAATTTCAAGTATATATAAGTATAAACAGGGAGGAAAAATGATTACAATAGAAGAAGCGGTTGGTTCGTTGGTTATAGACACCACGAAGTTGGATGAAGAGTGTAGATTCCAACCAATCATTTTTTATGAAGTCGCTAAACAAGCCGTACTTAAATCCAGTGAAAGGGATTTTTTAAAGGAAAAGAAAGATAAGATTTGGGCGAATTCATTTATAAGTGAGAAGATGGAAGGTAAGTTGGATGGCAAAAGTTTATCAGATAAAACTGCTGAAACATTTGCTGATGTTAGTGAGAAAGTAGAAATATCCACAAAAGAGTATCTAGAAAAGAAAAAGGAGGCGGATGAATGGATAGCTCTTAAAGATTCGTTCCAGCAAAGAGCAATAATGCTTAAGGAGTTATGTGGATTACAGGTATCTGGTGCATATGGGGAGATTGTTGTACAGAATAAAACAGTGGACGACTCAAAAGTTGCCAGAATTAAAAGAGAAATGAGGAAACAGTAGCATTAGCCAATATAAGGCACTAAAAGCAAAGGAGATTTAAAATGGGAAAATTTAAGTATGAAGAAAGAGCAGAAGACACATACAAACAAAGAACATTTGTAAAGGACAGTTCAAAGGAAAGTTTTTATAAACCAGGATATAAATTTTACCAAGCAAAAGATGGGAACAACAAAATAAGGATACTTCCTCCAACATGGGATAATCCTGAACATTATGGGTTAGACATCTACATGCATTACAAGATAGGTGGTTCAAATTCCTCATATCTTTGTTTACAGAAAATGAAGAACAAACCTTGTCCTATTTGTGAGGCTTTGGCTAGACCAGATGTTAAAGCAGATAAGGAATTTTCAGATGCAATAGGTATAAAGAAGAAAGTTCTTGTTTGGACTATTGATAGGACAGATGAGGCTACTGGACCTAAATTATGGCCGATGCCAACATCCTTAGATAGGCAGTTTGTTATTCAGTCTGCTGATGAGGATACTGGTGAGATTCTTAGAATAGACCATCATGAACATGGATATGATGTATCTTTTGATAAGAGTGGTAAAGATATAAAAACAAAATATGAGGGTGAAAAGATTTCTAGACATGAGTCCCCACTTCATCAGGATAAGAAAGTTATGGATGAGTGGTTAAGTTTCATTATGGATAATCCTATTCCTGATGTTCTTCAGTATCATGACTATGACCATGTGAAAGCAGTATTCAGTGGTAGTGTGGCTCCTGATGAAGATGATGCTTTTAAAAAAGCAGTAAATGAAGCGGTTAAGTCTCCAGCACCTGCAACTGAAAATGAAAGAGATGCTTTGATGGAATTGGCTTTGGAAGCAGGAGTATCTTTCAAAGATTTGAAGGGTATGACTACTGAGGAAATTAGAAAAGTATTAGAGACACCTGATGAAGAAAAAGATGAAGATGCCTTTCAGCAAGAACAACTAAGGAACAAAGTAAAGGCTAAATATGGGAACAAGTAGATATTCAACTGGTGGTGTAATCCCTTATGACAAAAATGGGGTAGCAATACAAGAAGATAAAAAGAAGGAGATAGTAACCATTGCCGTAACAGGTAATGGTTACATTATCTTCCCTGAAGGATATAGGGAAGGTGGTGGAGCAGCTACTTGGAAGAATATTTATTCTTTTGATAACTTTGACTCTTTAATATTCTTCTTAAAAGAACATCTTGAAGAACCTAAAATTGAATTTAAACAAGCTATGTTTGATGCTATAAATAAAGGAGAAAAATAAATGTTTAGATGCCAAGAATGTTTGAAGGTTAGTAAACCACATGATTCACCAAAGAAACTTGTTACTAAAACAAGACAGAAGGAATATTTTACAGAAGAAGGAAAGACTGTAAGAACAGCAAAAGGTTTACCAGCCACTGGATGGGAGATAGTAGAGGAAATCTTGGTATGTGAACCATGCTCATTAAAGGAGAGGGAATGACAACTTCAACAATTACAGCAATAACAATAGGCAGTACCTTAGCAGTTTTAGTAATTATTTTAGCACTTATGGTTGGACTACCACAATATGGGGTATGGCAGCAGGGATTAGCAGGGCAGGCTGCTCTAGCTAAAGCAGAACAGACTAGAAAAGTACTGATAGCACAAGCACATGCAGAGATGGATGCCGCACAGTTAAGAGCAAATGCTATTGGAATTGTAGGGGAAGCTGCTAAAAAATATCCAGAATATAGACAGCAAGAATTTATTGGTGCATTTGCTCATGCATTAGAGTCTGGTAAAATTAGTCAGATTATCTATGTTCCTACTGAGGCTAATATTCCAATAATTGAAGCAGGTAAGAGGCGTTAATTGTGAGAGACAGTAAAGGAACATTACTTCAATGTACTTGTAATATTCAGAAAACTGATTATGATTTAAAGGAATGTCCTGTACATAGAATAACAGTGAAAAACCAAAGATGTACTTGTTTTGATAATTTTGAAGGACAATTAAAATACCCTTGTCCTGTACATGGAGTAAAGGAAAATACTATGGAAAAAGGTAAACTCTATCATATAGATGAGATTGCAAGAAATGAGTTTGAAAAAAACTTAGATTTTCAATTAAGGATGATAAGAGAATTTCTTATAGAAAAAAACAAAGCTTATGGCAATTCTGCACTTAATCCTATAAGAATATTTTCAAAAGCTGACACAAAAGAGCAGCTAAATGTTAGACTTGACGATAAACTAAGTAGGCTTTGTAGAGGAAAAGAATATCCAGGAGATGATGACGAACTTGATATTCTTGGATATTTAATTTTAAAGAGGATGGCATAATGGAAAAGTTAAAACTAATGAATAACCTTTCTAGATTTTATGAAGCTGAAGAAGCAAAAAAGATGATATTAGAAACAAACAATTTTTATGAAATTGCTAGAATACTCCTAAAACAGTCAGATGCCTTGATAACTGGTGAAGATTATGGAATATATAACTTAGTTATTAAAGCTGTAGAAGAAACTGTAGATGGAGATTTCTTTGATGAGTTTAGAGATAAAGTGTTAGAAAAAATAGATGAACATATAGAAGATAGAAAAATTATATTTACTAATGAACTACTTAGAATAAGTGAAAAAGAGGAAAATAATGGTAAAGAAAAAAGAAGTTTCAAGCCAAGATACCATAGGTAATTATTTCTTAAAAGAGAAAGAGTTACAGTTTATCTCATCTGGATGCACAGCATTAAATTGTGTTTTGGGTGGGGGATATGCTCTTGGTAGAGTTTCAAATATAGTAGGAGATAAATCTACAGGAAAAACATTATTGGCTATTGAAGCATGTGCTAACTTTGTGAATTCTTTTCCAGATGGAAAGGTTCATTATATAGAAGCTGAATCAGCATTTGATTTTGGTTATGCAGAACAACTAGGAATGCCTATGGATTCTATATCTTTTCGTGAAGACATAGACACTATAGAAGATTTCTTTAGGTATGCAGATAAAGATGTTTTAACAGAAGATAATAGCCCAAAATTACTCATATTAGACTCTCTTGATGCACTATCAGATTTAGCAGAGCAGGAAGAGGAAATAGGTGCAAAGTCATACAGTATGACTAAACAGAAAGCAAGTTCTAAACTATTTAGAACTAGAATAAGAACCTTTGGAAGAAATAATGTACATATGATGTTTATATCTCAAGTTAGGTATAATATTGGAGTGTCGTTTGGTGAGAAATATATAAGAGCTGGAGGTAAAGCATTAGATATGTATGCTTCCCAAATACTATGGTTGTCAGAAAAAGAAAAGATAAAAAGAACGGTTAAGGGAATAGAAAGACCAATAGGTATTTGGGACAAAGCTCTCTGTAAAAAGAATAAAGTATCTCTTCCTTATAGACAATGCGACTTACCTATATTATTTGCCTATGGTATAGATGATGCTTGGGCTAATTTGGACTTTTTAAAGGAAGCAAAATCTTTGAATGAATTTGGCATTGATGCCACAGACAAAGCTGTAAGGGCTTATGCAGAAGATTTGTTAGAAAAAAATGACAAGGCTACTAGGGATAAGATTTCAGAGTACACTAAGAAAATTTGGAATGAAACTGAAATTGGATTCTTACCAACATCAAAAAAATATTAGATTTATACTAAAAAAGGAGAACTAAAATGGCACAATTACATGAAGTTTTGGCAGTAGACAAAGACCTTGAGAACGTTTCAAATAAGGTTGTAGAGGAAGCAGTAAACACCTTTTCAAAAAAGGTTGAACATTTCACTGGTAGTGATAAAAGGCTTGAAATGTTTGATGATAGTAGGAAACATGAAGAGGAAGGTTTCCGTGAAGTACGTGAACTAACCACAACCATTGATAGGAAGTTAGACTATGTATGGGAAAGCATAATAAAACACTTTGATTGTGTTGCACAGAAAGAAATTACCAATACAGTAGCAAGTGCTGATGTAGTTTTACCTGATGGTACAACTTTGTTTACTAATCTTCCTGCATCACTACTTCTCACAATGGAAAACAAACTTCTTAGACTCCGTAAGATGTATGAAGAAATTCCCACACTTCAACCTGGAGTTGATTGGGTTCCAGATACTGAACGTGGTGTTGGTGTGTTTCGTGCAAAGAATGAAGAAGTTAAACACAAAACTGAAAAGGTAATACAGCACAAAGTGCTTGTACAGCCTACTGACAAACATCCTGCACAGGTTGAGAAATGGACTGAGGATAAACCTGTAGGTCAGTATAAGACTATCAGGTGGTCAGGTATGGTTTCTCCTGCAAAGAAATCACAGTTACTAAACAAGCTTGACACCCTTGTTGGCTCATTTAAACAGGCAAGGATGAGGGCAAATACAGCAACAGTGTTACAAAGAGACATTGGAAAGATGATTTCAGATTATATGAAGTATTAAGGGACTATTATGGAGAAGATAACTGAATATGCATTTTTAGGATTGTTATTTGGAGTATTGCTCATTGGTATAGTTGCCTTAACTTCTTTTGGATTTTCTTCAAAAGTAAATAAGGGGTATTACCCTATATCTAATATAGATGGTCTGGGATGTAGAATATACACTAATTGGGAAAATTCTCCAGACAAAGAAGCAGTAAAAACATTTAGTAATGAAGAATGTGTTGAGACTCTAATAAAACTAAATAAAGCTCTTGCATATGGTAAATTATTGGAAGAAATAAAGTAGTGGCTTGGTAGCTCAATTGGGAGAGCAACAGCGTTGCAAGCTGAAGGCTGAGGGTTCAAGTCCCTCCCTTTCCACCATGAGGTAGACTTAGATTCAAAATTAGACTTAAAGTATAGCCTCCACAGCCAAAATAAA
>Ga0066599_100000048_pt1 | contig 14935 bp, 21 predicted proteins | sample InisedmetaG_FD_60065 | JGI IMG/M metagenome (GOLD analysis project Ga0066599, IMG submission 60065) | Freshwater pond sediment microbial communities from the University of Edinburgh, under environmental carbon perturbations - Initial sediment | ecosystem: Environmental > Aquatic > Freshwater >...
GCCATCTGCAGAATTTACATAGGTGGTTATTTGTTCTGAAAGTGAGACAAGTGCCGCCGTGCGGTCCTCAACCTCTTGGTCAATGGCATCTTCACGAGCCTCAACCTCAATGGCTAAATCAGCCCGTATGTCGATCGCCTCACCCTCTAACCACCGCACCCAACTGGCAATAAGACGATGCAGCCAGTTGAAGTGCTGCCTGGCCAACAACTCGCGATAAGCCGGGCCGTAGTTTTGCAGGGCCACCGAAGGCACTGCCGTGTTGGCCACACCACTTGTTGGGTCAGTGCGATCAAGCATGGCCCAGTCGACGTAGTTTGTGGGCTTTGTTACTGGATTAGCCATAACTCCTCCTTATTGTTTATTACTCATAAAGTTCTGATAATTCCCCACCGTCATAATAACCAAGTTCAGAAAGTTCACTACCAGTTGCATACATCGGCGGCTCATCTATTGATCCAAATTCAAGAGGCACGCCTGCGCTTGTCGTGGTATAGATGGCCACCCCAGCGGCGACAAGTCGACGTATTCGTGTGATAAACAAGGCTGGGTTTACTGGTGGGACCCCAACCATTACCAAGTGTATCACCATGTCGCCACTAAAGACGTATAGATGCTCAACCTGCATATATAACTGGGTGTAGGCAATGATCACCTCCAACTGCCCATAACCACGATTGATGGTCGGCATCTTAGTTAAAGCTGTATGATATGTGACGTCATCACGACCCAGGCGCGGAAGTTGTAATATCTCGCCCACCAAGTCCAACATCACCCCATAATTATCAAGCGACCGCAACCTATCAAACTGCCCCACAGCGTAGTCCAAGAGGGCACATTGTTCAAGGTGTGGGGTCAGCAAGTCACGTATCGTCTGACTGGTTTTAAATTTTTGAAACAACAGGTCACGATAGTCATCAAGTGAGTCTACCGTGATCGTAACAAAGGCAGATTTTACGATGGTCTCCACGGAGTCATCGGCCCGCCTCACAAATAAACTTACATCCTTGGGACCTAAGGTCACCCAGTGATGCCGCGGGTTTGCTTCATTCGAGGTACAACCATCACCAAAGGACCATGAGTAGCCCACAACCTCTGGGACTAAGTCTCCGGTGTAGACAAAGGTGACGGGTTGCAACCGTGATAAATTTCCAACTACATTTGACGTAAAATCAACCATCTCACACCCCCACAAAGGTGATACGGTTTATTGAAAAATCAGCCAACTGCGTCGGACCTAACGCGATATCTACCGATCCATAGGTAGGAGTGCCAGTCGGCGAGGTTGTCACCGCCAGCTCGACCGCCACCGACCGTATACCTGGGACGGCATGGGCCGGCACCTTGAACTTATCCACAAGCAGATCACGACCAAGTGAAAAGTTAGATAAGCCATAAGTCACAGCCTCAGTCCGAATAAGATCCTCGCCATCAACCGGAAAGGCCACCTCGGCGTCATAGGTCAACGTATAGCGTAACCACACGTAACGAGTGCTTATCCGCGAGAAATACATTGGCATATTTTGACCCAATGAATTCGCCACCGTACCAGTGACATTGCCGTAGGTGTTTGGCCCGCCAGCCGTCACCTCGTAGATCTTATTTAAGATATCCTGATCCAACCCCCCACTAACCACCACCTCAATTGAGTATGGTGGTAGGCCGTTTCCGTTGGTCACCGCCGTGCTATTTACTGACACGAAACACATCGACACCCCTGGTACCTCGGCGCGTATCCTGGTTTCGATGGTTGTCGGGGTGGCCCCACCAATGCCGGCGTAACTACGCTCACGCCGCATCCGAGCCTCGACGTCATCCTCGACGAGACAACCAGGGGTGGCTGGTTGGTAATTTACCACGGTGGTGACGACGTCAGGGGTGTCGATCGTGGTGAGCGACCCCGCCGGTGCGGTAGTTGGACCATCGACATCGGCGTAAAATAAGCCCAAGGTGCCGATTGAGTCGTATGACAGGTTGCCTACCAAGGAGATGGTGAACGAGGTATGTAGATCGGCGGCTTGGATGGTGACAACATCGGTAGTTGTGTTATATGAAATGGTATAGATGGTGGACCCAAAGGCTGAGATTAAAAAACCAGCCAGGGTGGCTGCCAGTTCATCCACGGTCTCGGTGCCGTCGGCGGTGTAACTTACTGACTGTCCGTTTAGGGTGATGGTATAGACGCCCGCGGCGGCTGAGTCGACGTGGACATTTGCAGCCACTGCATTATTTTGGCTTATTATAGTACTATTAGATAACAACCAATGACGATCAGTCTCGCCATTTGACACTGAAAACAAGCCAGGCACCGTTGCCCCGTCGTCGCCAAACATAGTAACATAAACTGAGGATGGGACTGCAGCAAAGCGTGACAACCCTGAGATGAACAACAAATCATCAAGGGCCAAACCGATAGCTGATGATGGCTTGGTGGCATTATAGGCCGCCTGATGCCGTTCCCACAGATCGGCCTCGCGTAGTGCCCAAATATTTATAAGGGCGTCAAATACAGAACCAGTCTCTAAGTTGGTGTCATCACCAAACAAACCACGAATCGAGGCCTGCAACTCGAGTTTACAATCCTCATATCTTTTTAAAAAGAAACCACTGGGCGTAATTCCAAAGGTGGTCATGATAATACCTCCGATAGTTGTTGTATCTCAGAACTATAAATATCACGATAGGTGGCTTCAATTGTAAACTCACGCAATGCTTCGTCAAATGATGATGAGTATGAGGTAAGTTCAATTACCCCAGTAGTCATAAGTATACAGGCCTTAAATATCCCGTCTACCAACTCGAGATCAGGTCCCTTGACAAACACCTCGTCAATAAATTTTATCCCCGCCGTAGGGTCAAAAACCCACTCACCAAAGGTTAGATGAAGTCGGGTCTTAAGGTGTTGTGCCACCTGATCTGAGTCAACCACGGTGGTTAGATCACCCGTGAAAAGATCTAACTCACCCACGTCGGTAAGTAAAAAATCAATCATAGTTCACCCCGAATAAGTTCAAGTTGGGCATACAAGGCGGTAAGGGTAGCCACCGACGACAGTGGCACCGGCACGCCGGCCACCATCACCGTCGTTGAGATAAGCGCCTGCAGGGCATCACAAATTAACTTAAGCACCTCCACCGTACCCACCCCCAAGGCCAATCTTCCGCTGGTCAGTATTACCCTGGCGGCGCCGTTGCTGAGCTCGGTGGTGTCTGAATTCGTCACCTTCGAAGTCTTATTTCCTGTAAGTACCCCTGGGATAAAAAAACCATCGGCCAGGTGGTATGATCTTGGGTCACCTGGGGTCTCCTGATTACCGGAGACAAGCACCTCGTCGGTGGACCTTTCAGCAAAAACAAGCAACCCCACGTCGCCACGTCGCACTGGAAACGTAAGGCCACCCGCCGTCCCGCCTGGAAATAAGATCGGCACGCTGGAAAGTTTTTTATATTTTGAGACCACGCCGTCATTTGAGACTCGATTAACCAGGGGGGTGACGTCGGCCACCTGGTTACTTGGGTCATATGACTCTACCCGACCAACCGTGGCCGTGTGCACCCTGCTCACCAGTGAATTGACCACAAGCGGCAACACCTGTGGAAGGCTCAACGACTCCAGTAATTCAAGTCCATCGCTCATATCTCACCTACTTCAATTGTTGAGGTCCAGTCCTTGCCGAGCAACTCGCCGTTGTGTTCAACGGTAAGAACCTTAAAGGTGCCAACCACCTCATCGCTTTGAACTGTTACCGAGTTACCTGGCTCAATCATGGGCATCAAGAGGGTCATGAGTTTCCACCCAAGTTTTCTTTTTTTAACAGCGCCGGTGGTGTCATCCTCTGAAAGTCGAACCGGCCTGCCAAGCAACCCGGTTATGGGTGAAAGTACCACGGCAGAGGTTCGATCAACCTGGCCGACCTTAAGTATCTTAACCTGACCTGACTGCACGCTCCAGGCGACCCCCGCGAACTTAGATAGTTCCGTGAGAGCATCACGTGAGGTCCCATTAAATGACCAACCACGACCAAATTTTTTGTCGGCGACGTCGGTTAGTTGGGTTGAAACTGATAAAGGTAAATTTAAGGACTTCACCACGTCGGTCACGATCGTCTTTAGGTTTACGTTCTTATCATAACTTTTTGCAAATCGCGCCGCCATCACCTCTTGATACCCATCGCGTAACTCGAGTGTAGTTACGAGGTTTGGACCCTCACGCGGGGAACTTACCGACACCACATAACCCTTGAATATCTCAGTCAAGCCAAGGTCGGCATAACCCACCTGCACGGCGCATACAGTCTCAAACTCATGTATTGACCGCCTGGTTGTTGGTGACAGGTTATATAATTTAAGGGTACCTGGGTTCACCTCTGGGGTGAGGGTCTTCTTGAAGTTGAAAACCATGTTTATTAATTCAAAAACACGACCCACCGATCCAGGCTTTCCCAGGACGACCCGTGCAACTCGGCGATCTAAATTCACGACGAACTCCTTAACACGTAAACCAGCAACAACCCACGACCATTTATAAAATCATCCTTACCAATTACAGTGTGGTTCATATTTTTATCAACCACAAATAAATTACCACCTGGTAAACCAGACGTGTGATACTTGCCCATTAGATCCACACCAAAAAGTAAGGTCACACCTGAGAGTAGCATATTTCCACTTGAATCTAAGACATCCAATATCCAACATGATCCTGCTGAATTCCATGAAAATTTAAGCCTTACGATTACCTCATCTAAGGTAACCTCCTCCGTAAATGAAGGCAGATTTTGAAATGGGATTACCACAACGTCGGCAGAGGCCACTCCGTCTGTATTTAAATTTAGACGAGATTGCTGTAGTGGTGGTAAGCCATCATCATCCTTGTAAAATGGACTCTCACCAAAGTCATAATTGTTGCCATATTCAGCCATTATTTACCACCTGATTTAAGTAGGCCACACCCTTACTTATATCATTAAGTTTTTTTACCGCTCGATCGAGCGCCGCCAGGTCAGCCACCCGCCGCATGCTGTCATAGAAGTGGCAGTATGACATCTCTGGAATGTATTCAAACCCAGATAATTTAGTCAAGATATTTGGGGATAAACTGTATTTATCACCCTTGGCGAGCATGGTTGGTAAATTGTTTTTGAACCAATCAGTACACCCATTAACATAAAAATAATAGGTGTCTGGGGTAGTCATCAACCCATTAAAATCGTATTTGGCAAAGTATGGGCGACCTGTAACAAGTTCAAACTCGTGCAGTGGTTTTGAAATAAAGCAGTCGGTGTCAACGATGCAGGCGTCTGGATCGGTGGCCCCGAACCTGTACTTAACACGATCAACCCGCGCGATCATTTCGAAGATATCGTCGGAGTATGGTACCTCAATGACGGCGTGACTATTACCACCGAGATTATCCGTCAAACTGCTAATGCATTTCTTTCGCAGTGGGGAAATCGTACCACGATCGTCAATGATGCTATAGTATTTTATCATGGTGTTTTTAACTCGGAATTTCATTGGTGAATTCAGGATTTGCAATTGCAAATGGGATGACGAACGACACGGCACAGCGTTGCTCACTTGTCCAACTGCTGCCAAGTGGTAATATATGCAGATCACAACCTGGGATGGCATTATTTTGAAAATAACTAATTGACGCCACAACCTCAGTAACGTTGTTAATCCCAGTAGCGACTCCTATTTTTTTGCCATCAGTAAGACCAAAATCACAGGCAAACGGAAGTGATATAAACAAATCTGAGGCAGTGTCCTTTGTGCCATCAATATCAACATGAAGAAAGGATTGCCCACCGATGGTCACAAGTTTCACAACATTTATGGTAGTTGACGACATCCCATATATAAGGTGATCAACGGTGAATGTATCACGCGTGAAAACCTTGCCAATCTTATTTAAAGTAAGTGGAAAGGTATTCATCCCGGTGCCAAGCTGCACCTTGCGATACTCATCAGCGCTGCGGGTGTCCACCAACAAGATGGTATTATCTACCAGCTCGGTGTGTTCTACGATCCTGTACGCCGCCCCACTCTCAGTTAAAACTCTGTTTTGTATTGGGTTACCAATTGTCCTGCCTATATTTACATCACTACCTCCGATAGCCCCAATATTCACCGTGTAGTTCTGACCACCAACATCAATCTCGTTGTCAGTGTTGTCAATAATTATAGATTTGGCCCCCGACAACACATCCTCAACTACAAAAGACTCATGTGTAAAGTGACCTGTTTTCACCACTACTGAGGCAGAGTCATCGTATTCATCGTTTTCAGCGATCAGGGCGCCAATCGTCATTAGACGTGTAACCGTGTCGACGCTGACCCCATCTCCCACGTCGGTTTTCAGCGAAAATGCCCCATGCCCACCCTCAATACTCAGGAACTCCAACGCCGAGGTGTCAAGCACCTTATAACTTGAATCAACCTTGCCGATGACGTTGTTGATTACCTTCTTTGACCCAGTAAAATCGTCACAAGCCCCAACGGTTACTACATTGGTTATGTTATGTGAGTCAAAGGTCTTCTTACCAAGACCATCATAAACACGACCGTGTCGGTGACCACCCGCGCGGGCCGCCCCGTCGATGGTGTCGGCCACCACGGTAGGTATAATGGCTCGCTGATACTCCTCGTCACGCGGTCCCCATGGCTTGGGGTCGGTGGCAATATTTATCACAAAACCATTTACGGTAGCCGGCATATTTACCTCCGATAAAGACGTTAAAAACCAAATCTAAATGGTGATAAGCTAAACATATTTCTACTCCCACGAGGCGCCAACATCCCACTTCCAACCTGCCAAAATGAGGCATTAAAAAACATGTTATACCGTGTCGCGGCGTATTGGATTGTTTTAATATCATTCGTCATCCCAAATTCATCAATCGTTCCGTCCATCGCCGATGCACCATTCACGACAGCGCCCATTGCAAAATTATAAATTCCATTTACGCACGACACACCGTTTTGATTCGCACCAACGACAAGAACGCCATTACTATACACATTCGTTACCGCCGCGGTCGTTCTCGTTATTATTATATGATAATAATTGCCATACGTAAGAGCAGGACCATACACGTTATTTGACCCGTTATGCTGAATGTAAACCTGTCCGGCAACAACAAAGACAAGGAACGCACCATTATCACAAATGCGGCAAGCACCCACCCCCGGCCCGTCAAGTTTTACGATAAACTCAATTGATCGTTCACCAGCCCCAACAATCTGATTTGCGGTAGTTATTCGCCCAGGTGATACCGTATCGACACAGTTTCCAAAGGTACCAGCAACCCTGCTTGCGTCTACAATGGTGCCGTCGTATTGTGCCATGGCGTCATAGGCGACTGACCCTGAGAACTCATTAAAGCCCCACTGATTTGTATAGTGGCTTAACCCAAAAGCATCTACACTATTTTGTATTGAGATGCCACCACCAACACAAATATAAAATAACTTATTTGACGCCGTGGTGGTGGTGCCATCAAAGGTGATAAATAATTTATTATTAACCAAATCCAATGAAACTATCCGAGGTCGGATTGAACCACCTACCACGTCGTACACAGCAATATTACTCGCCGAGGTGATAAGCCCCTTAAACACTGGGTCAGAGACCAACACCGACGACAGATCAACTTGATATGGGAAGTTGGCCAAACTGGTCGCCACCTGCGCAGCAACCACCGTTATTGGCACAAAATAGGTAGTTCCAAATGGAAGACCCATGTTACACCGTCACCATGTATCGACAAATCACATTGAGACAAGTGTTGCGAACTGAAATATCAGCAATGTCAGTTCCATCAGTGTCCCACTGGTTATATGAGATTATTGAGGGGGCCATGCGTCGTGACATCCCGTCATTATCCAAGATGCGGCGACACCATTCAATCGCCTGCGTTGGCGAGGGCAAAACCAAGGCGTAGTCAGGAAGGGTTGATGTTGCCAAGGTTCCCTCAATAATCTCGCCAGCAATTTTTTTAAGGCTGGCGTCTATTTTCTCAACACACGTAACCAGGATGGTGTTGTTGTATATCTCAGCAACTGACATCCCCTTGGTCAACTTAACGCGTTCCTGAAGTGTGAGGGCCATTAAAAACCACCTTTCTTTTTATTGTGTTATGCCTTAATTACATTGGAAAGCAGGTCACCGCCGACAATGTCACCGTTGAGTTTGTCGTGCGTATCTTATCAAAAATACGACCCTTGCAATCAGCCGCGTCAAGCGGGAGCAGGTACCACCGATCAGCCGGGTCGTCAACCAAATGCAACTCAAGCACCCCGGCCGTGGCCCCAACCGCCAACTCAGCACCCTTGCATATCGGTAAACTATACACACTGTCTACCGCGGTTCCCCAATTAGCCTGAACAATACTTTTATGGGGTTGGGTAGTAATCAAATCACGTCGCATCAGTTCAATACTATCCATATCTTGCCTACCTTCCACTTAAGATTTTTTTATATAAACCCGCCAAGATTGACGTGTTCTTTTTTTCAGTACCTTTTTGAACCTTGCCCACGTCGGTCGTGGAACTAAGTTTATGTTTCTTATCTTCCGCAAAGGCAATCTTGGTGGTGCTAAAGGTAACCACCTCGCGCTCAATTAAATTTATAGTAAACAGCAGGGCGTCACCCGTTGAGGCATCACGATCAAAAACCAACGAGGTCATCACCATGTTTGGATACACCTGGAGACCGGTCACCACCGTGATCGGGGCCACCTCATTTTTTACCAAACCACCATGACTACGACGTCCGCACATCTTAAGCAAGGCTTGCAGGGCGTCGTCACAGCGGGTGCCGTTCTTAAGTAGAGCCTGACCCACGGAGCTGCTTCTAAAAGCCTCATAGTACGAGGTCACCCCAAACCCCTGCCAAAGTGGTGAGTTCGACACCAACCCAGTCAAGGCAAGGCGAAGCGGCTGCCGCACCACCCCATCTGATATCAGGCTACCATCCTCAACCGGAAAGGTGGTAACGTCGTTGGTGTAGGTCGGCTGCTCACTCAATAACACATCAAGGGTGAGGTTACCCACCTTGCCAGGCGTCTTCTGATCAAAAAGTAGGTTGATCATCGAGCCGACTCCTCAAGCAAGCGCCGAAGTTCCTTGGACATCCCATATTGGAAGGCCCGATCCGCTGCCACCTTAACCGCCTCAACCTGTGACGCCGGGGTCCCAGGCGGCACCTCAAGTTTTATGTTGTTTTGCACGCTGATCTGCGGACCCGCCTGCGGGCCACCAAAGTTCTTGGCCGTCTCGTGAAGGGCCAACTTATTCGCTGAGCGCGCCGCCGACAACCTATTTGGAATCGTCCCCACGAAGCCGCTCGCGGTGCCGGCTGCCCCGGCCGCAAATTGTACCCCCTCAATACCTGAGAAAAACTTAAAGGCCCGCCCCACCTTGTTATTGTCCAAAAACCCCACAATATTATTAACAAAATTTTGAAACTTTTTAAAGGAGTCAGCCAGGCCGTCGACGAGGGCGATACCAAGAGCCTGCACAAAGGTGTCAAAATCAGTCAGGGCCAGGCTAAACGCCGACTTAAGTCCTGTAACCCAATCTAACCAGGGGCCAAGTAATTTACCGGTTAGGCTGTCACCCCCGCCCACCCACGTGGCGATGTCCTCGATGAACAAGGCGAGGGCGGCGACGGCCACCAGGATGACCCCGGCGAGGAGCAGGAACTGTGGTTGAAGGGCAAAGATGAGGGCCGTCTTGATACCCGCCAGCCCACCCAAAAAGGTATGAAACATCATGAGCGCCTTAACTACCCCAAGCAACCCAGCCAGACCAAGGGTGAGCGGTCCCACGAGGGCCGCCAGGCCGGCAAACACGATGATCGTAATCTTCACCGACGCGTTAAGGTCACGCAACCAAATGATTCCCTTATTGATCAAGGCGAGAAACTTTGACACGACCGGCAGGACCACCGCGCCGAACGAGTCCAACACGTTGCCGGACATCTCACGAAACACGCGGAATTGATCGGTGAACGAGTTCAAGTTTCGAGTGGCCGCGCCGATGGCCCCCTGTCGCTTTAAGGCCGCCTCGATCTGACCCACCCGCCAGACCATCTTCTCCGCCTCCGAGGCGTTCTTGTCAAGCCCAGACCCGGAGTCCTTCAACACAATGCCATATTGCTTAAGTCCCCGGGTGACCCCCGCCAACCCAGAGACGAGGACTTGCTGCCCCTCCTGTGATGAGAGGCCGGCGAACGAGGTGAAGTCGCCGAGGACATTTTGCATCCGCTTCGACAACTCAAGGGCAGCCTCGCTCCCCATCTCCATACCGGTAAACATCCCCTGGAAGGTGGCCATGGACCCCTTGACCGTGTCCTCGTCAAACATTAGATCCTTGGCGAAGGTGCCGGCGAACTCACGCGCCTGGTCCGACACCCCGGAAAACACGGCATCGAAGCGCCGCCCGATCGCCTCCGCCTCGCCGGCCGCCCGGATGGACAAGCCAGCCAACACGGCAATTGGGGCAGTTACGGCAAGCGACGCACGCTTCCCAAAACTATCCAATTTCGAGATCACCCCACTGATCTGCTTCTCAGCGGAGGCAAGCGACGCCTGGTCGACGTCGAACTTGATCAGGTTGACTAACTCACGCAGGGTCATTCAATCCCACCTCAGAAAGGTTGCCGCCGATCTTTAAGATCACATAGACCAACATCTTCTCGATGCGAGAAAGCCGGGCATTACCATTGCAAGTCAACTCATGCTTATTCACCCGCCGCTCAACCACATCATAGGTATCTTCCTTGTGCTTTATCTCATTATGCACATTAATCGCCAGACGTATGGCGGCCTCCACGGCCTTGTCGGTGGCCTCAATGGCCCGATCCGCGGTGCGTCTGGCTGAGATTGAAGTGATGAAATAGGTCACCAACGCCGCCAGCACCACTGAAAGTAGGGTAATTATTATTTGCTCAATCATGATTTTATCTGACTCCCCTCAATGTCTGCCTGTACCATGATAAAGTCAATCGCGCGTATCAGATCATCCAACGTCCAGGTGGTCTCCAACTCGTGAAGGGTGGCCAACCCCTTACTCACCACCAACCAGACCGGCCACTCCACCAGGAGGGCCTCGTCCACCCGAGCCAGAATCTTGGTTATTTTTTCGCTTGATTGGGTGCGACCTTCTTGGTAGTACCCAGGACTCCCAAAAAATCCTTGTAGTTCACCTCCAACACGAAGAAGAATACCTTATACAACGTGATGAGGTCACCCGAGAAAACCTCATTGATTACACCCTCCGTAAGTTCACGACCGTCAACCCGTGCTGAGGCGCAAATGTCAAACACAAGTTGCGTCGACTTTTCTGGGTCGAGGGTGTCGAACATCCTGGCTGAAAGAGAATCAAGGTTTAAATCGACATCCTCTAAATTAACGTTTGACTTGGATTTATCGTCAACGTTGGGGTCAACCTTGTCTTCTTTTAAAGCCTCAGCCAAGACCTTTTTTATGAGGTCAAAGTTTTTAAGTAGCCCGGCGATGGGTCCCTTTATCAGGTCAACCAGTGGGCCGCCGAGAAGTTGCAGAAGTTTGAACTTGTAGAGTAATGAATACCGGGCGGGCAGTGGTGCTACCTCCACCACGTGGCCCGCGATATTTCTGGAGACTGGTTTAAATTTTTCCATCGACATGGTTTCCTCCAACCGTGTTAATGTGTCTTAGTTGTTGCCACCCACGTCAAGCTGCAGGTTGATAAGTTGAAGTACCCAGGGGTTTTCCTTGGCTTCCTTGCCCATACCATATTTCGCCTTCTTGACGATGTAACACTGCGGGGCCGCCGCCACGGTGCGGCCTGAGAGGTCAGTGAACAGAAAGGCCCCCACCCCATTGTTGTCCACCCGATCCTTGTTGGCCATGAGGTTCAGCACGTCGTTCGAGGCGCTTGACTGCATGAGCGTCACGGTGGCCTTGCCGTTTGAGTTGAGATTTTTCACCCTCGTGCTGTGGCCGTCGGTCCCGGTCTTGAGGTTGTACGAGTCCTCGTCATACTCAATCTCAATGGTATTGTCACCAAAACCGGATATGGGGATGCCATTTATCGTCAGTTTCCCCTTTGACGGGTCGATCGTTTTTAAATTTTCCACAACCTACCTCCTTACAGGGTTATCTTGATGTTGATAGTTGCCTTGTGAATCGCACCCGCCAGAAAACCGACGGCCTCAAACCCGGTCAACGTGCGGGCCGCCTGATCCACCGCTGAAATGTTTTCAATCGCCGGCACGATAAAATAGTACCCACCCACCTGCTGGTCATTGGCGTCGTACTTGAAGGGCTTCAACCCCTTGTAGGCCACCCCCTCGGCGAACGGAAACTCCGCCCCGTTGCGAATCACCTGGATGCCGTCGTCGTCGTATGAGATCTTCAACTGGGTGACGAAGTTGCGAAAGACATACTCCTTGACCCGTGCCGTCAACCAGTCGCAAAAGACGATGGTGTCGAAGTACTCACCGGAGGCCACCTTGCCCTCATAGGTCATGTTGACCCCGCCGGTCGTCTCATAGGTGTCACCGTTCTTCGCCCGGACGTTGGTGCTCTGCGTCTCCGACATTGAGACCCGCGTGATTCCGTTGAGGGTCTTGAATGCCAAGGTGTAGGCGCCTGGGTGGTACGGAAACACCTTGCCGAGTTCCGCCGCATCCGGAAAGGTGGTTGCCGCGTCCGGATGGTAGATGACTCCGGACCGATCATAGGCCGCGGCCTTAAGTGTAGCCATGATCGAGGTGGTATCACCAGCGTCCGACACGTCGGCGCAGTTGGCGTCGGCCGACGCGGTGCGAAACATCTTGGTGTTGGCCTCCACCCACGCCGCCACGGCCTCGACGTTGGCCTGCGTGCGGTCGGTAAAGATAAGCCCATACCAGTCGTCGTCGTAGAGGCGGATCGCCGTGAGGGCATCGTCGGCATCCTCACTGACCACCGACGAGACGGCAACCGTCATCGTCCCGGTAATCGAGGCCGTGCTGATCGACACCGACAGCAGGTAACCAGTGTTGGGGGTGATGGTGATGGTGTGCGAGACGTTGCTGTAGACGGCCGTGTCCACCGCCGCGTGGGCGGCGATCTGGGCCGCGAGGGCTGCCATCGTGGTGTCCTTCGTAGAATCATAGGTCTGGGTAATCGCCGTGCCATTAATCGCCACCGAGATGCTGCCCGCCGTGTAGGTGCCGGCATTATCGGTCAACACCTTGTTCCCGCGCTGGTAACCCACCTTAAAGTTAACCACCCTGGGTGACTGCGACAGGATGGCCTGGGCTGCCTTGTATTCAAGGGCATCAATCCCACCGGTGACCTCAAGGGCCAGGGCCGTCAACGAGGTATAGGCCGCCGTGCGGGCATTCACGTTGAGGTTAGGTCCCAGGATCAGGATGGTGCCGAAGCCGACCTGCGACACGGTCCTCGTCTCACGGGTTAAATTTACGGTTACAATCGAGGAGACGTCCATAATTATACCTCCGGTATGGTTATAGTTTCATGTACCACATTTCGACTTCCATCCTTAATGGTAAGCCCCATCTCAACCGACTCAATTATATTCGAGGTATAGGTCAACACATTTCCAACCCGTAACCTCAGGTCAAGCGCCTGCCTGGCCTCAATTTGACTGTTCACCAGTTCAGAGGTGTCCATCACTGACCCAATATCCACTATTGCCACCCCAGCAAGTGAGAGGGCTGCCCTAAACAATGGCAGCTGGGCATAGTCAAAGATGCGATAGATCGAGGCCGCCCCAACACCATATCCAACTAACATAAGCATGAATTCAAGATCCTGGGTCACCGTCACAACATTGGTAGTACCCACCGGCTTCGACTTGTAACCACGATTGCCAAGTAAATTCTCAGCATTGTGTCTCATCCCCACGTAGCCGCCACTCGGCCGCGGCGAATTCTGATTAAGCCACAGCGGGGTCGACGGGGTGATGATTGAAAAAATCCAATCATACAGCTTATCCTCAAGGGTAGTTACGTTCACTTTCCGCCCCGTACCTTCTCAAAGGTGCGCATCCCACCAAGCCCCAGCATCCCCGCCAACAATGTCATCAAGGACCCCATGTCCAAGGCCGGCAAATCCTTTACTATAAAACCAAATGCGTCGAGTGACCAGGGCAAAAGCGGTCGCAGCAGAAATTGGTAACCGATGCCCAACACGCACACCCACCCTACACCTGGTCGCCAGCCACCGCGAAAGAGCGACCCAGACCCGGCGTCGATCTTGTTTATGTCGGCCTGCATCTGGGCCACTGCCACGTCAGCATTGAGGGCGGCGGTCTCCATCTGCTGTGTAAGTTCTAAAATTTTGCGGGTGTCCTCGGCGGTGATTATCTCCTTGCCGGTGATCGCGGCGCGAATGTCGCGGGCAAATCCACCAAGACCCTTTCCAATACCGGCGATGCCACCCTCGGCAAGTTGTGCAAATACTGGGTTCACGACAACACCTCCGTGGCTAAATATTTATAATGTGGGATGAGGCCGTTGTTCCACCTCGTCCGGGCATACACCTCGTAGGTAACCCCATCAAGCACCACCCGATCTGGATTGTGGTTGGTGGCCAACCCATTCAAATTTGCCGACGTGTAGATCCTCATCACCGATTGCTCGCGGCGAAGTTCCGGAATCGACTTAACCTCCGTGGGGGTGGCCGGCTGCCACGACCCCTTTATGGTGGTTGGCGTGCCCGCCACCTCGCCCGTCCAGCGACCCTTGGTGTAGGTTGCCGTCGATCTTGGCACGACCGTTATATCCCTTGAGTTAAAAAGGCTCACGCCAACACCTCTTCATGTGTAACCGCCTGGATCATCGCCCCGGTGTCGATCAGTGGCCGGTCACTTCCCTTTTGGACAATCGTCGCGGGGGCATTTGGAACGAAGGGGCCATCCTTTATCTTTTTCTTAAC
>Ga0066599_100000049_pt1 | contig 14899 bp, 11 predicted proteins | sample InisedmetaG_FD_60065 | JGI IMG/M metagenome (GOLD analysis project Ga0066599, IMG submission 60065) | Freshwater pond sediment microbial communities from the University of Edinburgh, under environmental carbon perturbations - Initial sediment | ecosystem: Environmental > Aquatic > Freshwater >...
TCATTGAGCAATAGCGGTTTTTATTGGGTGCGTCCGCCGAGCGCGCTGGCCGCCGATTTTGAGAAGTATGGGAAGCGGGTCGAAGTGGCTTTGTATGCGGCGGCGAACGCCTGGGGCCAGCACATCCAGTACGCGGCGCGCGATGAAAGACCCTGGCAGGACCGCACATCCCATGCCAAGACCGGGCTGTTCTACGCGGTGGATGGGCTGGGGCAGGGTGAAATCGTCGGTGACATCTCGCCGGGCGCGCGGGCGTTGATGAAGGAAGTAGAACGGGTCGAGGCCAAAGGCAACGAAATCATCATCGTGCTGGCGCACACAGTTTTTTATGGCAAGTACCTGGAAACATCGCATGGCGGGCGCTACGCCATCATCATGAGCACAATCGAAGCCAATTTGCCGAGGCTGGAGCGGCTGATAAGGAATTCCTATGGGTCTGCGTGAAGTTGTCTCGAATTTGTTTAAACGGACGCCGGTGGCAGTGACGACTGGCCCGGAAACGGGGTCAAAGAGCGGCTCCAACTCCCAGGGCGGCGATGGGACGTATGAATTGGGCAAACGCTTCAGCGCCGAAACCGAGCGGGTGCGCGTGATGGAAATCTGCCAGGCGATGTACAAGGCTGACCCGCGCGTCAAAAAGATGCACCGGCAACTGGGGCGGGATGTGGTCAAGGGCGGGTATTACATCGTCAGCAAGGATGCGCGGGCGCTGGAGGCGGCGAGGGAGCTTGAAAAGCGGTTGAAGCTGAACACGCGCCTGGATGATTATGTGCGGCTGGCCGCGCGCGACGGCAACCTGTTCTTGCAGGTGGTGATCGATGAGCAGATGCGCATCACCAACGTCAGCCGGAAACCGGCGCGCCAGATGCGGCGCAACTCGAACCGGCAGGATACTTTCAGCAACCCGGCGCGGGCCTTCTGGATGTCTGCGCAGGCGGCATTCCTGCCCGAAGCGCCGCAGGACGCCGATTGGTTTGCCGAATGGGAGCTGATCCACGCCCGCTGGGAGCATGACGAGGGCGAACGCTACGGCACGCCGATGATGGCATCGGCGACCGGGACATTCAAAAAAGTGACCGAAGGCGAAACGGATGTGGCCGTGCGGCGCAAGACGCGCAGCGGGATTCGTTACGTGCATACCCTGGAAGGCGGGACCGAAGCGGACATCGAAAAATACAAGGAAAACAACAGGGCCGCGTTGAACAATCCATTTTCAGCGGTGGCGGACTTTTTCACCAATCGCAAGGGCGCGATCACGACCGTCCAGGGTGACGGCGACCTGGAAAAAATGGGCGATGTCAAGCATCATATTGCGACGCTGTTTGCGGCGGGCGAAGTGCCGATGGAGCTGGTGGCCTATGGCGAGGGGCTGAACCGGGACACGCTGGCCGAGAAAAAGATCGAATACGACGAAACGCTCGACGTGCTGCGCGACTGGGTCAGCAAGGAAATCATCATCCCGCTGCTGGAACGGGAATGGCTTTTGCAGGGCATGTTGCCGGAAGGCATCACCTACCGGATCGAGTGGCGCGGCAAGAACACGATCAAGGCGGCGGACATCCGTGACATCAGCGACGCGGCGATGCGCCTGCGGATTTTAGGATACAGCGAGCAGGTCGTGCGGGCGGTCGTGGCGCGCTTCCTGCCGAGCATCGACCCGGAGATGTTGGAGGACGGTCAGGATGACCAGGACGCCGCCCAGCGCATGGCAGATATTATGCAGCAGATGCGCGGAGGGTTGGCGTAATGGAGGATGTGCTGAGCATCCCGCTGAATAATCTGTATGCCTGGCAGCAGGTGGCGCTGATGCGCCTGATGCTGTTCGTCAGCGGGAAAATCCATACCTTGATGCTGGATTTCTCGAAAACGGCGCGGGGGCTGGTGTTGGCCGCGGCGGATCAGACCGGCAAACTCGACAGCCTGGGCGCGTACCAGGCGCAGGTGGGGCTGGCCAAGGCCTGGGGCGCTACCTTCCAGCAGTACCAGGCCCTGCTGAATGACGGCATTCGGGAAGGGGCCAGCCTGCCGTTTGGCGTGCAGGCGGTCTATCACGAGAAGCTGATCCTGCCAAGTCTCGCTCCCCTTCCGGGAAACCTGGCAGAAGCCGTAACCGATGGCGTGTTCGATCTGCAATTAAAGCGGATGATCGAGGCGGCGCTGCGCGTGAGCGGGCCGGATGGGATGCAGCTTTCGAGCCGGGTCTGGAAGTTCGACCGCGAGAGCCGCGAGGGCATCAACCAGGCCTTGATGCTGGCGGTCAGTGAGAAAAAAAGCGCCTGGCAACTGGCCAAGGATTTGGAGCAATTCGTGGGAGCCGGGCAGGATTGCCCGCGCTGGACATACGGACGTTTGAACGTGACATCGTCGATCGAGAAATCGAAGGGCGATTTGAGCGGGTTGATCGGCGGCGAGGACTGCGCCGGGCAGGGCGTCAGCTATAACGCGCTGCGCCTGGCGCGGACTGAAATCCAGCGCGTGCATCACGAGGCGAATGACAACCGGATGGCGGCCATGCCCTGGATCGAGCAGGAGCGGATTGTTTTGAGCGGGAGCCACCCGAAGGCCGATGTCTGTGACGAGGTGGTGCAGGGCGGCGAGAACGGCGACGGCATCTACCCAAAAGGGACGATCAAACTGCCGCTGCACCCGCATTGTTTTTGCGACAAGCGCGCCGTGCAGGATTTGGACAAATTCGGCGAGCAGCTCAAAACCTGGGTGCAGACCGGGAGCGGCTTCCCGCAGATGGATCAATATGCGGCCAGCCTGGGAAACAACTTCAGCACATCGCTGCTCGATAACCCGGTGGCACAGGCCTTCGGAGTCTGGTGTTTCGACCAGTTCGAGGCGCTGGCCGGGAGGATGAATTCATGAGCCTGACGGCTGAGATCGTCGAGATTTTGGAAGCGGATTACGCCCTGAGCGCGATCCTGAGCGGCGGCATCCATGACGCGGTCGAGATTTCGTACCAATTGACGCCAAGCGCGTTCGACGCGAATAAGGAAATCCTGCCGTGCCTGCTGGTCAAGACCGGCACCGAAAACGACCGGGAAGGCAAGATCAACGCGGTACAAACCACGCTGACGCTGTATTTCTACCAGCGCAGCGAGTTCGATGACATCGATGCAGCCCTGGCGCGCTGCTATGATCTTTTGAGCAATCAGCACATTGCGGCCAGCGCGGTCTGGCAGGTGCGTTTCAATTCTGAGATTGCGCGGACGACGGACGAAGCCCTGTATTGTTCGCTGGCCGTTCAACGTTACAACGTTATTCGAAAAAAGTCTTAAATCACATGGAGGTGTGACTATGGCAGGTTTTGGTGATATGCCGTTTGGCATGAATGAAATCAAGTTAAAAAGCGGCGCGACGGTGGTGGAACTGCCCGCAGCCTTGACCCTGAAATTCAAGGAAAAGGTCGTGACGGGCCGGGGACGGGGCGGGGACCGCCTGCGCGCCCTGGCGACCGCGCCGGATGGCGTGGAATGGGAAATGGAAGCGCTGGGCGTCTCGCTCGAAGCCTATGCCCTGATGACCGGGCTGACGGCGGTCGATGCGGGCACCACCCCCAACCAAACGACCACCCTGGGCAGCAGCGATACCAACCGCTACCCGTATTTCGACATCTACGGCAAGGCGCTGGGCGTGGGCGCGGATGACATCCACTACCACATCATCAACGCCAAAGCGACCGATGGCATGGAAGCGCCTTTGCAGGACGCCGAATTTACCAAGGGCGCTTACAAGGGCGAGGGCCTGGGCTGGGAAATTATCCAGCACGAGACGGCGGTTGAAATTGATACGGATGGAAGCGGGTCGTAACCACCATCCCCGGCCCTTCCCCCAAAATCCAAAGTGCGGATTTTAGGGGAAGGGAGAAGGAACACTGATGAGCGAATTGGAACATCTTAGACAAAGCCAACAGGCGCGGCGCGAGGCGGTTGCGAAGTGGCGACAAAGCCGGACGCACGAGGCGACCTTGCCAAGCGGCCTGCCGGTGGTGCTGCGTGACGCCACGATCATGGATTTGATGGTGGGCGGAAGCATCCCGCAGACGTTGCTCGACATCATCGTCAAATCTGCCGAGCAGGGCAATGGGCAGGTCGATTTGCAAAGTTTCAGCAGCGCGCAAGGGTTTGGGCAACTGGTGAATGAATTGGTCAAGGTCTGCCTGGTCGAACCGGGCATCGCCGAAAAAGCGGATGCTGACCACGTCACGCTCGATGAGTTGAGCGGCGATGACCGCATGTTTATTTTCAACTGGGCGAACCGCGAGGTGAACGCCGCCGAACCCTTTCGTGCGGGAGCCATTCAATCTGTGGATGCTGCACGCGCAGAGTGAAGCCTATGCCGCGCGCCCCAGTTCGTTATTGGGGCTTGAAACCCCCTGGGGCGCGTGGCAGCTTGACCAGTTGGTGTTCCTGGAAGGGCGTAGGCTCGAAAAGCTGGTGGCGGATGGGAAAAATCCATTTGAGACGCGCCAGAAACCACTACAGGGTCAGTTTGTTGACCCACGCCGTTTCAAGAAGGCGCGCAAGGCAAAGTTGAAGGCGGATGGGACGTTTTGACTACCCCCCTTGGTCCCCCCAAATAGCCGTGGAGAACGCGGCGATTTGGGGGGAGAGAATGAGGAAGCATGTTATTAGGCAGCGCATACGGGAAAGTCACACTCGACACCAACGGCGTCAAGACCGGGACGCAGCAGGCTATCTCGCAGATGCAAAAACTCCAGCAGATGGGGGCGGTGCTCTCGGATGGCCTGAAAAAAGCCGGGCAGGCGCTGACGATTGGGGCGACCCTGCCGATATTGGCATTGGGCGCGGCGGCGATCAAGACGGCATCCGATTTTGACGAAACCGCCAATAAAGCCAATGTCGCCTTTGGAGATATGGCCGATTCAGTGCGCAAGAACGCCGAGCAGGCCGATACCGCCCTGGGCCTGAGCGCGCAGAAATATCTCGATTATGCTTCATCGATCCAGGCGGCGCTGAAGGCGGGCGGGATGGGCGTGGCCGAAGCGGCGGCGCTCTCGGAAGGGGCGGTCAAACATTTCGCTGACCTGGCATCTTTCCATAATGACCAGGTTGAAAATGTGTCAGCCGCCTGGCAATCTGCCATTCGCGGGCAGTATGAGCCGATCCAGAAGTATTTCCCCTTTATCACCGATGCGTACATGAAAACTTACGGCACGGCGCAGGGGCTGATCGACGGCACCACCAAGAACCTGACCGCCAACCAGCGGGCGATCATCCTGAACGCGATTGCGCTGGATGAGCAGCTCAACCCGGCGATGAACGATTTCGCCGAAACCAGCGGCGGGCTGGCGAACCAGACCCGCATTGCGCAGGCGCAGTTCGAGAACCTGCTGCGCACCCTGGGGCAGAATTTACTGCCGATTGCCTTGCAGGTGGTGAAGGCGCTGAATGGGATGTTGGAAAGTTTCAACGCGATGGGGCCGGGTCAGCAAAAAATAGCCCTGGGTTTCCTGGCGATGGTGGCCGCGTTGGGGCCGGTGCTCTCCTTCCTGGGGACGCTGTTGGGCGTAGTGACGCAGCTCTCAACCTTGTTTGGGGCGGGCGGCGCGCTGGCCACGGCTGGCCCGGCGATTTCAGGCGCATTCACGGCAATTGGGACAGCCATCACCGGCACGGCGATCCCGGCGCTGGGAGCTTTGGCGGCGGCAGTTGGCCCGGTGCTGGCTGTGATTGCCGTGGTTTTACCGGCGTTATTGCTGCTGTATTGGGCTTTCAAAACCAACTTCATGGGCATCACCGATACGGTCAAAATGGGCTGGTTCATCATCAAGTTTTATTTCAAACAGGGGCTTGATTCGCTGGGCGAAACCATTCGGATGCTGGGCTTTATCCTTAAATTCAAATTCCAGCAAGCCTGGCAAAGCCTGATCAACTGGTTCAAGACGGTCAACTGGAGCGCGGTTGGCGAAAACATTTCGCGCGGGATTGCGCTGGGCATCATCAAGGGCGTGGTCTGGATTATCCAGGCGGCCCAAAAAGCGGCCAAGGCGGCCTATGACGCGGCTAAAACCGCGCTGGGCATCAAAAGCCCATCGACCAAATTCGGCTACCTGGGCAAGATGAGCGGGATCGGATATGTGAACGATTTCGCGCAGGCGGTCAACCCGAACACGGTGGCGCGCAACATCACCAAAACCATCAATACCAGCCAGACGGCCATCCAAAACCAGACCTATAACCTGGCATCTGGCCTGAGCATCCGCGACGCGCGCCGGATGCAAAAGGACGCCGAAAAAGCGGCCATCAATCGCATGGTGGCGCTGGTCGGAGCGTAAACAACCGGGCACAAGCCCGTTGTAAATTTAGCAGCCCAAAATGGGCAGAAAGGAATCCTGCTGAAGATCTGGTGCTGTGAATCGCCGCAGCCGGGTGGTGTGCAAACAATCCGGCTGCGGTTGCAGGATAAAAACTGATGCTCTATCGAATTGGGACCACTTACGAAACCATGACCGCGCTCGATGAACTGGACACGCCGCTGTTGGTGCCGGATTTCGAGTTCGAGGATTACGCCGATGAAATCACCTTGGGTGACACCGCCACGCGCGGGGTGGGCCTGCCGGTGGCGCGCTGGGTCTTTGCCCTGCTGGATGATGTCACCCAGCGCGACCAACTAAAAGAATTTTGCCCCGGCCTGTCCGCGGCGGTCTACATCACCACCCAGCGCAATGATGGCTTGTTTGTGGATTACAGCGCGATCATGCACTGGCCGCGCAAGGAAAAGCATTTCACCGAGCAGAACCCGGCAGACCTGATTATCGAGTTCACCGGTCTGGTGGAAGTTGGGAGCGGATCGTGATATTCAAACTGACGCTGTACGCCTTTCTGGTGATTTCTTTTCTCGATTGCCTGCTGATTTGGGCGGTTTGCCAGGCAGCGGCGCGCGAGATTTTGCAGGTGGTGCAAGATGGCGCGTGAAATGACAGCCGAAGAGCTGGCGCAAATCCGCGCCGATGGGCAGGCCAGCCAATTGTTTGCGGCCATCCTGAAGCCGGAGACAATCTTTGCCTGCCAGGTCAACCAGACGATCACCACGACCGATAAAGTGGCGGCGCTGGTTTATGACAGTGCGACGGGCGATTATGCCGATGTGCTGCCGGGCATGTTGGTGTTGGTAGGTTCGACGGCGGGCGCGCGTGACAAGGGGGTCTGCCGCGTCCGCAAGGCGGCGGGCGCAACGACTTTGTATATCAACGAGACCAGCGAAATTGCCTGGGAGAACGACCTTCACCTGACGGTGGTCGACGACTTCCGGCTGCACCCCCGGCACATTTTCACGCTGGATAATCGCAGTATCAAGATTGACTATGACGTGGAGTACAGCAACCAGCATACGGCTTTTGCGCCGGTGGTGGTGATGGGGCCGCACGCCGTCGCCTGGCTGGTGGCGGGCAGCGCCGTGGTCAGCTTTGACGCATCTGCAAGCTGGTGTCTTTCGGCGGGTGACAAAACCTATGCCTGGACATGCAGCGCGGGCAGTTTCGACGATGACACTAGCGCGACGCCCAGCCTGACGATTGACGCCTGGAGCAACCATATTTTGATCGGCTGCACGGTGACGGTTGGCGGGGTTTCATCGACCGGCTGGCGCTATGTCTTTTTATTCGATGCCGAGCACCTGCCCTATGCAATCCAATTAGGCGAGGCCAGCGGCGATTACGAGGCGGGCGGCTGGGAATTTTCGTTAACCTTTTACGACAGCCTGGCGGAGGTTGAGCAAAACGCGCTGGTGGTGCTCTTTGCCAAAGATTGGTACGGCGGGATAGAAACCAGCCAGGGACCGATTGCAGGCCGCGAGAATGTGATTGCCTGGGGCTGGGCAGCCACTGAAAACCTGACCGATAACCAGACGCAGGGCAAGGTCGATTTGAGCGTCAAAGGCCCGCAGTGGTGGATGGAGCGGATCAATTACCCGGTTGGGCTGGAGGTGAACGATACGACTGCCGCGCCTGCCAGTTGGCAGACCATGCTGGGTCTGACGGTTGACCAGGCGCTATTCCACCTGCTGCACTGGCGTTCGACCGCCACACTCTGCATGGATGTGATCCTGAGCGGCGATCTGCGCCAGGCTCCCAAGATTTTGACGCAGCCCGATTCGCTTTGGGCGCAGGTCAAAGAGATCGGTTCAAAGCGGATTTTTGCGCGTCCATGCTGCGACCGCTATGGACGGCTGTTTGTGGAGATCGACGCGCAGATGCTGAATTCGGCGGCGCGGGCAAGCATCCCGGTGGTGCAAACCCTGGGGCGCAATGACTGGAGCGGCGAGTTGGAAATCACGCGGCGCATGCCGGGCGCGGCGCAGATTGACCTGGCGACCATCTACCAGGCCAATGGGGCCACCAATGCGCTCTATTCGCTTTCGCCGGGGCACATCCCGGCCAGCCAGGGCAGCACGCATGTCATTGATAATTACCTGGCGGGCACGCAAAGCGAATCGAATGAAATGGCCGGGCTGATCCTGGCGCTAGAAAACCTGCCCTTTGATTTTCGCATCCAACCAGCGGCCAATCACCGGCTGGTGGATATTTGCCCGCGCCAGTACATTGGGCTGGAGATTGGCCCCAATGACACCCCGCGCGGGGTTGGGTACAGCGGCAACGCGCTGGTGCGCGAAGTGACGTATAACTGGCAGGAGAGCGGCTTTTTGGCAACCGGCTGGGAAGCGGAGGCGGTTTCGGTGCCGGTGGCGGGCATCGATGGGGATATTCCGCTCGAAAATGGCACGTTCCAAAGCATCAGCCCGATGCCAAGCGGGTTTGGGACGGTTGAGATGCCCTTCCTGCCGCTTGACCTGGTAGGCTGGGATGGAGAGCAGGAAGCCACGCATGACAGCGCCCCGGCCTGGGCCGTGCTCTTGATGGATTCGGCATCACCGACCAACGGCGTTTTCTGCACCAAGAACTTCAACCTGTTGGCCGGGCCAACCTGGTTTTCGATGAATTTCGGGCTGGCGATAGACGATATTGAAAGCCTGTGGGGCATGGGGGTCAATCGGGCCGGGCGGGTTTATATCCATTCTGACACCAAGGTCTGGAGCGCGCTGCTGGGCACTCAATTTACGCTGATCAAAGATTTTGAATTGGATGGCGAGGAAATCTTTGCGATGGGTGTCAATCCGCTTTCGGCAGATTCGATTGCCCTGATTGCAGGCAAGCGCATCCCCAGTGGTTATTGTTACTTTTGGCTGGGATCATCAGGCGGTCTGAGCCAAAAAGACGCGCTCTCCAACCCGCCCGCCTACCCGGTGACGAGCGGCTCGCTTTCATACGGGGTCAACAAGTGGCTATATACCCATACCTATGGCGTCTTGGCATCTGGACGGATTACGCGCTTCAGTTCGGCGGGAGTCGAGGAGATGACGGCGGCCACTGATGATTTCGGCGAGCAGCTCCACTTCCACGCCCGCGCCAGCACAATTGACCTGATCTATCACATCCTGATGAATACGCAGTACACCGGTGGCGGGGAAACCGCGCTGACGCTGGGTTTGCCAGCGCCAAAAGAATACCAGCCACAATCGGTGGCGCTTTCGCCGGATGGGGTGCGCGCGATTGCCGAAAGCACCGATGAGCAACTGCGTAAATCGTCAGACGGCGGCGCTACCTGGAGCCTGATCCCGATTGGCACGATTGGGGCATACCAGAAATACGCGGCGGTCGATTGCGCCGATGCCAACCGCTGGGCCTTTGCAGCCGGTTTTTATGGCGTGACACCAGGGCGCGTGTATTTCACGCCTGATTTTGGCGTCAATTGGACAGCCAAAACCGGCAACCTGACCGAGATTGCCGGGCTTGAATTTCGGCCTACGCAGCTCAAAATGATTGGATAAATATGGCAACCCGGCATAATTTACGCAAAAGCATCCAAAAACGGTACAACCAATTCCAGGACAAGCCGCGCTATTACACCGGCGTGCTGGGTGATGCGAATGGCGTGGTGCGCGCGCCCAACCTACACTTTGTCTATCTCAGATTGCGGAATGGGGAGGTGGTCGAGGCATTCAACGACGCGGTGCCGAGCGAGGCAGGCCGCCCGGTGATTGCGCGTTTCGAGCGCGGGCGCTACATCATCGAGAGCACCTGGCAGGTCTACGAACAACAAATTTGGAGCGGGGTCAGCGAGCACGCCGAAACGCATGACGCTTTTGGCAGCGATCCGTTGTATGTGCTGGGTGAGCAAATCCTGCCGGGGCTGGTCATCCCGGTCAGCGGTGAGCTGACGGTGCAGGTGAAAAACCCAATCACGGGGTTGTACGAAAGCCTGGATTTGACCAGTTATCTCCCGGCCAGCGGCGCGCAATGGGTCTTGATCGAGTGCGACCCGGAAGGCGTGTTATCGGTCACGACCGGCGGCGCAGTTGATGCGTATGATCTGTTGAGCCTGGCAGATATTCCAGCGGCCAGCGAAAGCGCCTTAGCGGCGCTCAAATTATATGCAGGCCAGGAAGAGATCGTGCGCTCCAAGCTGGTGACGGATATTGTCGATCTGCGCTGGAAAAATGGCGGATTGACCAACCCGGTCGATCACCTGGATTTTGTCGAGACGCCTTCCGTAGCCAGCGCTGAGCGTCGCCTGACCTGGAATGTGGACGAGGAAACGCTCGATCTAGGTATGCCGAACGGCATTACCCAACAAATCGGGCACGAACTTTTCATCTCTGTCAAGAACTCCAGCGGGGCTACTATCGCTGATGGAGCGCCGGTCATGTTCGCCGGGACGGATGGAAACAGCGGGCATGTGCTGATTGTCGAAGCGATTGCTGATGGGTCGATGCTGGATGAGCAAATCGTCGGCATTATGACCCACGAGATTTTGAACGGGGCTTTCGGCAAAGCGACTGTATTCGGCAAAGTGCGCGGCATTCAAACTAACGGCGGAAATTATGGTGAAACCTGGGCGGACGGTGACTTACTGTGGGTGTCACAAACGACTGCCGGGTACCTGACCAACGTTGAACCGATATTCGGGCAAAAAATACTTTGCGCCGCAGTTGTTCATGCGCACAACAGCGACGGCACTTTATTGGTGCGTCCGTCGTGGGGAAATTACGTCCCCCGCAGCCAGCAGCAGGATACCGGCGATCCAACTGGCTGGGTCAATCCATCTGGAATAGATCGATCTTACTCGTCCAGCACGCGCAAAATCACACTGACCGGCGACTTACGCTATTATTGGCAAGGCGTTCTGTACGAACTAACATCCCCCTGGGTGAGTGACGCGCACTTGGACGTTGTTGGGGTGCGGTACTTCCTTTACTCAACGGACGGCGAAACATTCGCGTGGTCAACGGATGTCTGGGAATTTTACGAACTAATGGTGGCGCTGGTGCGCTATGAGACAGCCTATAAATTCGGGTTAGGAGAGACGCACGGCCTAATGCCCTGGCAGGTACACCGGGAATTGCATGAGACCCTTTCAGCCTATCGCGTTTCGGGTGGTGGGTTGGTGGCTGGCACCTACGCCGAAAATACAGCCACCGACGCAGCCACCACGCCAGGATTTGCGGCGCTTGTCCTGGCCGACGAGGACATTGACACCACCATTGCGGCCTGGGCCGAAGGCACCTACACCACCCTGCGCATCGGGGCCAGCAGCGCCCCAACCTTCGACATCGCCGCGTCATTCCCCTTCCGCTCATCCGGCAGCTACATCCTGGTCAACAACCCGGCAACGGGAGCCGAAACCGCAGCCGGGAATAATCAGTATGTCAACATCTACGTGCTGAGATTACCCACCACATCGGACACCGACAGCCAGAAATACCGACTGGTCTGTCTGCAACCCCAACGCACCTTCACGAGCCTGGCCGCCGCACAAGCCGAGGATACCCGCTCATTATCATTGGGCGATCTGACACCGTCCGTGCCAGAATTGGTATTTTACGAGCGGATAACCTATGTCCTGGCGAGCGGGGACGCCAATACCGGGAAATGTAGAATCGCAACGGGCGGGATCAGCTACATCTATGGCACGCGCATGTCGCAAATGTCAGCGACCGGGGCGGGCGGAGTGCAAACGGCAGAAAACACGCCCTTCACGCCAGCCGGGTCAATTGCGGCAACGGACGTGCAGGCGGCGTTGGTGGAACTGGATGCAGAAAAACAGCCGATTGATGCTGATCTGACGACTATCGCCGGACTGACACCCAGCGAAGCCGATGTTTTGACTTGGACATCCGGGGCATGGACAGCCGCTCCAGCAGCTGGTGGCAGTGGTGCGACCACCCTGGGAACAAATTCCAACGATGTGTTCAGAATTGACAACCCAGGCGGAACATCACGCTGGACGGGAACAATTTCAAGTATCTCCGCCGACCGACTATCGGTGACGGTTTCAGCGCCATCAGTCGGACAGGAAGCGATGCTGGTCCCAACCAGCACCTCCCACCTGGCAAAGATGCGGCTTTTCAACTCAACGCGCGCCAACAACTATGGACTGATCTCGAACTATGTGGTCGCAACCAATGTCGTCACCCTAACCGCCGCCGCGCCTGCTGATTGGGTCAATGGCGACACACTAACCATAACGTCCCCAACAGTTATAGGCGGCGGATTCAACTGGTTCGAGATGGAGATGACGAGTGCCAGCTACATGGGGAAATCCGGGCTGATTATCAACAGCTTCGCCCAATCTCCAACGGCGGGCGACTTGCTGGCAATGCATCCCGTTACGACCTATGCAGTTCCATCCATCGACAGCGGCAAAGCCCTGGTTGCCAATGTTAGCGTCAGAAACATGCACATGAGCAACTGGACATCAAACGTCTATGCCTTTGCGCTGGTTGGTACATGGACAGGCACAGCCGCGATCATCATGCGTATGCAAGGGACAATCTCATGATCTCACTCGATGAAGCCAAAGTATTATTTTATGAATTTGACGAACCAACAAAAACGGAGCTTGCGCAAAAATACTTACGCACTCTGGTTGCCAAAGAGTCCGCCCGCAATATTCCCCAATGGGCAGCGTGGACAGAATCCGAAGCTGACGCCTGGTATCAGACTAGCGTGCGTGCCCCATTCGCAGCAGCTACAACCTTGGCAGCCATGAAAACCGTCATTGGCACCATGATTACAGTTCAATGGGCAACCATTCGCATGGTACTGGCAATCCGTGATCATTTATGGCCGGATTTATAGATTGCCATGATTGCACAATCCTGGCCGAGCGCGAAAAGGTAGTTGGCAAGATTTGCGCCATCCTGAAATGGCGCGGGCTGGCCCGCAAAAATTGGATAACGTCATTTTTCCGCATTAAATCACAACGAAAGGTGGTGATGTCAGAGTGTAAATTGTCCCAAAAAGGAAGGGCGTTTTGCAGATTGTATCGGCAGAGGGGATGACTTCGGGGCGAAGTCTCGCGCAAGCCGGTGGAATAATTGGGCGTTTGTGTCTAATCATTGCCAATAGTCTTTTCAGAAAAACCCACTTGCAAAAGTGGGTTTTTGTATTTAAGGGCCGTTTTCCAATTTTGGAAAACGGCCCTTTTTTATTCCCTAAACTTGATTTCGCTGATGCGGTCCCCATCCACCACCACCCGCTCGAGGAGCAGGCGCAGCAGGCGGTTGATTTGCTGGGGGTCGCTGTTGATCAGCCAGGCGGGGAGCTGGTCGACCAGCGTGGAGAAGCTGCGCAGCAGAGCCAGGCGCTCGGCGCTTTGGGCGGCGCGGTTTTGCAGGTCGTCCAGGTCGCTTTCGGCGGTGTGGATTTGGCGGTCAAGGTCGACGCGGCGGCGCAGGTATTCATCCTTGGTCAGCCCTTCGCTTTCGTACAAATCGACCAGGCGCTCGCGGCGTTTGAGCAGGGCATCCAGCCGGGCGTGATCGGGAAGGGGGTTGGGACCGGGCGTGGGGTGTAACCCAGGATCGCCCGCCTGGCGGATTTCGTCCTGGAGTTTGGCGGCCAGGGCTTCGAGGGCGGCGCGGTGATGGATGGCAGACTCGCGGCACTGCGGGCAGCGCCAGATGGCGCGTTCGGGTTCGGAGCGCGAGCCGTTATGTTGCAGCCAGAGCGTGCTTTTGCAACGGGAGCAGCTCATCAGCCGGGAGAGCTGGGTGGCGCGTTTGCCCCGGTAGGCGTTGCCGCGCTGGTCCAGTTCGCGCACCAGGCGCTGGTGAGTCTCATCATCCCAAAGCGGGTCATGGCGGCCTTTTTCGACGAGCGCATTTTCGGGAGGCAGGTCGCGCTGACGATAGCGTTTGCCGGTGCGCGGGTCGGTGTAATTTTTGGAGAGTCCCCAGCGGTTATACCCGGCATAGAAGGGATTGCGCAAAATGTCGCGGATGGTTTGGGGCGACCAATCCTTTCCGCGCGGCGATTTGACGCCGGTGCCGTTGGCAAATTCGACCAACTGGCGCAGGCTGCGCCCCTGGAGCAAAAGGTCGCGGAATTTGAGCACGATGGGGGAGGTCAGTGGGTCCTGCATTGGAACGGCGGACGAATCGCTTTCGCGCCCCGGGGGTTTGCGGTAGCCAAAGGGGATGCTGATGGCGGGCAGGCCCCGCTCGCGGACGCGGGCAGGCATTCCGCTTTCGTATTTGCGGCGCAGGTCTGAGATTTGCGAGCGGCTGACGATCTGGGCCAGGCCTTGCATCATCCAGGCCGAATCGGCGCGGTAGGCGTTGAAAGTGGCGGGGGGTTGGGGTTCGACCGGCTGCGAGATGGAATAGAGCTGCACGCGGTAGGCGGCCAGCGTGCGCGCCACCGGGTCGAGCAGCTCGCGCAGCCGGTTGTAGTCGTAGAGCATCAGCACATCATAGCGGCCATGCTGGGCGTCGTTGAGCAGGGCGCGCAAGGGGTCGATTTCAGCTTCGGCGTCGCGCAGGTTGATATAGCGCGTGCGGCTCTCGCCTGGCACAATGTACGGCCCGGCGC
>Ga0066599_100000050_pt1 | contig 14888 bp, 20 predicted proteins | sample InisedmetaG_FD_60065 | JGI IMG/M metagenome (GOLD analysis project Ga0066599, IMG submission 60065) | Freshwater pond sediment microbial communities from the University of Edinburgh, under environmental carbon perturbations - Initial sediment | ecosystem: Environmental > Aquatic > Freshwater >...
TATCTAGTAGCGCATGACTTCTTCGTTAGTGGCCCGCGAACGATCTGGGTCAACTCTAATCTGTGCAAAAGTGGCCGTGTATACGTCGATCCAAGCGGATTCGTGATCCACGATGGAGAGAAGCTGTCAGGACGCGGTCCACAGAAGTAGGTCGTAAAATTAATCGGGTGTTTGTTGGAGAGGACAAAGTAATGCCGAGGATATTACTAAAGCTCATCTATAACGGCTCAGAGGTAGAGGTTTGGTGCGACACCAAGTGGGATAAAGATCATCCGGAGAACATGGCCGACGACCTTGAGCACGAGATCCCCGGAAAGCTTGCTGACATGTGTGAGCTTCTCGTTGAACGATGGAAAAACGCAGACCTCTCGGCCAGACAGCAGATATTGGATGACCCACGAAGCTGTACGCATCGGCGGGGTTACAGGAAAGACGGCCTCAGGATATGCTCACAGTGTGGTGCGTACTTGGGAGAATGACCTATGTGGTATGAAAACGGGCTGATTCTGGCGATCATAGTAGCCCTGATATCCATAGCCGTGATCGGGGGTGTTGTCGGCCGGATTACGAAATGGCGGTGGTAGCGTCATGTCTGATAGCACATAGGTATGCTGTAGGTGCCTTGTGTAATGCACAGATGATATCCATACTTTGGTTCCCCAGCATGTTGCTTTCGATCCTTTCACCAAACTCTTCTATGCGATGGGTGTGCGATAGATCCCCACGTCATGTTTCGTCAATAGGTTGAACAAACAGCTTTTGTCTGAGAAAATTCCCGATAGATAGCTCCAAGCGGCCGTGCCTCACAGGCACGCTCAGGATCTTAGAAGCCTCGTAAACTAGGCAAAACAGACCCTTGAAGGCGGGGGTAATGCAGGCATGACAGGGCAGTTTCGTCCAATCGATTGGACAAACTCGGCGGGGTCGTGCGGCGGAAAAAGATCTTGCGGCGGGACGTGTAGAGAGATGGGAGAGAGTAGGATAGCGTCGGCCAGAGTGGCTGGCTTGTATAGCTCACATGCTATATCAGGGTCACCACGAGGCGGCATTTAAGATCATGAGGTCGCGCCCAAGCAATGTTTGTTTCGTCAAGAATGCCCTATCCCCATAAAAGATCACCCCATGCGATCACGTTAGTCCAAATTAGCCATAGGCTTACGCTCGGCCAGCTACGCCAGACCGTCTATCTCGGTGACACTCCTAGCCGTCATGTATGATATCTCGGCTAGAGTCCCGCAAAACCATGTTTCGTCAAGACCCGGTCCCTCCCAATCTATCCTGGGGCTCTCCCCTGGACTCTCTCTTGGGAGTCATGTGCCGAGAACGTCCCGCCAACGGCAAGTCTAATTACATGCTCGACTTACGCCATATGGCGCGCGCCTGGAAGCCAAAAGGCAATTGACCTGGAGACCCCAAAAGCAATCTGCCTGGGATACATAAGTTATTATTCAGGCCTAGTTTACACGCTCTATAGAAATGTCGTCCCGTGACATTTTCGTCAAGACGCCAAAAGGCGCTAGTTTTAAACCAGCCTATCCTAGTCAACCCCCTCCAAGGCCGACCGCCGAGCCTCGATTCTTGACGAAAACCCTCGTAGAATGCCTCTGTTTGACAAACTGATCCGGCTGGATTAGCCCTCCTCAGAATCGTCCATAGATGCATTATAACTCACTTGCCAGAACCCCCACTTTCTCTCGGCTGGAACGCATCCTATAGCCAATCCTAGGGGGTGTATTTAGCCAGGACCAAGCCCCAAAAATAAGGCCAGGTTGTCCTGGCTTATTATAGGCTGCTCCCAAAAATGTCAGACCGCGACATTTTTGTCCAGGAGTCCCAGGTGTACTCCAGGGAGATCTGCCAGGAGCCCACCTCCGCGCTCGTGCTTTTGCGTATCGGTTATTAGAGCGCCCTCCCGGTCAGGGTTTCAGGGGTCCTCCTGGAAAACACGACCTCCGCGCTCGCGTTTTTCGAGTTTGCCCTAAGGGCGTTCCCGCGCTCGCGTTTTTGGGGGTCGGCCCTAAGGGGAAAAGACCCCCATCCGTTTGCGGGGGAGGGTGAAAAGATCAACTCCGTTTACCGTTTATCCGTTTGCAGATTTAGCCGGTTATAGGGCACGGGGACGGAGCGGATGGGCATCTAGAAAAGGGGTCCGTTTGCTTGACAGGGGATTATGAATCGAATATGATAACCGTGCCAATTACCGGAGGGATTATGAGAGCTAAGCGGCTGTACCGGTCCGAGTGCGAGATCGACCAGTTCGGGTATGTAATGCTTGAGATTAAGGAGTCGGGACTACGGATAGTGTCCCGCGAACACCCGGGCGAGGTACACTACTTCCCGTGGGAGTACCTCCGCAAGGTCTGCAAGTGCCCGGCGTGCAGTAAGGGCGGGCAGATCATCACGGCCGAGTTCGTACCCTAGTCCAATCGATTGGACGAGCGGGCACCCAAACCGATGCACCTCCTTAATACGGGGGTACAGCGGGGAGCGATCACCCTACACATGCTGACCGGTAGTGTAGGAGGGCGTATCATGGACGACCGACGAACCGACGAGCAGAAGTCAGCCGACACGATCATGGCGGCGCTCAACTGCCTCTCGACGAACGAGGGGATGATCGGGGAGCTGATGGCCAACGACCACCCAACCCTACAGCAAAGTGCCATGCGGATGGTGGTTGGATTCATCAAGAGCATGGCAGCGAAGACCTATACCGACCCTCGAAACGAGGCGTCGGTCGAACTCGCGAAGCGTCTACTGGCCGGTATCGGCGGGGACAACACGTACCTGCCACTCATCTAGGAGGATGCATAGATGTCATGTCTGCGTTGTGGCGGAAAGAAGCTGGTTGAGGTTGAGGCGGCAACGGATAAGTATGCTACGCACAATGTGGACACTGGCGAAGAGTTTTCGGAGGAGACTTACCCGAACCCGAGGCTGAAAAAGATGCTGCTCGGGGACTTCCTGATATTCACCTTCTGCAGCGATTGCGGTACCATCCAAGAGCTGTACAGCTCGACATGGCGGGGCAGCGAGAAGCAGGACGGCCGCTCACCGGTCGGGTTCGAAACGTCCGGCGATGCATGATTCATACGTAATACCCTACACTGTCTGACCGGTAGGGTGGAGGGCATAGGCATGAGTCGGCGTTCAACACTGATGTCCACGCAGGAGAAGGTCGCCGCCGGGCTGGCCGGTAGCGGCGTCTCGCTGACCTTCGGCGGCTCGGTTCCATGCGCCGACGTCGTAAAGAAGCACATCAAGATTCCCCCTATCCCTGACGACGTTACCCCGAGCACCGAAATCCGGGTCCGGGCGTGGACCGATCACGAGTGCGGCCACATCAGCTGCGGGTCGAAGCCTTGGGATATCAAAGTCCTCCGGGACAAGGTAATCAGGAATCTGGCCTTCGCTCTGGAAGACTGCCGGGTTGACCGCGAGAACGGCAAGAAGTTCCCGGGCACCCTCGACAATCGTCGCCGGATGTTCGATGACGTGCGGCCGGAACTCGACTGCGCCAACGTGCTGCAGGCGGCGTACTGGAGTCTCTACGAGGTCGTCAAGCAGTACTCGTCGGTCGAGGTTGCGGCTGAGTACTGGGCCGGTCGTCTTGGCGTTCCCCCGGCTGCCGAGGTCATCTCGCAGCTTCTGACGGCCATCTCCGGGCAGATTGATCGTGTCCGTATCACCAATGACCCGGACGAGGTCATTGCGATTTGCTATGAGATCAAGAAGATCTGGAAGGAGTTTTTCAAGAACGGCGACCCTGCGGACGGTGACGGCGAGGAAGAGCAGGACAAGCGGATGAGCGACGGCGGGCAGTTCAACGAAAAGAAGAAGCAGGACAAGAAGAATAAGAAGAATAAGAAGAGCAAGCCCGACAGCAACGGCGACTCTGGCGGCGAGTCGGACGAGGATTCCGACAACGAGCCCGGAGACTCTGGCGACGAGCAGGACGACGACAGCGACGAGGACAGCGAGGACGGCGAGGACAAGGACAGCGAGAAGAGCAAGGGCAAGAAGAGCAAGAAGTCCAAGAGCAAGAAGTCCGATACCGGCGACGATGACGAGGACAGCGATGGTGATGATGGCGAGGGCGATGACGTAGGTGACAGCGACGAGGCTGGCGATAGCGACGAGGACGGCGACGGGGACGAGACCGACGGCGGGGACGAGGACGGCGACAAGGACGGCAAGGATTCCGACGAGAAGTCCGATAAGTCGGACAAGTCCAATAAGTCGGACAAGGGCGATGATTCCGCAAAAGATTCCGACACTGACGAGGGCGACGAGGATGCCGACGGCGATGCCGATGGCGACGAGGACGAGGATTCGGACAAGGACAAGGGCAAGGACAAGGGCGAAAACGACGAGGATAAGTCCGACGAGGACGGCGACGGTTCGGGCGAGGACAGTGACGACGAGGGCGAGTCCGAGGGTGACGACGGCGACTCTGACGATGCCGACGACGAGGGCGGCAAGGGCAAGTCGAAGGGCGACGATTCCGACGACGAGGGCGAGGAAGAGGGCGACAGCAAGGGCGACGACGGCGATTCGGCCGACGGCGACGAGGCTAGTTCCGGAAAAGACTCCGGAACTGATGACGAGGGCGGCGGGTCGGATAAGGCCGGAAATGACAAGAAAATCGACCCCGAGCAGCAGATGAACTCGATGACGAGCGACATGCGGCCCCTGTCGGAGATCGAGGCCAACAAGATCGCGAGCGATCTGAAGTACACCGGCGACGAGGACAGCGAGGACAAGCCGGGATATCTGGCCTATACGGATCGCGACGTCGAGGAAGACATGCCTATCGCAGCGGGGAACGTCATCTTTTACTACGATTATGGCACTGGAAAGTCCAAGACCATTACGAGCGACGCGTTCCGGTCCGAGGTTCGGAGCAAGATCGGAGTGCTCCAGCGCAGACTGATCCGTGACCTGCAGTCGAGGCAGCGAATGTGGGTCCGCGACCGTCTCCGGGGCACCGTTGACGACACGCGCCTTGCCCGGGTCGGAACCGATGACGGGCGCGTGTTCAAGCGTCGGCTGCGCCGCCCGGCGATTGACACGGCGGTGACGCTGCTTCTCGACCTCAGCGATTCGATGAGGGGCCAGAAGAAGTATCTGTGTGCTCAGCTTGGGTATGCGATTTCCGAGGCTCTGAGCATCATGCAGATTCCGTATGAGGCTCTTGGGTTCACGACGGCCGGGGAGGGGTACAAGCAGCTGACGTACTATCACCGGCAGTCGGTGCTGAGGAAGGTCGTAATCAAGCCGTTTTCGAAGAACATCCGCAGCGAAAACGTCCTGCGGTTCTTCAACGCGGCGGGCTGTTCGGGAAACGGGACCATCGAAGGCGAGGCCCTTCTGTGGGCGGCGCAGAGGATTGCGGTCAGGAACGAGTCCCGGAAGATAATCATCGTCATTTGTGACGGCTCGACGTGCGGCGGTGGGATGTACGATGCTAACGCTCAGAAGTTCGAAGAGCACCTGACGTCGGCGGTACAGCGCGTCAACAAGGCCGGGATTGAGACTATCGGAGTCGGCGTCCTGACCGATGCGGTCAAGCTGTACTATCCGCGATGGGCGATCTACACCAGCATCGACAGCATCCTGACCGACTTCTACCCGGTGTTTGGCGGGCTTCTCCGGGGTGAGCGGAGCATCGAGGCACCGGGCGCGGCCGAGGCCAAAGTCTAGCAGGATACCCTACACTAGCTGACCGGTAGGGTGGAGATAGCAAACAAGGCATAGGAGGACTCACATGGCAAGCCTCAAGGATCAAGCGATCGGGCTGGTGCAGTTCGTAGAGAAGGCCATGGCCGAAATCCCGTCCACGAAGGACTCGATCTGGATCGGCCACGCTGACGTTGCGGACGCTGCTCAGTGCACTCGCGACGACCTCCGTGGGCTGTTCCGTCGGCCCCGAGTCAGGACGATGCTGAAGGACATCGGGATCGGCTGCTCGTGCCGAACCGATAACGTCTACGCGTACAAACTGCCGGGCTACGGCACGGCCAAGTTCGACCCGGCAAGCGCCAACGATCTCGACGCGACAAACGTCGCGCCTTCCGTACCGGCTCAGCCGACGATGGCGTTCGATCCGAACTACTTCTATCTGCCCGAGCCCGAGACGGCCGATATCAACATCGCGATGGACGCTGGGCAGAACGTGTTTCTGGTCGGTTCGGCCGGGAGCGGAAAGACGTCGCTTCTCGACCACATCTGCCGACAGCGGGGAACGGTCCCGATCATCGTCAGTCTGCACGGCGAGGTCTCGACCGACGACTTTGTCGGTTCGAAGGATCTCGTCGGAGGTCAGACGGTCTTTACCGAGGGCGTGCTGCCGACGGCGATGCGCCGGGGCGTTCCGCTGATTATCGACGAGGCAGACGCGACGCCCCCCGACGTCCAGTTCGTGCTTCACCCGGTGCTCATGGGCCAGCCGCTCTGTCTGACCCGCAAGGGGGCCGAGTTCGTCAACCCCGAGCCCGGATTCTGCATTCTGGCGACGGGAAACACCATCGGCCGTGGCGATGATACCGGGCTGTACGTCGGAACCAATACGCTGAACGAGGCCTACCTCGACCGATACGGGATGATCGTGGAGCACGGCTATCTTCCGGACAGCGAAGAGGTGCGTGTCCTCGTCAAGCGGACGGGGATTCACGAGGTGATCGCGAAGAACATGGTCAAGGTCGCCACGCTTGCCCGTGAGGCGATGGCTGCCGACAAGCTGTCTTCGACCTTCTCCACGCGCAAGATGCTCGACTGGTGCCAGCTCGTCAACAAGGGCATGGACCTGACTCGGGCGTTTGTCTACTCGTGCGTCAACAAGGTCGGCCGCGAGGACAAGCGGACCGTGGCCGAGTTCGGACAGAGGATTTTCGGGAAGCAGCTGACCCTTGATCCGAGCATCTACGTCTAGCCTATGCCCGGGGGCGCGGTAGTGCTGCCTCGTGCGAGGCGGTTGCCGCGCCCCCAACTCCAATAGCCTACACCAGCAGACCGGTAGGTTAGGAGGATAGAATGAACGAGCTGAGCATCCTTGCACCATCCAACGTCCTGTATCTGGGAGTAGCGGCATTGGTGCTCGTCGGGATCGCGGCCATCATAAAGAAGCTCGACGCGCTGTTTTTCAAGAGCAGCGGGCCGATACAGTTCCTCCTCGATTGCGACGAGGAAGCGGCGAATCGAGTGTGGGAGTGTCTCCAGAAGATCGGCGTCGGGTGGACTAAGTTCAACTCTGATTTCACGCTGGCGCGGGGTTACTTTCTTCCGCTCTATGGGCGGGTGACCGACGACCAGCCGATAGCGGTGTGCTCCGAGGTGCAAAAGGCCTTCATCGGGGCGTGTATCCGGGGGACGTACAAGGCGGACCTGACGAACGCCGAGATGCTTGACGTCATTGCGCGGGAGCTTGTGAACTTCCGCAACGACTCGTCGCCGCTGACGAACCCGGTGCGCAAGATTGACGGGATCGTCTTCTAGCTTTCGACGCGAAGCGTACATTGAGATGGGGAATGCAATGTCAAAGCATACGCCGGGGCCGTGGACGATTGGCCATGATGGGTACAACGCGAATCTGATATGCGCAGAAGATGCCACTATCTGCAGCGTATACAGAATCTGGTCGAACGCGACCGTCGCAGAGTGTGCGAAATGTGCGGGGATGGGGGACGCACGTCTAATCGCAGCCGCGCCCGACCTGCTGGAAGCGTGTGAGGCGGCGCATACTGAACTACTGTTTTTGCACCAAAACCACGTGACGGCGCGGCGCTTGGATCTGATCATCCAGAAACTGCGGGGCGCACTCGCCAAGGCCGAGGGCAAGTAGAGCAGGGCAGGAAATACGCTACACCGGCTGACCGGTATGGTGGAAAGACAGTTGTACGGGTCCACGGAGGAGCACGATCATGGCGCAGTGCGCAAGGTGTGGCAAGGAAGCGGATCTGCTGATCGAGGTAAAGGTATCCAGTTGGGACAGACGCATGCGGGTGGAGGTCGGCGGACAGTACAACAACTGCGGTGTAGTGGCGAGCGGGTTGTGCCCGTCGTGCCACGACATCATCAAGCAGCAACTCTCGTTCGTACTCTCTGAGGCTACGGCACACGCGCGCGCCATCACAAGCAATCCCGCCACGCGCTTTCCGGAACTGCACTCGACTCCTGCCGAGATCGAAGGGCGTCTGGCGGGAATGGCGGCAAGGCTCGACGATCATGCCGCTCAGATCGCCAAGCTAGAGAAGCATTTCACGGATTCTGGAAATAGTCTGAGAGAGTGGTGCCAGAATCTTCAGCAATCGCTCGCCGAGCACTGCGCGCGGCGGACGCGGAATGCGAAGTCCAAGCGTCGAAAGTAGATCGCAGTGCGCGGATCGAGGCTACGCAGGAGGGTAAGACAATGGGCTACTCAAGCGATCTCGGGTCGGGCAACGTCAAAGACATCTGTCCCCTGACTGGATACCCGCGAGACGTGCTCGGGCACCAACTGGACCCGATTAGCCCCAAGGATGGCGGCGTAGTTGTTGGCTGGGACAAGCCCGGCACGACACTGCCAAACTTCACCTCACCCTACGGGCATCTGGAGTTTGTGACTGGATCGGAGGACGACTTTTTCTGCTATGACTACGCGGTGATCAACGCCGGTCCGCGAGGCAAGTTCATCGTCCTCCATGCCACGGTAAACTCCGAGACATCCAGTTTCATTGACAGCGCTGGCTACGAAGTGCTACCGGTCAACACCGAAGACGAGCGCAGAGAGGCCGCAAAAACCGCGTTCGGCATGATCAATTATAGGAATGCCGTACCGCATTCCAATCGAGGGTGGAATCAGGACCTGTCGTATTTTGGGCGTGCCGTTACCCACGCCCTGTTTCCGTCCAGCTTCCAGAAGTGGGACAAGAAGTGCGACAGGACCACGGACTGGGCAACCAACCGAATGCTTCGGTTCGGCGGAAAGAGAATCGACGAGACTATCAGCGAACTCTTGTATCCTTTCCCGGAGAAGAAGTCTAAGCGAAAGCGGCGCTAGCCGCGATGACGGAGTAATCAGACATGCGTGTGCTTCTAGCATGCGAATTCTCTGGAATTGTGCGCGACGCCTTCATCGATCTCGGTCACGACGCCATGTCATGTGATCTTCTCCCGTCAGAGCGTTCAGGTCCACACTATCAGGGCGACGTGCGACACCTACTGCTGCGCGACTGGGACCTGATAGTTGCGTTCCCTCCCTGTACGTACCTGTGCTCGTCCGGGCTGCACTGGAACAAGCATCGTCCGGGACGAAGCCTGCAGACAGAGGCGGCGCTCGATTTCGTCCGGCTGTTCCTCGGGCACGACTGCCCACGAATCGCTCTAGAGAATCCGGTCGGATGTATCTCGACCCGCATTCTCAAGCCCGATCAGAAGATTCAACCTTGGCAATTCGGTCATCCCGAGTCCAAGACCACGTGCCTATGGCTCAAGGGCCTTCCTCTGCTGGTTCCGACGAACGTGCTGCAGCTACCTCCTAGTGGACGCTGGAGCAATCAGACTCCGTCAGGCCAGAACAAACTCGGCCCCTCGCCGGGCCGGGCTATGCAGCGCAGCCGCACGTACGTGGGTATCGCGCGAGCAATGGCGAAGCAATGGGGCGGGGATATCCGTCCATAAGCCAGAGACGATTCCATATATACAACCGAAAAAAGATTGCACATCGGCCTAAAGCTTGATAATATCTGGCGCTAGACAACTCCGTTTGCAGGGAGGTTGGAGTGCCAGAATCAGCCCCACGATCGTACGCTAAATTGCCTTCAAACCCTCGTCCGGTCGTCGATCCTACCAAGGCGCTCGTGGTCCACGAGATCGATGCGATCCTTCGAGCACACTGCCCGATGCAACGAAAATGGATATCCGTTCGCGGAAAGCGGACGAGCTGTTCCTGGTGTCCCTATCTGCACAAGCTTCGATACACTGACTGGGGCGGAAAGATCGAATGCATGTTCAAGGACGGGGACAAGATCCATGACTTCCCGATGCAGGCGCGCGGCGATGAGCAAGACGAGTGTCAAAACGAATCGTAACGTACTGGTGGGTTCCGGTGTATGGGCTGATCTGTTCGTACCTGAAATGGCGGTCATTCAGGAATACGATATACTCGCGCGAGGTTGAGGAGGCCCTGATCCTTTCTGCCTGCGTACATATTGCGACTCCGTTTGCGATCCTGGCTGCTACGTATGTGAATCTGTGAGGGGGCACTGATGCTTGTTCCTGGAACGAAGGTCCGCGTCGTAAATCCGCATCACTGGCTGTACGACCGTCTCGGGCATGTCATAAAGCTCAGCTTGGACGCCCAAGTCAAAGCCCAGATTGCCGGTGCCCATGGAACGTCTGCCGGAGTTGCGGTGGACTTCGGTCGTCGATGGCACGGATGGTACAACACCCCGCTAAAAGGTGAACGCCGGACAACCACTCATAACTGCGATGGGGCGCTCAAGCGGGCTACCGGCTATTACATGCTCGAACGGGACTTAAAGATCGAGGACGTTTCAGCTTCGTTCGACATCAATCCGAACGGCGTGTCAACTCCACGAGCGCGATAGTCCTGTATAGTATCCCTACCCTACCTGACCCGCCAGATAGGGTGGAGGAGAGAATGCAACCCAATGCAGGGTCAGTAGTAGCAGTTGGAACGGACGCAATCATCGGCGACGTCGTTGTCGCTGGTGTAGTCCTGTCCGACAAGGTCGACGAATCATTCTCGTTCGAGTTCGAGCATACCCCAACGACGAATGAATCAGACGTCTGGATCAGCCACAGGATCTTGGGGCGGCTGTTCATGCTCAAATCCAGCATTGATAGAAATACTGGGATGATGAACGCCGTTCCGACGAAGTCTCTCATCAGTTCAGGCTACTCGGGGGCACAGTTCAAGCAGCTCGTCGCGGGTATCGACTTTTTCTGCGCGATCGGATTCAGGCCTGAATCTATCTGTGATCTCGTCGATCGAACAGACGAATCTATACAGCGCATGTCGAGCATCGTAAAGTCAAAGGCTGCTGGCGAGGACATTCCTATGAGCCTCGCGGGTGGCTTCTTCGCCCCACACCGTGCGAACTCCCACAGCGACTATGACCGCATCTCCGATAACCTTCCTCATATGTGGAAGAACCGTCCGCTGTCGTCGTCCGTGTCGATCTCTGCTCCTGACGAAATCTCGGACTCTCAACGCCTGCAGCTGTGCCTGGGAGGAATGCTGGCCGGAGCTATTGCTGACTCCGTTCGCGCGGTTCGAGTGCTTGACCTTGACTCGATCTATCCGGCGCTTCGTCTCGGAGACAATTGGGGGTACAGTTCGTCGAGTCTGTATCAGGGGATCGTGAAAAGTCAGATCGTATCTGGGAATCACTGCAAGGGTGATCGGGGAGAGATTACTGCTCACTGGCTGAAGTATTACGAAGCGTCTACAAGTATCGACGGAATTCCAACGATCGATCCGGCGTTCGCAACGCAGCTCGCGGCAACTGGTGATGATCTTGAGGATCTTTCGGATTGGCATCCTCACATTGCCAATAGCCCGAAGGGATCGGTAATCGCGTTTTCAAGATCCCATGCTCTGAGCATGCTCGGCGTACTCGGCGAATTTACCGATCATCTGGATACGTTCGGCAAGGAGTTCACAAAGTCTATAACGCAGCAGCTGAGCAATGGAAGGCTGCTGTCGGGCCGTCAGATGTACACCCTGTACGGGCTGTACAAAAAGCACGCGGGTTAGGAGGAACATCATGACCGAGAAGGAAGCGAAGAGGCTTTCTGACATTACGCTGGCGATCAAGAAGCTCATCGACCAAGGTCCGATCGGGCCGCGAGCGGCGAGCACCGGAAACATGCTCACGCCCGGTGACCTGATCGATCTCGTATGGCAGACCATCTTCGGTAAGAGCCGAAAGGAGTCGCTGGGAGATACCGCTTCTGGAGGAGCGGCATTTGTGCTGTCCGTGTGGAACGGAACCCCGATTGTCGGGTGGCACCTGAATAACATCCCGAGAGAGCAGATCGTCATGGTGCTGGCAACGGCGATCAGCATGATCGGGAAGCGCATCGGAAGCGCGGGGATCATCGACGACATGATAATCGCCCTCAACGCATTGAAGGAACATCAGGCACTCGAACAATCGACTGAGGGGCAGAAGCCGAACTAGAGGTGGGCAATGCCGATATTCGAAACTGGCGACATGTTGACGAAAATCGACGATCCAAACGTGCTGATCGTCTTTACGGCCAACTCGACGATACGCTCAAATGGGTCGCTCGTCATGGGCCGGGGGATCGCAAGGGATATCCGGGATCGATTTCCTGGGATCGATGCGAAGTTCGGTCAGCTGATCCAGATGCAGCGGCTAAAGGATAGCTGGGGGCTGCTCATCCTTGACTATCACGGTCGGCGCATAGGAGCGTTTCAGGTAAAGACCCGCTTCAACGAGGCAGCGAGCCCGGCTCTGATAAAGGCTGCTTCCGCAAAGCTTTCTGCGTGGGCAAACTCCAATTCGTCGATTGTCATACACCTCAACTATCCCGGGATTGGCTACGGGATGCTCCCTGAAGATGTTGTACGGCCGCTCATAGCAGATCTTCCGTCAAATGTTCACGTCTGGAAACGAAATAACCCTACACCGGCTGACCGGTAGGGTGAGAGGAGAGCTACATGGCAAAGATTCCCGACAGCGAGGTAGAGATATTCGAGTCAGTCCCACAGTCGGTGCTCATCGAATGTCTTCGGCTGGAGAACCGGGCCGAGTTCCTTCGGGCATCGATCAAGGCATCGATCAAGAAGGGTGCCCCCGTCGATCCGGGCGATCTCAACGCCGAAATCACCCTCTCGAACCGGCGGACCGTGGACTGGAAGGACAAGCTGGCCGCGATCATCGGGGAGGACAAGGTCAAGAAGATCTATGACGAGACGCCGCCAACGGAAGTCGAGTCTCTCAAGATCTCGATCAAGAAGAATGCAGTGCTCAAGAGGGACAATCTCCAGTGACCAACATCCGAAATACTCCGAATGGGTACAACCCCTACGAGGTCGCGTCGGCGATGCAGAAGTGCATCCGGCGCGGCTTGGAGTATGAGGCATATTGGTGGGCGCACGAACTCGCGATCAACCAGATGATCGCGTGGGTCTGGCGTCGTCTGCTCGTGATCGCATGTGAAGACATCGGAATGGCCGATCCACAGGCAGTCGTAGTCGTGAACGCGTGTCGGCAGACGTGGACCGAGGTCGCCGACGCCAAGTCTGGCGACCCTGAATGGAGTATTCTCGCCGAGGCTGTACTCTACCTGTGCAGGTCACGGAAGTCTCGATCGGCGGACGATCTTGCCCACCTCGTATGGCTGCGCAAGGAAGGTCGCGACCCGAAGACGCTCGAAAAGAGCACTTCTGCACAGAAGGAACATTTGGACATTCCCGCATTTGCCTTGGATATTCACACGCGTCGAGGTAAGATGCGGATCGACAAGTCGCTTGCTCCGGGGGAGGACCCAGATGCGGCCGGAGTCAAGCTCTTCAGGGAAGAGGGCGCGCGGCTCGACAGGCCCGTCAGGGATCTGTCCAACGACGGAACGAACTGGACAGAGGAAGTCTGCAGGCTTCAGGCCGGAGATGTGCCTTTGGCGCTGTCGCCGACAGAAGAAATCGACGAGTAGCCTACTCAGGCTACCAAGTATAGTGAAAGGATTCACATGGCAACCCCAAAGCTTGAGTACGAAGGAATCGACCTTTCACAGCTGACGACTGCGCTCGACATGTGGAAGGCCGGAAAGATCGATCGGGAAATTTCTACCGTCATGAAGATCCCGGTCGTCTACGTGGCGTCGCTCCGAAAGATGCTCGGGATTGACGCGAACTACAAGCACGTCAAGACCCGAGAGAAGCGGCAGGCTGCGGAGACGCTGGCGAAGGACAAGATGGCGATGTCCGACATTGCCCGCATCCTCCGAGTCCCACTCGCTGTCGTGAGAACGTGGCTTCCTGCGGAGGCCAAGAAGTGACGCTTGAGCAGCTTGGACAGCTTGAATCGCGTATCTCAGCCTGTACGAAGTGCGGGCTGCACGAGACTGCTCGAAACAAGGTGTTCGGTTCAGGAAATCCGTCTGCAGTTCTCATGATCGTAGGAGAGGCACCAGGACGAGAGGAAAACGCGGCCGGAGTTCCTTTCATCGGAGACGCCGGGAAGCTACTGGACAAGGCACTGGAGAAGCTCGGTGTCGATAGGGCGTCTCTGTACATCTGCAATATCCTGAAGTGCTGGCCACCGGGAAATCGGAGGCCGGAGCCCAATGAGATGGCGGCATGCATCGGGTATCTGGAGGAGCAGATTGGGATCATCAAGCCGAAGATCATCGTCGCTCTCGGGGCGACGTCGGCGCAGGCGCTCCTGCAGGTGCACTCGTCTATCGGAAAGATCCGAGGGACGGTTGCGGCTGGCCCGCTGGAGACTCTTGTGATGCCGACGTGGCACCCGGCCTATATCTGCCGTATGGGAGGAATGAAGAGCAAGTCTCAGCAGAAGGCGACGGCAAAGCAGTTCCTTGAAGATCTCGCGTCGGCGTGTTCGATCGCAGGGATCAAGACGATTCTGGAGGCCGACGATGCCTAGGTGGTCCGGTAAGGAACTCGACGAGAAGCGCGCTCAGGCGCTCTTGATGTTTCGTCAGGCCGTGACCGACATGTCCGATCACGATGATTGGACTACGTTGACGGAAATCGCGTGGCAGAAGATGTCGGAGGTCGTCGATAGCGCGCGGGTATCCATTCTGGTTCGGGAGCGCTTCGCAAAGCGGCCGGATTATGCCGACGAGCATCTTGCGAAGCTGGAAAAGTACGATAAGTATAGGAAGACACTGAAGGC
>Ga0066599_100000051_pt1 | contig 14885 bp, 20 predicted proteins | sample InisedmetaG_FD_60065 | JGI IMG/M metagenome (GOLD analysis project Ga0066599, IMG submission 60065) | Freshwater pond sediment microbial communities from the University of Edinburgh, under environmental carbon perturbations - Initial sediment | ecosystem: Environmental > Aquatic > Freshwater >...
ATAAATAGTTTATAAAATTAAGTTTTTTTGTTTTTGAATATCTTCAAAATTAATATCTTTTAATCGTTTAAGTATTTTAATAAAATATTCTTGGAAATAATTTTCTAGTGATAAAATTTCTTCAGGATCTATTTTAAATATTTCATATAAATTATAGGTAGATTTTGAAAAGTCAGTTTCTGTATTCAAAATTTCAATAAAAGCTAAGCGGTCACTTATATTTTGTCCCCATTCAAAAAACTCTAAACTATATCGTGCAAATTTTAAAAACACAATAGGGATTTGATTTACCTGAGCTAATTGACCTGCTAATCCTTCACATAATTTAATAATTTCTGAGGATAACCAACCTTTAGATCCTCCAAGAAAAAAAGTTTGGTTTTTTGTCTGGGGTAATATTAGAGTTCTTAAAAAAAATTTTGCTATATCTTGAGTATCCATATAAGATACAGATATATTTTCATTTGTAATCCAAATAGGTTGATTCTCTAAAATAGGAATTGCATATTGTCCAATTAAACCTTGATAAAATCCTGTCAATCGAAAAATTGTATATGGAATTTTTGATTTAATTAATTGATTTTCAATCCCTTTTTTCATTTTTATCAATGGAATATCTGAAAACTGTTCTAAATTCATTAAGGAACAAAAAATAAAATGTCTAATATTTCCCACTTGTGCTGCTTTTATTAAAGCCAATTTTCCATCCCAATCTACTTTTTTTATAGACGCTAAATCATTTGGGCGGCTTGTAGATGCATCAATAATTGCAGTAATACCGGTTAAACAAGGGGGTATTGTTTCCGGTAAGCTTAAATCACCATAAACTAATTCAGCTCCCCACTCTTTTAAAAAATCAGCCTTTTTTAAATTTCTTACGAAACATCGCACTTGATAGCCTTCATTTAGTGCTTGTCGAACAATTTGGCGGCCCAGAGTTCCGGTACCACCAAGTATCAATAAACTCATTTATTTTCCTTTTTGTGCGTAAAAATTCTTTACTATTGAAAATCGGCAAAATTTATTAATCAAAGACAGTACTTTGAAGAATATCTTTTGCTTCAATGTTTACTAATTCTTTTTTTGTTAAGATTTGACCACGACTATCAAAAATTCGATTTGCTTGTCGCATTCTAGCACGATCTAAGGCATTTTTAATACTTCTGGCATTTGCAAATAATGGTTTTTCTTTTCGTTTTTTTATGTAATTCATTAATGCTATTTCTGCTTCTGGTGTTAATTGATATTGTTGTTCATCTAACATCATCTTAGAAATTTTTAATAATTCCTCTACTGTATAATCAGGGAAATCAATATGATTTGCTATTCGTGATGATAAACCTGGATTTGACTCGTAGAATTTATCCATAGGCTCTTTATAACCTGCTAATATTACAACTAAGTCTTCACGCTGATTTTCCATCACTTGCAATAAAATTTCAATTGCTTCTGAGCCGTAATCACGTTCATTATCAGGTTTATATAAATAATAAGCTTCATCAATAAATAACACGCCACCCATCGCTTTTTTTAAAACTTCTTTAGTTTTAGGAGCAGTATGACCAATATATTGACCAACTAAGTCGTCTCTAGTTACGGTTAATAAATGACCTTTTTGAACGTAACCCAATTGATATAATATGTCAGCCATTCTTAATCCAACAGCAGTTTTTCCTGTACCAGGACTTCCCGTGAATGACATATGTAAACCGGGGCTACCAGACGTAATACCTAAATTTTTTCTTAGTTTATCTACTAAAAGTAGAGCAGCAATTTCACGAATACGGGCCTTAACCGGCGCTAAACCTACTAATTCAATATCTAATAGGTTTAAAATTTCAGCAATTTTTGTTTTGTTATATTCTTCTTGTAAATTTACGAGAATCAAGTTTGGATTATTCATAATAATAAATTAATGGTAAAATATAATATATGTTTTAGCTAAAAGTACAATCATACATAATTAAAATTTCATTAGTATATATTAGATTATACTCCCATCGTTTGGAAAATTTAAAAAATAATGTTTAATTATTAATATAATTGGAGATTTTTTACTTTTAAAAAAAGTTTATTAGTGCGTTTAACTAAAATATAATTATATCATCCTTTTAGATTAGAGTCTAGAAATTGTTTACTAAATTAGTTAAATTTAAAGTGGATTAATTTCAACTTTTTAACTATTTTTCGTTTTTAAATCTTAAAAGAGCTTTTAGATAAACCTTTCCCCTACAATTTCTAAAAATAGTTACATTATATAAGTGTTCCTTTCTAGTTTTTAATATTGAGGAATTTACTAAAGTAGTTAAATTATTATGTACCCAGATAGTTTTTATTTAAGTACGTCCAATTTATTGGCGGAAGCAGAGGTAGGCAAACACCTTTACTGGGATATAGCTGGAGTTTTAATTCATGGACAAGTTCTAGTTGTCTTGTGGTTTGTTTTTGCTGTTTTAATAACTTTTTCTTTTTTAGGTTCACGAAACATTGAACAAATTCCACGGGGTTGGCAAAATTTTATGGAATCCGTTGTCGAATTCATTACAGAAATTGCTAAAAACCAACTTGGTGAAAGTTTTTATAAAGAATGGGTACCATTTATCGGGACATTATTCTTATTTATTTTTGGATGTAACTGGGCAGGAGCGATTATTCCTTGGAAATTGATAAAATTACCAGAAGGAGAATTGTCGGCACCAACAAATGATATTAATACAACAGTTGCATTAGCACTATTAACATCTGCTGCATATTTTTATGCTGGTTTAAGCAAAAAAGGTTTAGGTTATTTTAAAAGATATGTTAGGCCAATACCCCTTCTTTTACCAATTAATATTTTGGAAGATTTTACAAAGCCATTATCTTTAAGTTTTCGTTTATTTGGAAATGTATTAGCCGATGAAATAACCGTTGCGGTTCTTACGTCTTTAGTACCGTTAATAATTCCATTACCAATCATGTTTTTAGGAATCTTTGCCGGTTCAGTACAAGCTTTAATTTTTTCAACATTAGCTGCTGCATATATTGCAGAAGCTTTAGAGTAAAAAATAAAATTTTTTTGCAACTCCCTATTTATAAAATTGTATATATTTATTAATTAAAATTTATTATGGATTCTACTATTGCTGCTGCTTCAGTTATTGCTGCTGGTTTAGCTATTGGTTTAGCAGCTATCGGTCCTGGTATTGGTCAAGGAACTGCTGCAGGTCAAGCAGTTGAAGGTATTGCACGTCAACCAGAAGCGGAAAACAAAATTCGTGGTACATTATTATTAAGTTTAGCTTTTATGGAAGCATTAACTATTTATGGTCTAGTAGTAGCACTTGTATTATTATTTGCTAATCCATTTAGTAACTAAGGGAAAATTTGTAATACTAAAAAGAATAGAGACACTTTAATCAATATTTCATTTGTCTATTCTATTCTTTTTAATTTTATTAAGTAAAACATAGAGACTTTATATGATGGATATTTCAGTATTAATTTCAAGCGTAGAAGGACCTGGTGGATTATTTGATTTTGGAGGCACTTTACCACTTGTAGCTATTCAATTTATTATATTAATGATAATTTTGAATATATTATTATATACTCCATTACTGACTATAATCACGGAACGGAATGATTTTATTTTAAATAATCTCGCTAAAGCTTCTGATCTACTAGCAAAAGCAAATGAATTGACTGCCCAATACGAACAAAAATTAACTAGGGTACGTAAAGAAGCCCAATTAGAAATTATAAATTCACAAAAAATACATAAAGAGATTTTAGAAATTGAACTAAATATATCTCAAAAATATATTGATAATCTGTTAGATGATATTACAAAAGACTTTCTTAATGAAAAAAATAAAGTTCTTAACTCATTAGATAATGAAATTATAATGTTAAGTTGGTCACTTATGCATAATATCATTAATTGGTAAAAATCTAATCATTAAGGCCATAAAAATTTTTAGGATTGAGTAGTTAGTTAGTAAACTTAATTCATTGGTTTCTTAATTTATGAATGGCCTTAAAAAAATAAAATTTAAATATTGTATTTACTAGAAAATTTGATTGAGAAATTTTTTGGATAATCATGTTTTTTTAACTAATTAAGAAGTTCAGTAAAAATTTTTTATGGTTTTAATTTTTAATTAAATAAGGTTAAAAATTGAATAATCAATAGAAAAGAAAAAAAATAAATTTCTTAAAAGGAGTCTTTAGTCTAGCGATTACAGATTTATTATCATACAAATTATAAACCATGGAAAATTTTGATCAAATTTTTACATTATTTGCTAAAGAAGAAGGAATTCGTTTAAATTTTGATATTCTGGAAACAGGATTACCAAATATAATTGTTCTAGTTGGTATTCTTGTTTATATCGGAAAAGATTTATTAGGTTCTCAGTTGGAAGAACGTCAGCAAAATATTATAAGAAATGTGGAAGAAGCTGAAGCAAAATTATATGAAGCAAATACCCGTTTAAACGAAGCTCAAAAACAATTAAATCAAGCCGAAGTTATTTTTGAAGAGATAAAAAAAGAAACTTTAAACACTAAAAAAATGTTGTTAAAAGCTGATTCTTCAAAAGCAAATCAAGATTTAGCAATTTGCTTTAATCGTGCAATAACAACATTATTATCTAGAGAACAACAAGTATTTTCTGAAGTGAAAGAGCAAATAATAAAATTAACATTAAAAAATGCCCTTTTAGTAGTTTTTAAAGAAAAAGTAGCTTTCCATGGAGGAGAAGAAGCATACCAAAATCATATAATTAATTGTAAAATATGGCGTGTTTCTGATTTACGTCAAATTTAATGGAATTAATAAAAATATATTATTAATTTACTAAAATTAATTACCAGAGGTTTTTAGGTAATACTAGAAAATCTATTAAAATAATTGTATTAAAAAGGATACAAATAATGGTTACTAATATCTCATCAGCAAAAATTGCTCGTCCTTATGCCGAAGCTTTATTTGCAATTGCTAAATCGGAATGTTCTCTTGATGCAATTACTTTAGATATTCAAAATTTACGTAACCTTTTAAAGATCCAAGCTTTAAAAGATTATTTAAATAATCCAATTATACGCCCCTCTACTAAACGTGAAATTGTTAAAAAAACAATTAGTCCGCAAGTAACCACACAAACTTCTAAATTTTTAATGACGTTAATTGATCGTAATCGAATTAGTTTTTTAGGACCAATTGCAGAGCGTTATTTGGAATTAGTTTATGAATTAGCAAATACTAAAATTATTGAGGTAGTTAGTGTTCAGCCATTAACAGCTAAACAACGTAAAAATTTGACACATCCACTTCAAATACGAACAAATGCTAAAGAGGTAAAATTATTAAATACTATCGATTCGAGTCTTATTGGTGGTTTTTTAATTAAAGCAGACTCTAAAATGGTTGATCTTAGTATTAAAGGTCAATTAAATCAGTTTGCAAAACATTTAGATAATGTTTTAAAAATTTAAAAATAACTAAATTTTTATATTAATTTTATAATTTAAAAATAATACAATGATACGTCCTGACGAAATTAGTAGCATTATTAAAGAACAAATCAGTAAGTATGGCTACGATGTTAAAGTAGATAATGTAGGCACTGTACTTCAAGTAGGTGACGGTATTGCACGTGTTTATGGTCTTGATCAAGTAATGAGTGGTGAACTGTTAGAATTTGAAGATAAAACTATTGGGATTGCACTAAATTTAGAAAATGATAATGTTGGTGTAGTACTAATGGGTACAGGTCGTCAAATTTTAGAAGGTGGTACAGTAAAAGCTACTGGCCAAATTTCTCAAATTCCAACAGGTGAGGCTTTTTTAGGGCGAGTAGTTAATCCTTTAGCTGTCCCTATTGATGGTAAAGGTAATATTGCAGCTACTGAAACTCGATTACTAGAAGCAATGGCACCAGGTATTATAAGTCGAAAATCGGTTTGTGAGCCTTTACAGACTGGTATTACATCAATTGATGCTATGATTCCCATTGGTCGCGGTCAACGTGAATTAATTATTGGGGATCGACAAACTGGAAAAACAGCAATTGCTATTGATACGATCATCAATCAAAAAACAGAAGATGTTGTTTGTGTATACGTAGGGATTGGTCAAAAAGCTTCAACTATTGCACAAGTTGTGAATGTATTAGAAGAAAAAAATGCTTTAAGCTATACCATTATTGTATCAGCAAGTGCAAATGATCCTGCAACATTACAATATATAGCTCCTTATGCAGGCGCAGCTTTCGCAGAGTATTTTATGTATAAAGGTAAAGCAACATTAGTCATTTATGATGATTTAACGAAGCAAGCTATGGCATATAGACAAATGTCATTATTACTTCGACGTCCACCAGGTCGTGAAGCATATCCAGGTGATGTTTTCTATTTACATTCACGCTTATTAGAAAGGGCTGCAAAACTTAGTGATGCTTTAGGGGGTGGTAGTATGACTGCTCTTCCTATTATTGAAACGCAAGCAAGTGATGTTTCAGCCTATATTCCAACGAATGTAATTTCTATTACCGATGGACAGATCTTTTTATCTAATGATTTATTTAATTCAGGTGTTAGACCTGCTATTAATGTAGGTATTTCAGTATCACGTGTAGGTTCAGCAGCACAAACGAAAGCAATGAAAAAAGTTGCAGGTAAGTTAAAATTAGAACTTGCACAATTTGCTGAATTAGAGGCATTTTCTCAATTTGCTTCAGATTTAGATGAAGCTACTCAAAAACAGCTGGCTCGAGGATCTCGTTTACGTGAAGTATTAAAACAACCACAAAATTCTCCTCTATCTGTTGCAGAACAAGTAAGTCTTATATATACAGGTATTAATGGATATTTAGATGATCTACCTCTAACTAGTGTGAAAAAATATTGTGCTAATTTATTAAGTTATTTAAAAACAGATAAACCTAAGTACAGTGAAATTGTTGGGTCCACATTACAGTTTACAGAAGAAGCTGAAACATTATTAAAAGAAGCTATTACTGGGTCAAAGGAAAAATTTAAAGCTACTCTTTAAAAATTTTATTTAAATAAAATTTAATTAACTAATTTCTGCACTATTCAATTATAATACTATTATGTATAACTATATTTATTATAGTTGAGTAGTCAGAAAGTCAAAACCCATTAAGTTTATTAAGGAATTAATTACTATGGCATTACCATGGTATCGTGTTCATACTGTTGTTTTGAATGATCCGGGACGTTTAATTGCTGTACATTTAATGCATACAGCATTAGTGTCTGGTTGGGCAGGTTCAATGGCGTTATACGAGCTTGCTGTTTTTGACCCTTCTGACCCCGTGCTAAATCCTATGTGGCGACAAGGTATGTTTGTTATGCCTTTTATGACTCGTCTAGGAATTACTGATTCATGGGGTGGTTGGAGTATTACAGGTGAGAGTGTTTCAAACCCAGGTCTTTGGAGTTTTGAAGGTGTAGCCTTATCACATATTATTTTATCTGGTATGTGTTTTTTAGCTGCTATTTGGCATTGGGTTTATTGGGATTTAGAATTATTCCGTGATCCAAGAACAGGTGAACCTGCTTTAGATTTACCAAAAATATTTGGTATTCATTTATTTTTATCAGGTTTATTATGCTTTGGCTTTGGTGCTTTCCATGTTACAGGTTTATTTGGTCCTGGAATTTGGGTATCAGATGCTTTTGGTATTACTGGTAAAGTTCAACCTGTGGCACCTGCTTGGGGTGCAGATGGATTTAATCCCTTTAATGCTGGTGGTATTGCATCTCATCATATTGCAGCTGGTATTTTTGGTATCTTTGCTGGTATTTTCCATTTAACTGTTCGGCCCCCACAACGTTTATATCGTGCATTACGTATGGGTAATATTGAGACAGTATTATCGAGTAGTATTGCAGCAGTATTTTTTGCAGCTTTTGTTACTTCTGGTACAATGTGGTATGGCGCCGCAGCGACACCTATTGAATTATTTGGACCAACACGTTATCAATGGGATAGTGGATATTTCCAACAAGAAATTGAACGTCAAGTTGAAACTTCAGTTAGTGAAGGGTTATCAGAAAGCCAAGCTTGGTCACGAATTCCAGATAAATTAGCCTTTTATGATTATATTGGTAACAATCCAGCTAAAGGTGGACTTTTCCGTGCAGGTCCAATGAATAAAGGAGATGGAATTGCTGAAGCTTGGTTAGGTCACCCTATTTTCCGAGACAAAGAAGGGCGGGAATTAACTGTACGACGAATGCCTGCATTCTTTGAAACTTTCCCTGTAATTCTAGTAGATAAAGATGGAATTATACGTGCAGATATCCCATTCCGTCGAGCTGAGTCGAAATATAGTATTGAACAGGTTGGGGTAACAGTTGATTTTTATGGAGGTAAATTAAATGGTCAAACATTTAAAGACGCTCCTACAGTTAAAAAATTTGCTCGTAAAGCCCAATTAGGTGAAGTTTTTGAATTTGATCGTACAAGTTTAGAATCAGATGGGGTTTTCCGGAGTAGTCCTAGAGGCTGGTATACTTTTGGACACGCAAACTTCGCTTTATTGTTCTTCTTAGGTCATTTATGGCATGGTGGTCGTACGATTTTCCGTGATGTATTTACTGGTATTGGTGCCGAAGTAACTGAACAAGTTGAATTTGGAGCGTTCCAAAAACTTGGTGACCGTACAACTAAAAAGCAAGGCGCAGTATAATTTAATAAATAAAATTTGAGTTCAACTCAAATTTTTTAATTGGCAATATTGGTTATTGTTAATAATTTAATTTTACGATTTTTTTTGCTATTGGTTCTAAAGATTGTTGAAAAAAGTTAGAAGTCTATTCTGAATATTTATATATTCAGAATAGACTTCTAACTTTTTATTAATTATAGAGATGAACCTAATCCAGAATAGGCTCCGTAGAAAAATAAACTTAGTATTGCCACTAATGCTAAACCACCTACTAATCCTACTAACCATAAAGGAATTCTACCAGTGCTAGACATATAAAAAAACTCCTAATTTTTTAACTTTTATTAATTTACTGAATTTGACAAAATTCTAGTAATTTGAATTATTATTGATTTTGATAAATGAAAGAAAATTCTTTCATTAATTGAAAAAATAGCTTGAGAATAATACAGCTAAAACAAAAATTAATAATAATCCCCAGTAAAGAGATGTTCGATTTAATTCTACTGCCTGTTTATTAGGATTTGGACCTGTCATAAATTGTTACCCCGTATTATTTATAAATATAAATTTATCGTTGAATAAATTGCATTGCAGTAATTCCACCCAAGAAAAATACCGCTGGTACTGCTAAGCCATGAATAGCAAGCCAACGAAATGTAAAAATAGGATAAGCTACCGGTTGATTAACGTTTTTTGTCATCTTTATTTTCCTTCTCTATAAACCTTTAGTTAAATCTTCTAATTCTTGTTTTGCACTAAAACGATCGTTTACTAATGGGACTTGTTGTCGATCTTGTGTAAAATATTCATTAGGCCGTGGAGTACCAAAAACATCATATGCTAAACCTGTACTAACAAATAACCATCCTGACACAAAAAGAGATGGTATTGTAATACTATGAATAATCCAATAACGTACACTTGTAATAATATCTGAAAACGGACGTTCACCTGTCGATCCACCAGACATATTTTTTATTCTCCTTTAAATATAACAATTGTTTCTCATTCTAAAATTGAACTAAGAGCGGGCAAGGAGAATCGAACTCCTATCACTAGCTTGGAAGGCTAAGGTTTTACCACTAAACTATGCCCGCGTGTTTTTATTATATATTATATATATATTATAAAAATAAGCTAGGTTAAAATTCAATAATATTTTATAAACTTTCTAAGTTCAATTGTAAAAATTTAGCTAAATCTGCTGCTTGCTCTTCAAAAACTAGTACATCATATATGAGCGGGCTCTTTTTTGATTTTGAAATAATAACTGGTTGTTGGGCTGATAAAAGTGGAATTTTTCTTTCATCTTTTAAACACAAATAAATAATTCGCTCAGGATTTAATCCTTCCGAAATTTTAATTCCGATTGATTTGATATCATTCATGGAATAGGTTAAAAGGATTTCACGATTCTTTCCAGGAAACCCTTTTCGAACTATTTTCACGAGTTTTTCAATTTTGTTATATTCATTATAACCCCCACCAATATCCCAAAGTATAGTTAAAAAAATATAAAGACTTAAACATATACTTAATGTTCCATAGAATGTCATTATTATCCCTTGGGGAAAAAATAATAATTCCGTTGGATTTGAAAAAGGTAAAAAATTTATTTTGAAATAACTTGAAAATCCTGCAAGTAAGAAACTAATTCCACCAACAAAAAGTATAAAAGTCCAAAAAAAATTACTAAAACGTCGCGATCCGATAATTTTATCTTGACGGATAATGTCTTCCATATTCTTTTTTAGAAGTGTGATATAAAAATTAAATTAACTTAATTGATTTTAAACCTAAAAATAAACCGGATGCAACCGCAAAACAGAAACCAACTAGTAAAAAGTAATCAATAATAATTGTCATAATATTTTTATTTATAAAACTGAAGTTTATAAAATTTTTTACATTCCTTAGTATATATTATATAGTAATCTCTATTTTAATTTTGGTTAGTAAAAATTTTCATTTCTATTTTGAATAACTTGCACTAATTAAAAGATTTTAATATTAATTTAATTAAAATTTAAATTATGACTAATTTTATTAAACCTTATAACGATGATCCGTTTGTAGGGCATTTAACAACTCCAATTACTTCGTCATCAATTACACGTGCTATTTTAGGAAATTTACCTGCGTATAGACCAGGTCTAACACCTTTATTACGTGGTTTAGAAATAGGTTTAGCACATGGTTATTTTTTAATAGGCCCTTTTACTAAATTAGGTCCGTTACGTAATTCTGATGTTGCCTTATTAGCTGGATTTCTTTCTACAATTGGATTAATTTTAATTGCTACATTAGGCCTAACTATTTATGGCTACGCTACATTTCAAGATTCTGGATCAAATTCAGGACTTCAATCTAAAAAAGGCTGGAATCAATTTAAAGGTGGGTTTTTAGTCGGTGCATGTGGGAGTGCTGGTTTTGCCTTTATTTGTCTTTCAAGTATTCCTACATTATTGTACAGTTAATAAATTCTTACAGACTAAAAATTTTATGTTGATAAATTTATAATTTATCAACATAAAATTTTTATATTAATATAATAAAAGCCAAAAATCTGAATCATCTAAATTTTATGATGTATTTAGTTCATTTAAAGAATTTGTTTTAGTACTATCGATTACAAAAAATTTACATTATCAATCAGATAAATAAAATTGTTCTCTTTCGCTTCTTTAGCCTTCTATTTTAAATAAAATAGATAACAATTTTTTTACAGTAATAGAAATTTTTAGATCTTTGGCGTTATTTTATATAATAGTTTGAAGAAGACTTGTTCTTCTATTAATAAATTTCATCTTTTTGACTATAAATAAAGAATAAAGCCATACTAAAAGCTGGAAAAATGAGACCAACTAATGGAACTAAGATTGAAGGTAAAAATGATGCTGCCATAATATATTTTTATAAATAAAAATTTTATTAATTATATAATACTAATTATATATTAATATAAATTATATAGATATATTTATATATAACTTAAATCAATTTTTAATAATTTTTGTAGTAGAATTCATATAATTAAATTTAAAAAATTTAATTATATTAATTAATTATAAATACAACGGTTTTAACTATGGAAAGTTTAGTTTTAGCAAAATTACCTGATGCATATATAATATTTAGTCCCATTGTAGATGTTTTACCGATCATTCCTGTCTTTTTTTTATTATTGGCTTTTGTTTGGCAAGCGGCGATTGGGTTCAGATAATATATTAAATGACTATAATTCTATTATTTAAAGAATAAGGAAAAACCTGATTATAGAAATTCTTTTTTTAGAATTCTGTTTATTGCTAAATATTTAAAAGAGGAATTGTGAGTAATTAAAAAATTTAGTATTTTATTATTAGTATTACTTCAAAATTGTATTTATTTTTGGGCTATAATATTAAATAATAATTACTAAGATATTTATTTAAGAATAAAATAAGATGGTAGAACCTTTGTTATCTGGTATTGTTTTAGGAATGATTACTGTGAGTGCGTTTGGTTTATTTGTTGCAGCTTATTTACAATATCGCCGTGGAAATCAATTTGAAATTTAATTTCAATTTTAATCGCTACTATTACTATTCGCAAAAGAAGGTTAATTTTTTAAGAATTAGCCTTCTTTTTTTCATTACCAGCTAGATTTTTTAACACCTGGTACTAGACATTCATGAATCATTTCTCTCAATACATGTCTTGAAATTCCAAAATCTCGAAAGAAACCTCGGGGGCGGCCTGTTTTCCAGCATCGATTACGTATACGAACTTTGGCACTATTTCGAGGTAATTGCTGAATTTGACTATGAATTTCTAACTTTAAATTAAAATCATTAGTTTTACGGTAATCTTTTAATAAACTTTCTCGTTTTTTTGAATATTTTTGATTTAATCTAATACGTTTGATTTCTCGTTGAATCATACTTTTTTTAGCCATAAGATTTCCTTATAATTTTTTAAAATAAATTTTTTATTTAAAATACAAAAAGCGATGAATTATTTTCAGTACTAAATATGTTCAAACAATATTAAAACTCTTAATTTTTTAAAAAATTTTAACTCATTTCTCTAAAAACATTCTAAATAGTTTACTAAAACGATCAAAAAGAGTCTTTTCTAATCGTCTCTAGTTACTTAATAATAAGAGCTTTCTAAAATAATTTCCTTTACATTTAAAATAAGAAACTATTTTAGAAATATGAATAAAATTTAATTAATACTTGCTTGTGTTTTTGATTTATAAGAAACTTTTTTATTAGGTAAAATTGAATATTCACTTAATATTTGACGGAATTCATCTCCATTAATTGTTTCTTTATCAATTAGTATATCCACTAATAAATCTAGAGCTGGTCTATTTTCTTGAATAATTGTAAGAGCTTTCTTTTCACAATAATCAATTATTTTACAAACTTGATCATCTATTCGATTCGCGACATGTTTTTCTAAACCTCTTCTTTGCATGCTAGAGCTTCCAAGAAAAACTTGTCCACTATTAGGGGTTTCTAATGCTATAGGACCTATACTTGACATACCAAATTGAGTAACCATTTGTCTCGCTATACTTGTGACTTGTTGTAAATCATTAAGTGCTCCTGTTGTAATTTCAGCCTCACCAAAAACTACTACTTCAGCCATTCGACCCCCTAAGGTTCCTATTATTCGAGCTATTAATTGTGAGCGTGAAATTAAACTTTGATCTTCACTAGGTGTAAACCAAGTTAATCCTCGAGCATTTCCACGGGGAATTAATGTTACTTTTTGAACCTCATCATGTGATTTTAATAAACAACCTGTAATGGCATGACCTACTTCATGATAAGCAACTAATCGTTTATTTTTACTATCTAAAAGTATAGTTCCTTCCATTCCAGCAATAATCCGATCAATTGCATCGTTAATCTCTTTATTTGTAATGGCCGTTTTTTCGCGTCTTGCAGCTAATATTGCAGCTTCATTTAATAAGTTTGCTAAATCGGCACCAGCAAATCCTGGTGTACGTCGAGCTATTAATTCTAATTTTACATCATCCGATAATTGTTTATTTTTAGCATGAACTTTTAAAATTTCTAATCTCCCTAAACGGTCAGGCGGATTAATTGTGACTTGTCTATCAAATCGGCCAGGACGTAATAATGCCGAATCAAGAACATCAACTCGGTTTGTAGCTGCAATCACGATAATTCCTGTATTTCCTTGAAATCCATCCATTTCAGTTAATAATTGGTTTAAGGTCTGTTCGCGCTCATCATTTCCACCTCCGACACCTGTACCACGTTGGCGCCCAACTGCATCGATTTCATCGATAAAAACGATACATGGAGCATTTTCTGATGCTTTATTAAATAAATCGCGAACACGAGAAGCACCTACACCTATAAACATTTCCACAAATTCTGAACCAGAGATGCTGAAAAACGGTACTCCAGCTTCACCTGCAATTGCTTTTGCTAAAAGGGTTTTACCTGTACCTGGAGGTCCTACAAGTAAAACACCTTTTGGAATTTTGGCTCCGACAGTAGTAAATTGCTCTGGTTGTTTTAAAAATGAAACAATTTCTTCAAATTCTTCTTTAGCTTCTTCAATTCCAGCTACATCGCTAAATGCGACACCAGTATTTGCATTCATTTCTAAACGTGCTTTTGATTGTCCGAAACTCATTGGATCACCGGGTCCACCTGGAAAATTATTTGAACGTTGAAATAGGAAAATTAAGCCAAGAACAAATAATAATGGAACAATTAGATTAGTCAATAAAATAAATAAAAAACTATTTGTTTGAGAAGATGCATGTGCATCAAAATTTACATCAGATTCTTTTAATTTAACAATTAATTGAGAAGATCCTGGAGGAATTTGTACACGAATTTTTTGAGTTCTGTTACCTAATTCAGGACTAGATGCTTCAACAATAGCCATTCTATTATTATCATATAAATCAACTCGTTTAATCCAACCCATGTCTAAGTATTTTAAAAAACTACTATAATTCATTGTTGAATTGGCTAAAGGTTTACTTTCATCTCTAGTTTGTTTAATCGATTTAAAAAATTCCGGAACCGGTATATTGCTCGGAAAGTTTATTTGTAAAGCTAACCCAATAGTACTTATTATAATAAAAAGTAAAATTAAAATTCGACCAAGAAATTTCATTTAATTCAAGTCCCTTTATGTTAATTAAATAATTATTTTGTAACATTT
>Ga0066599_100000053_pt1 | contig 14802 bp, 14 predicted proteins | sample InisedmetaG_FD_60065 | JGI IMG/M metagenome (GOLD analysis project Ga0066599, IMG submission 60065) | Freshwater pond sediment microbial communities from the University of Edinburgh, under environmental carbon perturbations - Initial sediment | ecosystem: Environmental > Aquatic > Freshwater >...
TATCACCCTGGACCCGCTGCGACAGGGTGGAACGACGATCCGGATCGAAGGAACGGTGGCGGCGTAAGTAGTTGAAAGGATTTACCAGGACGCCTCTGGTTGAAGTCCTTTGACGACTTCAACACATGAAGCCGTGCCCGCCTCTCGAACGAATTGTCTTCCTCCAAAGAAATCGGTCAAGTGATTCCATCGCCCTCTCTGATTCGTATATCAGGAACCAGTTAGACCGACCTCGCGAACGGCACGTTGGGATCCGGTAGGGGCGTATTGAAGGCCAAGTGGACGGTCGGCTCGCTGCCGCCGTTCCACTTCCGGTGCGGTACTCCCGCCCGGAAGACGACCAGCGAGCCGGGCGGGCAGTCGTGCTGCGTGCCCTCGATCTCGATACTCATCGTCCCGCGGAGAACGTAGAAGACCTGGTCCACGTCATGGACGTGCATCCCGGCCGGCGACCCCCCTCCCGGCGGCGTCTTGATGCAGAAAACCGTGCAGGTCGTGGCCCCGGAGGTATGATCCAGCAACGCCTGGCTCACCCGCTCATCGGCACCAATCCGGTCAATGGCCGCGAAATCCACCTTTCGTCCGAATTCCACGGTGAGGCTCCCCTCGACCCATATACCCGACGTCTGGTTTGTGGCCAGCATCGCCTTCCGAGGTCGCAACTCCATGGATCGTCGCCACAACCGACCCGAGAGTCGGTCGGACTCGTCAGCCGGAGGGTCTATCGATGCCTACTGCATACGCATTCCATGCCTCCGCGCCCGCCTTCGCATCCAAAAGACGGGCGTGAGCGCACAGCTAACCAACATTGGCCGGTTCGGCCTTAGATCTTGATGTTAGCCTTGCGGATGACCTCTCCCCACTTTTCATAGTCCATCTCGATCCTCTTCGTGAGCTCCGCGATGGTCATTCCTCCCACGTTCTCCGCGCCCCGCTGCGCGAGAAGGGCCGCCAGTTCACGATCTTCGAACGTCTTCTCAATCGCCCCACGCAGCACTTCGCGGGGTTCCTCCGGAACTCGGGCTGGTACTGCAAAGATGGTCCAAGGCGACGCATCGAAATCCGGAAAGCCCTGTTCCTGGACGGTCGGAACCTCGGGCAAGGCCGTAGCGCGCTTCGCTGATGTAACCCCGAGAGCACGGACCCGACCGCTCTGGAGAAAAGGAACGGAGGATGAAACCGGGGCCACCACCAGATCAACGTGACCTCCGCTCAATTCAGTAAGGGAGGCTGTTCCACCTTGGTAGGGCACGTGTTTCATCAAGATGCCCGTGCGCAACTTGAACAATTCGGCAATCAGTTGATGGGGCGTACCGACACCGCCACTACCGCAGCTGAGTTTGTTCGGATTGGCCTTTGCATAGGTCACCAGTTCGTTCATGTTACCGAACGGCCTGTCCTTGGCGGCAACAAATGCATAAGGGCTCTGCCCCATGTTTGCGATCGGGGTGAACGCCTTGAGGGGGTCATAGGAAACCTTGCGCATGTGCGGCATGTAGGCAAAGATGGCTATATCCATGAAGGTGAAGTGGTAGCCGTCTGCTGGTGCCCTCGCCATGGCTTCGGCGGCGATGAGACCGCCTGCCCCCGTCTTGTAATCGAAGATGATTGGCTGTCCAAGCAACTTTTCCAGTCGTTGGGCGAGGGGTCGACAGAGGTTATCTGCCCCGCCACCCGCTGGGAACCCCAACGTGAGATTGATAGGGCGCTCGGGATATTTCGCTGCGACAGCCAAGCCAGGCACAAGAGCTACTGCGGAACCTGCAGCCATGGTGTGAAGGAAAGTCCGTCTTGTCGGGTTCGTCAGATTCATTTGTACCTCCTCCCTGCTTCGACGCGTATCAAGATTAGAATCTAACCGCCTTTTCCCAGGAGGCTTTGAACCTAAGGAGATCATTCTGTCCAATGCCTTGCCTTGATGCAAGCCCATAGCTGCCCCTAGCCCTGGGCCGCCGCCTTCTCTCGCACCTTACGCAACGAGGGCGACAACACGATGATCAGCAGCAAGGCAGCGATCGCCAGAAGCGTGGCCGATATGGGGCGGGTGAATAACACCGACCAGTCGCCATTCGCGACCACCAACGCGCGGCGCAGGTTTTCCTCCATCGGCCGTCCCAGGATCAGCCCCAGCACCATTGGCGCAGGTGAGATGCTCAGCTTGATGAAGACATAACCCAGGATGCCGAACAAGCTCACGATCCAGACGTCGAAGGTGTTGTTGGTGATCGAATACACGCCGATTGCGCAGAAAATCACGATGGCTGGAAACATCCAGCGGTACGGTACGGTCAACAGCTTGACCCACAGGCCGATCAGCGGCAGGTTCAGGATCACCAGCATCGCGTTGCCGATCCACATCGACACGATCAGGCCCCAAAACAATTCCGGGTTGCGGGTCAGCACCATCGGACCCGGCTGGATGTTGTGGATCATCATCGCGCCCAACATCAGCGCCATCACAGCGCCGGTCGGGATACCCATCGTCAGCAGCGGGATGAAACACGTCTGCGCGGCCGCGTTGTTGGCCGCCTCGGGGCCAGCGACACCCCGGATGTTGCCGGTGCCGAGTGGCAATTCGCCCTTGCGCAGCGGGACCTTCTTCTCGACCGCGTAGGCAGCGAAGGACGAAATCGTCACGCCGCCGCCGGGCAGCATGCCCAGCGCAGATCCCAGCAAGGTGCCGCGCAGCACTGCGGGCACCATGTTGCGGAAATCCTCCCGGGTCGGCATCAGGCCCTTGAAGCCGGCTGAAAAAACCTTGCGCTCGCTTTCGTGCTTGCCCAGGTTGCTGATGATCTCGCCATAGCCGAAGATCCCCATCGCGATCACCACCAGGCCGATGCCATCGTACAGTTCCGGAATGTCGAAGGTGTAACGCGCCACGCCGGAGTTCACGTCGGCGCCGACCAAACCCAACAACAGGCCGAGCAAGACCACACCGACCGACTTCAAGATCGTACCTGACCCCAGAATGATGGCGCCGATCAAGCCCAGCACCATCAGCGAGAAATACTCGGCTGGCCCGAACACGAAGGCCACCTCGCTCAGTGGCAACGCAAGACCGGCCAGCACCAGCGTGGCAACGCAGCCGGAAAAGAACGAACCAAGGCCGGCAGCCGCCAGCGCTGGCCCTGCCCTGCCCTGGCGCGCCATCTGGTAGCCGTCTGCGACGGTGACGACGGACCCCGACTCTCCCGGCAGGCTGACCAGGATGGCCGTCGTCGAGCCGCCGTATTGCGCGCCATAAAAGATGCCAGCCAGCATGATCAGTGCCGACACTGGCTGCAAGGCATAGGTCGCCGGCAACAACATCACGATCGTCGCCGGTGGCCCGATGCCGGGCAACACGCCGACCAGCGTGCCCATCAGGCAACCCGCGAATGCGTACAGCAGGTTGACCGGTGTGAATGCAACGCCGAAGCCGATCGACAGATGGGAAATCAATTCCATGGCGTGCGCCCGTCAGTGGGACATGAAAACCGGCCAGGCCGGAAGCCGCAACTTGAGCAGCCAGATGAAGAGAGTGTAGTTCAACGCAGCCAACACGATCGCCAGGATGAACACCTCTTTCACCCGGAACTCGTCGCTCCCGTAGGAGGCGATGAATGTCACCGCGACGATGGCGGTCATCAGGCCCATGTAAGGAACACCGATGCTGGGAAGACCGCCGACCAATACGCCGAACGCTATGTTGGCCAGGGTTATGAAGCACACCGGCTTCCAGGCGATGCTGCCGATCAGGTCACTGCCTTCGGTCTCCACCGCGAGCGACTGGAATAGGACGGCCAGCCCCACCACCGCGAGCAGGGTGCCGAGCATCAGGGGAAAGTAGCCGGGCCCCATTTGGGACGCGACACCGATCTGGTAATCGGTGGCGCCCCAGGCAAAGCCCATGCCTACCACCATGAACAGCAGGCCAGAGTAAAAATCCTTACTACTCTTGATGCGCATCGCCGTTCTTGTCTTTCGTCTGGTCTATTGTTGGGCGGTCCCATTGCTATATCAACGAAAGACAGCGCTACTCAGGTTAGCAATGCCGGACCATTCCGTCAACAAGACGAACACAGGGCGCTCCCTACAGCCGCTCCTTGGCTGCAGCTGCGACTGCCTCCGCGGTGATTCCAAAATTCTCGAAGAGAGTCTTCGCCGACGCCGAAGCGCCGGACCCTTTCATTCCGACACGGATGGGTTTCTCGGCGTTGCAGTGCCAGGGTCCCACTCTCAGCGGTTTCTACGAAGTCGGCCGGACGAAAAAGGAGGAGATAGAAATTTGCTCTTGGGGCTCGCGCGACGACCCCCTTCGCCGGGCTGATCCGGGCCGCCGGGCGTCTCGCTTCGCCAGGTCGGGGCGGATTATTGGCGAACGGGACAAGGCTTTCAAGGGGAAAGTCTGGGCAAATTGGGCCGGTCGCGCCCCGCGGCGCACGGTCGAGGCTGCGCGGAGCGACGCAGCCTACGTAAACCGGGGGGACGGAGGGGCCACCGATCCGGGAGAGGTGGCGGACGCGGGTGTACGATCGATGGTCGGGAGCAATCGCCCTTCCGTTATCTCGGCTCGGACCTGCCCAGCCAGCAGGTGTAGCGGCTGCGGCGATCCGCTGACCTCGTTGGCTCCCAGGTCCACGATGTGGTGGCACTGTTTCGTGTCTACGATGTACTGACCTTTGCCAGTTAGTCATATTTGTCATGCGAGACGGTAGACGCGCACGGCGGTATCGTGGAACAGGGCGGCCCGCTCTGTCGAAGAAAAGCCCTGGGTCATCCGTTTGAAAGAGTTCCACACGATCCCGTAAGGGTAGGAGCCCGCGTCAGGGGGAAAATTGCTTTCGCACATGCAACGGCTCGGCCCGAACTCCTCGATGCAGGTGAGATAGTATGGTTTCGTCGCCTCTGCGAGTTCAGCCGAGGTGGGTGGGGCGGGCCGCGCATCCCAGTGAAAGCCGCAGCGGGGCATGCCCAGACCCCCCAGTTTGACGACCACATTGGGGCAGGCCGCCACTTCCGTAATCCCCCGTTTCCAGGCGTCGAAGACTTGTTCCCGTTTGCCCGCATAGGGGCCAACCCCCATGATACCCCCGGCGTGATTCAGAACGACGGTCACCCCGGGAATGGCGCGGGCCAGCGACGCCAGCTCCGACAACTGGGGGAAGAATATCGTGACATCGAAGCTCAGCCCATATTTCTCCAGGCAGGCCACCCCCGCACGGAAGCTACTGTCCAACAGCAAACCTGGCCTCCGAATTGGAGCGTAGTTCACGATCTCGGGACTCGCGTCCCACGAACAGGTATGCCGAATGCCGCGGAAGCGGTTGGGGCTCGCCACTAGGTGCCCTTCGAGCACCTGCGCCACCGAGGCGCCCAATGCGAGATTGGCGTGGCCAACGATTCCCGCCGCCACAGAAATCGGTCCGTACTGTCCGCTGGCGCTCTGGGCGGCGATGCCCTGGACGAACTCAGTCTCGCCGATCGGCTTCATCTCCTCGTGGCCATCCTTGTGATACATGGATTGGCACTCGATGAAGACCGTGGAGACGATGTTGTGCCCGCTGCAAATGTCCTGGAGCAAGTCGTCGAGAAGATAGCGATCATCGGGGCGATCCCATAGATGGTGGTGGGCATCGCAAATGGGAAGGGTGGGTTCCAGCGAAGGCTCGATCGTCAACTGCAACCACTGTTTCCGTACCATTATCATATCGCCTCCTGTGGGTGTTCCGGGGATCGTGCTGATTCTCCCGACCGCAGATCCCAGCAGATCAGAGCGCATGCATAAGGAGAAGGGACTACAGGGTTACGATCCCCTTCAGATAGCCTGGCGGAGGAGCGACAAGCGCTTCAAAGCCCTTCCCCACATCCTCCAGCGCATACCTGTGGGTAATCAGTTTATCCATCGGATAAAGACCTGAGCTGAGAGCCTTCATGGCGATCTCGAGGTCGCGCAAGGTGTCGGGCGAATAGGCCGGGTGCAAGCTGATGACGAGCGGGGCCTTGGGGCCCCACAGGCTGAGGTCGTACGTATCCGGCCAGGCGTGGTACCCGAAGAGGGCCACGATTCCGGGGGGCGGGCCACTCCGCACAGCGCGGTTCACCAAGTCCACGCCGACCGGTTTGCCGATGCCCTCGTAAACCACGTCGCACATCTTCCCGCCGGTGATCCGTTTCACCTCTTCGGCGACGTCTACCGTGCGTGGGTCGAGAACCGCCGTCGCCCCCATTTCCATGGCGAGTTTCAGTCTGCTCTCGATCACGTCACACGCGATCAGCCCGCTCAATCCCCTGGAAGCCAGATTCGCGATGACAAGCAATCCCATGAACCCGCAGCCGGCAACGAACACATAGTCCCCAAACCTGACTTGGGAGTGCCGTACGATGTTCACACCGCACTTCATCGGCTCGCCGAGACAGTGTTCGAACGGAATGTTGTCCGGGATCTTGACGACAGTGGCCACGCGGCCCGAGCCCCCCATGTCCAGAATCGCATGCTCGGCGAACGTGGGGGTGCGCCAGACGCCAGTCACCCGATCGCCGGGGCGGAAACCGCTGACCTCGCTCCCGACCTCTTCGACAACGCCCGCCGCTTCATGACCCAGCCGGATCGGATAGACGATGGGATCTCCGAACCACATCGTGCCCTTGCCCAGGTAGCGGCCCATTTCGCTATGGCAGAGCCCGCACACCTTGACCCTGACCAGCATCTGCCCGGGTGTCAGTGGAGGCAGCTCGATATTCTGAATCTCAAAAGTCTGCGGAGCGATCAGGACGGCCGCTTTCGTTCTCATCGATGGCTTACCTCCATTCTGTGGTTCCCGAGCTGGATGAGCTAGGGATGCAAGAGGACCTTCAAGAGCCTGGGGTCGCCGCGATGGAGGGTTTCGAATCCAAGCTGCCCCTCGGAAAGCGGCATGATCTTGCTGATGAGCGGCTTGGTCACGATCCGACCTTGCGCCATGAGGTCGAGACACGCGCGGAACTCGCCGGCCGAGGCAAGCGGGCCGCGGATGGTCATCTCGCGCACGATCACCTCCGGAAGCGGAACAGGCACGATATTACCGATGAGGGTAAGCTGCCCCCCCTTCCTCGCCAGCTTCCACGCCATGGCCATGGTCGCAGCGAGGCCCACCGCCTCCAGCACCACGTCGACGTCCGGGTGTCCGATCGTCTTCTGCAAGGCGTCGCCAACGTCTCCCTGCGCGGTGTTGATCAGGACGTCGGCGCCTAGGTCGCGGGCAAACGCGAGGCGCTCCTCGCACATGTCCAGTGCCACGATCCTGCCGGCCCCGCGGACCTTCGCCGCTTGGATGGCAAACAGGCCAATCGGGCCCGCCCCGATCACCGCCACCGTGTCGTTGATGTCAATGGGCGTGATCCGTGCTGCGTGGAGGCCGACGGCAGCGGTTTCGACCAGGGCAGCCTCCTCGAACGATACGGCATCCGGAACCTTGTACGTGATCCACCATGGCACCGCGCCGAACTCGGCCATCCAGCCGTCCCGGCGCCAGGTGGGATGCGAGGAGCCGAGGACGCGCCGCTCTCGTGCAGGTTGATCCGGCCTCGCCGGCATGGCGGACACTGATTGCAGTACACCATGGAATCGAACGTGATCCGGTCCCCCACGGCAACGCCGCGCGCCTCCTGACCGACCGCCTCCACCAGGCCGGCGGCCTCATGCCCCATGATGCAGGGTGGAACGCGACGCCCGGTCTCGCCGGTGTAGCCATGGAGGTCAGATCCACAGATGCCTACGGCCTTGACCCGGACCAGCACCTCCTCGCTCCTCACCGCGGGCATGGGGGACATCCTTATACTCGAATTTGAACGGCGCGGTGTGGACAGGCGCTTTTATCGGTTCCTCCTCGTAGCCGTCATCACAGCACTGCATGGCCAGCGCAGCAGGAAGCTTCCCTGTCGGCGTGCAGTGACTGGGCGTGGATCGGGATAGTTGATCCGGCGCCGCTCTCAACCTCCCCCTTCTCGTTGGAATTGTTCACCGCCATCGGCGACATCACCCGACGGTTCCTCGGCGCGAGATCGCCGAGTCGAAAAGACGAAAACGGGGATGGGAAGTGGCTCGTTGCTGCGCCCTTCAACGCACCGCCCCCATGGTGAGGCCGCGCACAATGCGCCTCTGGACCGCGAGACTCAAGAGCACCTGCGGAACGATGGCGATGATGACAGTGGCTTCTATCTGCCCCCAGAGGACTTGTTCATAAGGGTTCGGGTCCCAAGGCTGTGGATTTTCCACGCCGGGTTCCGCCGACCTTGTTCCTGGGACATTTTCAGGTAGTCACTCCACCACCGCCGCGCCAACCTATCACCGCGTCGAGGAGCTTGGTACAGGCGTAGACGGCGTCGATCGCCGGCGTTGGCGTCTCGGTGACGCGGCCAAGAGCGCGGATGGTGCCGATGATCGCCTCCACCTCCAGCGAGCGTCCCGCCTCCACGTCCTGGAGCATGGAGGTCTTGAAGGCCCCCGCCACCTCGGCCCCGGCGATGCGCTTTTCAATGGTGTCGCGGAAGGTGATGCCCAGCTTCTTGGCGATCGCTTGCGCCTCGGTCATTATGTCGGCCCCCAGCTGGCGGGTCTCGGGGAACTGGCAGATCTCGACCAGGGTCGCCCGGGTCAGCGCGCTGATCGGGTTAAACGGCAGGTTGCCCCACGCCTTGAGCCAGATCTCGGAGCGCACGTCGTCCAGGATGCGCGCCTGGAGGCCCGCCCCTTCCAAAGCCCTCGCCACCCTCTTGATGCGCTCGCTCTCGCTGCCGTCGAGCTCGCCGACGGGGAAACGGTCGCCATCAACATGCTTGATGACACCGGGCCCGGTGACGGCAGCCGCCGAATACACCACGCATCCGATGATGCGCTCGGGCGGGATGTGGGCCTCCAGCGCGCCGTCGGGATCGAGGGTCTCTAGGCGCCGGCCGTCGAAGGGCCCGCCGTGGTGCTGAAAGTACCACCAGGGCAGGCCGTTCTGCACCGTCATGACTATGGTGTCGGCGCCGTAAAGGGCCGGCACCGCGTGCGCAACCTTGGGCAGGATGTGGGCCTTGAGGCCGAGGATCACCAGGTCCTGAGGCCCCGCCTCCTCGACGACCCCCACCGCCTTGATCTCACGCGCCAGGTACTCGGTGCCGTCATTCCAGACCAGCTTGAGGCCGTTCTTTTGGATCGCCTTGAGGTGAGGACCCTGATCGACGACAGTGACCGCCTCGCCGGCGACTGACAGCCGGGCCGCCAGCATGCCGCCAATGGCGCCGACGCCGATGACGCAAATTCGCATGATGTCCTCCTTCCCGTTATTTCAGCGGCGCGGGTTATTGCTCGAACTGAAGTGCCCCCATTGAGTGGTTCGCCGCCTATGTCAGAATTAGAAGCGGTGCGAGCTGATGATCCGACCGAAACCATTGGCGCACGTAGACCGGAACATCGACGGTGGGCAAGATGGTTTCTTGACCTGATGGGATGGACAGCCCCTGCACCGGCATCGATGTGCCAAGGTGGACGTCGGGGTTGTTGTCCAGCCATACGAGCCGTCCGCCATGCAGGTCACGACGATTGGGCACGATCCCACCGCTCCCGGCGTCGCGCTCGAGCACCTCGGGAACGTAACCGAGCGCGACGTGCGCTTCGGTTTCGTGCGGCCGCACAAAAGGGCGAGCCCTGCATTCGGCACCGAACGGAGGGTCGGGGCAGATTGGGCCGGCCAAGACGAATTGCTCTGACAATGCCCATATGGGGAGTCCCAACTCAGACCGCCCCCCTCGCTTCGTTCCGCCTTGATGCCAGGCAGCGATCAGGAGGAGACCCCATGACCATCGGACCGCATCGCATCGCCTATGAAATCACCCAGGGCTGGAAGCGGTTGCCGGAAGGCTGGTCCTTTGTCGAAGTGACCGGGGTCCCACAGAAGCGGGCGGCCTTTAAGAGCCGCCCGTATGCGAACAGAGACGTCGCAGGGGCCGGTTCCAAACCAGCTCGCTTCGGCGGTCCTAGGGAATCAGCACCGTCTGCCCGGTGGTCTTGCGGCCTTCCATGTCGCGGTGGGCCTGGGCGGCGTTCTTCAGGGCGTAGGTCTGGTGAATCTCGAGCTTGACGTGCCCCTTCTCCACCACGTCGAACAAGTCGTTTGCCGCCTCCTCCAGCTCTGCACGGGTGCCGGTGTGGTGGCCGAGTGTCGGGCGCGTCATGAACAGCGAGCCCTTTTGCGCCAGGATCATCGGGTTCATCTCGCCGATGTGGCCGGAGGTGTTGCCGAAGCTGACGAACAGGCCGCGCGGACGCAGGCAGTCGAGGCTGGCGGGGAAGGTATCCTTGCCGACCGAGTCGTAGACCACCGGTACACCCTCGCCCCCAGTGATCTCTCGCACTCGTTCGACGAAGTTTTCGCGGGAATAGATGATCGTGTAGTCGCAGCCACGCGCCTTGACCAGCTTCGCGTCCTCGTCGCTGCTTACGCCGCCGATGACGGTGGCGCCGAGGTGCTTGGCCCACTGGCAGGCGATCAGACCGACGCCGCCGGCCGCGGCATGGAACAGGATGGTGTCGCCCGGCTTCACCACATAGGTAACGCGTAGCAGGTAGCGCGCCGTCATGCCCTTCAGCATCATCGAGGCGGCCTGCTTTTCGTCGATGCCGTCGGGCAACTTCACCAGCCCCGCCGCCGGCATTACCCGGGATTCCGAATAGGCGCCCAGCGGGCCGCCGCCATAGGCAACGCGGTCGCCGGCTTTCACATGAGACACACCCTCGCCCACCACCTCGACGACGCCGGCGCCTTCCGCGCCGATGCCGGTCGGCATCTGTGGCACAGGGGAAAGGCCGGTCCGCACGTAGATATCCATGTAGTTGAGGCCGCAGGCCGCCTGGCGGATCAGCACCTCGCCTTTGCCGGGCGCGCCAACCGTGACGTCTTCCCAACTCAGCACTTCGGGACCGCCGGTCTTGTGGATGCGGATGGCTTTGGTCATGGAATCTCCCACTTGTTCAACCGCCGAAGGGCAGCTGACCGCAATGCAAGGCGGCGACTTTCGATTAGCGCGGCGGCGGTTGCTAGAATAGGGAGTCAAAGAGGGAAAGATAGGAATTTACTCTTGGGGCTCGCGCGTCGACCCTATTCGCCGGGCTGATCCGGGCTGCCGGGCGTCTCGCCTCGCCATTGCGGGGTGGATTATTGGCGAACGGGACAAGGCTGTCAAGGGGAAAGTCTGGGCAAATTGGGCCGGTCGCGCCCCGCGGCGCACGGTCGCGGCCGCGCGGGGCGACGCAGCCTGCGTAAACCCGGGGGGACGGAGGAGACAACGGATTGCGCCGCAAGAGCCCGCACTGGTGGGCTGGAGGCTGGGGCAGGCCAGAGGCCCAGGTGGGTCAGGATCTTGGCGATGACCTCCGGCCGTTCGATGAGCGCGACGATACGCATCGTTCTGCCGCAGCGCGCGCAGACCAGCAGGTTCACCTCGTCGAGCTGCTTGATGAGGCGACCTCACCGCATGCCTCGATGCTTGACGGTCTTTCTCCCAAGGCCTTCTGCGGCTTCCCCCGGTCCCCATTTTGGAGAGAATGAGACGATCACGCTCGGGCCACCGCGGCTCCGACGGCCGAATGCACATGACATGACAGGGGAGTAGGGGGAGATGACGATTTCCACCAGGCTCAACGCGCCCCGAGATGCCCGCCGGCAGCGCGGCAGATCATGTCCGCGATGACATAGCGAAACTCGCTCGCCAGCGCTTCCGCCTTGGACTTCTCCGAATGCTCGACACGGTCTGCTGTCAAGCCGCGTCTCTCAGATGAAGTCACAAGCCCCGCATGCACCCTCCCGGGACGCCGTGACACCTCTAGCCGACCTCAACCGCACGATCCGAGAGCATCGTCAGTTGGAGCAGTTCCTCCTCGGTGAAGCTCGCGTCGGATGCGGCGGCGTTGGCGCTCGCCTGCGCCTCGTTCTTCGCTCCGACGAGGCACGCGGTAACGCCAGGTCTGGCGATTGCCCAGGCAATCGCCGCCTGCGCAAGAGTGAGATTGTGCCGCTCGGCGATCTGCCGCAGATCGACTAGCAGTTTGTGCACCCGGCTCCAGGCAGGCTCCTTGTAAAAAGGATAGAAGTAGTCACGGACGTCTCGTTGCTTAAACTCCGGCATCTCCGTGTACTTCCCGCTCAAGATGCCACCGCCGAGGGGCCCATAGGCGAAGAAGGCCAAGTCGAACTCTTTGACCAGCGGCAGGATCTCCTTCTCCGCGTCCCGCTTGACCATGGAAAAGTGATCCTGGATGCAGGCGAGCGGGCCTGCCGCGGCGGCCCGGCGGATGAGCTCTGGGCTGTGATTGGACAGCCCAAAAGTTCGAATCTTCCCCTGTCGTTGCAGATCGGTGAGCGCCCCAACGGTCTCCTCGATGGGGGTATTCACGTCCGGCCAGTGGCAGAAGTAGATGTCGATCGTATCGATTCCCAATCTCGCGAGCGAGTCCTCCGCTTGCTGCCGTACGCTCTCGGGCGTCAGACAACGCGTGAACGGGCTGTCGTCCTGCTTGAAGATCGTCCCGCACTTGGTGGCAATCAGGACCTCGTGTCGCCGGCCGGCGATGGCTTGGCCCACAATCCTCTCCGCGTGTCCCTTGCCGTACGGCGGCGCTGTATCGATAAGAGTGACCCCCGCATCGAGTGACGCTTGGATCGCTCGTACGGAGGCGGCGTCATCCACCGCACCCCAGTTGACTTTTCCCGCAGGCCACGTGCCCAACGCGACCACCGACGTCTTCATCCCCGTCTGACCGATCTCGCGATATTGCATATCCCTTAGCCTCCCCCGCCGGACCGTGTGGCGCATCCGCTCACATTCTCCCCCTCGCAACATCTCATTCCGATCAGACTTTGGCGCAAGCATGTAAGCGTTTGCACGCTTCGCGCTCCTTACCATTGAGCTTCCGCGCATGTCAAGCAAGAAATCTGTCGCTTTACGCCGCTGTCCCGAGGATTATTCGACCTCGCGTCTGCACATCGCAGACCCTTTCTGTCACATGCGGTGAATCGCTAAGGCATCACAATTCCTTTCACATACCCGGTCGGGGGATTTTTGAGAGCCTCGAAGCCCTTGCCAACATCCTCTAGAGAAAACTTGTGTGTCACCAACTTCTCCATCGGGTAGAGCCCCGCTTCGAGGGCCCTTACACCCATTTCAAGATCACGTATGGTATCGGGCGCGCCCACCACCCCCAACCGTTGCCCGGTGAGGCCAAAGACACCCGCGCCTAACAGGACAATCGCCAGTGGCCGCCAGTGCCAGCGGACTACAAAGTCCTCTGTCGACCGAAACCCGCGCAGGCTGAGGAGGGCGCCGAATCCGAGGAGCAGCGCGGCCAAAATGCGGGGGAAATACGCCGGGCCCATGCGGGAAATCGTCCCCAGTGGATACGACCAACCGATCACGAGCGTCGCGAAGCCAAAGGCCATGAAGAGCAGTCCGGCCAAGAAGTCCTTCGGATTGCGGACCGGCGACATGCGCTCTCCTCACCTCGAGGACCGACACTGGGAGGTCAGGCGGCGAGCGGCTTCACCGCCGCGACCACAGCATTGCCCATCTCCTCGGTGCCCACCCGTCGCATTCCCGGCTGGAAGATATCTGCGGTGCGGTAGCCCTCCGCCAACACCTCGCCCACGGCTCGCTGGATCCGGTCCGCGCCCTCCGGTTGGTTGAACGAGTACCGGAGCATCATGGCCGCCGACAGAATGGCCGCCAGCGGGTTGGCGATGTTCTTGCCCGCAATGTCCGGCGCCGTCCCGTGCACGGGCTCATACAGCCCGAGCCGGTTCGGTCCCAGTGATGCCGACGGCAGCATGCCGATGGATCCAGTCAGCATGGCGGCCGCGTCCGACAGGATGTCGCCGAAGATGTTGCCGGTGACGATCACATCGAACTGCTTCGGGGCTCGCATCAGCATCATCGCCGCCGCATCGACGAAGGCGTGCGTGAGCTGGACGTCCGGGTACTGCGTCCCCACGCGCGTCACGACCTCCCGCCATAGTTGGGAGACTTCCAACACATTGGCCTTGTCGACCGAGCAGACCTTCCGCCGGCGCTGGCGCGCCGTCCGAAAGGCGACGTGCGCGATGCGCTCGATCTCCGATTCCGTGTACCGGATCGTGTTGATCCCCTCACGCTCGCCGGAAGCCGCCCGGATGATGCCGCGCGGCTCACCGTAGTAGGCATCGCCATTGAGCTCGCGCAGCACTATGAGGTCGAGCCCTTCGACGATCTCCGGCTTCAGGGTCGAGGCCCCGACCAGCTCTGGAAACATGAACACCGGGCGGAAGTTGGCGAAGAGGGTGAGTTCCCGTCGCAAGCGGAGGAGGCCGCTCCCCGGCCGCTGGTCAAACGGGAGGCTCTCCTCGCCCGGCCCGCCCGCGGCACCAAAGAGGATCGCCTCCGCTTTCCGGGCAATCGCCAGGGTCGCGTCGGGAAGCGGTTTCCCCGCGGCCGCGATCCCAGCGGCGCCGATGGGGGCTTCGGTCAATTCCAGTCGCGCGGCCGGGCCGACAGCGGCACGGAGCACCTTGAGGGCCTGCGCCGTCACCTCCGTGCCAATTCCATCCCCTGGCAGGACTGCTATTCGCATGTTTATCTCCCCCTGATTATTGGCCACAGGCGGCCGTCCAAACTGGACCATTCTTCCCGAATAGGCATGGCTGAAACCTTGCGACATGCACATTGAACAGGACCCGCGCTGCGAGAGAGTGGCCGCTGACGCTTCTTTGACTTGGATTTCGGCGGGGGTGGAGACATCGTAATGACCCTCATGCGCTCGACAACTAG
>Ga0066599_100000054_pt1 | contig 14534 bp, 31 predicted proteins | sample InisedmetaG_FD_60065 | JGI IMG/M metagenome (GOLD analysis project Ga0066599, IMG submission 60065) | Freshwater pond sediment microbial communities from the University of Edinburgh, under environmental carbon perturbations - Initial sediment | ecosystem: Environmental > Aquatic > Freshwater >...
TTTTATAAAATAACACTTGACATTAGATAAATTATTAGTTATATTACAATGGTAAAATTAAAAACATGGAGGAAAACAGTATGAAAACAGTAAAAAATATTGTGACCGGGGAAGTGAAAAGACTATCAGAAGAAAAAGCGATAGTTATGACGAGAGGAAATGAATGGTTATTCTGCCCAAAATCAGATTGGAAGAAAATTGAAAAAGGTCAAATGGTATCTTACGAAATATCATCAGAAAAATTCTTGGAAAGGTTGGATGCAAACATGGCTCCAGACGATTTAAAAACCATTATGTTTACTGGTAAACCATCGAATCCAAAAGTAAAGAAATCAGGAAAAAACAAAGGAGAGGTAAAGTAAAATGCCATTAGCTTATTTTGTAATGCTTTGCGTTGCTTTCGGAATAATTTATTTTCTTACCAAAAGTGATAAACCAAAAATAAAAGATGAACTACAGAACATGGTCGACGATAAAGTTCTTGATTACCATAAAAAAGTAGAATTAAAAGACAAACTGAATACAATCGACCAAGAACAGTTGGATGAAGCAGAATTTAAATTAAAAAAATTAAAAGAAGAAAAACAAAATAAAAAGGAGAATTAAAAATGGGGTACAATTCAGTAGATGACAATGAAGAAGACACAAACACTAACAAATATGGTAAATTTGATTGGTCTAAACTATCAATTAAAAAATCTGTTCTTATGGGTGCTACAGCTATAGGATTGGTTTTATTGATTGTGTTTGCTGGAAAAATTTGGGAAACTAATAAAGCAGGACATTTTCAGATTAAACAGGCAGCGTTGACAGGTAATATGACGGTTAGGCATAATGCTGGTATGTATATGCAAATGTTCGGTTCTATTGATACTTATAGAAATGTGGCAACTTTAAGATTCGGCGCTGGTGATATTGTTGATGTTGGTGAGGGTGCCGTTCCAGTGGATGTTATATTTAATGATGGTTCTATTGCTAAAATATCGGGTTTGGTTAGGGTTAAATTGCCCACAACTACAGAAGGATGTTTGGTTTTAAAAAGAGATTATGAAGGTGGTTACGAGCATTTTATTAGAAGTGGTGTTGTTCCTATTGTAAACAATGCTATTAAATTATCCGCCAATTTAAGAACTGCTCAGGATGCTTATACAAATGTGGCATTATTCCAGCAATCAGTAGATGACCAGTTAAGAAATGGAATTTATGTAACTAAGAAAGAAATTGTTAAGGTTGAGAATATAGCAACGGGCGAAATGGTAGAACAAAGTGTTACTGTTATTGTATATAATGAAGACGGAACGGCTAAAAGAGTTCCGACAAGATTACAAGAACTTGGTTGTGAAGTAGCTGAGTGTGTAATTGATATACCTGATTTTGATGAAGAAGTTAAAAAACAAATTGCTGCAAGAAAGAATGAAGCAATGAAAACAGAACTTGCAAAGCAGTCAGCATTAAGAGCTAAACAGGACGCTATTACAGCAGAGGAACAAGGTAAAGCGAATGTGGCTACTGCAAAATATACAAGAGAGGTTGAAAAAGTTAAAGAAGTTACTGATGCTCAGAAAGTATATGAAGTTGGAGTTATAAAAGCTGAACAGGAATATAAAGTAGCTCAGTTACAAGCTAAACAGGCAGAAGAAGAAAAGAAAGCTACGATATTTGAAGGACAAGGTAAAGCAGAAGCGAATAGACTTCAGGTACAAGCAGGATTATCTCCACAGGATGCTGCAAAATGGAAGTATGAAACCGCTGTTGGTGTAGCTTCCGCATTATCAAAAGTTAATGTTCCTACTATTATGATTGGTGGCGGAGATGGTAAAGGCGGGATGAATCCGTTGGATGCAGTAGGTATTAACCAATTATTACAAATTATGGAAAAACTTGATAAAAAATAAAGTTACGAAATTATTCGATAAAGGGTTCTGTCGATTGGTATAGAACCCTTTATTTTAAGGAGAAAATAAATGAAGAATATGACAGTAACAATAAAAAAAGATGTAGTAATTTATAATTTGAAGGAATACCTAAAAATTTACAAAGATATATGTAAAATCGTAGATTTTTATAATATCAATCTTCCTAAATCAAAACACTCTGTTGAATTTAAAACAGAAAAATATAATATAGATACTACAATCGTTTATGTTGCTGTTTCAGATGACGAAATTATAGGGTTAATTGAATCTTGGATTGTTGAAGATGGTGTTAGAGTATTAGTTACAGCAATAACACAAACATTCTTCAAAAAATTAGGAATCTTTAAACAACTTTATATGTCATTTTATGATTCTGCTATGGATATGAACACTAAAAAAATAATTCTTCATTTTAGAGATAGTAATAGAAACACCCATCAAAGAATTTATGAATCTGTAGGTTTTACTAATTTAATTGAAAATGGAACTTACGGAGATAAAGAACTTAGATGGTCAATGGAAAAAAACATAGGAGTATAAATTGAACATGAACTTGAAAGAACAGTTAACGAAGTATTTGGAAGAACATCCTTTGCAGATGGGTAAATCCGGGCAGTATGAGGAACTTGCTAAAATGTTTGGCTCTACTGCGGAATCTGTAAGATGTTGTATTAAGAGATACGGATTAGCGTCGAATGTCAGAATAAATAATCAAGCTAAGAGATTACCTTTGAAATTTGTTGGCGAACGAAAATCTGAACAGGAACAAATGGAAGAAGAAAGATTGTTGTGGGAAGAAATGGAACAGCGTAGTAAACGATATATCAATGAATGGAAGAAAGAAAATGAGATTACTATAGAAATTCCAAATGAAGAATATTTTGGTATAGCGGTCTTAGCAGACTCTCATATAGGTAATGAAGGATGTGATTATACAAAAATGATAAGAGATGCTGAAACAATTCGTGATAGTAAATATCTATACACAATTCATGTCGGAGATATCATTGATAATTTCATAACAGCAAAAATCATGGAAGGGGTTATAAATGCTACGACCAGTCCTAAACAACAGGTTAAATTAACTAAGCATTGGCTAAGAACTATGACTACTGATAAGATTCTGTGTATGATTGAAGGGAATCATGATTGGCGTACAAAGGAAATTACAGGTTTGGATTTTGTTGGTGAATTGATTAAACAGAATAAAATTTGGTATTGCCCTTACGAATTTGTTATCAATCTTAAATTTCCTAGCGGTGTAAAATATCAAATATACATGAAACATAAATATTCATTTAATAGCAGAATGAACCCAACAAACAGTCCTAAACAGTTGTTAAAGTTTGGTGATTATGATGCTGATATAGTTATAGTAGCACACAATCACGAAGATGCGTGGGAAGCATTTAACTGGAAAGGAAAAAGAAGATTAGCAATCCGACCATCGAGTTATAAAGTTGCTGATAATTATTCAAGAAAAATTGGATTTAATCCTTCTTCAGGAACTATGCCTACTATAATTTTAAATCCATATGAACAGCATATAGAGATTATAGATAGTATAGACGAAGCTGCTGATTATTTAACATTCAAAAACGAATTCGTTCAGTAATTTTATAAATAATAATATAATAAATCACAAAATACACCTCGATAATGGGGTGTATTTGAAGTGGTTGAAAGGAGAATTAAATTATGTTATTTTTTCATTGGACTCATGAATGTAGTCAAGAACCGTTAAAAACAGGTTTTAATATCTATCATAATGATGAATCGGGTTATGGATTTAAGTTTAAATTATTTCGTTTTTATTTGTTAGTGAGATATTCTAAAATGAGAAAAACCCATAAGTGGATAATTTCCGCCAAAACTTGGTATGATGTTGAATGGAACGACGAATTTCAATGTAACATACCTATAAATTTAAAAGAGTATATTTTATTATGAAAAAGGATTGAATATGAGTGATATATTTGAGGATTATAAGAGTAGTTTAACCGAAGAAACTTTCACTGAATTAAGTAGAAACAGAAACTGGGAAGAAATATCAAAACAAGAATTCAGAGAATATCGTGATAAATATGATAATAATATTGACTTTGGTGTTCTAAGAAATGCTGAAGTATATCCAAAATCTGATGGTGATGAATCATGGGATAAAGGGTCTAAGCATAATTATATTCAAGTTTATGGATGGAAAGATGGAAATTTTCCGGTTTTGAAATATCACGAAATAACTGAATATATAGAAGGTAGAGAGCCAAGAATATTCAAAACATATTCTATAATAAGGAAGAATTTAAAATGAAAAAAGCATTTACACTTATAGAAGTTCTTGTTTCAAGTTTAATTCTTGTAATAGTAATTACGGGAGTTCTTATGACTTTTGTATTTTGTCAAAGAATGATTATTGAAGATACTCATAAGCACAACGCAAGTATGATAATTAACGAACACTTTGAAGAAATACAGAGACTTAATACTACAAGTGCTATGACTGATATTATAATTCCTTATACAGCTTCTCCGAAAGTTATAGTAAAATATTTGAACGAAGGACAACCAAGAGAATATAGATTACAATTCAGAGTAAGCGATGTTTTATACCCAATTCCTGCTGTTCCTGCAAATTTGATAGAAGCAACAGTTGAGTGGGAAGGGGTAACAGGCAAAAGAGATTTAAAAGCAGAATTAATATTAAATGATACTAACTAAAGGATAAAAATGAAAGTGAATGAAGCATATGAAAGCATTATTAATGGTGTTGATGATGACGATTATCACTATTTCAAAAGACAGATATCTAAGGGTAATATATCCGTAGAAGATATAGAAAATGATAGATTAGATATAGAAAAGAGTTTATTGATGACCGCTCGTTCACATTGGAATATTGGAAACGACACAAACAAAAAATTTCCTGAAAGAAAGTATGTTAAAATTATATCTACAATACTTGATGATATGGTGAAAAAATAATTAACCAAAGGATAAAAATGAGTGATATATTTGAAGATTACAAAAATAGTGTAAATGAAGCAATAGATGTAGTTTGTGTATTTGAACTATCAATGGGAAATAAATTAGTAGATGTAAAAACCATTCAAAGAATAAATATAACAACAAACAGTCCATTCAAAAAAGATGCTTGGAAAAAAGCATTTGAATATGTTGCAAATAATTATGATATGGATAAAAGTATCATAACTTTGTCATTAATTAAAACAATAATGCCAATAAAATGAAAGCATTTACACTAATAGAAGTTTTAGTAGTTGTCCTTATAGTAGGTTTTCTTGGATTAGGAATTACTCAGGTCATTGCTAATTCTAATCGAGTTACTAATGATTCCACAAGAAAAGTTATGTTAAATGCTAATATAACAAGACTTATGGATGATATGGGTAGAGATATTCATAATGGTGCAAAATTAGAATCTGATGGACAAACTCTTACTATTATAAATGGTGATAAAACAAATGTAAAATGGACTGTTTTAAACGATAAAATAACGCGATTAAACGAGACAGGAAATTCTAATACCTTTCTATTCATCGGAGTAGGAGAAACCCAAATAAACAATAGTTCTAACGCATTTACGACAAATATTGCCGGACGATATTACAAAGCGGATATTTCTTTTGATATATCTGTAATAGAACCGAGCGGAACATTGACAGTTCCCACAATTACTAACACTTATTTTACACGAACTATTCATTCGGGTATTTTATGGTAAATCCGTTACTATATGATTATGATAAACCATTAAGTGCTGAAAAACTTTGTGAAATGATTAGACGAGATAGAATAAATTATTTTAATAGAAAAGCAACAGGTCCAAATTTCTTTGTTACTAAAAATGTTTTTGATTGTTTAGTGAATTTGGGTTTTATAGATAAACATGGTAATAATAAATTAAAAGGAATTAACTAATGAGGTATTAAAATGAAAAGTAACAGAAAGGGCTTCGGTTTAATTGGTGCCGTTATGACTGGATTAGTCCTACTGATAATGGCCGCGGGTTTTCTCGCAATGGTAGATTTCTCATGGAACTCTACTAACAACAACACAGATAATCTAAAATTGTACTGGATGTGTGAATCATCAAGTAATTATTCGGTTCTTTGGTGGGTAAATCAGCCCACCGATGTTCGTAAAAAATGGCCCAGTGTTTATAAAGTGGGTGGCAATACTTATAATGATAAAGATGGGGAATATCTTTATTCAACTGTTTTTCCGAAAGGGGAAAATATAGCGGTGAATAATATTCTATATATGCACCCATCTTCGAAATTAGAAGGTAATATAGAAACTGAAAATGTCGACCTTGAACAAGGACGATATAAATTATACAATGTTCGTTACAAAGGGTCGAGATTAAATTTCCCCGAACAAGCAGTGTGGGTTCTTGATTCTTACGCGTATGACACACAGACAGGAAATGTTGCCAATATTTGTTTAACAAATGTGTATAACTATATGAACGAACAAGAATTAGAACCATTCATAAACGCAGAGTTAATCAATGCGACTTTGGCAGGAGCGGGGTTTCACGGTGTAAAAGGAAGATTTAACGAACAAGATAGTAGATATGGGCAGTGTACTTTTGGTGGATTAATTCATTTAGACTATAAAACAGGGTCTATAAAAAACGGGCCTAAATTTTATGGATTAGTTAAATCCTATGCAACAGAACAAAGCTGGTATAAAACAGAATCTAATTTGATAACTAAAACACTCGATTATGGTATGGGTTTAGGATTAAACGGAACTATTAAAAATGAAGCGGAAGCAATAGCATTAGGAAAAACATCGTTGCTTGGCGGATATGAGAAAAATGCAAAACCTGTAAATGTGGATAATATTGTATGGGAATGGGAAAGCATTGTGACTCATGGCGCAGAAAACAAAATATATTTTCCAGAAGCGAGTTTATTTGCAAGCGGGGATGTTATTAATGTTAAACTAAAAGTTGTTGTTGTTAGCGGGCAGAAAAGAACTCAAGCATTAATTTATAAAAATAATAATTATTCTGCTCCTGTTAAAACTTTAAATATTGGGGATTATTCGGGTTCTTTTAAAGGTATTGCTTTAGATAGTCGTTTTAAAATGTCGACAATAGAAGGTATATCTGCACACGATTTCACTTTAGCAACAGAAAAAGCACAAGTATATGTAAATAATCATTTCTATTTAGACGAAATGCAAACAGCTTATGATTGGTTAGTGAATAATAATTCAGAATATACTTTAGCAACTCCTTCTGTAGCAGTTTTAAAAACATTATGGACTTATATGGACACATTAAATCCTAAAGGGCACCTTGCAATAGCTTCTGGGTTAGGATTAACAGAATTTGATAAACAAACTCCTCCTATATACTTTGCCAAAGAACAACTTTATTTCACCACAACTGCTTATATAAATAAGTTTGGGGAATTGAATGGTAAAGGAACAGGAGAGAGTACTAATCTTAAACTATTCAATATTGGACCAAGCATAGTATTACAACAACAAGAAATAATGAGCGGACCTTCAGATACGGCGCAGAAATGGGTAAAAGCATTTATACAAGACCAAAGATATTTAAGACCCGACGAACCTTTACCACCTCTTTGTGGTAGTGGACCTGAAGACCACCCAAATGAAGATATGGATGGGTTAAATAAAAATCATAGATGGTCAACAGTTAATTTTGGTAAAACGGATAATCCGTTAGAAATTATAATAAAATAAAACTTTTTAAAGAAAGGGCTTGACATTGAGCCCTTTTTTCTTTATATTTCCATTTGAATTTAAACAAAGATGGAGAAAATTTTGAAATTAGAACTACAACTTCTACAAATAAAAATGATTCTCACTACATATTCTAACGAAAGTTATCTTGTTGGTGGTTGCGTTAGAGATAGCTTGTTAGGAATTAAACCCAAAGATTATGACATAGTTACGGATATTCCTTATGATAAACTTGATGAAATATTCACAGAAGCCGGTTGGGATGTAAGTAGAACTGGCGAAAATTTTCTTGTTCTTAATATTGCAAAAGACGGAGTTCAGTTCGAAATATGTAACTTTAGAAGCGACTCTGATGATTCTGATGGTAGGAGACCAACATCTGTAAAAATTGGTGATATTAATAACGATTTTTTAAGAAGAGATTTCACCATCAATGCATTGTATAATAGGATGTCTGATGGTGAATTGATTGACCCCACGGGAACGGGGATATCAGATATTAATACAAGAACTTTAAGATTTGTTGGAAAAGCAGAGGATAGAATTAAAGAAGATTATTTGAGAATTTTTCGCTTCTACAGATTCATAAAAAAAGGTTTTACCCCTGCTAAAAAAGACCTGAAAAAAGTGAGAGAAATGTTTACAGAAGCTTATGAAAATACTTGCGCAGAAAGAGTTCGTGAAGAAATAGAAAAAATGGTATTATAAAAAGGAGAGAGAAAAATGGATAAAGAGAATACACAATTAACAATAACGCGAAAGACCAAAGAATTAAAAGAATTATTAGAAATTCAAAAAAATAATAATAAAAGGATTGAAGAGTTAAAAAAGGATTTGGTAGAAGATAAAGAATATTTGAAATCTATTGAAAGAGCCGAAATTAAAGCCAAAGAACAGTTTGAAAATGTTTATAAAAAATTGAACACTAAGAGATTATTAAATTTCTATAAAACTAAACGTGGTTCATATTTTAGATGTAGTTCAGAAGAAGATTATGATATTTATTGCGAAGCGGATTTGTTTTTTATGAAGTTAATATCATTAGTTAAAGAAGAATTGAACAACAGAGAACATGTAAATAGAGATGTGAGAAAATGAGAAGAATGAAAAAATTTAAACCTGATAAAGGATTATACAAATTTATGCTCGAATTAATAGATTCTCGTAAGACTATGAGAAAATGGAACGAATTAGTTAAACGCACAAAGGAGAGAGAAAAATGAAAGAATGGATTAAAGACCATGTTTTCGGGATTTTATATTCGGTAATAGTAATTCCTATGATTGTATTTTTAATTTTCACACAATCTAAATACGAAATAAGATATCAAGTTAAATTGATAAACAATGAAAAAATTTACGATGTTTCAGAATATCAGATGGATGAAAAAGTTTATAAAAATGATAGAGTAAGTGTCGTAATAGAAGGTAGAAGATATATGCAGGAACAAATAGAATGGTATAGTTCATATACTATTGAACGAGACAGAGAAGCAAAATGAAAAAATCATATATTTACACTGTAAAAATAAGAGACGAAGAAAACACCAAGAAAACAGAATTTAAAAAGGGTTTAGGTGTGGGTGTCCTTTATGAAGTTGAAGTGAGTTTCAAGGTAAAGAAAGAAGAACTTGAAAGTAATGCTTTTACCCAAGCAAAATATAATATGGGTCAGAAAATTATGGATAAAATATTGACTGTGGAATGGAAGGAGAAATAAAATGGAGTATTTTGTTGGGTGTAATTATCATACCAAATGGCAAAGCGATAAAGCTATGAGGTTCGTTCTTGTTGAAATAAAAGATGATAGAGCTTTATTAAAAACAAGAAGAACTAACAAAATATTTTGGACAGCTTTAGAAGATTTAATATTCATAAACACTAAACATAATCGAAGCAAAGCTCTAAAAATAAACCTTGACATTAATACATAAATTGGTTATATTTGACACATGAAAGTAATTAAATTTAAAAATATATCTTTTACACGAATGGGTAGATTAAGTCCTGTTAAACAAACTCATTCAAAAGATTATATAAAAAGGGGTGATGGTGATTACCCGCATTTACCACCCGCTAAAAAAGGTATTTTTGCTTTCCCGCATTTTGCATTTGAATATTTTTTAATTACAGCAACAGACGAACCTCAAAATAGTTCTGGTAAATCAGTATGGGTTAAAAAAGATGGTAAACGAATAACTGGAGAAGATTGGTATAATATACCACATAAAAATAAAAAAGAAATTCTTAGTAAAATGGGTTTAAAATATAGAGAAAGAAGTATAGATTATTATTGCCACGGCACACCTGTAGAGAGACCTTTAGAAGAGCAAGAAAAAACAGGTGAAGTATATTACGATACTTCTTATGTTACTTACATTTTACCTATAAGAAAATTTAATCATAAAGGAAATGTGTGGCATCATTTTGATAATAAATTTGCCTTTCCTATCAAGAAACATGGTACTTGGGTATTATCCGAATATAAAGATTATGTAAATGCTGTAAATGAAGAAATTTTTAGAAACGAAATTACAAGAATGAATGACAAATTTATAGGTGATGGTCACCCGAGTTCTATATCATTCACAGGAAAAGATTGTTATGAAGTTTTTATAGAAAACATAAAAGAAACTTATAAATAAATAAAAAGAGGTTTTGAATATGATAGAATTCTTCTACATTTTACTATTAGCATTTACAATATTTAGCGAAGCATTACATGAATCAATAACTGGTAAAGTTTGCGTAGCATCAGTTATAAAAAACAGATACGATAAGGTTGTTATGAAAGATAGCACCAAAACTTATGCTGATGTTATTTTAAAACCCAAACAATTTTCGTGTTATGATGATTGGGATACGATTAATAAAAATTTACAAAAGATAGAATTGAGGAAAACTGATTTTATCATATCTTTAATAATTGCTGCTAACATATATAATAATGATATAAAACCAACAATAAAGTCTGAGCATTACACAAGAGTTGGTGTTAAAAAAGTTTGGATGAAAGATATGATTGTAGAATGTATTGTAGATAATCATCAATATTTATTAGAAAAAGGAGAAATCGATGGAAATGGTTATTAAGTATGTAGCAAAAGATGGTAGAGAATTTTCGGAAGAAAAAGCATGTTTAGCTTATGAAAAACATATAATACCCAAACCGGAACTACTAGAAAATCCAGATTTAAAAGCTTTACAAAATTTGTGTCAGGAGTATATAGATTTTGTTGACGATGATGATGAATATCATGAAGACGATGATTTTGACCATCATATTTTTGAAACAGCAATTCAAACATTTTTTGGAAAAGATGTTTGGAAATGGATAAATGGAAGGAGAGAATAAATGAAAAAAATAATAACGAGGATAATGATTTATAGTTCTTATACTTTGATGTTTGTTACTGGTATATTGAATTTAACAGATGAAAATAATATAGTGGGTACAATAGTTTGCGCATTATTATTTTTCTTAGTATTGGTATTGATAGTAGAAATAACAAATGATGGAGAATAATTTTGAACAAGAGAGAATATTTATTAATAACTCTGATGGAAGAAGCTTCAGAAGTTATAAAAGTTGCTTCTAAAATGTTAAGATTTGGTGATGATAATTTTCATCCGACCAGTGGAGAAGGAACTAATAGAGAAAAATTACAAGATGAATTAAACGATGTGTTTGGAGTAGTTGCTTTGTTACAGGACGAAAACATAATAGATGAAAAAACTCTACAAGGTTCTAAAATATATGCTAAGAAAGCAAAAGTTTTAAAATATTTTGAAGAACAGAACGATAATTATGTTGAAAGAATATTTGATGGTAATAATTCGTTACAATTAGAAAAATATTAAAATAAGGAAAGTTAAAAAAATGGTTAAAAAATATAAAAATGGTGATGAGGTTTATATCGTAACAAATTGGATGGATGGCAATTGGGATAAAGCTCTCGTTGTTGGCGGTATAGAAAATGAAAAATCATACTTGGTTAAATATTGTGGTATGGTTAATAGAATGTATGAAAATACTATGTTCAAAACGGAAGATGATGTTAGGAAACATATTTACAGTGCTTGGTGTAAAAAGTAAAAATAATACTTGACATTTAATAAATTTTTTGTTATATTGTGTGAGTATGTTAAATTAAAAAGGAGATTGATATTATGATGTGCGATTTTTATGCGTATGTTAAATTACCAAAAGTAAAACTTCTTGATAATCCTGACAAAGTGTATAAGTATCATGCTGAAATAGGATTTCCAAAAAATATAACATTACCAAGCAAAACATACGAATCTTTGAAATATGGACCACATGCAACAAAAGAAGCAATGTCAGATAGATACGGAATGATTGTAAATCTTCCGAAATCATTTGACCCGAAAGATGGATATCTTTTTGAAATTGAAGTTCTTAACAATAAAGTGATTAAATGTGCTTACAGAATAAAATACGATGAAACAAGAGATTTAATTATAGTTGTTATACCTCAATCAAATGTAGTTAAGACTGTTTGGATTAATGTTAGAAGCGATAAACATTTTACACTAAACAGAGATTTATACGATAAACCGTAAAAACAAGAGGAAATATTAATAATGGTAGATAATTTTGATAAAGTAAGAACACTTTTGAACTTTGAGAGTAAAGATGATTTTTATTTTGTTACTCTATTCAGAAGAAAGAAAGATGACCACGCTGATTGGGCTACGGATTGTAATAATGTACCCGTTAGGAATTACTACATAAAATCTTTGGACGCTTTTGACAAGAAAAAAGAAGATATTATAAGAGTAGCTAATGCTACAAATGCAAGAGTTTACTTCTGGTTGAACAAAAGAAGTTTTAAAAAATGTTCTATGAAGCTTATTTCTGCTGTTGCTACAAACATTGAAACAGAAAACTATGAAGGTAATAAAGGTGCTTGGGATTCTGTTTGCGGAGCTTTTCCTAACGACAAGAATAAGAAATGGATTATAGATTATGATAACGCGGATTATGTAGAATATATAAATTTTTTTAATAATTTAACATCAGTTTTAAAACAAGTAGAACCGAAAGAAGATGGACATAAAATTTTAATTAAAATTCCGACAGTAAATGGTTATCATATGATTACTAAGCCATTCGATGTGATGACATTTCATAAATTATGGTTAGAAAGAACAGGAATGAAAATTGAAGCATCGGATATTAAAAAAGATAGTCCTACACTATTATATTATGGAGGAAATACGAAATGAGACAGATTTATAGATTTTTGTTTGTATTATACATAATTATTTACATTGTATTAAGTAGTACTGTGATAATACCCATTAGTTATTGGATATTTACGGGATTAGACTGGTTTAAAGATGATAATTTTTTTGATGAGTTTTTAGAAAATAAAATATAAAAAGGAGAAACAAATGAAAGTGAAGATTATAAAATGTAGCGGAAAAAATTATTGGTATAAGGATAGAATTGGAGAAACTTTTGATGTTACAGAAGCGTATGATGGTTATAGTAAGTTTATAGTTCTTAATGCTGATGGTGGACCAACAATATACGGAATTGATAAATGTGATTGTGAAATAGTAAAAATAAAAAACAAGGAGAAACAAATGGGATTAAAAGTTGGTAATGTAGTAACTGTTATTGATGGTTCTACAGTGGAAAAAAGAAAATATGTCGGAAAATCGGGACAGATAATTAGTATCTTTAATTATGGCGCTGGAGATGTAGCAAAAGTCCAATTTTCAAATGGTGATACCGGTCTTTGGTATACGAAATATCTGAAAGATGCTATTACCAAAAAAGTAGAAACACCAAAAGCTAAGTCGATAGCTACAATGAAGATTAACAAATGTTCAGAAAATTTTCTATGGTACAAGGATAAAATTGGTAAGACTGTAGATATCACTGATAAAATTGAATCGTTCTATGTTACTACAGACGGAAGTTATGTAAATGTAAAAGATGTTACAAAAGTTACAGAAACACCAAAAGTTCAAGAACCGGGTATCGATGTTCCTAACGGAATAATTTCTTTTTATGGTCATAGTAAGGGTATTATGGTTGATAAAGATGTAGTTTTCTATTACTCTAAAACCCATAAAAGAATGTTTGTCAGTATTGCTGAAGATACAAAACCGAAAAAATACAGACTTGTAAAAGTAAAGCGTGATGAAAAATTAGCTGACGGAAATATTTACTTTCACAACACTACTAAGCTGAGTGTTCACATTCCCGGTAATTATATGATTTATGCTGGTGGTAGGGCTTATTGGTATACTTCAAAAGGAATTATTGAAAGCGGTACATTACTTAATAGTTTTGATAACTTGCTGAAAGTTGTTGAATCTAAGTAATGCGGGAAGACGGTTATTATTGGATAAAAATTAATAGAAACGATTATTGGAAAATTGCCTACTTCGACATAGAAAACGGAGTGGGTAAATTCCGATTTAAAGAAGATAATTTACTTTACGACACAATAAAAGAATCTGATGTTTGTGAAATCTGTGAAAATAAATTAGAAATAGGAGTTGATTAAAAAATGAAAGATAAAATAAAAATGATTCTGCTTAAACATTCTCCGATTATAGACTATGATAAAGTAGCAGAAGAAATTGCAAAAGAACTATCTAAAACATATACAGAAGTTTCTAATAATAAAAATGTTGAAGCCTTTACTGATAGTTTCTTTAATCCTAAAAAAGATATGGGTGAAAAATAAATGCAAGAAAAAAATGTTAAATTTGTAGAAAGCTTAAAAGACCCTCTTGTTGGGTGGTATGATATATTATGTTGCGATAAATGTGGGTGGAAGTTTCATAACCGAGCAGAAAAGCATACTTTTTGTGAAGCGTGTGGTATAGAATTTTA
>Ga0066599_100000055_pt1 | contig 14498 bp, 19 predicted proteins | sample InisedmetaG_FD_60065 | JGI IMG/M metagenome (GOLD analysis project Ga0066599, IMG submission 60065) | Freshwater pond sediment microbial communities from the University of Edinburgh, under environmental carbon perturbations - Initial sediment | ecosystem: Environmental > Aquatic > Freshwater >...
TAGTTGTAGTTGTCGTCACACAAATACCGTCATACATTACTGTGTCGTCTAAGTCTGGGGTTGGTGACATACTATTATACGCTCCGAATTGAACACAAGTATCGCCTAAATTTGGGGCTAAACACCATCTATTTTCGGTTGTTGAATAAAAAATATGAGCGGCTATTCCCGAATAAGATGCGTACGAACCGTATGGGTCTGATGGAGAATACGTCCCATCATATATTTCCGTATTTATAATACAATAATAATCCGGAGCGCAAATATCACAAAATTCGTATTTGACGCAAGTATCATTACAAGCGTTATATACATAACCTGATGAACAGGTATATCCTGACGAAAGATAATTACCACTACCATCTTGGACTATTGTTACTTCACTTTGTCCTGAAGATGTGAAAAGTATATCTAAATCGGAATAAACCGTTGCGTTATTTAATTCTAATAATGTGTTATTATAAATTTCACACCCCATAGAACCGATGGAACCATTTTGATTCCATCCATATAATTCCAAAATGTGAGTTCCTGAGTTAATTGTTATCGGATATATATTCCACCTCTGAAATGGTCTATTTTGACCTAAACCGTACCAATACGTATTTGCGAGTCTTGTGTTTACTATTGTAGTGCCGTCTAAAATTAATTTAAAATCGTTATCGGCACCAATACCAATATAATACGTCTTTGTTTCCTCAACATCTAAACATTGGCTAAACCCGATCCATACATCATATGGAGGGCAAGCACCCGTAGAACCATTACAAGTCCAAACACCACTTCTATTTAACGGTCCTTTTACTGTGTTGGGAATTGAGGTATTTTGCCATAATGGTATTGATGGTAAATTTACAAAATCACCACCACCGAAATTAGTGTATCCACTAACACTATACCCAGAATCATAAACGAATGAACCCCTCCAGCTGTATGCAGTACTCCCGTTATATTTTACTAATGACATTGTAACTGCAGGTGGTGTCGCGCCAATTATATCTAATGAGTAACATTGATCCTCACTATATGCAGAATATGAAGGTCCACAATCATCACAGTTTGTTGGACAAATTGTGGTTGTAGTTGTTGTGGTGGGTGACGATGTTGGTGTTGGTGTTATCGTATTTGTTGGTGTTACCGTTGGTGTTGTAGTGTTAGTTGGTGTTACCGTTGGTGTTGGTGTATTAGTAGGAGTGTTAGTTGTCGTTACCGTTGGGGTTGGTGTGTTAGTTGGTGTAGGTGTTGGCGTGGGACACGTTTCTTCGTTTTTTATGCCTGAAGTATAAAAATAATTAGTGGATAAATAACTGAAGTAAAAATCCGTTAATATTGGTGATGTTGAACATCCTGGAACAGTATAAAGTAATTGACCGACACCTGTTGGTAATGGTATTGTTCCGGTTTCAGTATATGCGGTAATCGAAACTCCACCACCAGTACAAAGATCTGAGTTGGTTGAAGCTGTTAATATGGTAATTAAAGTACACGGCATTATATTATAATATTTTCTTCAATGACACACCCTCCATTATCAACAACCCTTAAACCAATAGGATTCATACCTTCCTGAATGAATGGTAAATCAAAAGTGTAAGGTACTTGACCTGAGGTTATAGTTGACACATAAACACAAGTTGTGTATCCTGTATCACAAGTATATACGTCAAAAGGTGACGCTCCTCCTAAGTTTGTTATTTGTATTTGCGTTGGCATATCAACAATAAATATAAAAACTTAAGAAACTTTGTGTAGTTGATTGATTGAAAGTTTATTATTATATTATAAGGGATGGATGAAAATGAAGCATTGGTTGAGTTATTAGAGGAAGTTTTGGGTGACCACGGACTTCACTATCCCAATCGTGGACAAATATCTTTCAATTGTCCTGTGTGTGACGATGGAAGAAATAAACACAATTTGGAGGTCAATTACATAGATAATGTCTATAAGTGTTGGTCTTGCGGTGATAGCGAAAATACTCACGGGGCTTTAGGTAGGATATTTGACAAGTACGGAAATAAAAAACAAAAAAAACTCTACCAAGTATTCAAACCGGAAACGGTAGTTAAACGAGAGAAAAAGAAAAAAGCGTTAAGACTACCTGACGGATTTACCTTATTCAAAGACTCAAGTCCGGTGTATCCCGTAAGAAGACAAGCCATAAATTACCTACATAATCGGGGAATTTCCGATTATATGATCGAAAAATATCAAATTGGGTTCTGTGATAAGGGAGATCATGCTGGTCGTATCGTTGTCCCATCATACGATAAGAATGGTGAGTTGAACTATTATATTGCAAGAAGTTGGAACCCAATGTCCCGAGCAAAATATAAAAACCCTGAAGCAGAAAAAGATAAGATCATCTTTTGGGAGAATCTTATTGATTGGAACAAAGATATCTTTTTAGTTGAGGGTGCGTTTGACGGATTGTTTTTAGATAATGCAATTCCGATGCTTGGTAAACATATGTCAGAACTATTGTTTGAGACCATATACCTAAACGCTAAAGGTAGTATTACCATTTGTTTAGATGCAGACGCTTGGCAAAATGCGGTGAAACTTTATCATGAGTTAAATGGTGGTGATTTATGGGGAAAAATAAAACTAATAAGATTACCTGACGATAAAGACATTGCAGATCTAAGAGGTGAGATAAAAGAAGAATATTATCATATAATAAAATAATGGATTTAAAAAAAATAGCGGAAGAGATCCGAGAGATCATATCCCAAAAACAAAAAGACTTTCAATTAACCTTTGAGGAAGAAAGTCACAAGTACACCATGTTGGATGTAAATGGAAAGTTAAGAAGTGATTTCCCATCGGTGTCAAAAGTCATGAAAATCTTTTACGATGACTTTCCAACAGAACAGGCTGCGTATAATAAAGCCGGTGGAGATCCTGATGAAGCGGAAAGGTTAATGGAAGAGTGGGCAGAAGCTGGTAGAAAATCAACCAACTTAGGTTCTCGTTGTCACTTCTTTTTAGAAGAACATACCCTTAAAGAGTTTGGTATTGATAAAGTGGTTCGTCAACCAATATTTGATTGTGATGCCGAACAGATCATTAAGAGTGATACAATGATTATTGCTGGTAAAAGATACATTGACCTATTAAAGGAACGAGGATGTGTCTTAATTGATACAGAGATGGTTTTAGGTCATCCTGAATTGGAGTATACGGGACAACCCGATAAGGTATGGTTGGTTGTTGGGACTAATGGTAGTATTGGTCTTCTAATAACGGATTGGAAATCAAATAAACCAAAGAACTTTGCGGTGACTCGTTATACCAAAAAAATGAAACAACCATTTGAGGATTTACCTGACAATGCACTTGGACACTACAACACTCAATTACCTTTTTATGGTAAGTTATTGTTAAAGATGTTGGAGGGAACTAAGTATGAGGGTATACAACTCTTGGGGTGTATTGTAGTTTTGATAACAGATGAAAGAGAGTATCACGAATATCGTGTTTCTAAAAAAACTATGAACACAATTTTAGAAATGGATATGAAACAATATTTGACTAAACTTAAAAAATAATTGTGAATATTCACACTTTTAATGTACTTTTATATATTTATGTTATATGGGTAGACAATTAAAAAAAGAAGAAGAAAAAAAAACTAAAGTTTCTGTTGCTTTAGATCGTGAGGTGCTAAAATATTATAGGGATCTTCATATTAATTTATCGTCTTTGGTGAATAAATTACTTAAAGATTACCGTGATAAAGAAAATAAAAAATATTAAAAGATGAATATAATGCAAACGACATATGAACTTTATTTGAGAGTTAGTGAATTATACACTAAAACAGAAATCTCAAAAAAAATAGATGTTAATAAGAATACCATTACAAGATGGGAATTGTTGAAATCAGTCCCAAAACATTACCATATTGATTTATTGAATTTAATTGGTGAAGATATTGATTATTCTATTTTTACTGAAAAAGAAAAGGACCAATTTTTCACAGATAAAAAAACCGCCATTAAATGTATTAATATATTAAAAGAAAAATTAATTGATTTAGGTGTTAATTATGAGGATTATACTTTTATAGAACCATCAGCGGGCGACGGAAGTTTTTTAAATGAATTACCAAAAAATAAACGTATCGGTATTGATATTGAGCCTAGAAATAATGAAATTATAAAAGGTAATTTTTTAGAATGGGAGGTACCTTTTGAGGGTAAGTATATAACTGTTGGTAATCCACCATTTGGGTTACGTGGTAATTTAGCACTTAGGTTTTTAAATCATTCATCTAAATTTTCTGATTTTACTGCGTTTATATTACCTCAAATTTTTGAAAGTAAAGGTAAAGGGAATTGTATGGATAGAGTAAATAATATGAATTTAATTCATAGTGAAAGAGTTGAGTCTGATTTTTATTACCCTAATGGAGAGAACGTCTCCGTTAATGTTATATTCCAAATATGGAGTAAACATTTTAAATTAGATTTTGATAAAAAGACGGCTTCTAATTTTATTAAAATATATTCAGTATCAAACGGAGGAACTCCCTCAACTACAAGAAACAGAAAAATGTGGTATAATTGTGATTTATACCTACCAACGACTTGTTTTGAAGATAAAATGAAGATTTATGATAACTTCGATGATTTACCTCAAAAACGTGGATATGGTATTGTATTTTTAAAAGATAACGAAAAAATAAAAAAAATATTAACAAATGCCGATTGGAAAAAACATAGTGCTGTCTCAACTAATGGGGCTCTTAACCTTAGATTTGATTTAATTGAAAAAGTATTGATCGATAGTGGATATTTTAATTAAAATATTTGTTTTTTATAAAAAAATCACTTACTTTTGTAGAATAAAATAATTAAATATGTCTGCAATCGTAAAAAACATCATTAATGAAAAAGTCTCAAAATCTTTAAAACAAGATTTTTGGGATGGTTCAGAATTTGAACCTCTATTAAAACTAGGTTCAGATGAAAGAGGTGAGATTGGTGAACAAATTATAAATGATTTAGTTAAAGATTTAACTGAATATGTTGTGGTATGGGAAGGAAATAAAAATACCGGTAGAAAAGACGGGTCAATATGGGATATATTAATAAATTCTTTTAGAACTGAAGTAAAAACCGCCATGAGAGGTTCTAAGACTTCTACTTGGCAACACGAAAAAATAGTTGAAGAAAAGTGTTGGGATAAATTAATATTTGTTGATATTGACTATTCAGGTATTTGGTTCACAATTCAAAATTACGGTCAGATTCCATACGGTAATAATACGCACGAGATTACGGGTACAAAATCTACTTACCACTTAGGGGGATGGAAATTTGATTTATCACCAACCAAAATTAAAAAATTAGAAAAAATGGGAAATTCATTATATTATGATATTAAAAACCCTAATAATGATGAGTTAAAATATTTTTTAGAATATCATTTTAAATTAAGTGTTTAATATGAATATTTGGTAATATTTGACTAAACTTAAAAAATAGACTATAATTCAGTATGGAAACTACAATCACACCAGTTTGGGTCTCAACAACTAGTTGGGATCATTTATTACCCGAAAACATAAAAATTAATTATATAATAAAATGAGCGACGACATCATCAGACCAAAAATCGACTTACGACAACAAACCACGATCAAGTGTGATAAGTGTGAGTCAAAGTTCTTCAAAGAAGTAACTATGATTAAAAAAGTACCTAAATTATTAACAGGAAGTCCTGAGGACACTATTGTACCATTTCCCACTTATATGTGTAACGAATGTGGTCATGTGAATGAGGAGTTCGAACTATTCATTGACTAATGGAAATCGGTAAAATGACCATAAGTGAGGCAACACCTTATTTAGAAAGTATTGCAATATTATACGGGTTAGAATTAAATAGAGTTAAACACTTTAAGTTTGCAAGATTAATTCTTGCGACATTATATTGTAGAGATTAAACATGACACACAAAGAATTTTATATATGGTTAGAAGGGTACCTTCATGGTAAACTCGAACATAAGAATGTCGAGATAGAACCTATTATTCAAAAAATGGGTGAGGTTAAAGAAGAAACTCCGAAACCTTTAATCCAAAGATATGAACAAATCCCTGTCCCAATTAACCCACTACCAAAAACAGACCCATATTCACCACCATTTGAGGTCTACTGTGAAACTAAACAACAATTAAACGATTAAAAATGCAAACATTAATTTTCAACACAACAGAAAAAATAGTGAAATTTCGTAACGATAGTGACGAAGTAACTCGTTATGAAAACATATCAACGGTAAAATGTAGTGAACTTGGTTTTTACGAAGTTATGCAAAAAGTTGATGGCGGAATGTATGGTTCAATTCCTGTATTTAGAGCACCAATTGCAAACACAAACATGATAATTGAGAAATAATATGATTAAAAAATTAGTTCATTTCTCGGATTTACACATCAGACTATTTAAGGATCACGATCTTTATAAGTCGATACTAGAAACCGCAATCGATCAGTGGAAAGAATTAAACCCTGATCGAATTGTTTTTACCGGAGACCTTGTTCACTCTAAAAACCAAATGACACCTGAACTTATTGAGATGGTTAGATGGTTATTGACTGAATGTTCGTCAATTGCGAAAACAATCATCATACCTGGTAACCATGACTTTTTGGTGAATAATACTGAGAGATTAGATGCTTTAACGCCAATCATTAGTTCTTTGAATAGTGATAATATTTCTTATTTTAAAGACAGAGGTGTTTATGAAGATGAAAATATTAGTTGGTGTGTGTATTCGCAATACCAAGGAAATATTCCACCTGACATCACAGAATCAAAAGGTAAAAGAATTGGATTGTTCCACGGACCGATACAAGGAATGAAAACAGACCTTGGTTTTGACTTCGGTGAAGAAGCATATGATGTAGAGAAATTCGATGGACTTGAAACCGTGTTATGTGGTGATATTCATAAACGACAAGAGTTTAAGTTTAAAACCGGTAAAGGTTATATGATCGGATCACCAATCCAACAAAATATTGGAGAAAGTATTGGGAGACACGGTTATGGTATTTACGAAGTTGAGTCTAAAGAATATGGTTATATTGATCTACCAAACCCAAAACCATTTATGAAGTTTTCAATTAAATCATTTGACGACATAACCGAAGGGAAAGAAAAACTCTTGAATATATAACATACCCAATGTTTTCAATTGAGATAAAAAATAATAAGGAGGTCTATGATTTCTGTTTACACAATGGTATAACAGATATTAATAAATTCGTTCAAGATTGTTTTAAACAAGGGTTTGATATCAGAAAGTATGGTTTATTGGGAAATCCACTTAATGAAGGTGAAAAAGACTTAATTAAGGAGGTAATAGTGGAAAAACTGGTTGAGATACCTGTTGAAATTGAAAAGATTGTTGAGGTAATTAAAGAAGTGTCTGTTGAAAAAATAGTTGAGAAAGAAGTATTGATAACTGACGATAAACAGGTAAATGAACTGTTGTTAAAAATACAACAGTTGGAGTCTGACGGACAATTATCTTCCAGTAAGATTGGTGAAATGGGGATTGAACGACAAATTTTTTCCACTAAAATGGATGAAATGGAAAATAATTTCCAAAATGAAATGTCTAAAAAGGAAAAAGAATTAGACGAACTTAGACGTAATTTAGACGAAGTTTTAGACAAACCACCGGTAGAAATAATCAAAGAGGTTGAAAAAATAGTTGAGGATCCTGTAACAAATAATAAGTTAAATATGTTACAAGAAACCCTCCAAAACTTAAGATCTGAACTACAAGAAAAAAACCAACAAATAACTGAGTTGGAAAAAATAAACCGAGACCTATTAAATGGTAATCAAAATCAGGGTTATCTATTGAGGGGATCAAATTTAAATAGAAGAATATGATAATATTAATGTGGGTAATTGCGGCATACGGAATGACAAACATTCTGGTTTACGGATCAATCTTTAATGGGTTGAGAAATTGGATACATAAAAATGCAGATCCAAATGTTGGGTGGGTTCTTTTCAGACCTATCTTCACCTTTATATCAAGTTTAATCCAGTGTGTATTGTGTACAAGTACATGGGTAGGGGTTTTCTTATCGTTAGCACTTTTTGCTCCTTGGCATGAAATGATTGGACTTAACCAATATTTTTCCATATTCTTTGACGGAATGTTATCTGCAGGGGCAGTATGGGTAATCAACGGTATAGTAGAGTGGTTCGAAGAAAATAGACCAAATAATAATTAATAAGTTAAAAATAAAATGGGAAAAGCGGCAAAAGAACACAGAAAAAAAGTTGCAAAAAGAAACGCAAAAATCAAACAACAAAAATCAGGAATGCAAAAAGCATTCGACATGTTGGTTCAACAACAACTTGAAAAATTAAAAAATGACGAAGTGAAAGTTGAAGCTGGAGGTCAAGGAGTTAATTTTGATATCGTAGAAGAAAAAGTAGTTGAGCATGCATTTAAATTCACACCAAACGAAGAAGAGTCTGCGAAAATCAGTAAACAATTCGAAGAAGAACCACAAATAGAAGAATAATAAATGGATTTATTCAATCCACCAAAAACATTTAATTACAATATTATGATAAAGGACTTGGATTTTTCTTTATATGAAAACCCAATTATACAGGTTGTATGGGAAGATTTACCAGAAAACTTTACACAAGATAAAATCAAAAGTGTAAAACATTACTTCTCGAAAAAATACAACACCACAAATGTTAATGTTTTAACAAAGGCTAAGGCCGTGCAAACTGAAGAGATGCAATCTATTGATGTTTCTATGAATATCAGTGATGTAAACTATCAGTTGGACTTGTTAAAGAACTTTATTGAATCGAAAGGTCATAAGGAAAAAACTGATGATATTTTGTCGATCAATAAAATGGTTGAAAACAAAATGAATGGAGAAGAAGAAAATCAATCTCAGTTTAAAAAGTGGTATATCCGTAATATTGAATTCTCAAATTTCTTATCTTATGGTGAAAACCAAAAGTTAGATTTTGATAAGTTAAATGGTATTGTGGTTGTGGAATCTGATCCACCGAACTTCGGAGGTAAAACCGTACTTACGGTGGATCTTTTAATGTTCTTATTCTTTAATGAGACTACGAAAACATCAAAGGCTGAGGAAATATTCAACAGGTTCTCAAACAAAGACGTTGTTTTGGTTAAAGGTGAAATCACTATTGATGGTGAAGATTATATCATCGTTAGAAAGATCGAAAGAAAATTATCTAAAAAAGGTGAATGGAATGTTAAGACCGAATTAGACTTCTTCAAAAAGTTATCTGACGGTAGTTTGTTAAACTTTACTGGAGAACAAAGAAGAGAAACCGAAGCGTTTATCAAAACTTCAATCGGAACAAAAGAAGACTTCTTAATGACAATCCTTACAACAGGATCAAACCTTGAAGAATTATTGGAATCAAAACCAACGGCAAGAGGTCAGGTACTTTCTCGTTTCATGGGTCTTGAATTTTTAAAGAGAAAAGAAGAGGTTGCAAAAGAAATCTACGGTGAGTTCTCAAAACAAAAGATGTCTAACATATATTCGTCTGAACAACTAAAAGACGATATTACAACACACGAGACATCCATTCAAACACTCAACACTCAAATTGAGGAAAGTAAAAAAGATTTGATGAATGTTGAAGAAGCGATCGTTAAGGGTAAGTCATATCGTGATGATATGTTAAAGAAAAAACATTCAAACATAGATCAAGAAATTAGTAGATTAAACCCAACTCAAACTCAAGAGGATATTAAAGCGATTGAATTTGAAAAGAAGGGATACATCTCTAAAATAGGTGAACTTAATGTTGTTGAACCTTCTGAGTTTTATCACGAGGACAAACACGATGAGGTTAAAGACCAATATAATGAGGTTTACAAAGAGATAGTTCAGATTGACACTGAGATTGCTTCGATTAATAAATTGAAGTCTGAGGTTGAGGGTGGAATCAAATGTGGTCACTGTGGAATTGAGTTAATGAACGCAGCAATTACAAACGCTAAAATCGCCGAACTTGACGGATATATCCGTCATAAAGGGGAAAAAACCAAGTTAATGCAGGATTTATCCGACAAAGAACAAAGTTTTGTTAAGTTGAAAAAAGAATTTGACGAATACGAAAAAAACAAGTTGGTTAAAGAAAAGTACGAAGTATCTGTTGAAAGTTGTGATTTGAAGATAAGCGCGTTGAAAGACAAACTTAAAAGGTGGGAAGAAATTCAGGACAAAATACAAGAGAACCAAAAGATTGAAAGTCTGTTGATTAAGGCTGATTTGAGATTAGAGGAACTTGAAAGAGAAAAAACAAGAGTTAATTCTGTGATCACAAATAATGAGTTCTCAATTAAAGGGTTAGAGGAAAAAATAGAAAACAATAAGAAAACTATTGTTAAGATCAAAGAAGAGGAGGAGAAGGAAAAGATCTATAAAATTTATTTAGAGGCCTATGGTAAAAATGGGGTTTCTAAAATTATAATGAAAACGATGATGCCTTTAATTAACTCAGAACTCCAAAGACTAATGGAAGATTCTTGTTACTTCAAACTTGAAATTAGGATTAATGATAAGAATGAAGTTGAGTTCTTAATGATCGATAATAGTACTGGTATTGAAAAACTAATGACGAGTGGATCGGGGTACGAAAAAACAATTGCGTCTTTGGCTTTACGTTCTGTACTTACTAAGATCTGTACTTTACCAAAACCAAATCTCGTGGTGATGGATGAGGTGTTTGGAAAAATATCTAACGATAACTTAGAAATGGTATCTGAATTCTTCATTAAAATTAAAGATTATTTTGAGAAGGTGTTCGTTATTTCACACAATCCATTGATTAATAACTGGTCGGACAACATAGTTAAGATTAGAAAAGAGAATAATATCTCGAAAGTTTTGTAGAAATTAGAACCAATTCTAATTTTATACGTATATTTGTAGAACACTAAAAATTTAAAATGAATTACTTACTTTTTGTTTATTACGACAACACTATTGAAGATTCGGAAATTATAACAAATGAAATTGGATCACAGATTTCAGATCATATGACCTCGAAAGAGATAAAGTTTATGTTCGGAGACAAACATGCGATTTTTCACTTCTCATCTAATTTAGATATGGGGGAAATGGGTGGATGGATTGACATTATTCACGATGATACGGGAGGATTTCAATATTTCCTAACAACAAAACCAAGAAATTCCGCATCTAATATGCCAAAAGACAACCTGGATCACCTTTTGTCGTTAAAGAAATCCAAGACAAAAAAAACACCACCAGTTGTCGAACCAAGGAAAAAGTTTATTAACTTTGACACAGGAAAAGAGTTTTTTGATATTGCAGACTTCATCCTTAATATAAAACGACCTGAAGTTTGTAATTTAACGCTTGATGAATTACTTGATAAAATGGTTGATCAAGGGGTTGAATCGTTGAGTGACATTGAAAGAAAGAAGTTAGAAGAGTATTCAAAATCAATTTAATAAACATATATGAAGGACAGAAATACGGGAGCACCTATTAATCAAGAAGAAATTTCACATTACCTAAAAGACATTCGTAAGATTAAGGTAATGACTGCCGAACGAGAAAGAGAGTTGGCAAAGAAAATGAAGTCTGAAGACACACCAATGTCTGAAAGACGAAGAATTGAGAGTGAACTTATTCAAGGGAATCTTCGTTTTGTTATTACTGTTGCAAAACAATACCAAAACCAAGGTCTTGATTTATCTGACCTCATCGCCGAAGGAAATCTTGGGTTGATGAAAGCAATTAAGAACTTTGATTGGGAAAAAGATCTTCGTTTCATATCGTATGGTGTGTGGTGGATTAAACAATCCATCATCCAATCACTAAATGATAACTCGAGAACAATTCGTCTACCGGTTAATGTGGTTCAGGATCTTCATAAAGCGAAGAAAGATGTCGAACAAACAGGAAAGAAACTTGATGATAAGTTTGCAAACTTACCTTCAATCATAGACCTTGACATGAACATTAACGACGAGGGTGATACCTTGTTAGACATGATTGAAAATAAGGATGCGGAACTGCCTGATGCGGTGTTTGATACAAAAGACGTTCTAAAACAAAAGTTGATGAATCTTTTGGATGTATTAGATGATCGTGAACGAGTGATAGTAGGTGACTACTTCGGTTTAACGGGTACACCACGAACTTTGGAGGACATTGGGTCAGACTTTGGTCTAACCAAGGAACGAGTACGTCAGATCAAAGAAAAGGCACTTCGTAGACTTCGTAATGATTCTTCAGAGTTGTTTGATTATCTATAGGATCAAGTAGATGTGTTTATTGAATTAATTAAGCCCCACTTTCATCGGTGGGGTTTTTCTTTTTCAATTATTCCCTTATTTTAATATTTATAAATAAAAAAAAATGAGTGAGAAAATATTACCCTACATGTTGTTAATATGTGCATTAGGTCTGTCGGGAACTGCGGCTTATTATTCTGTATACGGTTTATCCATAATTTTTTCTGGAGTTGCGATACCTGTTATTATAATGGGAAGTTTTTTAGAATTATCAAAAATTGCTATTGCAACATATCTTCACAATAGTTGGAAAAAAATATATGGGGTGTTAAAAACGTATTTAACATTAGCCCTTGTAATCTTATCTATCATTACCTCAATTGGTATTTATGGATTGTTAACTACGGGATTTCAGAAGAGTATATCAGGCCTTGAAATCAACAACAAGAAGGTTGAGAACATTGAAGTTAAAAAAGAAAGATTTGAGGAGATTAAAGGTGAGTATTTGAAGGAGAAAAAGTCTTTAGATATCGACATCACAAATCTAAGAAACGCCCTATCAACAAACACCACAACTCAAACTATTGATAGACAATCAGGTCAAGTTATAACTCGAGCTAATACTGGAAACAGAAGAGCGTTTGAGCAACAATTAACAATTGCTCAAGTATCAAGAGATGAATTAAGTAAGAAAATTGATGGATTGAATGATAGTATTACTAAGTTGGATATTGAAGTTTTAGATTTGTCATCACAAGAAATTGAGTCAGGTGAGTTAGGTTCTATTAAGTATCTTAGTGAGATTACAGGATGGAGTATTAAAAAAACCGCAAACTTCTTCATTTTAGTTTTAATTTTTGTTTTTGACCCATTGGCAATAGCATTGGTTATCACAACAAACAGAGCATTCCAAAACTATAGAGGTAAACGAAAAGAAGATGAGGAAGAAGAGGAGGAGATAGATCCATATGCTGGAAGTGATGAAATAGAGATTCCAGAAAGCTATTTTCCAATCACACCTTCTATAAACTCTAAACCACAAGTTATTGAAAAAATAGTTGAGGTAGAAAAAATTGTAGAGGTCCCTGTAGAAAAGATAGTTGAGGTAGAAAAAATCGTTGAGGTTATTAAAGAAGTACCTGTTGATAGAATAGTTGAAATCGTAAGGGAAATACCTGTAGAAAAAATTGTAGAAGTTGAAAGGATTGTTGAAGTTATTAAGGAAGTACCAGTTCAGTCAGGAACGGAGATCAACGAAAATTCAACTAATACTACTGAAGAACCAGAAAGAAAGGTCTTGAGTTATAAAAAATAATTTATGGAGATAATTGATAAAATATTTGAAACCGATTTAAAGAAGGAAGATAAAAAGAATCAAATTCTGTTAACTCACACCGGAAGAAACATATTAGATTATATAACGTCATTAAAATATAGATTCAACGGAAAACCACTTAGATCACCTCACTATCTTATAACAAGAGATGGTAAGGTGATTCAAGTTTTAGAGGATTATTACAATAGTAATTTGTCCACGAATGACAGGGTAAATGCTAAATCTATCGTGGTATCTTTAGAAAACTTAGGTTGGTTAGAAAAAGTACCATTGAAAAAACATCACATTAACTGGATTGGCAATATTTATATAGGTGAGATTAAGGATAAAAAATGGAGAGATTACTTCTTTTGGCAACCTTATACTGACGTTCAGTTAGAAAAAACTGCTGAATTGTGTAAAGAAATATGTGAAAAACATAAAATTGAGTTAAGATGTGTGGGTCATAATACCAAAGTAAAAGGGATCGAATCCTATTTAGGTATTATCTCAAAATCTAACTTCGACGATTTTGCTACGGACTTAAGTCCAGCATTTGATTTTGAAAAGTTTAACAAATTATTAAACGATGAATAATTACGATGAAATAAAATCTCTACTTAACGCCTCAAGAAGGATTATAGGTGGAAGTTTACAGGAAAGTCAAAATAATGAAATCCTTAGAAAACACAGATTAATAACTGAACAAGAGGATATTAATATGGGTGAACGAAAAGATGAAGATGTTATTGACGATAAAAAAGACTCTGATGAAATTGGAAAACCAAAAGACAAACAAAGAGGTTATAAAATACAGGGTAACGTTTTAATTCTTCACGGTGAAGACGAAACTGATCTTGAATTAACAAGTGAT
>Ga0066599_100000056_pt1 | contig 14359 bp, 11 predicted proteins | sample InisedmetaG_FD_60065 | JGI IMG/M metagenome (GOLD analysis project Ga0066599, IMG submission 60065) | Freshwater pond sediment microbial communities from the University of Edinburgh, under environmental carbon perturbations - Initial sediment | ecosystem: Environmental > Aquatic > Freshwater >...
GACAAACTATATTGAAAGAGGAAAAGAGATAAATAACACGAACGGACAATAAAGGTAAGTTGTTTCCCGCCATGCGCGACTACCCGGCCCGTGAAACGGGACATGGTTTTGTATCTTTTTCGGTTAAGAGGTAATTGGTCCGGATATAAGATTTAGATTTGAAACTTATAATTTACTTTTACATAACAATTTGTATCAGAGTATTATGAAACATTTAAGAAGTTACCTGATCATTTTTGTTATTTCAATTTGCATTACGGTTCTGTTGTATCTTCTTGACTCTGATCCATCCTATACGAATGTCGGTAAAACAGTTCTGGAGTTTTCAATTGCCACACTTATTGTTTTTGGTATTGTAACCAGTATTACTTATCTGGGTTATACAATCTGGCAGTTACTTTCGAAAAAGAAGGGGATTCATAGCTGATTCCCTTTTGAAACTGCTCGGTGCTTGCGTCGGGTAAGGCCCGCTAAATTATACAACAGGACCGTTAGGCATAAGGCAGTAAAAAATCATCCCTTATTCTAATTCAAAACTTTGCTCGAATAATTAATCCTCTAAATCATTAGACAATGGACACATGGCAAATTCTTCAAGAAAAGGTCAAGACTCTTTCAAGTTACATCTGGAATTGTTCAGCCACAAATGAAACGATAAATGGAGTACAAATTGATTGCGTCCTGAAACCTAAAAATGACTTTTGGATAATTGTTGAGGTTACCGAAAATCAGAAATTGGAAAAAGTAAGAGAGGATATCATTAAAATTGCAACTTGTAAGCAATATCTTTTATCCCGCAGCATCTATGTCGATGGATATATTGTCATGAAGGAGAATCCAACAGATTCTATGATCACTTCTGGTAAAGGTTCTAATATTAAAGTTCAGTCATTTAATACATTCTCAAAGCAATTTATTGACTATGACACATATACATTCATCAGAAATCAAAAAACATTTGGAAGTTCTGTCAATCCTCTATCTGGAGAGCCCGATAATAATGAATATACACCCGTTTTCTATGAAAATACTAAATCTAAGAATAAAGTTAGCTTAAGTGAAATTGCCAAATACCTAATTGATGGAAAACGAATCGTTCTTTTAGGTAACTATGGAACTGGCAAAAGTAGATGCATAAGGGAATTGTTTAACATAACTGCAAAAAGACAGCTTAACCGGATCATATATCCAATTGCGATAAATCTTAAGGAAAACTGGGGTACCCAAAGAGCAGATGAAATAATTCGAAGGCATTTTGGTTTATTGGGTCTGTCTCATTTGTCTGATTCAGTTATAAAGATTTTAGAAAAGGACATCTTCATCTTTTTGCTCGATGGATTCGATGAAATTGGAGCACAGATATGGAGTGATGATCCTTCAAAGTTAAGACAGATTAGGTCAAGTTCGCTGGCAGCAGTTAAAGATCTAATTCTTAATACTAAAAGCCCTATAATTATTACTGGTCGAGAACATTATTTCAATTCGAATGAGGAAATGTTCGACTCAATTGGATTAAAGTACTCAGAAACTGAAATATTGAGATGTAAGGATGAGTTCACTGAGGACGAGATGCATAGTTATCTTCAAAAATTATCAATCACTATTGACGTTCCAATTTGGTTACCTAAGCGACCATTAATATGTCAAATAATAAATTCCCTGGAGAAGGGTAAAATTGAAAACATTTTTGTAAATTCCTATAGTGCAAGTGAATTTTGGGACACTTTGATAAGAAGTATTTGCGATAGAGAGGCAAAAATATCACCAATTCTTGACTCTAAAAATATATTTAGTATTCTTAAAGAAGTTTCTCATTTGACAAGACTAAAACAAGGTAATGTTGGTCCAATCAGCATAAGTGAAATAAATAAATCCTTTGAAAAGGTCATCGGTACACCACCTGTTGATGAATCCGCAGTTATGCTCCAAAGGTTACCAGGTCTCGGTAGGGTCTCTTCAGAAACAACTGATAGGCAATTCATTGACTTCTATATACTTGATGGGTTGAGGGCTGAAAACTTAATTGATAGTATATATAACAACAGATTAGATGTTCTTGAAGAAAACTGGATCCAACCTATTCAAAAAATTGGCATCGAAGTTTTTGCAAAAAGAATACAAATTGACAAATCAGCTAATGCTGTATTCGAATTTCTTAGAAAATCACTTAACAGTCCAAATAGAATCATATCAGGTGATATCCTTGCTGGTTTAGTATTCTATGCTTCTAAAGCAAGCTTCGACCTTGGAGGAATATTAATAGATAAAACGTCTGTTTCTTGCGTTAATTTTTCAAAGAGTTTAATTGAAAATTTTCTGCTAAGAGACTCATTCATAAATGAAATAGATATTTCAAACTATAGTTTTTCAAGGGTGACCATTAAAGACTGTGCAATAAATAAGATTTATGGTTTGAAAGAAACAGATGAGTTACCTCATTTTATAATTAATCCAATAATAGATAATTTTGATGCAAAACCAATGGATGTAGGGGATAAGTTTCAAGAGCTAAAGCCTTCACATATGATATTAGTATCATTAATTAAGAGGACTTTTTTCTTGTCAAAAGCATCGCTTAAAGAAATTGATTTTATAAACAATTTTGGAAACAAACCAGATAGGCAATTAGCTTCAAAAATCTCAAAAATTTTAATTAGAGAGAAAATTCTTTCAAAATCTTCAGATGATATATTACATCCTAAAAGTTATCAAAGACAAAGAATGATTGACCTGATTCAAAACCTCGGAAATTCCAATGACAAACTTTGGAAAGAAGTGGCTAATTTGTGCTAATATTCCTATTCCTTACACGGACGGTCTAATTAATGGGCTCGTCACATTTATTACAAACCGTTCTCTACTGTTAATAAAATAACAGTAAAAGGAAAATAGCACAACTCTTTTACCTTAAATTATTGGCCCAATAAACCAACGCCCTTCCCAGGGCGTTTTTGTTTTGAACCAGGTGATCAGCTTGCCTTTAAAAACTGATTATACCTGAAATCAAGCCTCTCTTTATCCGGGTAGTCTCTTGTGTGCCTTAGCAATATTAGCGACGAATTATTCAACGATTGCAGTCCATACTTTAGCATCGGTCCATCCGTCTCCTCAAGAATATCTTTTCTGACCTTTACCTGGTAATCCGTATTAATTCCAATTATATTCTGATCAAACGCAGAATGGTGGATTTTACATAATGAGAGGCCATTCTGAATGATTGGGTCTCCATTATCTTCTAAATCCCCGATTATATGTGCAGCATCAAGCAACTCCGGATGCCGCAATCTGCATAATGCACATTGATTTCTGTAAGCTCTAAGGACCGTCTCTCTGAATCCTTGTTGATGGACTCTTCTTAAAGATGTCACTGTTATATAAGCTCTTCTTGCATAGCTCAACATGGGTTCTGCAGCTAGGTTAGTTTCACTTATGTTCTTAATGAATGCAATATTATCTGCCATGACTGAGAAGGAGAGGGAGGCAGGATTGTCTCCAACAATATAAACCGGCCACATAGGAACATATTTATTTTCGCCGATGTTATGAAAATAAATTAGAGGGATGTTCTGTTTCATTAATTCCTTGAGTCCTGTATTTTCTCTATTGTAGGGATTGGTTCCCTGATATCTGTAGTTTATAATTCCACTACTCTCATCAAAGCTATCTGGGTAAGGACCATCTAATATCGCTGTAATTGAAATTGGAAATACCATTGATTTTGGCTTCCAGATCCCCTTTGGCCCTACTAAACCATATCTTTCACCGCTAAGGCTAAAGCCATTATGAAGTGACTTCCGTGGTAACACGTCGCCGTAGATTTCTATCTGGTTTTTCAACCAATCGAAGGCAAATAGTCTAATACTTAAATCGTCCATTTAAATCTGATTTATAGTCTATTATACTTCTTTCCCACAATGTGGGCAAACCACTTTGCTTTTTTCAGTTTTTTTCTGATTGATCTTTTCAATAAATCCTGCACTGATAATACCTGCGGGAAGTGCAACCAGTCCAATACCCATTATTGCCACAAGACTGCCAATTAATTTGCCTAATGTTGTAATAGGATATATATCGCCATAACCAACTGTCGTTAAGGTAGCAACAGCCCACCAGATCGATGTAAAAACATTGGTAAATTTATCAGGCTGTACAGGATTTTCAACACTATACATTACAAATGCTGAAACGAGGAGAAAAAGAAATGCGATAAAGAAAGTCATCCCAAGCTCTGCCTTCTTTTCTTTCAGTACATCTTTTATTAGCTTAAGTGTCGAATTATATCTGCCTATCTTAAATACTCTGAAAAACCTTATTAATCTTAGAATTCTGAGGAATCGAAGATCAACCTTAATAATAAATGGGATATAAAATGGAAGAATAGCCAATAGATCAATCAAGCCAAATGGTGAAATTATGAACTTAAAAACAGATGTAATTTTACTCTTGGATGGATGAGTTATATCTGAAACATATAACCTCATCAGATATTCAATCGTAAAAATCCCGATTGAAATTATTTCAAAGATTTTCAGAGCTTTTTGAAAATCAGGTGATAATCCTGTCAATGTATCCAGAGCTATTGCAATGACATTGAGGATAATAAGTACTATTATGAAATAATCGAAGATTAGGTTGACCTTTGAACCGAACGAGCCTTTCTCAACTAGATGATAAACTCTTTGTTTCATTTATAACCCGATTCAGAGTAAAATTGACTCAACAAAATTATTGACAAGGTCGGTAAGCATCTGTCTCCTTCTTTCGAGAAATAGATTAAAATTTTCCAGCTCAAATAATTTTGTATCGACTGGTACTGATTGGTCTAAAAGCGCATTTTCTCCACGTGTTGTTATTATTTCTGGCAGATAATCTTTTGGAAGCTTGTTGCTTATTGAGCGATTTGTTTTACCGGCAATGAATGCCATATTGGCAATCTCATTACTTTCACTCTTTTCAAATTTGCCTTTGAGAAGCGACTTTGGGAAGATATGATGATATTGAAGGGAATGGTTTTTACCAATAGTGTTAAGCGAAATCGGCAGACCTGAATACCAGTCACGGGCATCGTTGCTTTTCATTGCCAGGAATGTCAAAGGGAATAACGGACTGCTTATACCTCTGCCTGTAAAATCTGCTACATTAAAAGTCAAGCGGCCGAACTGTTGTTCAAGGGCTTTGATAAGATCCTGTGGGGAACCACCTGTTTTAAGTATTTTGAGATCGGCATCTAATATAGATTCACTTGAGCCTCTTGAATATCTGCCTTTTGCTGATGCTACATAAAGCCAATATTTAAGGAGCCGTTCTTCTTCTGGTTTTAATTTCTCGTTTTTAAGTATCCCAAAGTAAGCAATTACGATAAAGAAAAAGGGAGAAGATAACAGACTCTCGTCTTCTATCCCTGCATTGAGCCGAAGAAAGTTTATCGCAAACCGTAAGCCTTCTTTGGCTTTCTCCCAACCGGATTTGAGGTTGGGTACTGAAATCGAATAGACTTTATTGAACTTTGATTGATCAGTAGCGAAAACAACCATAGACTTAACGAGCAGACCCAGATCAAGGGTCATCCAATACTCCTCACATTCTTCCTGAAAATCTTGTAGCAGTGAGAGTGATTTTTGCCATCTGGCTGTTATCTGAGCAAGAGCAAGGTCTGATCCACGAAGTTTTACACCCAAAGAATTTACCCGGACAAATATTTCAGCTACCTCTTCATAACTAAGATCTTTCGGAAGAACGTTCATTGAATATGTATAATCCAGAATAGATCTCAGTTTTTTAATTCTGGAACTATATTTTTCATAACGCGGATCTTCAAATGAAGTGACTCCTGCGGCTTTAAGTATTTCTGAATCGCTTTGAGTCTTAAAAACTTTAGAGACTGAGATCCAGTTTCTCTGCTGAGCAAGAGAATTGCTTGCCACAACAAAAGTCATCTGTCTCAGTCTTTCAATTAAATTCATATCTTCTCCTTCTTCATCCATTTCCTCAACATCTTCTTCATCAGAACTTAGGGAAATAGAATCGGAGTCAACCTCAGAAAAGTCGATTAGATGCTCAGGATGATCAAGATTGAAAAGGATATCAATGGGACGCCTTCTGCCTCTTACGATCAAAGGTTCTCCATTGATTATAGATGCGAGCGATGTTAGCCGTTGTTGGCCATCTAACAGCAAGATATGTCCAGTAAATGGACTTTTATTCTGAACAACAGACATTTCTTGTGTTGGCTGTTCTTTATCAGTTTCCCAGACAAGAATTGAACCACTTGGATAACCTCGGTACAGAGAATCTAGTAAATCGCGGACACGAGTTGATCGCCAAACATATCGACGCTGCATCTCGGGGAGCCGTAACTCACCATTTTTAATCATTGCAACTAACTCTTTTACAGGAATATCCGTTTTCCCCATGGCTCTGTTATTTGGTTCTTTTTCTTATTTTTTCTTGGTTCTTCTCCTTAATCTTTATTTTCTCCGCTTTTATCCTCTCCAGCAACACACTCGCCGGTTCATCGTTAGGATCTTGTGGCACAAGCTCGCCTCTAAATGCTTTGGCTAAAATACTCTGAGGTAGTTTATCGAGCATGGATTTTGCTTTGGTATAGCGGGCTTCTATTTTATCAGCGAAGGCAAATAGTTGTTCTACCCGGTGAATAATTTCTTGTTGTTCTTTAAATGGTGGAAGAGGATAATCAAGTTGTTTTAGAATAGTTTGAGTTAAAAAAATCCGTGTTGAACCTGTACAAAGTTCTCTAAGCTTGTCAATTACTAAAGGAGAACCATCAAATAACCAGCAAAAGAATTTCGAATCAATGATTTCATTATCCAGCACTATTTTCATAAGATTAGTTGATATTAAACCATATTCAACATTTTCGGGTAAAATGCATATTTCCCCAACAGTGCCAGACCTTGAGATTATAATATCCCCTCCTTTTACTTCAAATGATTTAAGCTCTTTGGCTTTGTCTTTTGTAACAAAAATCTTATTATGGCCAGTAAATGAGCCATTTCCACCAATTGATTCAATACCCCAAACAGGTACACCTAATAATTGATGTTCACTTTTTTTCAATGCCGTTCCAAAAGGACCTGTTCTTAAATCAGTTTTAAGAGATTTAAGAAGTTTATCTATTTTTACTATTCGCCAACTAATTGGGAAACCGAGTATTAAATCATAATCTTTTTCATCCCTCCAATCCTCTGTCAATCTCCCGCTCACTGCCGCAGCCAGCACACTCTGTCTGAAGCGCTTGAGAAGGGTAGGTATTTTATCGAGACGTTGTTTGTTGCTTTCAACCTTTTCCATTAAGGCATCGAGCTTGTTGACAATTCGATTTTGCTCAAGGTAAGGAGGAACTTTTACAGGGATACTCTTAATACTTGTTAAATTAAGGTTTAGTCTTGTACTTCCTGTTGCAATATTTATCAAGTAGTTATAGACTTCATCCGAACTTAGTTGGTACAGAAAATATTTACTATTTAAACATTCATGAATTTTGATTTTAGCACAGCTTGAAGTTATAGCACCTCTTTTGATTGTATCAGGGACAAAGCATACTCTGCCTATTGTGCCAGCTTTTGAGAATAGAATATCTCCTGGATTAACTTCACTTCTTTTAATCTGTTCAAATTTTTCGTTTGTTATTTTTATTAAGTCTCTTGAAATAAACTTGTAATACTCACCAATATTTAAAATTCTAATTAGTGGAACGCCTTCTTCAACATATTCAGATCGCTTTAAATGTGACCCAAATGGACCATCTACAATTGAATATTTCTCATTTGAAACTACCATTTCAATTTTTGAAACTATCCAGCTATCTGGTAAGTTATTCTCCATTGTTCTCCAACATTGAAAGGATTTCGCGCAGATCATCAACGACGGCCTCAAGTTCTGTTATCGCTTCGGTTGCTAATTCATTGGGCTCCGGGAGACTGTCAGCATCCTCGAGGTTTTCATCCTTCAGCCATGTTATATCGAGCTTGTAGTTCCTATTTTTAACATCATCTATAGTAAAACTTCGGAATCGACCTGTTTCTCCTTGGTCTGTTCGCTTGCTTCTTCCATTTGGATCGGAACCATAGTATTGTTCGAATTCTTCAAAATACTTGGAAGTAAGCGGACGGTCCTTTTTTGTGACACCTTCCACATTGCTTCTGGCATCAAAAATCCAGACTTTTTCTGTAGGTAAACCTTTTTGAAAGAAAATTACATTTGCCTTAACTCCCTGAGCATAAGGTGTAAATGTACCCCGAGGCAACCGGAGTATAGTATGCAAGTTGCAGTCATGCATCAGTATTTCAAATACTTCACCTGCTTTGTCTTCAAATAATACATTATCGGGGAGAACTACCGCGGCTCGTCCACCCCCCTCAAGTATACTCATAACATGTTGTACAAAGTTCAGCTGTTTGTTACTTGTTTCGATTGTAAAGTCATCTCTTTCAGGTGCTTGATTAGCTCCCTTAGTCCCGAATGGGGGATTTGTAAGAACAACATCAAATTTGTCCGCTCCCGGAGTGCTATATATTGTATCACCTAGCTTAATTTTCGGTGTAACATTATGTAAAAACATATTCATCAACGCTAATCGTCTCGGCCTAGGAACAAGCTCTTGTCCATAATAGGTCTCTTCCCGGATCCTTTTTACCTCCTCCCGGGGTAAAGCCCCTTTGCATTCTTTAAGTAACCATTCATAACTTGCCACTAAGAATCCTCCGGTACCACAGGCAGGGTCGGTCATTTTAAACTTTTTTTTGCCTCTCGGATCGGGCTTAATTAGTCTGACCATACATTGTATGAGTGGGCGTGGAGTAAAATACTGTCCGGCTCCTTTCTTACCTTCACTGGCAGCTTTTTCCAGTAATCCTTCAAATGCGGCCCCTTTAACATCCACATCCATTGCAGTCCATTCATCCTCATCTATAAGTCCCAATAATTTCTTGAGACTTACAGGATTGCTAAAGCGGTTTTGTGATTGTGTAAAAATTTCTCCTAAAAGACCTTTTTCTTTTGCCAGCTCACGAAGCATGTCGGTGTAGTGATCCATCAGATCACCACCGCTAAGTTTTATCAGAGACTGCCAGTTGTATTTATCAGAAATATGGACCTCGTGTTCATCAGCCATTTTTAGGAACAGTAAATAAGTCAACTGTTCAATGTAGTCTCCATAATCCACTCCATCATGTCTCAGTGTATGGCAAAAGCCCCATAATTTATTTACTACATCGCTCATTATTAATATTTTAAAAATCCCGAAGGGATTACAGGTTTATAGGAACAATGTACGGAAAAATGTACGACCCCGAGGGGGTCGTAGAACTATAATGACATCAAAACTATAAACCTTAGATGCCTTCGGCATCATTTTCATCATACCACTCGAACAAATATTTTTCATCATGCTCAACTGCAAATATTTTTAAAAAGTCAATATACTCCTCTCTAAATGTAGTTTTACGATGATGTTCTTTTTGATTCAATATGTATTTTACCACGTTGTCTACTTGAGAATGACTATATGAAAAAGCGCCATATCCTTCCTGCCAGCTGAAATAGAACTTTGATAATCTGTTTTCTTTGACAAAATCGTTACTCGCCTTTTTAATTTCTCTGACCAGATCTGACAGACAACAACTAGGTTTCATACCAACAAAAATGTGGATATGATTGCCAGTTCCTCCGATTGCTATTAGCTTCTGACTTTTGTTTCTTACGATACCTGTAACATATTGATATAACCTTTCTTCCCAATCAGAGTCAATTGAAACTTCTCTACCTTTAACTGCAAAGACAATTTGAATATATATCTGTGAAAATGTACCTGGCATATATTATGCTGCAATTGCTGCATTTATTTCTGTGATAATCTTCCTGTAATTCTCATTGAATACTTTTTTGAATCTGGTAAATCCTCCTCTATCAGTGAATATCGGAAGTTCTTTAAAATCATCCTCTCCAAGTGTCATGTTTTGTTTGAGATGTTCCTTTATGTATTCCATCCATTTTCTCTGTTCAGAGCTTAACTTTAGTCCACTGGTAACTTTAAGGATTGCTTGATTAACTCTTTCTTCAGGGCTAAGTAATGGTTCAGTCTCCTTGGCTGCATGTTTTACCATACTTATAATATCGACGATTTCCTTATGGTATACGATTTTATGTGCCTTTCGCAAATCTTCTTCTCCAAAACTATTTTCTCTAAGATTCTTTTTCAAATCATTTAACGCCTTTGTATTCCAGCTTACAGGTCGATTCAATAATATTGATATTGCCTCAATTTCATTTTCTTTTTGTATGATAAATTCTGAGAAGGCCGTAAGATAGTCTTCAGGTTTCAGTCCATATTTGCCGGCTGCCTCAAATAATAATTCGGAATTAACTTCGTCCTGAACTTCGTATCCAACTAAAAATACTTTCTTGGCGCGCTCGTAATTCTCAAGAAGATCCTGAAAATGAGGATCTCTGAGGAGCTCAAAAACACTCGTGAAGTTTACAAATATTTCCGATAATGACTTAGCCATTATTTATATTTTTCAAAGTATTTGGAGAGATATTCGGCAAATCGTCCCATATCACCATCAGGAATATATTTACCGAATTTTTCCCGTGCCTTACCGCTCATGTTTTTTTCAATCCTATGCAACCTTTTAACCAACCGTTTTGCATTTGCATAGCGATCTTCATTATTATAGATTTTATCAATCAGTTGTTTTATCGTAACAGGATCAGTTCCTGGCGGATCAATACTAAAGTTATAACTGGCATTCTTAAAATACTTGATAAGAGTGCCATTGAAACAGTCAAATATTACAAAATGAGATTTCCCGATCTCGTTGCATTTACGGGTTCCTCTGCCAAGCATTTGTTCCCAAAGAATACGAGATTTCACAGGGCGAAGAAATACTATGAATTCCAGACAAGGAATGTCAACTCCGGTACTCAGCATATCAACAGTAACCACGATCTTAGGATCAGGGCGATTACGAAATTCTTTGATTTTCTTTAATGGACGATCCACATTGGGATTGCCAGTAATTTTGGCAGCAAAATCATCGCCACGATTATATTTCTCTTTACAGATTTTAACAAGCCGGTCTGCATGTGAAATATGTTGGATATCGTTTGCGGCGAAAATCAAAGTTTTTGGAAACCTTCCGAATTCCTTCTCCCAATCATCAGTATACTTCTTTAATTCCTCAACTATTTTCTGATTTGTATCCGGGGCAGTAATCTTCTCTTCGATTTCTGTAGTAGTAAATTCTCTTTCATCCTCAAGCTGGTCTATCTGTTCTCTACCCGTCTCAGTATCAACAATACCAACCTGCTCTCCCTCTTTCAGAAAGGCCCCATTCATCAATACTTTTGAATCTATAGCGATTGCATCATAGTCGACAAGAAAACCTTCATCTATTGCCTGCTGTAAAGGGTAATTGAAAACAGGTTTGCCGAAGTAAGCAACCGTGTGTGAAGCAGGTGTTGCAGTCAATCCTACTTTAATGGCATCAAAATGGTTTAAAACATTCCTCCATACATTTGTCTCCTTGGATGTATAGCCTCTGTGACATTCATCTGCAATAATGAGATCAAAAGCATCTGATGGTATTGAAAGATTTTCAAGATCATCTTCTTCCTCTTTCTCTTCACCTTCTGGAAAAGCACCTTCACGCCCATAAAGGTTTATAGCCATGCGCTGTATAGTACAAACATAAAGGAATGTTTTACTGCTATCCGGACTAGTTAAATAAGAGTTGGGTAAAATGTTAGGATCATATTTTTCATCCTCAAAATCATCTCTCCTGAATCGTTGAGAATAGAGCTCATATTCATCTTTTAATTTAATTTTTCGTGGAGTATCGAAAGAAGCAAATGCTGTTACTGCTTGTGCTGCCAGTGATTTACGATCAACAAGGAACAAGATTTTCTTAGCATAACCTGAAGCTAGCATTCTGTAAACCAGGCTCACTGTTGTATATGTCTTGCCGGTTCCTGTAGCCATAGCAAGAAGCATCAGTTTTCTTCCACTTTCTATTCCATTTTCAACAGCTCTAATTGCCTTTTTCTGATATTCACGAAGACCGGGAGAATCAACAGGAGTTGATTTAAGCCATTTTATTGATGATTCTTTATCTGTTTCAAATAGATTTAATATCGCAGCAGGTGTTGGGAAAGAGAATATTTGCCTGCTTAAATTTTTTTCAGCTCTGACATCAAGGTGATATATTAGTTCTCCGTTGGTAGAAAATAAAAAGGGAACCTTGTATTTATTCCATTGACCGATTGTATCATCAGCCCCTATTGAATACCTCTTTGCCTGTTCCAAAACATTCAACGCCCCAACTTTAACTTTTTTTGCTTCAACAATTCCATATAATTTACCGTTGACGACCAAACCATAATCTGCTGGACCATTGGCAGTTTCATATTCCTCAACAGCATGGTTTGTAAGGCTAGTTAAATTAGAAACTTTATTATAATGAATAATCTTCCAACCAGATTTATGAAGGGCATTATCGATTCTCTTCTTACGGGTAGTATGTTCTGATTCAGAAGACATTGAGTATAAAGAAAAGTAAAGTTATATAAAGTAAGTCAAATGTAACGCATTATCTATCATACTTAATTGAGTGAAATAACTTCACTCAATTTCTATTCTTTTGACACTCTAGGAAGCCTACTTTTTATTGAATAGTTTGTCTCAGGATTTAATCCCATTTCCTCAGCAAAGATTTTAATGATTCTTGAATATGCCTTTCTGATCTCTTTCCAACTGCTACTTTTTTCAGATGAACAGAATAATTGTTCCCACTCTGGAGCCCAATCCTTTCCAAAAGCTATTTTCCTATCATCAGATGTCGTTTTGAGCATAGCATCTTTCCCACTTCCTGTATAAGTTTCAAAGCATAAATTCATGAATACAGTGCAAGCCTCAAAATATTCATCATTAAATAGAGGAGCTGAAAGATGAATTTTCCTGTCAATCCTCCTTTTCATCTCAACTATTTCAGTTGGTTTAAATTTTTTCCAGTCTCCGACATGAGTAAAATAGCATAACAAATCGTTAAAATCAGGAACTAAATCATCATAAATAGTGATTCGTTTTTCAATAAGTTTCTGATTCCGCCAAAGGTTATGTTCGATCTTCATCAAAGACTTATTTATAAATAATCCTACACCTATTATTAAAACAGGTGTTAATAAGGCAATGATGACTCTTGCAACCTCAAGACTGTTCCATGGGGATTGAATAAGGACGAGCATGGAGATGTAATAATGTTTTGTTAATCAAAGATAAGTAATCTAGCTGAAATTCTGTTTGCTTAGTATTTGCTTCCTCGCTTCTATACTTTGCAAACATGATCGACAGATGAACTATCGAACCGTAGTACCATCATACCGTAGAACCGTAATATCTTTTTTCTACCCGGTTCCTATAAATTTAGTTCACAATTTTCCGAACTAACCAAAACTTTTATTTGATAATTGATTTATCCGGTGTAAATTTGGTATGCAATGCAATTTCCTGGAGAATCGTTGTGTTCTGAGCATCGCGCTACATAGGGCAGACAGCTACTTGTTAGTCAGCTTTTGCTATGTGACTGACGGGACGGGAGTGTGAAACAAGGGAAAAGGTGAGAGGTGTGATGTGTGAGGTGTAGTCTTCACTTCGTTGCGATCTACAAATACCTGCAGATTACATATTTTAAATCTTATTGTGTTTATAAGTAAGATTTGGCCTTTTATCTACTGGTTATGCGTCATATGTGGCTTTCTGGAATCAAATTGAACAAAATGAATTCTTAAATCTAAAAACCGAATTATATGGAAAATTTAACGACTGCATCAATTGCAATAATAACCTCTGGTCTGACTACAGGATTGATTGTTTTCTTCCTTAAAGAAACATTCAAGTCTTATATTTCTAGTGTTATTAAGTTTGAATTTGATCAAAAACTTGAAGATTACAAAGCTAAAGAAATCAAAAGACAAAAAGCAATCCTAATTGCTGATCTGATCTCAGAATGGATTTCTTTTCCAAAAGAAAAAAAGAGACTAAATCAATTAACTTTTGAAGCTTTCATTTGGTTACCAAAAGAGACTGCAATAAAACTAAGTAGTCTGCTTGCATTAAAATCAGAAAGACCGAGTACGAGGGACGTTTTAGCAGAGGTTAGAGGGTTAATTATGGGAGACGATGAAAAAATCGATCCAGATTTGATTATTGTTTTTCCTGAAGATAAGAAAGAATCTTAATTACATAATCTGAACAAAATGAAATATTAAAAATACGAACGCATAACACGGACGGTGCTATGAAAAGCAATGTCCCGGATTAGTTCAAATTTAAATAAAAAAA
>Ga0066599_100000058_pt1 | contig 14282 bp, 17 predicted proteins | sample InisedmetaG_FD_60065 | JGI IMG/M metagenome (GOLD analysis project Ga0066599, IMG submission 60065) | Freshwater pond sediment microbial communities from the University of Edinburgh, under environmental carbon perturbations - Initial sediment | ecosystem: Environmental > Aquatic > Freshwater >...
TAAAAAAATCTTTGGTTTATCATGGAGTTCACGAATCTAAGATGAATAAAAATGAAAGAGAACAAAATAATTTAATCACAATATGAACGAAAAAAGAATAGTAAGTGTTGCGTCTTATAAAAGGATTGATAGTTTAGTTAAAACTATTGAATCAATTTATAATCAGTGTGATGAAATAAACATTTTTTTAAATGATCACGAAGGTGAAATACCGTCTAACTTTTTTGATGAAAAGATAAATTTATATTTTTCAGATAATAGTTATGGGGACGCTTTAAAATTTGCAAAATTAATGGAATCTGAAGGTTATTACCTAACAATTGATGATGATCTAATATATCCGCCAAATTACGTCGACCACATGATCGGAAGGTGTAAGGAGTATTCAAATAGGAGAGTAATAACTTTACACGGAAGAAAGTTTAGCGGTAAACCAATTGCGTCATACTATAAGTCTTATGTTGAATTTTATCATTGTCTTAAATATCAAAAAAGAGATAAGATCGTACATTTTGGTGGGACTGGAGTGATGTGTTTTCACACTAGTTTAATGAAAATTCCTATCACATATTTTGAACATCCAAACATGGCGGATGTATGGGTTGGTAAGTATTGTATTGAAAATAATATCGAAATAGTATCCATAACACATGAGAAGGATTTTCTAACCTATCAACCACAAAAAACAACAATTTTTGATTCAGAATCTAATTCAGATGAAATACAAACTAAAATTGTGAACAGTGTTTTCGGTTTAAGTAATGAAATTGAAGTTGAGGTGATTGAAATTCCCGTTAGTAACACTAAAATAGTTAGTACTATTGAGAAAACACAAAAACAAATTAACTATGATAAAGTTAATTCGATATTCTCTGTCAATCCAAAGGTTATTCATACTCAGCAACCAAAACCTCAGGGAAATACTTTAAAACTGAATTCAGAAACTTTATCAAAAATTTACAAACCTAAAAAAAGGTCTAGATAAAACGCTATTTTACCAATGGTGACATTTAATCAGTCATTTACTACGGGTTATATTGTTTTACTTTTTAGGTAAAATAAAAAACTAATAAGGTTAAAGTTGAGTTTAAGTATTATTATACCCACATATAAAAATGTGGACTTTCTTCCCGAACTGATCCGATCAATAGAGATGAATGATTATAGTGAAGAATATGAAGTATTAGTGGGTATTGATTCTTGTTATGATACATTAAATTATGTTTATGAGAATCAATTCTTACCTAATTTTAAATTTTTCTTTTTTTCGGAAAACAACGGACCGTATGTAATCAAGAATACTTTATGTGAAATATCGAAATTTGAAAAAATTTTATTTTTCGATAGTGATGATGTGATGATGCCGGGTATGTTATCTGAGATTGACACTAATTTAGATATCTATACTGTTATTAAACCAAAATACATTAACTTTACTGACATTAATGGTGTTAGGAATTATGTGAAAGAAAATTGACAATTCGGTGAGGGGGTATTTGCAATTCAAAAAACTTTGTTTTTGGAGATGAATGGTTTTGAGGGTTGGGAAGTCGCGGCAGATTCAGATTTCATGGGTCGTTTATATAAAACCAATATGAAAATACTTCACACTAATAGTGTTTTATTCCATAGAAGACATCACGAAAACTCATTAACGGTTCACCCAAGTACTAATTTAGCGTCAAGACTTAGAGGTCAGTATCATATTTTAAGTAGAAATAAAACATCTAAAGATTTGGTTAATGAGAAGTTCGTGAGGGGGAATTATAGTATTGTTAATTTTGAAAATAAGGAATTGTTAACACCTGACAATAATGTAATCAATGAGATTGACCCAACAGAGTTTGAAATGAAACAAATGAGACACGATTCGATATCAGGAATATTTTCAATTCAACCAAAAATACCATCACAACCAAAGACAATCGACTACCAAAAAATCAATTCAAGAAGTAATCATCAGATATCTTCTCAACTTGGGGACGCATTAAAAAAAGCAAAACTCGAAGAAATCAAGAGGGGTAAGCGTAGATATTAGAATTTTTTGTATATTTGTTCTATGAAACATTCAAAGAAAGTAGATAGGGCAATCAATGATAAGAACATGAAGTTCGTTAAAAAACTTTTAAAGAAAAACCCTATTGTATTTGATGGTCATATTAGAAGAGAAAATGATTGTACTGTGACGATTACAAACATTAGAAAATACAAAAATCTTTGGTCTTACAAAGAGACCGATAAATTTGTCTATGAGATTGACGTTCATGTGATAGACCAAGTGTCAACGTGGTATCGTCCTGATACTAGATATGTAAACCGTAGAGTTAGAAGTTACAAAATGGAAAAATTATTCCACGAAGAGTTATGTTATTTCGGTATAACAGACTTTTGTATCTCAAAGATTTCCTACGAATAGAAGTTCTATATATTTATAGACATGAAAGTTGCAATTACCGAACAACAGCTCAACAGAGTTAAATCTAAATTAATTTATGAAAGTATATTAGATGAGATGGTGTTTAAACTATCACTAATTACTGAAGATGGTAAGACCGAACCTGATATGGAATGGGATTTTACCGACGTTAAAAAAGATATTGATAGATCAAAAATGTGGGTCCAAACCCGAGAGGATGCCGAAAAATATGTTGGAGATTTAATTGAAAAGATTAGAACTCTACCAACCAAAATGAAAGTTAAGATTGTAAGATATGTCTTATATTCATTTATGGGATTAATTACCTTAAAACAGATTGCTAAAGTCTTGGATCCACCATTACAACAAGCAGTTAAAATAGAAAAGGAAGTGTTTAAAAAACCTGAAGAGGTGAAAATTCGTCAGTCTTCTGAAAGTTTATTAGGTCACCTTAAGTATGAGGAAGGATCAATAATTAATAAGGGTGAACCAGCGTTAGTCGCTTATGATCTTGGTGACGGAGCTTATACTATTGGGTATGGACATGCGATATTCAAGGGAGAAAATGAAGGATATGAATTTTTACCTGACTATGACAATATAAGACCAGGTAAAACATCAATCACCAAAGACCAAGCTGAGATTTTATTAAAGGATGATATTAAGGAAGCCGAAAGGATTGTTAATAATATGTTAGATGGTTGGGAAAAAGAAGGTATTAAACCAAAACTTACTCAAGGAATGTATGATGCTTTAGTATCAATGGCGTATAATATGGGTCCGAATATTAAAAATAAAGATTTTATTGATGCGATTAAAGTTGGTGATATGAAATTAGCAAGAAAATTAATTCTACAAACAAGTAGTGGTTTGTTTGATGACTTTCCAGGTTTAAAAATTCGTAGAGAGAAAGAAGCAAAAATGTTTGTGTAATGGATAATGATAAAATCATAGATTTATTTAAAAAGTTTGCCGGAGCTCGTTTAGATGTTCACGGGTTAATTGCAGTTCCTGTTAAAGTCGAACCATCAGTTGTACTTAAAAATAGGACTAACATGTATTTCAAAATGTTCAATCCTGATGATGTATCTTATTTTTCACCTTTAGTTGAAGATCGTATTTTTGACGAAACGGAAGATTTTGGTGAGTTTATAAATAAAAAAATCGATGTTTATTTTGTACCCGACTTCCAAACAGGGGTTTATATAAACGAAGAACTAAAATCTAAAATTCAAAATGTATTTGATTCTGTAAGAGTAATATCGTTTACAACAGGAACTCCATTTATTGGGTATAAGAGATACAAATTATACATAGAGTCGGTTGGAGTCTCAAGTGCCTTTTGGGATAACGACGCATTTTATATTATGAATAATGCGAAAATAAAAAAGGCCGAGAAGAATGGCGAACCTTGTGATATTACAGAAGTGATGGACGAGTACACCGAAGTATTTTTACCTGATCAAGATAGTTATTGGGAAACAGAAAATTTATATAGTGAAATTGATAACATCTTAAATGATTATCCCCTTTTAACCGATCCATACGGACATACTGCAGGTTACTACGACACCAAGTTTATCCAATAACTTTCTTTGATCTTTTTTGTCGGTGAAAAGAAATTACAAATCTGTGAACTTCATTCTGAACCTCCGCTAACAAAAACCCAAACTGATTTTTAGGAATATCAAATGAAGATCCATCGATCAAATGGATTGTTTGAGATTGGTGTTTATCGTTTTTAGAGATAGAAATCAAATCAATACGAGACAATAAGTTAAGTTCCTCAAATACTCTTTTTGCAATACCCAACTGACCTTTACCACCATCAATAACAACGAGTGAAGGTAATTCCTTCTTTTCATCTAAAAGTCTTTTAAAACGACGATTTAAAACCTCATCAAAAGATGCGTAGTCATCGGCACCTTCTACGGTTTTGATATTGAACTTACGATAGTTTGACTTATCTGTCTTACCATTCTTGTAACGAACAAGAGCAGACACCTGACAATCACCAGCAGTATGTGAGTTATCAAACGCCTCAATTAAAGTGGGAACATTAATCAAACCCAAAGACTCTTTGAACTCACGGGCAATATCATTATACTTTCTAACTCTAAATGGTTCTAACTTCTTTTGAAGATCATCAACAATAGACATTCTGTTTTTCATGTCTTGAGCTTTCTCAAACTCGGTGGAATCAGAAAAGTATTTCATAGACTTCTTCAAACGATTACGAACTTTATCAAACTCAAACGAGAATAGTTCTTTCATCTCACTAATCATTTTTCTATATGTGAACTTCTGAATGTTTGAAACACACGGAGCGTTACAACGACCAAGATGAAACTCCAAACACACCTTAAACTTTTCTTTTGAAATGTTTTCTTCCGTTAGATCATAAGAACAAGAACGAAGATTAAATATATCGTGAACCATTTCGTAGATCTCATAACAAGAGTTTGAACTTGTTGACTCCAATAGAACCTCACCTGACATAGTTGTTGGATTACACACCAGTAAACGAGGGAAGTCCTCATCACTTAAAGTAATGAACCAACGACGAGATCTGTCGTCCTTGGCTTTGATGTTGTATTTTGGTTTTAGAGACTTGATTAGTTCATCCTCTAATAGAAGTGCTTGAGACTCATCGTTAGTAGTCATAAACTCCACATCACGAATTTCATTAACCAAAGATGTGGTCTTTTGATCTTTGTGGTTTTTTTGAAAGTAAGACTTAACTCGTTTGGGTAGATACTTTGATTTACCAACATAGATAATCTGACCCTTCTCATTTTTGAAAAGGTAACAACCGCTAGATTGGGGAATGTTTGAGAGTTTATCTATAATCATAGTACAAATATACTTAATTTCTTTCTTACCTCATACTTTTTAACACCATTTCTAAAGTATAGATAGACTCACGATCTTGTTTAGTTTTGAATTCTTTAGATTTAAGGTAATTCAAACTCTCAATAACCTCATCTCTTTTGGTTTTAGGTTTGGTAATTACCACATCATCAATATCATCAACATCGTTCATTTCCTCAAAAAGAAACTCAAAGTTAGCGTTATTTAAAGACTCTTCTAACCAAGAAAAATCATCTTCAGATTCAGATGTCACCACATCAGTAATTTCTCGGTTATAGTCATCAGAACCAAGTTCAAAGAACTCATACATACGGTCGTTTATTTTCTTCATTATCATACATCAAAGATACAAAAAAAAATGAATTACACTATTTTTTATTTATTAAACTTCAGAGTATTTATTAAGTATGAAAGATCTTATAGTTAAAATTATAACCGAAGAATCAAAAAGGTTAATTAACGAGAGTGGTATTAGAGATATCAACAAGTTAGCAAAAAGATATCCGATGGCAAAAATATACTTCCATCAGGATTTAGATGGGGTTACAACTGCCTTGGCAATGAAGAACTACTTAGAACAAAATGGTATTAAGGTAGTTGATGCTGAAATCATTCAGTATGGTGGAAAGGAGTTTGCAATTCACAAACCTGAAGGTGAAGGTGATATCATGCCAGTGTTGGTTGATTTTGCTCACGGAAAACCAATGTTTGTTATCCATACTGACCACCACGATAGTCAAGCTGGAGTTGAAAAAGACACGGCAACGAATTTTAAGTCTTCAAGATCTAACGTAGAAACAATTTCACAAAGTATATCACCTACAGACATTTTTAGTCAAGACGATATTGAAACAATCTCAATGGTCGATTCTGCTGACTTTGCAAAACACAACATTACACCAGAACAAGTAGTACAATACTTGTTTAAAGTTGATAGAACTAAAGGTGTAAAAGAAAACAAAAAAATGATGGGATTGGTTGCAAACAAATTATTGTTGGCATTTAAAAACAAACCTGGGTTCCTTACTAAGTTAGTGATGAATTCAAAACCATCGCTTCAAAGTATCTTATTAAACATTAAAGATATTATGGAGAAAGAAGGTTATGCTTCTATGGATCAATTACAACAAAATCAACAATCATACATTCAGTCACGTAAAGAAAAAGGTGTGACTTATGAAGATGGTATTATTTCTCAATATGGTTTAGGGCCGACAATGAAATCAGGTGGATACGATCGTTATACACCATTTATTAATCACCCTGATGCTGAGTTCTTGGTTACAGGACTTCCAATGGGAATGGTTCAGGCTTCTTGTAATCCATACAAAAAAGAAAGAGCACTTAAAGGTGTTGATCTTGGTCAGATTAAAGATGAGGTTTTAGAAAAGTTCAGACCTGAATTAGAAAAACAACGAGTTAGTTTCGCAACCCTTAAAAGAGTTTCCGAAATGGACACAGATCAAGGATCAGTCGGATTCACATTCAAAGACTTCATGGCAATCTATGGTAACTCACCATCATTAAAGATTTTTGGAACCGATAAATTACAAAGATATTTGGATTATAAATCAAAAGACCTTTATAAGTCAATTCCTTTTGAGGATAGAAAAGTGTTTAACAAAGCATCTGTTAATGGTTATGATGTAATCATGGCAAACTCAGGTGGACACAAATGTATTACTAACATTTCGGGAATTAATTATTTATATACTAACGCAAAATTTGAAGATCCTGAAAAAAGAACAAGAAACTCTTATGTTGACTTGTTAAAAGACATTCAGGCTGAGTTCGTTAGAGTACTTAAAGAAAAGATAGACCAAAGTAAAACTTCGGTTAACGATGAAGAGATGAGTTTGAATGAAAATTCAAGACTCTTAAAAAAAAAAGATTTTAAATCACCTTCATTAAGAACTTTACTTGAAAATCAAGCACTATTAAAAGAACAGAAGTTGTCTTTACCGATAACAATCACTGATGGATTCCAAGCACCTAAAGGAGATGCGGATGCTTTACACTCATTCGAAAGAAGAAGATCCGATAAGTTTGGTGGTAGAATGACATCAAAGATTGAGGCAAAATTAAGAGAAGTTTATGAAGCGGGTGTAAACCCTGATGTTGTTGATATTAAAATTAATGTCGATTCTAAACAATATAAAGTAACATGGACTGCAACCATCGATGAAAGTAAAGATGGTAAAGCTTATGTTGGTGTATCAACGAGAGGATCTGCGGGTGGAGGTTCAGACAGAAGAGCTGAAAGTCAAGTTGAACCTCTTAAACAACAATTAAAGAAGGGTGGTGCAGAAGACATCACTTTGGTATTAGACTTTAAAAATACGGGAGGAGTTCCAATTAGACAATACTTCTTCAAATATACGATACCAAGTAAATATCCTGCTCACACAACAAAAGGTGATTATGTTAGAACTAAAGAACCTCAAATATCTCAAACAGGTGGTGAACAAGGATCAAACGCAGTGAAAGCTGCAGGTTTAGGTTTTGGGATAGGTGGTGCAGGATTTAACCTCAAAGATATATTCTCATCATGGAGAAATAAATTAGTGGGATTATCAGGTGGAACTTCGGACACCTCAAGTACACAATCTTCAGACTCATCACAAAGTTCAGAAACACCAACATCATTATCGGATATTTCGGTTTCTACAGGTGGTGGAAATGCCAACTTTAAAGACATTACTAAAAAAGTTATTGCTAACTTTGAAGGAGGTTATTGGAACCCAATTTGTCACGGAACTAAAGGTATGGGTAAATCGACAGAAACCATGTTCGGTTTAGATAGATACAATGGAAACATTGAGTCAACTGACAGAGGTAAACAATTCTTCAAGATCATCGATGATGAAAAACGTGCGTTAGGTGCGACTTCATCAGGATCAGGAAAAAATACAAAGTGGGATAATATGACTAACTTCTGTAAGAAATGGACTTACAACTATAAAGGAGATTCAAGAACCAAACAACCACTTATGGATCTGGCAACTGCGATAATGGAAGAAAGATTTAACTCAAATATGTCAAGTTTTGTTAAAGATCCTAAAACCAAACAAAAGATTATGAATAATAAAAATCTTTTAACTCACATGTCTTATGCAACATGGAATGGACCAGGTTTCTTTAAGAAGTTTGCAAGAAAGTTGGAGGATGGAATTAAAAAAGGTGCTAGCGATAAAGAGTTAGTTAATGTTGCAATCCAATCTCGAGCTGAGACAGGTTTATATAACAAAGATAAAGTGGCTAAAGCAATTGCTAATCCCGATTCTATGAAAATGGCTTAATTGATTATTTATAACATATAATGAAAGAAACGATCAGAAAAATATTAAAAGAACAAAACGAAGGTGTTGGAGAAAGATTTCTTAAAAATATGAAATCGCTAGAATATACAGTCCAAAGTATAGTTGATAATGGGGTGATTAGTGAAATTGAATTAGTTAATATTGATTTTAATGAAAGATATGGAGAGATAAGGGCGACCGCTAAAGTTAGTTCTTGGAGTGAAGATCCTGACCTACATGAACTATCCGAACAACTTAAAAATGTTGAACGTGAAATGTATAGAATGTTTAATAATTTTGAATTCTCCAAAAACGGTAAATTGAATAAAGTTAATGGTGATAGTTACTTGATGGTATTTCCTAGTAAGGTTAATTGGGATGCAATTAGTGGTGATATGTTTATGGAATTCGATATACTACAAGACGATTATAGAACAGAAGAATGAGAGATTTAATAAGACATATATTATTGGAAGAAACCTCAGAGGATGATCGTATCAAAAAGGGGATTGATATTGCGGTAAAATTCTTTAGTAAAGAATATCCGTTCATTGTTGGTTGGGAATATTCTGCACCAATTGAGAAATGGGCTTATACGATATACATAAACCTTGAGGTCGATCATGAGAAGGCATTTGAGTTTTTTAATGTTGGTCCACACCCAAGATTCTACAGATTCTTACAGGATACTATTGAAAGAAGGGATCAAATGGCATACCCATACTCTCTTTCAAATTACGAAGATATTGAAGGATTTGATAAAGACGCATTTTATCAAATGAAAAATGATTTGAAGGAAATATATGAAGATATGGTACCTGAAAAATTTAAAATGAAAAAAAGAGTTGAAAATAGATTTGTTGATGACACACCGAAAGAATTAAGTGTTGATAACTATATTAATGTTAGATGAGGGAACTAATTAGACATATCTTAAAAGAACAATCGTCAAAACTTGACTTATTGAAAATAATTCAAAATGAGGATATATTTGATGCCGCTGATTTAGTTGGAGGCATACACAACCTTAGAAAAATATTCAAAGATAATTCAGATGTTGTAGAAAAGTTAGATTCATTTAATGGGAGATTAGATCTTATTTACCACTCAAAAAAAGAATACATTGAAATTCCAATGAAGTTCGAGATAGTAGGTAAAGCTGAAAATGTATTTAAAAATAATTCATGGCCAAAAGTTAATTTAATTTATGATGATTCTAAATTAAATGAAAGTGAAAAAAAATTGTTTGAACAATTTATTTACGATACCATTGGCGATTTAAATATAGATAATGTTGTTATAGCGCCATCTGTGAGACAAATGTTTAGAGAGAAAAATGGGTATATTGCTATTAATTATGTTAACGGAAGAGATTTGGAAAACTTGGATCATGATATTAGATATGAAGACGATGATATAAAAAATCTACATCGTGAGTATTACACCAAAAGTTATATGAACGAATCAAAAATAATTCAAGAAAACGAAGAAGACCCAACTCAAAAGATATTAAACTTTCTTGTTAGAAGATACAAATTCGAAAAAAAGAATTTTGGGTCCGAAGATGATCCGTTAATATTTAAGATAGTTTCTTTCGATCTCGATGATGAAATTAATGTTATTAGTGATTTCCAAGACAAAAGGGCTCAGATTGGAACCATTGTGGACATGTTATCATCATACGACATAATAGAACCAATTGATCGATACGAAGGGAGACTTGATCCTTACACACAAAAAGTAATCAGAGCGGTCAAAACATTTATAAATCAGGTAATGTCCGATAAATCAAAGTTGAATGAATCAAAAATACTTGATAAGATTAAAAGTTTCTTTGGTAAAAAACCATTAACCAAAGAGGAAATGAAAGATGAAAAGATATTAAATCTTATAGTTAAGTTCATCAATGAAAGTTATACTATGGAGGGGACAAGAGATCAATTCGGAACGGTAACCATCTATTTGGTGGACGACACAGGAAACACAATTTATCCACCTATAATGAAATATTATCCTGATAATAAAGTGTTAGATTATAGTTGGGAATTTACCACAGACATACATAGTATGATTGGTGATGAAAGACTATTACATCTTGATAGTGAACTGATGGGTAAAATATTTGAAAAGTTATTTAAAAAGAAAATTAATAAGGTATACGGATATAGTAGATTATAATGAAAGATATTAGACAACATATCAAAAATGTTCTTGTTGAGGAAACACAAGACAAGGATGTTAATTTAATTAAACAGATGATTTATGATTTGTTCGATGAAGTTACTTCAATTGAGGTGAGTGAGTATGACGACAAACCTATGTTAACTATAAACCTCATTTCCGATTCTAATGCCGCTAACAAAAACACTTGGTATGACGAACACATATCTGATGAGATTATGCAATTAACAGGAGGCCATTTAGTTGTTTGTCCTTATTGGACATTTAGTTCGGATTTTAGAAGAAAAATTGCCGATGTTTATATTAATACAAAAGTAACAAGAATTTAGGACTAATTAAAATCTTTTTACTATATTTGCCCTTATGGAAGGATATATCTATTTGGGTGAATATTTTGATGTTCTCGGTCGAGAACTTGATGCCACAGACAAAAAAATCGGAAAAACAATTTCTCTTACACAACGAGAGTACCAACTCAATCGTACAAAATCACCAATCGGGTATAAGATCATATCTGCGTATAAAGTAGATAACATGGATAAAGTTGAAAGACTTTTACACGCAATCCTTGATAGTCGTAGATTAGTTGGAGAATGGTTTAAAGACGAAGAAGATACTCTTACAGGTGAGTTCATTAACTTTATGAATATCTACGGGGCTGAGTATGTTAACATGGAACAAATCAAAGAAGAACAACTCAGCGGATCTACTGACGAAAGGTTGGTAAAGATTGCTCAATCATTCGGTAAAGATACAATGTTGATCAGAACATATAAAGGTATTGATTATGATATTATCTTAGACTCAAAAGGAATACTACACTTCAAAGGTGAAACATTCGATACTCCAAACAAATTTTATAATAGTGGTTTATTAAAACATGTTACCGGTAAACGAGGTAATAGTGGAACCAATCAAGTTACACAATTCAAAGTTAAAGAGACAAGAGAATCTTTAAGAGAGTTATAATGAAGAACATACCAAAATTACTACATACTTTCACCAAAGACGTTTACTCATATAGGGATGATTTGACTATACAGATTACTAAAACAACCAAAAAACGTAAACCTTATTATAATATCCACATATTAGTTCATATAAAATTAACTGACGGATTATGGTCAACGATCAATAAAGGTATTGATAGAAATTATTTAAGAGGTGAAATTAAAAATTATTTTAATTTAACTGAAGATGATTTTAGAGTCACATATCAAAATGTTTATCCTGAAACCATTTATTAAATAGATATTTAGCGATATTTATTTAGTATAATGAATCTTAGAAAACACATCAAACAAGTATTAAAGGAGGAAATGAATTCCGACCTTAAAAAACCTTTCATGAAATACGAGAAATTAATTAACAAGTTGGTTTACGAAGTATTTGATGAGGGTATTTGCGGTTTTGATTGGGAGGTAGTACAGTTACACGAAAGAAAAGGGTTATCAATACGATTTGTACTACACTTCACAAAAAATAGTTATAAGGAATTTGACTATCAAAGATATGCAGATGCCAAACAAGAACTTAAAGAATGGGTTGAAGATTATTTACCAAAATTTAATGGGATCTTCATTGCTTACGATACAACAAGATGTGATGATACTCATAAAGAAGAAGAAACCGAAGGTGTTGGAGGATATGCGGCACCAGCATTTGAAATGAAACCCGATCATGTCCACTTCAAACATTTATATAATGAATCTGAACTACCAATTCAAATCAGAAGAAGAGTTAACAAAATAGATAAGTTAGTTGACGTTATGTTAAATGACATGTATGTTGACGAATACGATAGTGAAAAAGAATTCTTTGATGGTGTGGTATTTGAACTTGGATGGTTAGTTAGAAATGAAGATTTTGAATTACACGATGTCGAATGGAGTGATATATTTGATTACATAAATGAATATAGAAGCGAAGATATCAAAGAATATTATAGAGAACGTCAAAAAGAAGAAATGAATGAATCGGAACTAACGGAAAGATGTTGGAAAGGGTACACAAAAAAAGGAATGAAAACAATGTTTGGGAAAAGATATCCAAATTGTGTAAAGATCAAAAAGAAAAAAAGTCTTAAGGAATCAATCAAAAATATACTTGATGAAGAAGTCACTAAGAAATACCCAAAACCTAATGAGAAATTAGATAAAGTGGTTTATAAATGGTTGGACAACTACTTTGAAGGTTCACAAATATATGATAGGGAATATTGGAAATATCACGGATTTCAATATAACTTTTGTAAAAACGGTAGAGAAATTGCAGATTTAAGAATTGCATTTGATGACAAAAGTCCTGATTGGGGACCAAGTGATAAAAGACCAACAAGTGAAAGAAGTGTTGAAGAAGTAATGTTATACATTTACCCGATTATGATAGATGAATTGATTACAGACATACCAATTAGAAAAAACTATTTATTATATCTTATTGAAGAATGGTTTGAAGATACACAATTAGATAAAATCCAACAAGATTTTAACAGAAATGATTTCTCTTTAGATTATATTACCGTTTTTTCAAGTAAAAAAAGGGGAGATATATGTGTTCCGCCAGTTCAAAAACCTGAAGGTGTAACAATGCAAGAAATGATGGATTATATTAAAAAAAATACTTTGTATTCTTATAAAGACATGGAAAAACATGAAGAAGACGAACCAGGTTGGATTGAAAAAACATATTTAGGAAAACTTTGGGGAAAAGAACATGAAAGAGTTAATCAAGAAGATAGAGACAATAATCCCTAACCATTTAATGATAAGTATTAAATAATATGAACTTACAAGAATCCATAAGAAGAATATTAAAGGAAGAGACTAAAACTAATTCAGCATTACATAAATTACTTAATGTATTGTTTAATGGGTTTGACGAGATCGATTATGATTGGGCTAACTATATGTGTGGGATGGGAGAATGTTGTGATCCATATGCAATCGGTTTCACATTACCTGAGAGCGATTACGATTATTACATATTCAAATTAGTTGACGGTAATAAATACGATGACGATGGTGATTACCCTAAAGAGTTTAGAGATGAATTACCTGAAGTGTGTTATGAACGACCTAACTTAAAAAATCCTGATTTTGATACGATAGTTTTTTATGGTGCATTTGCTGAAGAAATAGAAGACTATATGGGTCATCCACATAATTGGAATTTAGATTTGCTAAAAATAATTAACAATCAGTTTGGTTGTGACGCTAAAAGAATTATCATAATATGAGTCTACAGGAATCTATAAGAAGAATATTAAGGGAAGAGACCGATGAACCCCAAATTAATACCGTTAAACAATCTTTACAACAGATGGTTGATGAAGATGGTATTGGGGTGGCATCTGAATTTGTTGGTGGCGCCGATAATTTAATTAAGATTTTGTATAATGGTGACATAATGAAATACTACGAAGAAACGGGATTCCAACCGATAAGAATATCTCAAGAACCCAATTTATACATAGACGATCTTATCGTCCAAAAGTTAAATTTACCACAAAATAG
>Ga0066599_100000059_pt1 | contig 14242 bp, 8 predicted proteins | sample InisedmetaG_FD_60065 | JGI IMG/M metagenome (GOLD analysis project Ga0066599, IMG submission 60065) | Freshwater pond sediment microbial communities from the University of Edinburgh, under environmental carbon perturbations - Initial sediment | ecosystem: Environmental > Aquatic > Freshwater >...
TTGAACATTTGATACCTAAATACAAAACCATTTGGGAGATTTCACAAAAACAACTTATTGATATGGCGGCAGAAAGAGCACCATTCATTGATCAATCACAGTCTATGAATATCTATATGTCTAACCCAACATTATCTAAGATCACCTCATCACACTTCCATTCGTGGGAAAGTGGTTTGAAAACCCTTTGTTACTATGTTAGAACCAAAGCAATTTCAACAGGAGCTAAACACTTGGCGATGGATATATCAAAAAAAGAAAAACCAAGAGTAACACCTGAACCACCAAAAGTTGATTATTCAAACATCAACTTACCATCGAAACCTGAGAATTCAGATTTTGAGTGTTTTGGATGTTCATCCTAAAAAAAATAAGAATCACTACTTCGGTAGTGATTTTTTTTTGTTACCTAATATTTATAAATAAAAATTAATATCATGGCAAAAATTATAAAATTAACAGAATCTGATCTTGCTCGTATCGTTAAAAGAGTTATAAACGAAGAAAAGAGAAATGAAAAAAAACTTAATGAAGGTGTGTTAATGACTTTAGGTGGGCTTGCTCTTGGGGGTGCGGTTGTTAAAAAGGCATATGACTATATCAAAAATAGACAACTTAAAAATAGAATGACTGAAACAGGAAATGTTAAAAAGTCTGCAGATGGTAAATTCACTATGAAAGAATATGAAGATAATGAATCAGGTGAAATATTTTGGGGTGTTGATGTAACTGACAAAACTAGAGATGAAGGATACCAAGACAGAAGAGTTTTATTGTTTAAAGGTGATAACCCACAAAGAATTGAAAAGATCTTAAATTCTGAAATTCACCATGATTTTTCAGATGAAGCATATATGGATGACAATTACGATAAAAAGTGGGGTCAATTTAATGCCGACAAAGTAATTAAAATGTGATAATAAAAAAAGATTTTAAACCCTCCCCAAAAAGGAGGGTTTTTTATTTCCATAAATTTTTTACTTAAAAAAAACCTAAGTTATATTTATATGTGATATGGCAAATGGTATAACATATGGTATTTCGTTTCCTTTTGTGGATTCATTCACAGGTAGATATTTGGATGTTACCAACACTACTGAAGCGGAAACTCGAGCGGACTTAGTTCACCTTCTTTTAACGAGAAAAGGTAGTAGATATTTTTTACCTGATTTTGGTACTCGTTTATATGAGTACATTTTTGAACCACTAGACGGACCGACATTCTCTGACATTGAATCCGAGATTCAAGATACGATTAGAACTTATATGCCTAACCTACAAATAACCAATATTTCGGTTGAACCGGCATCGGCAGGTTTGGAGGATAAAGGTTATACGGTTAATCAATACGGTGAGAGAGAATTTTCGGTACCAAATATATCACAATTAGAACACACCGCAAAAATCAAAATTGATTATAGAATTACGGACTCGGCTTTCGAATCTTCAGATTTTGTTATCATCAATATTTAATAGTATATGGCAGAAAAGAAAATTTCTTATACGGTAAGGGACTTCCAAGGAGTAAGAACAGAGTTAATTAACTTCACAAGAACGTATTATCCTGACTTAGTACAAAACTTTAACGACGCGGGTATTTTCTCAGTAATGTTAGACTTAAATGCTGCGGTAACGGATAACTTAAACTATCAGATAGATAGAAGTATACAAGAAACTGTATTACAATTTGCTCAGCAAAAAACATCAATATATAATATTGCAAGAACTTATGGTTTAAAAATCCCAGGACAAAGACCATCAGTTGCATTAATTGACTTCTCAATCACAGTTCCTGCTTTTGGGGATAGAGAAGACTTAAGATATTGTGGTGTATTACGAAGAGGATCTCAAGTTAACGGAGGAGGACAACCATTTGAAACCGTATACGATATTGATTTCGCATCGCCAATAAATGCTGAAGGATCGCCAAACAGAGTTAAAATACCTAACTTCGACTCAAGCGGTAAGTTATTAAACTATACCATCGTTAAACGAGAAATCGTTGTTAACGGTATTACTAAAGTTTATAAGAGAGTTATTACACCAAATGATGTGAGACCTTATTTGGATTTATTCCTACCTGAAAAAAATGTTTTAGGTATTACAAGTGTTTTATTAAAACCGGGAACTCAGTACTCAACAATACCAAATCCACAAGATTTTATAACCGTTGGACCTGACAGATGGTTTGAGGTTGATGCTTTAGTACAAGATAGAGTTTTTATTGAAGATCCTACAAAAGTATCGGATCAACCAGGAATTAAAGTTGGTAGATACATTACTACATCAAATAAGTTTATATCTGAATACACACCTGAAGGTTTTTGTAAAATGACTTTTGGTGGTGGTAACATTTCGGCTGAAGAACAATTAAGAGAATTTGCTCGTGATGGTAAAGGGTTTGATTTGAGTAGATATACAAACAACTATGCGATGGGTGCGGCATTAACTCCTAATACAACACTATTCGTTCAGTATAGAATTGGTGGAGGACTTGCTAGTAACATTGGTATTAACACGATTAATCAAATTGGAACTGTTTCATTTGCGGTTAACGGACCTTCAGAGACCGCAAATAGAAGTGTTATTAATAGTTTACAATGTAATAACGTAACTGCTGCAATTGGAGGGGCTAACCCGCCAACAATCGAAGATGTTAGAAATATGGTTTCATTTAACTTTGCAGCTCAAAACAGAGCGGTTACCGTAAATGACTATAACTCGATATTAAGAACGATGCCAGCACAATTCGGAGCACCTGCTAAGGTTGCAATCACCGAAGAAAACAATAAGATTAAAATTAAGATGTTATCTTATGATGCAAACGGATCGTTAACCAACGTAGTTTCAAATACACTGAAACAAAACGTTGCAAACTACCTTTCTAACTATAGAATGATTAATGACTACATTTCAATTGAAACCGCTGACACAATCGACTTATCGGTAACTATTGATGTTGTGTTGGATAATAGTCAAAACCAAGGTGCGATTATTGCTAAAGTAATTCAAATCACAGGAAACTTCTTCAACCCACTTGTTAGAGGTTTGGGTGAAAATGTTAATATTTCCGAATTAAGAAGATTGATACAAGCTGAAAATGGTATTGTGAGCATCTCCGACATTTCATTCTTCAATCAGGTTGGAGGTCAATACTCCTCAAGTCAAACGTCAATGCCTTACTCAGATCCTGTTACAAGACAAATTAGACCAACCGCAGATACCTTATTTGCAACCCCAACACAAATTTATCAGATAAGATATCCAAATAAGGATATCAATGTTAGAGTGATTAATCTAACTTCTGTTAATTTCTCATAGTCATTTATTTTTCGCATAAGGGGTTTATTTTTATATGAAAATGGGAAATAAACTATTTATGAAAAAACTGATTTTGAATGCCCAAGTCATATAGAATAAGAACCCAAGTTGGTGTTGACAAGTATATAAACGTCAATTTAGAGCAAGATTGGGATCAATTAGAGATATTATCTTTAAAGATCTTAGCAAACGACGTATACACCAGATTCTGTGCCGATTACGGTGTGGTTACTGGTCGTGTGTTTGTTAATAATGGGTTTGGATTACCAAACGCCAAAGTATCCATATTCGTCCCATTGGACCCTGCGGATGAATTAGATCCTGTAATTACGGAATTATATCCGTTTAAAACGATTACAGATACTAATGAAGATGGTTATAGATATAATCTATTACCTAAAATACCAGCATATAACGGACACGTCTCAACAGGGACATTCCCAAATAAAGCGGATGTATTAATGGATGGGTCGTATATTGAAGTATTCGACAAATACTATCGGTTTACCGTTACCACAAATGAAAGTGGTGACTTTATGATTTTTGGAGTTCCTGTTGGAACCCAAACAATTGTTATGGATATTGATTTATCGGATATTGGGTGTTTTTCATTAACACCACAAGATTTAATTTTACAAGGGTTAGCAACGGAAACTCAAGTTAATGGTGCAAGATTTAAATCGTCCGCAAATTTACAGGAATTACCGCAGATTAAAAACTTGGTATTTGATGTTGATGTTAGACCATTTTGGGGGGATAACGATATTTGTCAAATTGGTATTACCCGAGTTGACTTTGATTTAACAAAACAAGCAAATTTAACAATACAGCCGACATCAATTTTTATGGGATCGATTATCTCAACTACTGATGATGAGGCATTAAAAGTTAGATGTAGACCTAGAAATAACACTGGAAATTTATGTGAATTGATTACAGGTCAAGGTGAAATACAGGCAATTAGACAAACAATATTTTCGGATAACAACGGGTTTCCTATACTTGAAAAGTATGAAATTGAGGAAGGGGGAAAAGTTATTGACGGAGACGGAATTTACTTGTTGAACATCCCGATGAATTTAGATTACGTGTACACTAATGAATTTGGTGAACAGATAATATCTAACGACCCAAACAAAGGTATACCAACAAAGGGTAAATACCGTTTTAAGTTTAATTGGCAAAATGAACAAGGACTACAGGACAGCTTTCAGAGAGGTAATTTTTTAGTTCCAAATGTTAAAGAATATGGTTGGGTTAATTCGTCAGATGACCCATTTGAACCTACTTCAGTTGGGACATATAACTACCCCCAAATTCCTGCGGGGTCAACTATTGGGGTTACCGCGACAGTTATATTGGATGCTGGTTTATCAAATCCGCAAACCATAAATGTTGAGTCTTATCAAATTTTATTAAATGGTCAACCATATGTTGGAACCTTAAATTCGATAACTGTTTCTGTTGGGGATACTTTACAAATAATTGCAACGCCGATCGATCCCGCGCAATCACAACAAATTAGTTTCACTCAGATACCTCAACAACTTTTTGATGTTTATAAATCATATGCGTTTAGTTTAGATTGGGATGACTATGTTAATATCCAAGATGCCATAAATTGTGAAGATACTTTTTATGAATTTAATTATAACAAAGTATACACAACCGCAATGTTCTTAGATAGGTACAAAAAAGGTATTGGTAGAGCAAAACATTTGGGTATTAAAGAAATTGACGATAGAACTTGTAAGTCTACCGTAAATACATTTCCTGTAAATGACATTATACGAAATTTTGATTTTATTTTCTTTGTTTTTAATTTACTACTAAATGTTTTGGCGTGGCCTATAATGTCTTTAATTTTTATAATTCATATTGTTGCCGCAATTTGGGAAGTTATTAGAAGTATAATAAACGGAATTAAAAATATTTTTAGTATTGATGCTCCTGACGTACCTGGATTCCCAAGAATAGGACTACCTATGATTGCATACCCCGATTGTACAAGTTGTGAATGTGAATGTGGGGTTAATGAAGATGAAGACACCGGCAATCAAGTTGAACCACTTACAGAATATAATAACGGATCTCAAGATTTACCTTACACGGCAACTTTAACAACTGTTAATACTTTGATAGCTCCGATAAACAGTGCGGATCTTTACAATATAACTCACCCAAATTTACTAAGATTATCTGATGGTAGTGAACCGTTCGATTGTGGTGTTGGTTACGATGGCAATTATCAATCATTTGAAACTTTACTTGATAATAACGATATATCAATAGATGTTACAGTACAAGCTAGTTTAGACCTAAAAAGAACAATTTCAGGGTATGACGTCATTACTTCAACTAACCCAAATAAGTTATTTAACAACGAGTTATACCTATTACATGCACCACAACCATTTCTTTGGTCGGCGGAAAAGAAAAATCTTGATCCCGATAGAAGATTTTTTGCGTACCCACTTTCAGACACATACCCTCAAAAACTAAACGAATTTAACACAAGAGATAAATATTTCTCAGGTAAGAATATAGTAACAACTTGGGTGAACCCGTCATTAAATTCTAACCAATCAACATCAACATTTACGGATCAAGTTGTCGTTGTGTTGATGGGTCCTGGCACGTCGGCCACTATAGGTGTTGGAAACATATGTACGTTCCAAGACCCAAATTATTCAGACTCAGGCTCCACAAATAGGTTACTTAACTTAACAGGGGCGACACAGAATCAATTTAACAATAAAGCCGTTACGGGAACAACATTAACAGGTCAAACAAGTATTGTTGTTAATTATGCCGACCCTAACGATCCAAATGGTCAAACTAACCTACAAAAAACTATACTAATAAATAATCCTCAAGTTTCACAACTACCGGTAATAGGGAATACTGCGGTGGAACAAGATTATTTAAAATACGCAACGGACGTTGAGTATTTCCAGTTGATAACAGGTATGACAGTCTCAAATTTTGAAACTATGTCATTAGGTACTTCAGGGTATTATGGGTCAACATATTTATTTCATAATGTGGAAATTGCGGTACCTGATTGCGATGTTGTAAATTATACACCAACATATAGTTCATGGACAATTAACGATGTCATAAGACTATTACCTAATTATGAAGATTTTGAAGTTTGTATTTTCACTAGAGGTGTTGATCCACATACCGCAAAACAAACAATTAGATACGATTTATCCACTATTTATGGGTATACCACACCAGGAAGTGTTGAAATAGAAGGTAGTTATTATTTAAACGTACCAATACAGTCATATCCTTCAGGTCAAAAACCAAGAAGTCACAATACAACTAATAATACCGATAATTATTTGTATTTCCCATCTTACACTTTTGGTATTACACCAAGTAATTATACCGCATATACATCAAACCTACCTTACTATTATTTAAGTACCGACGATACATTATCAATTTTCTATAATCCAGCTCCTTTCTTAAACTGGCAAACAGCAGGATCTTTAATTTTACCTAATGGAAACTTAGTTAATAGTTCTTTTACGGAACCTAGAAATCAAGTTGATTATGTTGGTGGGGGATCATTCGCCGGATGGTCTAATAATAACACGTTTGGATATTCTTTGGAGACTGATAGTGGTATTGGTTGTAATGCTTTATGTCAAACAAATCAATATTATAAATCACAGACAACAAATAATAATTTTGGTTTGTCTTCTGCGGGTGGTTCTTTAACTTCTATATATTCTTCGGCATATTATAGATATGCGTTATCTCCGATAGACTTCTCAAGTCCATCTAGAATTATTATGAGAAGTGATAGAATACCAACATCCACAGGAATTGAAAACGGGGCTAATAATCAAACGGGTTATGGATTACACCAAAATAATAATTTTAGTGTCTACACTAGTAACGGTATCGCTTCTTCACCTTCGATTTACGCGGGTGGGGAACCAAGTTCTGGTGAGGCTCAAGATTCTAATGAGGTTGTAACCAGTTTAACCGAAACATTAACCTGTGAAGGTATGGTTCCTTTAGCTTGTTATAGTGGTTCAGGTAATAATGTTGGTGTTTTACCTCCTGGTCAATGTGAAATTCCTCAAGATAGGATGATAAATGGTTGTTATTGTTTAATTAATCGACCATATATTGTACAAATAATGGACGACATCAGATTGTTTTTAGAATGGAAAACTAGATTTACCATGAATTTAGCAGCATGTAGAGGGGTCTTCGCTCAAGTATTCCAAAACAATTGGGTTAACGGTACTTTATATATGTATAGCTTTAATAAAAGAAATGCCTTTAGTCTTAATTCAAACAACCCAAGGTATCGTTATTGTACGGATGTTATTTTATTTAATCCGTTGAATAATAATTTCTTTTATAGATCATCACCATGGAATGGAGTTGATTTTATTGGTAAAGAATCTCCATCGGAAAATAGACCGTCGTTTAACGTTAGACAAATACAGTTCCCAACTACAGTTGTTGACTTAGGACCAAGAGATTCCTTTATAGGTGAAGTTTGTTGTTCGGGTAATGATTCAAATAACTTTGGGTCTTATTATTCAGACCAAATTAAATCCTCATCATATCAAGATAATTCTGAAATAATCCAATTAGGGTTTTTATCTAGATTAACCAATGAGGGTACTAGAAATAGAATGTTACCTGTTAGTGTGGGGCAAAGTAGTGGTGAAGGTATTGGTATCATACAGTTTTTTAATAGTGAAAGAGGTGGTGATAGAATTGATGGTGATTGGGCTCAAATGTTATCGATAAACTCTGAATGGAAAGTTTTACCATTTATAACGGAAAACATACCAAGTAATGATTATATTTATTTTGGTGACAATATGAATGGTATTGTAAATGGTTTACCACCAAGGAAAGTTAGGCCTATAATGGGGTTATTTTTTAATGATGAACCTGATGAAATTAGATATAGAAAAGTGATGTCACCGGGATTAGAAACATACAGTTTTAACCCTTTGATTGAAGAATATTTTGGGTACCCAAAATCTCAATTAGTCCCTAATTACAGATGGTCTATTAGCACCCCTGAAGATTATGTAGGCGTCCCAAATATATTTGGTTCCGAGAATAATAATTGGTTTACGAATACAACTGTCGGTGTTGGATTCTACGCTAGAAAATATCAAGACTTTGATTTTGATTCCGCACAAGGTAAATATCGAACTAATTTAACTAAACTAGGTTATATATCTAGTTTTGATCTTAATGGGGATCCACTACCAATCACGCCATTATCTAGTATTGCTCAAGGAGCGCCAACCCAAACGGCGGGTCCAACATCACCGGTTGTTGGAGCACCTTACCATTTCTATTTTGGTTTAAATAGTGGAAAATCCGCAACAAATCGATTTTATAAACTATATGTAGCAACTGCTGAAGAATAATGGAGATAGACCCAACTACAAGGATAATAGAATCCACACAACGATATAAGGGAGCCCCTAAACAGGATCAACAAATGAATATCCCTTTAATACAAAATCAAAAACAATTAGTTGAGTTTGATAGAAGTGTTGATTTGAGTTTATCAACTGTCTTTGACGACGAAAGACAAGAGTCTTTCACGTTTAGACCGGTTGGTAAATACATGATGGTATTTGAAAATGCGTACACAGGATCAACAACATATTCACCGTTTAGGGATAATTTATATTACACAAATGCAATTAAAAATGCGATTTCTTACTACCCATTAGGAACATCACCAACTTCGGTAGGGACAACAAACCAAACAATTCCATGGGACGGATTTCCTCAATATAGTGAATTTGATTTTATCAGAGCCGACATCAACGTTGATGGATATACGATAGGTAATGGAAAACAAGTGGACTTCAAGTCAGTTAGTGCTTCAACATATAATTGGTCTCACTATTTGAGCTACGCATTTCAAAACGATCCAAATAAACAATTATATGCGATAGAACCACAAACTAATATATCTTGGACATGGACCGCAGGTCAAGGACTACCCTACGTAATAGCGGTTGGTACCGACAGAGAAAAAAGATTTATTAGTTTTAAATGTCCTGTTGTTCACGGATTATCAGTCGGGGAGTATGTTCTACTATCAACTAACTATAACGGTAATTCATTTTTTCAAGTTACTAGTTTAGGTGATGGGGGTTCAGGTTCTGAAAATTACATATTTAATATTCGAAATATTGGTTACACAGGAACGACATTTATAACATTAACTAAAGGAACATTTAGGAGGGTATTAAATCCGGCAAATTCTGCGGATACAATTAGTGAATACTATATTAGAAAACATAAAATATTAACTAAACCTGGATGTGCCGTTGTTGTAAACGCTGGGTACGAACAAAATATTTATAATAACAAACAGAAATGTGAGGTTAAAGCGATCACACCTAACCAAAAAAGTAGAACATCTGTTAAGGAAGGGTCTAGATCTTATACGTTATCTTTTAATTGTGATGTCAATACGAGAACACTTTTGGATAACCAAAAAAGACCGGTTAGTGAGTTATTCTTTACGACAATATGGAGAGGTTATTTTGGGTGGACTGACAAATTAAAACAAGGGTGGCTTTTTAATACCTTTTTAGATAAAGATAAACCACAAATTTGGTGGGACCAAAATAACCAAAATTCAAATACTTTAATTACTCAAGGTCAATATAATACAACAATGACGCAATACCCTTTTTACTATAATAATCTTTTAAATGAAGGTGATATTGTTGATGGGGATTATTGTGAATGGAATGATTTTGAGCAATTAGAAAGAGTAATATCGATTTACCAACACAAGATAATATACAATCAAACACATTTTAAGTTGGATAATACGTTACCAACAACTAACCAACCTGGGTATTTCTACGAACCTCATCGTGGTATACAGATTAGGGCGTTCTCTGACTATATTGAAGAAGGGGATAGTAAAAATGTTGTTGGTATACCTGACTACGCATATTATTCAACAACTAATGCGTTATTTAGATGGAGAGACCTTTATCCTTATGGGTTTATTGATACGGATGGAATTGGGGTTGATTACCCTTATTTGAATGATGCTCATTATCCATTTTTAAATACGATATTTAGAATTACGCCTGAAGGGTATAATATACCAAGTGATTACAATCAGTTAGGTAGGGTTCCGATAAACACAACAACAATACCAGAACCAATAGAGGATGAGTGCGAATAGAATAAAAATAGTTAAAGACGATACCAACAAGTATTTGAATATCCCTGTTAATATGACATGGGATTTCATGGGTCGTGATGATAGTATTTCTGATTATGAAGTTGAGGTTATTAAAGAAGTTACGGGTGTTGCTGCAGACTTTGAGATTGCTAGATTTTCACAACATCCATTTCCTAATATGGATAGTGCGATTAACTATGAGTTTAATTTTTATGACGACACGGCACCAATAACGGCAAACACTATTGGTAACTGGAGTAGCTCTTATTTAAATGAAGGATTTTCAATACAGGAAGTTTATTACTACGCAAAACCATTTACTAAATCATTTTTCAAATTGGATTTATACGATACTCCCGACGAGAGTACACAACAAATCTATTTATCGATTATATTGCCAATACAACAAGGTTTAACCCAAACCGCAATTTTAGGTCCATTGCAACCACCTGTTGAAATTAAAAAACCAACAATGATATTAGATAGTATTGGAGCTGACAAAGAAGGGTTTTATATCTATTGGTTAAGAAGTAGAAACTTTATCAATATATCAACGTTCTACATGACCGCAAAGTTTTTTAATGCGAGATTAGGGGTTTTTAAACAAATGACCAACACAAAGCAAGATTTAATTACTCCGAGCAAGTTCCAATTCAATAATGCAGACTATTTCTATTATAGAGTGGAGTTGGATTATTCCGACAAAACTTACGAAGTGTTTTCTACATCAACTCAACAAAGAGTTGGTAATAGTTTATCGCCGATAAAGTGGTATGAATATGTGAACCCATAATGCAGTCACCTGATTACAAATTTATTATATCACCTGAGAATATAAAATCGGATCTAACTTTCGTTGGGTTTACGGGAGATACTAATATTACAAATTTTATTGATCCGTGTTGTTTAACTGATTCAACACAAACCATAGAAGATATTGGACAAACGGGAGTTTATTTACCTATGTCCTATGTTTTAAGTGGGAACACAGGTGGGACTTCATTTTTGACAGGACTTTCTGTAAACATTATGATTACAGAATCTGCGGTTGATATCGGGTATTACTCACCATTTGATGGGATGATAATACAAGCGGATGTTTTAAACAACTTTATAGTTACTGCTAATACGATTAATCCTTACACTTACACATTTTACAATACATCTGACTTAGAACTTATTAAGTTTTTAAGTTTGGTTACATTTACATTAGATTGGGGTGACGGTTCGCCAATAGTGCCGGTTTTAGGTATTACACCTTTAACGCACATATACCCAACAAGTCAAAACCAATATACGATTACATTAACTGCCAACTCACCTTGGGGGATTTCAAAAGTACAAAAACCTGTTATTACACCTTTTACAAATGCGATTATACCAAACCCTGAAGGGAATGTCGTATTTTATCCTGCGGCTGGTAGTTGGACAGGAACTCCCGTAAGTTATGATTTTATTTTTACAGGAGATTCAGGGACAGATATTAATGAGTATTATTCGTATAACTACACTAACGTACCTTTCCCAATTACAGGGTATACTGAATCGACATTAAATGACTTGGCTCAGTTCGGACCTAAAGTTAATTTAGCTGGAGGTAAATTTAAATTGGGGGTTCAGGTTACAGGAACAACAGGAGGTATTGGAACTTTCTATGGTGAAGATCCATCAGGAGTTTACACAGCATACACCATGAACGGAGTTATTTACCATGACTATGAAGATTTCACAATTTATTTTGCTGAGTCGTATGGTTTAGTTCCTGGTGAAATAATATTAACGGCAATAACTAAAAACGAAGCATTGTTAAATGTTATAGACCAACCCGAAATTATATCCAATGTTTATATAGAACGTGGGAAATACACGCCACTTGAGAATGTGATGAGGTTAGGTGAAGTAGATAACATTGGTGATTTAGAAAAATACGGATACAAATACTTTACAATTGAAAAAGTATCAACTTAAATATTTATAAAAAGAAGAAAAGAATAGAAGATGGCAACAGGAAACTATGGAACGATAAGACCAGCTGATGTAAGTCCCGAGGACGTACAAATTGTTATGGTATATACTGAGTCGAGAGATGACACACAAAATTTTGTCATGACGACATTAAACGCTCAAGACGTATTAAGACCATACTTCAATAATAATGAAACTGGAGGTAGTTCTGTTGAGATTTTAGGTGGATTATATAATTTAAAATTGCCGGCAGACCAATTTAATAAGTTAGGTATCTATACCTTAATGATTAGACCTGCTGAGATTAGAACCGTAATCACCGATTGTGGTGTTCTATCATCATTACCTAATGTTAAAGGTATTGTCATTGATCTTAATAACGTACCTGCCGAATACAGAAACAAATTTGTTAATCAAGGTTTAGTTGGGTTTAGAGTTGAATATCTAAATACTGATGGTACTAAAATTCCTAACTTCTTTAGAATTGTAACATCATCATTCTATTGTGAACCTGTGGTTCAAAACTTAACAAACACTATTCAGAAATCTATCAGATATAGATATGTTGAAGGATCTACAAATCTTTTATTTTGTACGTTATCTCCTTCATCATCACCGACTAATAAACCAAGTGCAACACCATATATTGGACAACCGAACCAAAGTATTGTTATGACTAATACATACTTTAATCCAATAACAACAGAAATTGAAATTGTGGATCAAGACATCTCCACACTTGCAATTGCTCTTTACGGTAACCAAACTAAATCTATGGAGGACGGTATTTACACCATCTACGACTCAAGTAATAATATCTACAGACAATACAACTTGTATGAAATTAAAGATCAGTTTAACACATTACTTTATGAGGTTAGACAAGATCGTGGTGAAAACATCGACTTCTCTAAAGCTTTTAATAACATTACAGCTTAATGGCTATTGATAAAATTTATTGTCCACCACAAAGTAGTGCCGCCAATCAGTTCTCAAACAACTTGGTCGGAGTTCAGTTAGTTACTGGAGGTGGATTAACGCAAGCTAACTTTAACTTCACCACAGGTATTAGTGAGAAACAAGATAGGACATTTACTATCGGAACATTCTCGTCTCCTGTAAATTTAGAATCAATGAATATCCAAAGCCAAGCTGAGGCCGCGGACATTTTAGCTAATAACTATAGAGTTTACCCTAACTACGATTTATCACAAGTAACCAATTTTACCCAATATGGTTCATTAGTTAAAAGACTATCAACATCTGTAACTAAAATTATTAACTTTTTCCCTGCGGGTCTTGAAGTTAATTCTATAACACCAACATTTGTATCACAAGAAACGGCAATAAATATTGTTTACGATCAACAAGCCGATGATACGACTTTAGAAATTTATATATCATCGATAAACAATCCATTTGAGATTGATTATTCTGAAAATGCTGAAACTAACATGATGTTTTACGAAATGCCAGTTTCACCATTAAGGAATATGAAAGTAGAATATAAAAAGTATGTTCTTTTTGTTAATGGTAACCAATACCCTGTAAACTACTTATACCCAACTAATAGTAGCTCAACGACTTTAAAACTTATTGTTGATGGTAACCCTTTTAATGGGGCATCGGCATCAATTGATTATTTGGTTATTAGACCAAGTGATTATGAGGTTAATAAAGTTTTTAATTTAGATTTTGATAATGTTGAGAACTTCTTATTAAATAGAAAAATCAACC
>Ga0066599_100000060_pt1 | contig 14185 bp, 11 predicted proteins | sample InisedmetaG_FD_60065 | JGI IMG/M metagenome (GOLD analysis project Ga0066599, IMG submission 60065) | Freshwater pond sediment microbial communities from the University of Edinburgh, under environmental carbon perturbations - Initial sediment | ecosystem: Environmental > Aquatic > Freshwater >...
GCAAGAGTTTTGCAGCCCTTCCCTGCAACCGTCCCGTCGCTGCAAAACACATGCTTTTTTGCCTGCCCGGACTACGCCATCTAAACAACTTTTTCATACCATGACAAATCCTGCCCGTTTACCAGGACTTTGCCATATAGCCAAATTTATCATGACATGACAACTCCTGCTATTCTACTTGGAATTTGTGGATTAAAAAACTTTGTCATGGCATCACAACTCTTACATATCTACCTGGATTAGCCAGATCAATCTATCAGCAGTTAGTGCTACAATCTCATGTCTTTTTACCAGCTATTTTTGTGTATAATCCCCTCTCATACATTCACATCAAGTTAAGTCAAACCTCTTGAACCGGAAAAAAAAAAGGCAATAATGTTCTTCTAAGCCAATTGGCTTACCTATTTTTATCATTATTGGAAATGAATTTCAGATTCTATTTTATATCGATGACAATAATTTCTATATTCCACAATCTCTGCATGTTAATAATTTGTTGAAAATTATTTTGTTAAAAATTTGCAAAAATTATAAAAATTAGGGGGGGGGTATGTGAAAAATATTTACTAAATTTGATCTAAGCTACCTGCAATGACTGTTTGATGGCAAAAAAGTGATTTTAGATCGGTTGATTATTCAAGTTGAAGAACAGGCTAAATCGTGCCTCATGAAACTAAGAATTAACAATAGCTCTAATATTAAAAGTCTTATAAACAATTTTGTTTTATTCTTTAATTACATAACACGGTTAAGAGCATTTAATAAAAAGAAATATGATCCGGTAATCGAGTCTCTTTCCCTCAAAGCTAAAACAAGGCAGGAGGTTGCTGATGAATATGGCATCACTTTAAAAACCCTTAGAATGCGTCTTAAAAAAGCAAAAATTAGAATTCCACCTGGCCGGCTTTTTCCAAAAACCCTGAAAATCATTTATTCCAAATTTAGTATGCCGGGAGGACTGAAAACTGCCTGAAATTCCCTGTTTCTACCGATTTTTTCCTGTTTTTTATTGTTCTCATATCCCTATGATTGCCGAATTTTGCTTTAAGATTTTGTTTAAATGTGAAAGTTTTAACAAATGAGCGAGTTTGCTAACTATTTATCTTTGAAACAAAGGATCAACAGCCGGTTACAGCGTATTGCAAATGTTTTATTGTTGAATGCAAGCTTTATTGATAATCCCGGACTGCTAAACGGTAAAATGTGGTTAGCAATATTCTTTTATCATTATTCCAGATACACAAAGAATAAGATATTTGAAGATTATGCCGGTGAACTTATTGATGAGATCTATGAAGAGATAAACACAAACACTCCGGTTGATTTTGCCAATGGTTTGACCGGTATTGGTTGGGGGATTGAATACCTGGTAAAACACGGATTTGTTGAAGCCGATACCGATGAGGCTCTGGCAGAGATAGATAATTCTGTTTACCGAAGCATGTTTTCTATGCCTTTGTTACTAGAAAACAGCAATGATCTGTTCGGCTATGGATTTTACTATTTAGCGCGCCTGAAAGAACGAGAAATTAATGATGCGAACCTGGGCACTCATATTAAAAAACAGCACTTAACATATCTTATTGATTACTCTGATCGAATACTAGTTCAGAAGCAATTTCTCGATTTCAATATTCAATCATTAAGCATTGATACAATCAATTCGTTTGTCTGGTTTCTTCTCGAAATGCATAGGCTTGGACTGTCTCCCGATAAAGTGGAAAAAGTGTTCCACAGTCTGCCTGAGTATATCGAATCAGGTTTACAAAGTTCAGATGACAGCCCTGGGCAAGCTCTACTGCTCCGGTTGACTGAAAATATCATACCATCTGTTGCCGATACAGTTTTACAAAAGACATTCAGGGCAATTCTGAAGAAGAAAAATGGCAAAGTACCTGATACAGATACCTCTGAGGATGTTATGGTTAACAACTTCATAAAAAGCACATGGCAACAATTAGTTTATAAGCTTTATATAACAGGTGACAAACAGTTACAAGATACGGCAGGAAAAATCTTTTCAATCATTGATAATGAAGAGAACTGGAACCGTCGACTCGATAAGTTGAACATGGATAATTGGGGGTTGACAGGATTTACGGGTCTGGGGCTGGGATTGCTGTTTGGGGCGGAGAGCATAGAGCATAGGGCTAAAATCAAAGAAAAGATAAATGTCAACAGTTTTAAATAGCAGATAATACCTTGAAAGAACCGGCTTACATAAATACTAGTAATACAATCGGTTTGACCTGCAAGACCGCAGGACTGCAAGACCGCAAGACTGATCTTCGTGATGTTACATTCCTTTTGCCTTTGCGGATTGATTCTAGGGAAAGGAAAGAGAATGCCGATGCTTTAATCAGGTTTACATTCCGGCATTTTAAAACATCTTTTATAGCGCTCGAAGCTGATGCAACACGAAAATATTCTCCTGAATATGAACCTGAAGGATTTCACTATACGTTCATTGAAGACCCTGATGAAATTTTCCGCAAAACAAAATGGATCAACCGTTTGATCTCGATGGACGATACACCCTTTATTGCAGTTTGGGATGATGATGCCATCGTATCTCCTGAACAAATCATTTTAACTGCAGAAAGATTGCAAACCGAGCAGGTAGTTATGAGTCTTCCTTACGATGGAAGGTTTTATTCTTATGATAAGGTTTCCTGTGATCTATTTAAGAGAATCCCTGATATTGAAATACTTCTGAAGCGGATCGCCATAATACATCTAATACTTGGATATCATTATACAGGAGGGGCGTTTATTATACATAACGAAGAATAATTCAAAACAGCAGGAAAAAACGAGAATATAATCGCATCAGAAATTGAAGAAACCAAACGGTCTAAAAGAATTGAGTCACTTGACCTCTTAGGTTACTATTCAAGCGGGCCGATATTTAAAATGTAGTCTCTATTGAGAAAGGATAGATTATGATAAATTGTAATGACAGAAAGAAAAAACAGGAAGGAATTCTTAAGAGTATGCTCAATTGGTAGCCAATTAATAAAACATAATATGATATCACTTTTTATATTAAAATCCAACATACGTGGAATACGTTACGGTCTCGGAACATATTTAAGACAACTAACAGAAGCACTCCTCTCAATGGAAGAAATAAATGTAGTTATTATAAATTATTTATCAGACAGTTACAAGGAGCTTACAATAATTTCGATGATCCAAAAATTTACTGAAATCCACATTCCACCTCCTGTAACAAAAATACGGAACGAAAAACAAGTACAAAGATATGCAGCCAGAGTAATTGATTTACTGGTTCCATTTATTAAAAAGTATCCAAATCCAATATTTCAAGTTAATTATCCAGATGCTCTTCCAATTGTCAAACAACTTAAGTCACGGTTTCCTTCTGTAATTATAAGCGCAATTCATTCAGCTCAATGGCAGTTTGCTTTCAACGGAAATAAGAAAAAATTCATAGAAGACTGGACCCAAAAATTGGATGCTAATGACATAATAATGAGGCCTATTAAACAGGAAAAAGAACTATATGAAATATCTGATAGGATCATCTCGGTTACAGCCTATATGAAAAATTTCATTATGGAGTATTACAATATATCGGAAGAAAAAGTTAGTGTTGTATATAATGGAATTAATAGTGCATTTTTTCGGATTTTGAGTAATTCTGATAAAGAATTTCTAAAGGAAACTCTTGGATTTCACAAGAATGAAAAAATTGTGTTGTTTGCTGGAAGACTTGACAGATGCAAAGGACTCTACTTTTTACTGAGTGCTTTTGCTGAGGTGGTCAAGCAGTATAGTGATGTACGTTTGGTTCTGGTTGGAGAGGATACCGGTCCTGATAAGATTTCCCAATATCTGTCTCATTGTACAGGCGTATGGGGCAAGGTCTCATTTACAGGATTTTTAGAATGTGAAATGATGAATAAGTTTTACCAGGTGGCTGATATTGGAATTATACCCTCAATATATGATCACTGTCCTTATGTAGCACTTGAAATGATCGGTTACAAAATTCCTTTGATAGTCTCTAATACTGAAGGGTTAAATGAGATGCTTACAGGGGATCAATGTATTTATTTGAAACCATCAATTGATGATGAGGGGAATATTGTTTTCATCAAAAATGAAATTGCCAATGCTATATTGACATTATTAAGAAATGAGAATTCGATTACAGATTTTATAACTTCTGATTATCAGAGTTTAATGAGATCTAGGTTTTCTTCTAAGCGGATGGGAAAAGAAATGTACTCTTTGTTGTCAAGCTTCCACACAATAGAAGTTAAAACATGATTTTATTTAATCATGGGATTCTTATAATTTAACATTAAGTGAATATAAACTATTTATAATCAATTTAATATGTTGTTTTACTTATTGGTTTATATTAATAAGTTTTTCTCAATATTTCATTCAAGTGATCCCGGAGAAAATATCCCCTCCGTCGTGTACCGTTTATTAAGAAACTTCAGAATAAAAATAACATGGACGACGACCAGAGAGAATCTTAAATCCGATCCTGATTATCCTACTCTTAAAAGTATCTGTAATTTCTTTGAGGTTTATGGTATTATAAATTATCCCCTTAAACTGGATGAAGCTGATCTTTATGATCTTGACAGACCTTTTATAGCTCATATAAACGATAAAGGGTGGAAAATTATCCTGGTATATCAAATAAATAAAAAAAGTGTGATCTATGCTGATTCACTTAAAGGATATAGAATTATGAGTATACATAATTTTCTGGAAAAATGGAATGAAGTTGTAATTGTTACAGAAGCAGAAACTACAAATATCGAAATTGATTACCGGATTAAAAGAGCCGATGAAATTGTCAGAAAAACATTGATCCAGTTCATATCTATGATCTTTGTTACTGCTATTTTATCTCCTGTCTTTTCTGGGGTCCTGTTCAGGAAAGGGTATGTTGATCCGGTTACTACAGCAATATACTTTGCTCATATTGCAGGTTTAATTCTCTCAGTATTGCTTTTTCGGCACGAACTTAACATTAAAACAACATTTACCGAAAAACTTTGTCATATTTCGACAAATATCGATTGCAATGCAATCACAAAAAGTAAAGCCTCTATAATATTTGGAAGTATTACCTGGGCTGATGCAGGCATAGTATATTTTGCAGGAGGAATAATCGCTCTGTCTCTTTTCTCTGAAAATAACATTACTAGTTTATTTACGTTTTTATCTATATGTTCATTACCATATTCCCTATTCTCAATACTTTACCAGTGGGTGAAAATAAAGAAGTGGTGCCCCTTTTGCCTCTCAGTACAGACCGTTTTGTTGACAGAGTTTTTAATCCTGCTACCAGGTATTAAAACACTAGATTTAAACACTTCGATCATAGTCACATCGATACTTATTTATTCAGTAGTTCTTATAGTGAGTTTACAAGCGAAGTTCTTAATTGTGAATGGGAAAGAGAAAGATCATATTAAAATTAACCTTCTGATGGTTAAGCGTAATCCTAAACTATTTATTCGACAATTGGAGAGTGCTGATAGAATTAGTATATCGAACATAAATACTGTTTTGGTTTTTGGTGATTTTGAAAGTGAAATCACGGTAACTGTTTTTCTTAGCCCGTATTGTGTGGCATGTGCAGCTAAGTTCAGTGAAATATTGAATCTGATTTGGGGAAAAAACAAGGTTAAGGTACAGCTCATTTTCCCTGCTGTCATGGATGATTTATCTTCAAAATTGTTAAAAAAAGTATTTATAAAAGCTAGTACAGATAAAAAAAACGAAGCTCTGGTGTTGCTTGAAGACTGGTATAAGGCAGATCAAATCTCAAAAAGTAAAGTATTAAATGATATAAAGGAACAGGATTCCCCAGAAGGATTTGATGAGATGAGTACTTATAATCAAAGACTATTTCAGACAGGGAACATCAACAAAGTACCAACTGTTTTGGTAAATGGGTTCAATTTACCTGCAATATACTCTTTAGAAGATATAAGATACCATATAAATGTATTGGCGACAATGACGGAAGAACAAGTAAATATGGAAGTATAACAATTGAAAGAGAAGGGCAGGAAGTTTAAGGCTGTACTCTGAGTCCTACGCCCTGAGCCTATCACTTCCTGCTCAGGCCTTTCCATCTAAAGAAAGGATGTGTGCCTATGCAAAGATAATGTTTTCCGTGACTGAGGTTCCGGCCTGTGAAATGATATATCAGGGAAACCAAAAAATCTTTAATTTAATACTTAATATTATGAAAAAACTTGGTAAATTAGAAATCAATCCTGAGAAAATAATGAAAAATGAAGAATTGTTAACTCTCAGAGGTGGTTTCGGTTGTTGTACTTGTACTAATGGATATGCTATGGCTGCTTCATCTAGTGATGAGTGCGAAGATTTTTGCAATGATTTGCAGGGCCAACATGGTGTTTGGGGGTGCTGATCGGTTTTAAAAGTATTGTATCCAAAATTCAATTATTTTTATTAGAATGTGAATTTGGATCAAGATTTTATTGAGGACTAATTGGAGGCTGGCTTTTTATCAAAGCCAGTCTCTTATAAATCTTATCAGAAAGTGTAATAATCAGGAATTTAAATTTTCTCCATATAATCTTCATTCTCAGTAAATCAATTAAAGTTAATATATCTATGATTGCTAGTGGAAACTATGTTGAATATAAAAATATTCTATTCTATCAGATAAAATTAAATTTCATTGGATAATAGCTATTAAATGGGAATATTAAATTTTTTATATTTAATCTAGAATGTATCACTTAATGAAAAATTAATTTTATAAGAGATAAGTTTTGACTCCTATATGGAAATCGTGATCGATACAAACACCTTAGAAAAAATCAACTAAAAAACTCAATAGTTATGAAAACAAAATACCTACTACTCCTGATTATTTTTTCAATATCCTGCAAACCAGATAACAAAGGCCTCTTCGAATTTGATCTGAGTTCCCTTGTGGCAAGTGAAATCACATTATCAGAGATTGCTGATGACATTACCTACATCCCTTTGGATAATAGTATTCCATTAGGGGCAATTAATACTAATTATAATCCCAAGTTTATTGCTAATTCAATTTATAGATATGAAACTGATATTGGCATTCTGGTGTTTAGCAAAGATGGGCAAATGATTAGGAAAATTGGAAGTATTGGAAGAGGACCAGGCGAGTACAATCATGGTAGTCGTTTCGCAGTCGATAAAAAAGCCGAAACAGTATATGTTTATGATAAAAGAATAATTAAAGTCTATTCAAAAACAGGCGACTTCCTAAGAAGTTTTTCGTTGGAGGAATACGGAGGTAGTGTTGATGAAATTGAGTTATACAATTCTACATTATTTGCATCCTACAATCTTCAATATAATGATGCTAAATACGAATGGATAATTCTGGATACATTAGGCAATTTAATTAAAAAGAAGGAAAGGACGATTCCATTATTTCGTAGTAATTATCTCGCTGGTGGAGGAACTTATATATTTGATCAAAAATTAAATTATTGGAATCAATTTTTGGATACTGTATTCTCAATATTACCAGATTTAACCTTTAAAGCAACTTTTATATTTAAACCTGGAGAATATAGATTGCCCAAATCATATGTACGAGATCCAATCAAGCAATTATCTCAATTTATGACAATTGAACAAATATTTGAAACAAACCGTTTCCTGACGATAAGATATTCTTTTTATAAAGAAAAGAATGGTTTTATACTTATCGATAAAAAGAATATTAAATCATATTTGTCTTATTATGAATCCGATGGTAGTGGCGGTATTTTTAATGATCTTGACGGAGGTACAAAGTTTTTACCAATGAGTTATTTTGTAGAAAACAACAGGGAATTTATATTAGAATTAATTGATCCATATCAACTGAAAAACCTAATCTCAAGCAATGAATTCAAAAATTCTGTTCCCAAATACTCTGAAAAGAAAATAAAATTGGAGGAACTCGTTAATAGGCTCAAAGAGTCAGATAATCCGGTTCTTATGCTCGTTAGGCTGAAAAAGTAAATTATGTCTGGATTTCCTAATTACAAGCAACTCGATGCCATGGACTGTGGCCCAACGTGTCTTCGCATGGTTGCAAAATTCTATGGGAAAAGTTATTCATTACAAGCGCTGCGTTCAAGAGCCTTCATTTCTAAGTCTGGTGTTTCCATGCTTGGTATCAGTGATGCCGCCGAAAGTATAGGCTTCCGTACTCGTGGGTATCGCCTCACTTGGGAACAGCTTCGCGATGAAGTTCCGCTCCCCTGTATCGTTCATTGGAACCAGAGGCACTTCATCGTTGTTTACGAAATAATGAGAAAAACAGGAAGGTGGGGGCGTGGAGCATGGGGCAAGGCAAAAGATAAAAGACAAAAGGATAAAGACAAAAGGTATTCAGTTAATGACTTGCACAACCTGCAAGACCTGCACGACCTGCAAGACTCAAAATATACTGTTCATGTTGCAGATCCTGCCTCTGGATTACTTAAATATACCGAATCTGAGTTTCTTAAATGCTGGTACAGTACTAAAAGTGAGGGTATTCAGGAGGGCACTGCCCTTTTGCTTGAACCTACACCAGATTTCTACCGGCAGGAGGGTGAGGTGAAAGGAAAACTAAAGTTCCTATATCTTCTTAATTATATCCGACCATATAGCAAATATATCCTGCAGCTTATGCTCGGCATGCTCACTGCCAGCATAATAAGCCTGATTTTTCCTTTTCTTACCCAGTCTCTAGTAGATACTGGTATAGGTAACAGCAACATGGCATTCGTTATTATGGTACTCGTGGCACAGCTTATACTTAGTCTGAGTCAGACTGCCAACGGGTTGTTACGTAACTGGATCAGCCTTCATGTAACAAGCAGAGTAAGTATCTCTCTTATATCCGATTTCCTTATTAAACTGATGAAGCTCCCAATCTCTTTTTTCGATGTTAAGCTCATTGGAGATATTATGCAACGCATAGGCGACCATAACAGGATTAAATCTTTTCTCACAGATTCTCTTATCAGTATCATTTTTGCTGTTATTACCCTGATAATGTACACAATAATAATGGCCTCATATAACCTTGGTATCCTGAGTGTTTTTCTTCTTGGCAGTGCATTTTATATTGGATGGGTAGTACTCTTTCTCAAACGCAGGCGTGAACTGGATTATAAAAGATTTCAGCAGAGCGCGGCCAACCAGAGTAATATTGTTCAGCTTGTAACCGGTATGCAGGAAATAAAACTCAACAGTTGCGAGAAACAAAAGCGATGGGAATGGGAAAGGATACAGATAAAATTATTTAAGGTGAGTCTTAAGAGCATGATGTTAAACCAGAACCAGCAACTTGGGGCAGCTCTCATTAACCAGTCAAAAGACATATTTATCTCTTTTCTCTCAGCCAAAGCAGTAATTACCGGCGAGATGACCCTCGGTATGATGATGGCTGTTCAATATATAATAGGTCAGCTAAATGCACCTATTCAGCAATTTATTGGTTTTACCCAGGCGGCACAGGATGCAAGGATAAGCCTCGATCGTCTTGGTGAGATACACAATAAGGAAGACGAAGAAAAACCTGAAGACGATAAGATTTTAGATATACCTACTGACAAAGATATTGAAATAAGAAACCTATTGTTTCAGTACGAGGGTCCGCATTCTGAAAAGGTTTTGAATAATATCTCATTAATAATACCGGCAAAAAAAATTACTGCTATAGTTGGTACAAGTGGAAGTGGTAAAACGACTCTTATAAAACTCCTGCTTGGATTTTACAATCCAGCAAAAGGAGATATTTCATTAGGTGGAACTCCTTTAAATCGATTCAGCCAGACTGAATGGCGTAGAAGCTGTGGAGTGGTAATGCAGGAAGGTTTCATTTTTTCTGATTCTATTGCAGGTAATATAGGCCTTATAGATGAAATACCTGACAAGGAGAAGATCAATAGGGCAACGGAAACTGCAAATATAAAAGAATATGTAGAGAGTCTGCCACTAGGATATAATACAAAAATAGGGAATGACTTTCATGGTCTTAGTACAGGTCAGAAGCAGAGAATTCTCATAGCTCGGGCAGTATACAAAGAACCGGATTTTATCTTTTTCGATGAAGCGACAAACGCGCTCGATTCCAGCAACGAAAAGAAGATAATGGAAAACCTTGGCAATTTCTTCAAAGGAAAAACAGTTGTTGTTGTCGCTCATCGGTTAAGTACGGTAAAAAATGCCGATCAGATAGTTGTTCTCGAAAAAGGGGAAGTAGTTGAAACAGGGACACATAAAGAGCTGGTGAAAATGAAAGGGGCATATTTTAATCTGGTGAAGGATCAGCTGGAGTTGGGAGGATAATGTCTTGCAGGTCTTGCTGGTCGACTTAAATATAGAACTTGCATGACTTGCACGACTTGCATGACTTGCACGACAAACAACTCTGAGCAGTTTTGATAATAAAATAAAGTCAATTTAGAGAATGGCTGAGTTAAATAAGCAGGAGATCCGGAGTCCCGAGTTGCAGGAGGTAATGTCCGAAATACCCGGCAGTTTCCTTAAATGGGGTCTTTTCGTCTTTTTTGGGATTATTCTCATTTTGGTTATGGGTAGTTACTTTATCAAAAAACCGGAGGTTGTAACAGTTCCTGTTGTTATTACTACTCAAAACCCGCCGGTTATATTAGTTGCTAAATCAGGTGGGGAAATACAAAAACTGTTTGTCCTCGAAGGTTCCGTAATTAAGCAGGACGAGATTGTTGCCCTTATCAGTAATACTAGCGATTATGAAGATGTTAGAAAACTGAATCTCTTCCTTTCAGGATTCAATGAAAAATCAGACTGGATTGAAATTGTAAGAATTCAGCAATCTCCTCCTGATCTCTCCATCGGCGAAATTCAGAGTAATTATTCGGGATTTCAGAAAGAATGGAAACAGATGAAGGATTATCTTGAGCAGGGATATATTCCTGCGAAACTTAGTCTTCTTGAAAAACAGATTGTGAAAAAGTCGGAATATAATAAAGAGTTGGTGAAGCAGGAGAGATTCCTTACTGAGGATCTCGCGCTTGCTAGACGCAGTTTTGAGCGTGATTCCACATTATTCCATAAGGACAGCAATTCTATCTCGATTAAAGAATTTGAGAAGTCACGACAGAGTTATATTCAAAAGCTTTATTCTTTTAGTGTTTTCAACGCATCACTAAAAAACAACGAGGCTGATTTTCTTCGATTAAGCGAGACACGCCTTGATTTGCAGATACAGTATGAAAAAGAACTGAAACAATATATCTTCACTTTGGAGGAGTCCCTTCAGTTATTAAAATTCTCAATATCTCAGTGGGATGATAAATATGTAATAAAAAGTCCTATAACAGGAAAGGTCACTCTTACCCGTTTCAGAAATGAGAACCAGGTGATTAAGGTAGGTGAGACCCTTGCTATTGTTATACCCGACAGCACAACCAATATTGTTGCAAGAGCAGTAATCCCGGCATCAGGATTCGGAAGAATTGAGATCGGACAGACTGTCAATATCAAGCTCTCAGGATTTCCTTATATGCAGTATGGAGTACTTAAAGGTAAGATATATTCACTTTCGCAAGTCCCTGGTGAAGGCGGCTTTAGTGCTGGTATTGAACTGACCGTCGGCATGACATCAACCTACAAAGAGAGAATTAGGTTCATTCATGAAATGGACGGAACGGCAGATATTGTAACTAAAGACATCAGGCTTATAAATAGATTTATAAATCCTTTGAAGACTATATTGAATAACTGAAGTTAGAAGTCTTTAAGATGGCAAATCCGGATAAAATACAAATTCCGAAAATTATCCATCAGGTCTGGGAAGGACGCAACGGCGATATGCCTGGCAACTTGCTGCTTCGTCTGGCTGAGACTTGGAAAAAGGAAAATCCATTATGGGAATATAAGTTATGGAACTATCGAACCATCGATCAGTTTCTTCTTGAATATTTCCCTGGGTTTATTGAAAAATATAATAGTTTCCGTTACGACGTACAACGCTGGGATGCTATTCGTTATTTGATTTTATTCAAATTTGGAGGTGTATATGCTGATCTTGATTACGAGTGTCTCGAACCGCTTGATTGGCTATACGAAAATAAAAATTGTTGCTTGGGGTTAGACCCCCCGGAACACAGCCAGATCTTTAATAAATCGTACATCATAAGCAATGCGTTTATGGCTGTAGTGCCTAAACATCCTTTTTTTCAAGGTATTATCAAAGAAATTTCAGATAATAATTCAGATGCTCTGGATAAATTTAATTATGTTCTGGAAACCACCGGTCCTTATATGTTGAGCAAGCTATACGAGCATTACCTGGAGAAGGATCAAATCTGGCTTGTTCCATCTGAACTTACCTCACCTATTTCGAAGAATGAAGTAGCCCTGATTATTCAAGGCAAAGCAACCGATACGATTGCAGGGAAAATAGAAAAAGCTTATGCAGTTCATTATTTCTTTGGGTCATGGTATGTAAATGGGAATTTAAAAGCTTAATAACTATTAAATAATTCTCGGCGCTATATAATTTTAAACTTCTAAATTTACGGGGAGTCGCCACCAATAACATGGAATATCCGGATAATTTGGGTTATTAGGTTTATCTAATGAGGTAGGAAAATAAGTATTTTCTTTTTTAATTTCATAAATCAGATTAATTTGTTTTTTCGAGACATATAAAACTTCAAGTACCTCGGGAAAATATATTTTTTCAGAATACAAAACCGAACTATAATTGTTTCCATGCACATGAACACAAATAAAATCTTTGTTAACTTTTTTCAGGACTTTTCTCATTAGTTCATACCTTGGGGGTCTGCTAATAAGCCCATGTAATTCTACAACTATGTACGCAATATTATCAAAATTAGTACAGTTAAGCACCTCCCATTCATCATGTTCAATGTCCATTTTAACAGCAAGAATTTTATTTTCCAATGAAAATTGTTTAATATGCTCTTTAATTCCACAATTAACAGTTATAGGTTGCTGATTCAGAGTCAGTAGGGGATCGTAAGATTTTAACACCAATTGTTTGTCAAAGCCATAAACAGGCTTATGGTAAGTGTTAATAAAATCAATTTCAAATGAAATATCATCACCGATACCATATGATAATAAAGCATCTGCTAAAATATTTTTTGGTACAATATATCCACCGTCTTTATCCCTGCCTAGACGTATCTTTTCTAATAAAAAGATATTATGGGGTATAATTAAATTGAAAACATCAAGAACTTTACTATTAATTAATTCCATATAATAAGAATTGTATTACTTTTTGTATTCCAAGAAAATAGAGAACTTTCCCATTAATTTATTATTACCATAAATATATATCAAAAATTTGTTGAGAATGGATTGAAGCTGCTAAAAAACTTATGAATGAATTGAGAACAATATTGGAAATGCTATAGAAAAAATGAAAAACATTGTTAATATTTCTTTTTAAAATCCCATTTGGGGTATTTAGAAGTATAAAAGTTAAGGAATGATACAGAATTAGAAAATTGTAGAGAAGAAGTAAATATTCAGAACTACGAACGAATGTTTTAGTTAAAAAGATTTACTTTTGTTATAAGAATTATTTTTATTTATAAGACTTTAATATAAACCTCATTATAAGTCTGCAAAAATGAAAGCCAGATACTACATTACTCCGTTGCTGCTCATAGCACTCTTCTTTTCCTGCAAACCCAAAAAATCCGAGAACCTTGAAGAGATGGCGCGGCGAACATCCCGTCCCGAAGCGGTGCTGGTTAAAACTGTAAAGCTCGAACCTTCAACTTTCTACCATGAGCTGATCAGCAACGGAAAAGCCTATTCCTCTGAGAAAGCAGTTGTTCCATTTAAGGTGAACGGAATTATAAAAGAATTGAATATTCAAAACGGACAGAAGGTCAAAACCGGAGATCTCCTTGCAGTTATTGAGGATTTCGATTATAAGACAAAGCTTGTCCAGGCAAGGCAGGGTGTGGAGAAAGCAGAAATAAACTTCAAAGATGATCTGCTTAGCAATTTCTCGACCTCCGATACAGCAGTACTTTCACGGGCCAAAATAAAAATTTCCCGTATCCGGAGCGGACTTAATGATGCAAATACTGCACTTACTGTAGCTGAATACAATTACAATAATACCCGCATTTACGCTCCTCTCAGCGGAGTT
>Ga0066599_100000061_pt1 | contig 14079 bp, 10 predicted proteins | sample InisedmetaG_FD_60065 | JGI IMG/M metagenome (GOLD analysis project Ga0066599, IMG submission 60065) | Freshwater pond sediment microbial communities from the University of Edinburgh, under environmental carbon perturbations - Initial sediment | ecosystem: Environmental > Aquatic > Freshwater >...
TTGGTTAGAGCACCGCCCTGTCACGGCGGAAGTTGCGAGTTCGAGTCTCGTCAGTCCCGTAAATTAAAAACAATCTTAAAAATATTTTGAATATTATTTTTAAACAAAAATCTAGTCAAAAATAATCAAATTAATACTCTCTTTAATTATAATCGAATAACTTTATCTGTTCGGTTAGGTTAGAATACTTTACAGTTTAGATATCCTAGGTCTAGTAGGAATCGAACCTACATTAGAAACTTAGAAGGTTTCTGTCCTAATCCATTAGACGATAGACCCGACTGAGTATATATAGCTTACTATAATTGAAGTTGAAAGTATATAGTTTATTTTATGGACCTGTTAAAAGTCTATTCAACTATTCAAATATTAAAACTACTAGTATATATTTAATTTGTACTAATAGAAAAAATGGCGTTAATCATAGGAGTTTTTGAAAACATTTTTCAATGAGCTAGAGCCTATTGTTAAATGTTTTTTTGCTGCCCAAAATAGTCCTGTCTTTTAATTTTATATAAATAGTACGATCTATATTACGTTCTGACATTTCGATTAAAATATTATAATGCTTATTTTTCAATTATTTTGATATATCTCTACAGGTTAAATTTTATTTAACCTGTAGAGATATATCTGATTCGAATGCTCTCAAACTCTTTCTGTTTTGAGTTAATTATTTAAAGTAAATCGAACAAATTTTGCTATTTTAATATTTTCACCTAAAATCGCAATATTTTGTTTGATTAAGTCATTTATTGTTATATTGGAATCGCGAATAAAAGATTGTTCTAACAATACTTTTGTTTTTAAAGTTTTATTAACACGGCCTTCAATAATTTTATTTCGAATATCTTCCGGCTTATTTGCTAATTCTTCTTTAGAACTTTCAAAAGTCCATTCTTTATCTTTTACTTCTTGTGGAATATCATTTGATGAAATAACTTCAACCTCTGGATTAGAAGCAATTTGCATAGCAATATTTTTAACTAAATCTTTAAATTCAGACCGTCGCGCAACGAAATCAGTTTCACAATTAACTTCTATTAAAATCCCTAATTTATTACCTGTATGGATATAGGCATCAATAATACCTTCAGTAGCTTTTCGGCTTGCCTTTTTATCCGCCGTTGCCATTCCTTTTAATTTTAACGTTTCTAAAGCTTTTTCAAAATTACCATTATTTTCAGTTAAAGCTTTTTTACAATTCATCATACCTGCACCAGTTTTTTCACGAAGCTCTTTTACAATTTTTGCACTAATTTCTATTGTCATATCATTTTGCTAGTTTTAAATTTTTCTATAATATTGAGTAAATTTTATTTTTTCGATTTGTTATATCCTAGATTAATACTTTCCGTTAATGATTGTAAAATTATTTTGATCGAACTAATAGCATCATCATTGCCTGGAATCGGAATATCTATTAAATCGGGATCACAATTTGTATCTAAAATTGATATAATAGGGATATTCAAAGCACGACATTCCCGAATTGCAGTTATTTCACGTTTTTGGTCGATAATAATTGCTACATCAGGTATATTTTCCATATTTTTTACACCATCTAAATATTTTCGTAGCTTTTCTAATTCTTTTCGTCTTATAGATGCTTCTTTTTTAGGTAGAGATTCAAATAGATTAGATAATTCTTGATATTCTAAATCTTTTAAACGTTGAATTCGAGTTCGCAAAGTTTGCCAATTAGTTAACATTCCACCTAACCAACGTTGATTAATATAAAATGAATTAGAACTTAAGGCTGCTTGGGCTACCACTGAAGTTGCTTGCCGTTTGGTTCCAATAAATATAAAAGTTTGTCTTTTTTCAGCCTTAGCCTGAACATAGGCTTTTGCTTTCTTTAATAATTGGACCGATTGAGTTAAATCAATGATATGAATATTATTACGTTCAGTATAGATAAAAGGGAACATTTTTGGATTCCAACGATAAGCTTTATGTCCAAAATGAACTCCAGCCTCTAATAATTGGGCTATGCTTATATCAGCCATAAAAATTTTAAACTCCTTACGTTTAGATATTATAGTAATAAAATACCAGATTTTTAATAAAAGCGTCCAGTTCTTTATTTAAAAAATTGTTTTAAATTATTTATTTTAGACATTAAATAAGCATTTTTATAAGAAGAGACTTTTAATTTTCGTTTCGAAATATAAGTATTAAATCCAGTTCCTGCAGGAATTAATTGCCCAATTATAACATTTTCTTTTAAGCCTCTTAACCAATCGACTTCTCCTTCAATGGCAGCTTTTGTTAAGACTCTTGTTGTTTCTTGAAAACTTGCCGCTGAAATAAAACTCTCTGCATTTAAAGAAGCTTTTGTAATGCCTAAAAGAACTGGCAGATAAAAGGATGATTTTTTCTTATCTTTCAAAATTGCTTCATTAATGTATTTAACTTGTTGTAAAGTAATTAATTCATTAGATAATAATGGAGTATCATTTTCTGACACTATTAAAACATTACTAGTCATTTGACGAATAATTACTTCCAAATGTTTATCTGAAATGGCAACACCTTGAGATGAATAGACAGATTGAATCAGAACTAAAATTAAGCCTTGAATTTTTTTAAAACTTCTGTATGCAGCTTCATTCAAGTTGGCTAAAGGATATCTACTATCCAAAGTTTTGGTTAAATAATAAAAAAAATATAATAAAAGTTCTTTGTGTAGTTTTATTCTCTTATTATTTAAAAGTGAATTATGGGTAGATGTTTCTAGAGAAAAAAATTTGAAAGTTTTTAAACTAATTTCAGGTTTAAAAAAAATTTTATTTTTTACTCTGTCTAAAATTTTTAAAAAACTTTCATCATCAATTTTTTTTTGAAATTCTTTATCCAATTGTTTTTCTTGCAATTTAAGTCTATTCGTTTTAATTTTTCTTGCTTCTAAAATTTCTTCAATTCGCGGTAATCCTTGAACAATATCACCTGTAATTTCTTTTTCAAAATTTAGTAATCCGATATTTTGGCCTGTGAAAATTAACTCATTATTTTTACAATAAAATTCAGCTTCACTAGGAAAAAAATAAGGGTATCCTTTTTGAATTGTAAGTAAACCATGTTTCTCATTTAAAATTCGACCAACAACTCCGGTATTATTAATATTTTTAATCAATCGATTATCAATTTCATTAGTATTGATTTTTTTACTAATTTTCAGACAATCTTCTTCTGCAATTAAAGCTATTTTTTTGTTTTTTTGAATTTGCGATTTAATTTGAATTAAATTTAATGGTCTCTTAGAAACGATTTCAAAATACCCTAATGTACTATAAGAATTGACATATTGATTATTTTCAATAATTAAAGATAATTTTAACGGTTTATTTAATTTATTTGGTTGATAATGACTTATAAAAAATTTTTCAGAAACAAACAACTGTAGTCCCGATAGTTTGCTAACGGTACCAAAAACTTCTAATAGATCCGTTTTATTTTTTGAGGATATAAGTTGAAATAATTTTAAATTTAACGATTGAGTCACTAAATTTAGTAGTTGATTAGTTTTAATTTTTTCACCGGGGAAATAATTTATTTTTGCATGGTTAGTTATTTTTAAAAAAGGATTTTTATTTAAACTTTTATGATTATAAATCTTTTTAATGGGTTTTGGCTTTGAAACTTCATAAATGTGCAATGGTCGAACTAAAATTTTAATATTTAACGGAGTTTTAATGATTTCTATTAACGACAAATTAGTAATAATAATGGTTTCTAATAAAACTTCACCAGGATAAAAAACTTTGTTATTCAATTTGAAAAATTTTGTTAACTTATCCATTTTAAATAATAAGCCAGATTTAATACTAATTTCTTGAACAATATTATTTTTTTCAATAATCTTTACCATTCCTGCTAATTTGGAAAAAAGATTTTCAATTATTTCATAATTTTCTACAATGAATTCAGAATCTTCTACGAGTAAATTCTCAACAGATTGATTTATTTTATGGCATTCTTCTGCTAACCATAAGAAACTTCCGCCACTTATTATTGACTTTCTATTTAAAAAAATATTATCTAATAAATAAATGGTTCCACCTGTCAATACATTATAGTTATTTGAAACTAAATTGGCAAAATTTTGGTTTTGTAAGCCAAATTTCAATAATTTTTCATTTAGATGAAATTGAGAAAAATTTTTCGAAATTAAATTTAGTGTATATTTGAAATTTTGTATATTGAAAAAGTAACTTTTTTGATTAAAAAGAGCTGAAAATTTTTGAATTTTTGTTGGAATCAAAGATATAGCATTACTTATGATTTGTAAGGCTTTTTGCTCTAAATCTTTATTACTATTAGTAATTCGTAATGTACCAGATTGTTGAGTAATTAACTTAGTTCGAATTATATAATAATCTTGATTTATTTTAAAATCTTCAGCTAGATTTAAAAATGAATCTCGTGGTACATCAAATTGTTGACCAGCTAAAACCCAAATAAGTTTTTCACTATTTAAATTAGTTGAATTTTTTTCATCAGAAAACTCTTTAAAATTAGGTCTTATTACTTCTCCATCAAGTTTACTTGAAATATACTTAGTTTCTCGTTTAGTCTGATTAATAGTCTTAGCCAAATGTCCTATTATATAATCTTTTTCTATTTGTTGATTATTTTTAATAAATAGAACAGTTTGATTTGGTATTTCAATTTTAAATATATTATGACTTTTTTTCGAAGATAGAGTTAATATTCCGGAATTTTTTGAAATTAAAACATTTTCTCCGCCATTTGTTCTATATGAAATTGTTTTTAAAAAATCAGAAAAGGTAATAATACCATCACTTGGAGAAATTATTTGTTGATAAGCTCCTGCAGTAAAAATGCCGCCTGTATGGAATGTACGCATTGTTAGTTGTGTTCCCGGTTCACCAATTGATTGACCTGCAATAATACCAACTGCTTCTCCTAAGTCTACTAAATTTTCATAAGCTAAATTCCAACCATAACATTTTTGACAAACTGAACGATTTAATTTACATATTAACGGAGAACGAATAAAAACATTTTGGATATTTTTTTGTTCTAATATCTTTATTAAGGATGATGTTATTTGAGTATTTTTTTCTACTAATAATTTTTTAGTTAATGGATTATAAATATTTTTATTAATTAAGCGACCTAAAATACGATCATAAAGAGAATTTTTTAATATTGTGTCTTTTTGAAAATTTACGATTAAAAGTGATTGTTTGGTTAAACAATTTTTTTCACGAATAATAACATCTTGGGCTACATCAATTAATCGACGTGTTAAATATCCTGAATTGGCTGTCTTTAAAGCCGTATCAACAATACCTTTCCGAGCTCCATAACCTGACATTAAATAATCAGTTACTGTTAAACCTTCACGAAAATTTTGCTTTATTGGTACATCCATGCTTTCACCATTGGGGTCTGACATCAGGCCTCGCATACCAACAAGTTGTCGAACTTGTGATAAATTTCCTCTCGCTCCTGAAAAAGCCATTATATAAACTGAATTCAATGGATCATAATTCTTAAAATATTTTACTAATTCATCTTTTAAGGTTTCACTTGTATAATTCCAAATATCGATAATTTTTTGAAATCTTTCCACTTCCGTAATATTACCACTTAAAAATTGGTTTTCTGTCTTTAAAATTTCAGCGTTTGATTTTTTTAACATAGAACGTTTTATAGGTGGAATGCGTAAATCTTCAATACTAATAGAAATACCCGCCTGTGTTGAATAAAGAAAACCAAAATATTTTAATTCATCAGCTAATAAAGATGCTTGAACTGAACCATACTTTGTAAAACTCCAAGCTAAAATTTGTTTTAGATGTTTTTTACTAATAAGAGTATTGTGAAAATTATAATTTTTCATCTAAATTTCCATTTTTTATATTTAAATAAAATTTTTAACCCTAAAAACCAAATTACGATAAAAAATTTAAAGTCTTTTGAATAATATTATTGAAAAGAATTCTACCAACCGTCGTTTGTAAATATAAACTAATCATTTCACCATTCTTTTTTTTTCGAATTTGTATATTCTCATAATATTCAATGTAAGTATTATCACTTAATTTAATTATTTTAAGTAAATTTTTAGGAATAATTACTTCTTTATCGTATCTAACCCATATTAGAGAATGTAATTCAAGTTGTTCGTGAGTATAAGCTAAGATAATATCTTCTATATTTGAAAAATAATGGTTTGAACCACGTAAATTTTTAATATTATAAGACGTCAAATAGTAACACCCTAAAATCATATCTTGGCTTGGAACAATAATAGGCTGACCAGTTGCTGGTGATAAAAAATTATAAGGCGCTAACATTAAAATATAAGCTTCCGCTTGAGCTTCTAATGAAAGTGGTACATGAACTGCCATTTGATCACCATCAAAATCAGCATTAAAAGCTGAACAAACGAGTGGATGCAATTTAATTGCTCTCCCTTCGACCAATATTGGCTCAAATGCTTGAATTCCCAATCTATGTAATGTAGGCGCTCGATTTAAAAAAATTGGATGATTAACTAAAATTTTTTCAACTACTGAGCTTACCAGCGGTTCATTTTGATTCATAATTTTCTTTGCAACTCTCATCGTACTTGCTAAACCTTGTTTAAGAAATTCATGAATAATAAATGATTGAAAAAGCTCAATAACAATTTCAAAAGGCAATCCACACTGATTTAATTTTAAAGTAGGTCCAACTACAATCACTGATCTACCAGAATAATCTACACGTTTTCCTAATAAATTTTGCCTAAATCTACCTTGTTTTCCTTTTATAATATCAGATAATGATCTTAAGGGTCGATTATTGGCTCCCAAAGCAGTTGTTCCACGTTTTCCATTATCTATTAAAGCATCTACAGCTTCTTGAATTAATCGCTTCTCAACTCGTAGAACACTCGAAGGCCCCGGGCGATTTAACCAGCGCTTTAGTCTATTATTTCTTGTGATTATACGTCTATATAATTCATTTAAATCGGATGTTGCAAATCGTCCCCCTTCTAATTGGACTAAAGGTCTTAAACCTGGCGGAATTACAGGTAAAATAGATAATATCATCCATGCAGGGTTGGATCCAGTTGCTTCAAAATTTTCTAAAATTCGAAGCCTTTGAAGCAATTTTTTACGTATTATTTCTTTTGGAACATACTTTTTTTTGGGACCTTTCTGTCTTGACAATAATGTTGGATTATAATTCGGATCAAGCAAATTTTTTCTAACCCTCTCAATTTCCGACCCTATATCAATTGACTCAAGACGTTTTTTAATCGATGGCGCTCCAATTTTCATTTCTTTTCTTTCAAAATTAAAATCATCTTTAGGTACAGGAAATTTATCATTACAAAGATAAACTTCTTTTTCTAAAGTTTTTCGATCTTCATCTAGAAAAATGCTCATATAACTAGGCATACCTTTAAGATACCAAATATGAGTAACTGGATAAACTAATTCAATAAACCCCATTCGATGCCGACGAACACGCGATTCAGTAATTTCAACACCACAATATTCACAAAACAAAGAATTACCGACATAATCAATTCGTTTAGTTTTTTCACAATAACATTCCCAATTTTTAGTAGGGCCAAAGATACGTTCACAAAATAAACCATCTTTTTCTGGCTTAAATGACCTATAGTTAATAGTCTCTGATTTTGTTACTTCACCGATAATCTCTCCATTGGGTAAAATACGTTGGCCCCATTCTAAAATACGCTTCGGTGAGGCTAAATTAATTTTTATATAATCAAATTTTTGTTCGATTCTTGACATTTTTACAATTAACTTAAAATTTGTATAAAATAGGAACAATCGACTTTTCAAATTACAATCCTAAATACTACATTAGACTAACTTCAGTATTAAAATTTTTTTCTGAATTGAATTTACCTATTTTGTAAGTACCTATATCTAATCCGATAGATTGTAATTCTCTCATTAATACTTTAAATGATTCCGGAATACCAGGTTTTGGTATCGAATGACCTTTAACAATAGCTTTAACTGTATTATTTCGGCCTTCCATATCATCGGATTTTAATGTTAATAATTCTTGTAAAGTATAAGCAGCACCAAAAGCTTCTAAAGCCCAAACTTCCATTTCGCCAAACCTTTGTCCACCATGTTGGGACTTTCCTCCTAAAGGCTGTTGCGTTATTAACGAATAAGGCCCTGTTGAGCGTGCATGAATTTTATCATCTACTAAATGAATAAGTTTTAACATATAAGCTTTTCCTACTGTAATAGGATTCTCAAATGGTTTGCCTGTCCGGCCATCCATTAAAACAATTTTGCCTGGACAATACGGATTAAAAATCCACGCCTCATTACTTTCTAATGAAGCCTGCCTTAACTTTTTATTAATTAAAATTCGTGACATATCTTCGCCAAACATTTCGTCGAACGGTAAAATTTTAAATCGCTGATTTAATTTATAACCAGCAAAACCTAAAAGACTTTCATAAAGTTGCCCGACATTCATTCGAGATGGTACACCTAAAGGATTTAAAATAATATCAATTTCTGTCCCATCAGGTAAATAAGGCATATCTTGTCTAGACAATATCCGTGAAATAATCCCTTTATTACCATGCCGACCCGCTATTTTATCCCCAACTTGAATTTTTCGAATTTGCGCTATAAATATTCGAATTAAAGCATTTGCTGTATCTGATAATTCATCACCGTTTTCTCGGCTAAATACCTTAATATCTAAAACTCGACCATACTCACGATTAGGGACACGAAATGAGCTATCTCGAACATCTTTTCCTTTTATCCCAAAAATAGCCCGAAGTAAATTACCTTCTGGTAATTGCTCAGATTCTTCTTTCGGTGTCATTTTTCCAACTAAAACATCACCTGGCATAACAAAAGTTCCTTTATAGACAATACCATTTGGATCTAACTTTTTAAGTGATGTCTGACTTGTATTAGGAATATCACGCGTAATTATTTCCGAACCTACTTTTGTTTGCCGAATTTCAATATCATATTTTTCAATATGAATAGAACTAAAAATATCTTCATAAAGTAAGCGTTCATTAATTAAAATTGCATCCTCAAAATTGTAACCTTGCCAAGGCATATAAGCAACAGTAATATTTTGTCCTAAAGCAAGCTCACCACCTTCGGTGCTGGGCCCATCGGCAATCACTTGACCAGATTTAACTTTTTCACCAGGCCATACAATGGGACGCTGATTTATACAAGTTTCTTGATTAGAACGATAATATTTTTGTAAAAAATATTTAGCTTTTTTGCCCGATATTTCATTAACAATAATTTTTTTAGCAGATACAAATTCTACAATACCATCTTGAAAAGCCGTTACTAGCATTCCAGAATCCATAGCTACTTGATTTTCTAATCCTGTGCCAACAATAGGTCTTTGAGGCAATAATAATGGCAATGATTGACGTTGCATATTTGAGCCCATTAAAGCACGATTGGCATCATCATGCTCAAAGAATGGAATTAGTGAAGCTCCTGCAGATACGATTTGAATAGGGGAAACACCTATAAAATCGACCTCACCTGGTGAAACAGTTAAAAATTCTTGTTTATATCGAACAGACAGATCGGTTTTTGTAATATAATTATTTTTATTAATTGGAATATCACCAGGAGCAATTTTATAATGATCTTCAATTTTTGCTGTTAAATAAAAAGGTTGTTCTTTTTTTAAAACTTGACCATTAATAACTCGCCAAAATGGAGTTTCAATAAAACCGTAATCATTAATGTATGCATAAGTCGTCAATGACGCAATTAAACCTGCATTTTGTCCTTCGGGAGTTTCAATAGGACAAATTCTACCATAATGACTTGGGTGAATATCACGAACCGTAAAACTAATTCGATCGCGGCTTAACCCTCCTGGACCTAAACCACTAATTCTACGCTTATGAGTTAATGAAGATAAGGGATTTGTTTGATCCATAAATTGTGATAATTGACTTGAATTAAAAAATTCTTTCATAGTTACCATTATCGGTTTTGGATCAATAAGCATATTAGGCTTTAGTGAACTTGTTCCTGAAAGTAATATTGGATCACACATAATTATTCGCTCACGAATAGTCCGTTCTAATCGATTAAGTCCTATGCGAAATTGATTTTGTAGCAGTTCTCCAACTGAACGTATTCTCTTATTTTTTAAGTGGTCAATATCATCATCCGAAACTTTAGGGTCTTTTATCGAAATATTAGTTAATTCATCAATTATATTTAACAAGTCTTGATATGTCAGAGTGTGAATATGTTCGCCGGTTTTCAGATTTAAACGAGCATTCAGATTTCGACGACCAATTTCACCAAGATTATAATATTGACTATTAAAAATTTTTGAAAAACCGGCTGAGATTCTAGAATTTGGTTTTTCTAATTCATTTTGGAAGATCCAACTATTTTGTAAACTATGATAAATTACTTGATTTGGTATATTTAGTTCTTGTAAAAGTTTTATGGCGAAAATTTTTCGATCTTTATTAAGACGAAGAAAAAGCTTTATCTTTTTGTGTTTGGGTTGGTGTTTTTTTTTCCTAATTAATTCTTTTTCTAAAATGTAACTTTCCAGTAATTGAATATTATCATCATCAATATCTAACGATTGAAAAAGCGAATTTGAAAATAATATATCCACTTTTTCTAAATTCATTAACCATAAAGCATATAAAGCGATAAAATTCTCTTTTTTTCTTATCGTTGAAATTAATTTATTTTTAAAATTAGTAGTAATGAGTGGTTTTAAACTATACAATAACCTCAAATACTTAAAATAATTTAAAATAACCGATCTTAAAACCAATAGATTCTCTTCATGATTAATACAATATTTTAATAGTTTAATATATTTTTCAGAATCTTTTTTTTTATTCAGCTCTATTTTGGCTAATTTTTTTAAAGATATCAAAGCTATTAATTGATATATTAAATTATGTTTTCCTAATTCCTCTTCATCGACTATTTCTTCTTCGTCTCCAAAGTAATCTGTCAATAATAATCCTAAATCTTTTGAATTCTCAAATCCAAGTTTTTGGCCTAAACGAATTCTAACGGTTTCAATTATACTATTTATTCTTTTTTTTTCTTCTTTTCTCGTTTCTTTTTTAAACTCAAATTTTAACCATGATCCTCGATTCAAAACTAATGTAGCTGTATAATAATCATTACTTTTATTCTTTTTATAATAAATGCCTGGACTTCGAATAATTTGACTAATAATTATTCGTTCACAACCATTAATAATAAAAGTTGCATCATTAGTCATCAAAGGTAATGTACCTATAAATACACGTTTTTTCTTTTTTAAATTTTTTAATTCTTTATAGCGTAGTTCAATTGGTAAATAAATTCTAGCGGAATAGGTAGTGCTATCATGCTGTTTATGAACGAACTCATTATATTTGGGCTTTTTTAAGCGATATTCTTGTCCAAAAATACAAATCTCAATAATGTCATTTAAGTTTATGATTGAAGATATATTTGTAAATTCTTGATTCAATCCTTGAGAAATGAACCAACAAAAACTTTTTCTTTGAATCTCAATGAAATCCGGTAAAATTGTTAAATTTGTTTTAAAATTTCCCATTTCTTCTGTTACTAAATATTAGTTTCGTATTTTTAATTAGATAGAAAGTGCTTAATTTTATAAGGAAAAAAAGATATAAAAATTCGTTTTTATATCTTTTGTCAATATTTCTACTCCAAATATAAGCTATCAAAATAGCTTTTAAGATTTTACGAATTTTAAAGAAAGTGCTAATTTCGATTTTAAACGAGCAGCCGTATTTTTCTGAAAAACGTTTTTTTTACAACCTTTATCGATTAAACTATACGCTTTATTTAAGGTTTTTTGCACAGTTATATAATCCGCCAAATTTTTGGAGCTTTTGTAGCGTATTAAATCCCTTGTAAACGTTTTAAATGCAGTTTTTACCGAGCTTTTATATAACCTATTTTGTAACCAATTTCTCTGACTTGTTCGAATTCTTTTTTCTGCCGATTTGCTATTCGCCATAATAAATAATTGCTAAGTTTTTTAAATAAGAATATTTGAGATATATATTTACATTATATAAAAACTACGTTTATCTTGCAAATTATTCTTTTATGTCCAGAAAATTTTACATAAAAGAATAAGAAATCGCTCGCTATAAATTACGAAATTAAATTTATTAGCTTAAGAAAATTTAAGACTGAATCGAAAGAAAAATTTTAGTTCAAATTTTTGGACTAAAAATAATAGCTTAAATTTATTATTATTTATTTTAATTGTGTTTTTTTTTTGAAAACTGATAGAATTATTATACATAATAAAAATTTAAAATAAAACGGAGTTAAAAATGACAGCTTCATTAGCATCGTTTATATCGAGTTTAGTTGCAGGTGGTTTTGTTGTACTAGTAATTGGTGTAGCTTTAATTATTATTAGCAAAAGTGATCGCGTTACTCGTTCATAGTTTAATTATTATAAACGAGTATATGCCTAATCCCAAATACGTAAAAAATCTTAATAACTCAATTTAATTTATGATAAATATAGGTTTTGGGCCTAATATTATTTTGGGTTTAATTTTACTAATTGGTGTTCTATTACTTTATTTACTTCGAGTAGTTAAACCTGAACTTGCTAGAGATGAGGATGTATTTTTTGCTACTATTGGTTTACTATATAGCTGTATACTCATTATTCATGGTTGGCGATTAGATCCTATTCTATTATTTAGCCAAGTATTAATTATAACCTCTTTGCTTATAGCCGGTTGGGAAAATATTCGTTTACGAGGTTTACTTATTGTAATTCAAAAACGTAAAAAACAAAGTAGAAAAAAATAAATATATTATTTATAGATTCTTGGTTTCACTTTTATAAAACATTTTTAAAAAATTATGTTTAAAAAATACCTTACATCTTTTATAGCCTCTTTATGTCTTTTTAATTTAATAATTCCTACTGCATTTGCTATTGACTTAGATGAGGCTACGCGTACAGTTATACTAGATTCTAGCGGAAAAACTACTGTATTAACTCAAGAACAAGTTAAACGGGGAAAACGTCTATTTAACGCTACATGTGGCGCATGCCATGTAGGCGGCATAACAAAAACAAACCCAAATGTGGGTCTAGACCCTGAAGCTTTAAGTTTAGCAACTCCACGTCGTGATAATATTTTAGCTTTAGTTGATTACCTGAAAAATCCAACAAGTTATGATGGATTAGAATCTATTGCTGAAACTCATCCTAGTATTAAAAGTGCAGATATATATCCACGTATGCGATCTTTAACGGAAGAAGATTTATATTCAATTGCAGGACATATTATGTTATCGCCTAAAATTCTGACTGAAAAATGGGGTGGAGGTAAAATTTATTATTAAAATAGTGTAATTAAATTTTTTAAATTGTAAATATTTATTTTTGGACTCAATATTAAATTTTGAGTCCAATCTGATCAGTAAAACAATAATTCTAGCTTGTTAAAAAAAGAATTTTAGTATTAAAAAATCAAGGCACCAACCAAATCAATTACTACAAATCATATTAAAATCTAAAAAAACTCCAACTAATAAAAAAGGAAGGATTATACTCTTAATGCTCTTTCTAACTTTTAGACGAAATCTAAAATAGTATTACAAAATCTATGAAAAATTTTTTTTTTATTCTGAGCCGAAAAATTTTTGTAGTCATTTTGCATCTAATAGATATTAATAATGGTCAGAAAATTTTTCTAGTAAATTGTGCCGCTTGCCATGCCGAAGGAAATAACATTGTTAAACCTGAAAAAACGTTAAAAAAAGACAGTTTAGAAAAAAATGGTATGAATAAAGTAAGTTCCATTCGATATCAAATTATTAATGGTAAAAATGCAATGCCTGCTTTTGGTGGTCGTTTAAATGAGACTGAAATAGAAGATGTTGCTAATTACGTTATTACAAAATCAAATATAAACTGGGAATAGTTTATAATTAAATATATATCTATTATATCTATCTGAATTGCTTGAAGCATGTAGCTCAGTGGATAGAGCATCAGATTCCGATTCTGAAAGTCGGGGGTTCGATT
>Ga0066599_100000062_pt1 | contig 14034 bp, 11 predicted proteins | sample InisedmetaG_FD_60065 | JGI IMG/M metagenome (GOLD analysis project Ga0066599, IMG submission 60065) | Freshwater pond sediment microbial communities from the University of Edinburgh, under environmental carbon perturbations - Initial sediment | ecosystem: Environmental > Aquatic > Freshwater >...
GCGCCTTTTATTTATATTAATTTTAGGTATTTTGGAGTCTTTAGTCTTTTATTAAAGTTATTAAGATCCTTTTAATCAGGTTATATATATATAATCAATATTATTAATAAGAGTCTCGTATTTTTCATTTCTTAATTAGTTTTAAATTCATATTAAAAACGAATTCTATCAAATTCTAAAATATATCGACGAATGGTAAAAAAACAATCAACTATATTTAATTAGTTAAAATTTTTAACTCTCAATTTGGCTCTGATTGATAGACTTTAATTTTTAGAGTTAGATAACAAATTAGATTTATTTAAAATTATTATTTATAAAATAACAATTTATGATTGCACAAAACTTAAAAAAGTTTGAAAACCCTGTCTTCCCATTTACAGCTATTGTAGGTCAAGAAGAAATGAAGTTAGCTTTACAACTAAATGTAATTGATCCAAAAATTGGTGGTGTTATGATTATGGGTGATCGTGGTACCGGCAAGTCAACAACAATTCGAGCAATTGCAGATTTGCTTCCAGAAATTGAAGTAGTGAAAGATGACTTATTTAATTCTCATAAATCCGATTTAGATTTAATGAGTCATGAAGTAAAATTCGCTCTACAAAATGATGAAAAAATCGAAACAGAATTTATAAAAATTCCGATGGTCGATTTACCTTTAGGAGCTACAGAAGATCGAGTTTGTGGAACAATTGATATCGAAAAAGCTCTAACTGAAGGTATTAAAGCTTTTGAACCAGGTCTTTTAGCTAAAGCGAATCGTGGAATACTTTATGTCGATGAAGTGAATTTATTAGATGACCATTTAGTTGATATTTTATTAGATTCTGCGGCTTCAGGTTGGAATACTGTTGAACGTGAAGGTATTTCAATTCGACACCCAGCGCGATTTGTTTTAGTTGGTTCAGGTAATCCTGAAGAAGGCGAATTACGACCGCAATTACTTGATAGATTTGGTATGCATGCTGAAATTCGAACTGTTAAAGATCCTATATTAAGAGTCAAAGTTGTTGAAGAAAGAACATCTTTTGACCAAGCACCTGAACTTTGGATTGAAAATTACGAAGCTCAACAACAAGAATTACGTGATCGTATTGTGAACGCTCAAAGATTATTACCAATAGTTGAATTAGAATATGATCTTCGAGTAAAAATTTCTGAAGTTTGTAGCCAGTTAGATGTCGATGGTTTGCGCGGAGATATTGTAACAAATCGAGCCGCCAAAGCTTATGCTGCTTATAATAACCGTACTAAAGTTACAAAAGAAGATATTTCAAAAATTATTACTCTTTGTTTAAGACATAGACTCCGTAAAGATCCATTAGAATCGATAGATTCAGGATCTAAAGTCACAAAAGTTTTTAAAGAAATCTTTGAAATGGATGATTAACAAAAAATACAAATCCTATGTTAAAACTAATCTGGTTAATATTAGATCTTCTTTTAATTATTAGTATTTTAATTCGTATTCCAAATAATACTGGATTACAGAGTATACTTACTAAGGCTTCTTTTTTAGGGTCCCCAAGTTCCGCTGAAAAATTTCTAGATAAAATAACGTGGCTTTTAATTTGTCTTTATTTTTTCTTCGCTATTAAATTTAACTTCTAAAGATTTTATGACAAATTTTTACAAATTTAAATACCGTTTTAAGCAAGAAAAATTTTAATAGATATTTTTATTTTAGGTAAAAATATTGCAAATTTAGTGTAAACTAAAGTTATTAATCAAAATATCTTTGTCGTTAAATACAAAGATATTTTGTAATTAAATTTACCAAATTATTGAAATATCTCTATGACTGATTCTCAAGTTTATACTGCAATGTTAATCGCACTTATGGGAAGCGTATTAGCGATCCGGTTAGGTTCTACTTTATACCAATAAAAAATTTATAATCAAAATAAAGTAGTAAATATTAATTACGAAATTCTAGAAGTTTAGACTATTTGAATTTAAATCGGGATAGCAGGATTTGAACCTGCGACCCTCTGCTCCCAAAGCAGATGCGCTACCAAACTGCGCTATATCCCGTAATTATACTCATTATAAAATGAGTATAGTTTTTTGTCTACAGTCAAAATAGCTAGTAAAAGCAAACTTTATTCTAAAACCTCATCATCTAAAAATGGAGCTAAGAAACGAACTGCATCATCTACAGTTACAATATCCACTGAAGCATCATCTGAAATATCAATATCCATTTCTTCTTCTAGGGCCATCATTAATTCAACAATATCTAATGAATCTGCACCTAAATCGTCTGTAAATTTATGCTCTGGGATAATCTCAATCTTTTCATCTTGAACTTTCTTAAAAGTATTTTCAGCGTGCTTTTTTAATTCTTTAAAAACTTTTTGATACTTTGCCTCTTCAACCATTTGAACTCCTTTGTTTAAGGGAAATTAAAAATTTTAAATTGAATGTAGAATATTAAATTTTATTAACATTCCACAAACTAGGCTTATTTAAAATCATTTCTACTATTTTTGAAAATTTTTTTTATTTTTGTACTACTGATTAAGAAATATTTGTTAATGTTTTTATAATTCTTTGAAATGTATTTGTTGAAATTTTGTAAATTGGGATATTTTTTTGTTTTGCTAATTTTGTAAACTTAATATTTTGTTTTATATGCTTCTTTAAGGCAAGAATAATTGTTGCTTGGTCAATTTCTTTGGTAAAAATAGGTTCAAACCCTATATGCTTGCTTGCTTGTTGTATCAAATTTGTTGAAAGCGAATAAGAATAAAATATAAATTTTTTCCCTTTATTTGAGATTGATTTGTTTAAATTTGTTGAAAATTTTTGATCTCTAATTGTCGGTTTTGTCCAATTGCTTAAAGTATTTTGATTCTTAGCTAACAAAAAGGAATCCATTAAAGGATTTTTATATTTAATAAGTGTTTTTCCATTAGGTTTTAATTGCCTAATTTGAATGATAGGTTGTTGATTTTGTAGTAAAAAATCAACAGAATTTTCTACATTTTCATGAATAATCCAAGAATTTTGATTATTAATTTCGATAGCTAATTGAAAGGCAGAATAAGCTTTTCGTTCGAGAATACTTTTTTGAGTTCCACGCCGTTTAGCTTCATCATCACTTAGGGTTACATATTGAATACCTCCTATTAAATCTGATAAAGGAGGGTTTTTAAGTAAGTTTTCAAGGCAATTTCCATGAGCCGTTCCAACTAATTGTACTCCTCTTTCGGCAATTGTGCGGGCTGCCAAACTTTCGAGTTCTGTACCAATTTCGTCAATAATAATAACTTCGGGCATATGGTTTTCAACTGCTTCAATCATAACTTGGTGCTGAAGTTCTGTTTTAGAGACTTGCATCCGGCGTGCTCGACCGATTCCCGAATGAGGTATATCACTATCACCTGCAATTTCATTTGCAGTATCAATAATGATGACTCTTTTTTCCATTTCATCAGATAATACTCGGGCAATTTCTCTAATCATGGTAGTTTTTCCTACGCCGGGCTTTCCTAAAATTAAAATGGATTGACCAGATTCTAATAAATCTCGTATTAAACCTATTGTTCCAAAAATTGCCCGACCGACACGACAGGTTAATCCATTTATAATATATTGTCGATTTCTAATACAACTTATACGATGTAAAGTACGTTCAATACCTGCTCGATTATCATTACTAAATTTACCGATCCGTTTTGTTGTATAGTCAAGATCTTGCCAAGAGATTAGTTTTTGAGATAAATATTCAGGACCTGTTATAAATCGCGCCTCAGGACGTTGTCCTAAATCCATAACAATTTCAATTAATTTAGATTTATTAGAATGCTGATATAAAACTTCGCGAATAAAAAAAGGTAAATTTTCTATTAATTTATCTAAATCGTCATTTATAATCATAAAATCAATATTATTATATATGAATATTATAGTTTAATATTGACATAAATATTAAAAATTAAACTAAATCTTTAAAATACGTTAAAAAGAATTATAATAAGTATTTGAAAACTCGTATTTAATAAATGATGCTAAGATGTGTTTTTTATTTTTTATTATGAGAGTTTCATAGATTTTCGTCTCCCTAAAGGAGAAACTCAATGGCAATAAGCTCACCTAAGCGTCAAATAAAAACCGTACAAGTTTTAGTAGAAAAGGACGCTGTCGAAACTAGTTTCGAAAAATGGGCACAACCAGGGCACTTCTCGAGAACGTTAGCTAAAGGTCCAAAAACAACAACATGGATTTGGAATTTACATGCTGATGTTCATGATTTTGATAGTCAAACAAGCTCTTTAGAAGAAGTTTCACGAAAAATTTTTAGTGCGCATTTCGGACAATTAGCAATTATCTTTTTATGGATAAGTGGTATGCATTTTCATGGTGCATATTTTTCTAATTATTCTGCTTGGTTAAATGATCCAGTTGGTATTAAACAAAGCTCGCAAGTTGTCTGGCCAATAGTTGGTCAAGAAATTTTAAATGCAGACGTAGGAGGAAACTTCCAAGGTGTTCAAACGACATCAGGTTGGTTTCAAATGTGGCGTGCAGAAGGTATTACGAGTGAAGTTGAGCTATATTGGACTGCTATAGGTGGATTAATTATGTCTGCATTGATGCTTTTTGCAGGTTGGTTTCATTACCACAAAGCAGCTCCTAAACTAGAATGGTTTCAAAATGCAGAATCTATGATGAATCATCATTTAGCTGGTTTATTAGGCTTAGGTTGTTTATCTTGGTCTGGTCACCAAATTCATATTGCATTACCAATTAATAAATTACTAGATGCAGGGGTAGCACCCCAAGAAATTCCACTACCACACGAATTCTTAATTAATCGTGATTTAATGGTTCAATTATACCCAAGTTTTGCGAAAGGATTATCGCCTTTCTTTAGTGGGAATTGGGGCCAATACTCTGATTTTTTAACATTTAAGGGTGGATTAAACCCAGTTACAGGTGGTCTATGGTTAAGTGATATTGCTCATCATCATTTAGCTTTATCAGTTCTATTTATTGTTGCTGGACATATGTATCGTACTAATTGGGGTATTGGGCATAGTATGAAAGAAATTTTAGAAGCTCATAAAGGACCGTTTACAGGTGAAGGCCATAAAGGTTTATATGAAATTTTAACTACATCTTGGCATGCTCAATTAGCAATAAATTTAGCAATGGTAGGTTCATTAAGCATTATCGTCGCTCATCATATGTATGCTATGCCTCCATATCCTTATATAGCTACTGATTATGCTACTCAGTTATCCTTGTTTACTCATCACATGTGGATTGGAGGATTTTGTGTTGTTGGAGGTGCTGCTCACGGGGCAATTTTTATGGTTCGTGATTATACACCAGTTAATAATTATAATAACTTATTAGATCGAGTGTTACGTCATCGTGATTCCATTATTTCTCATTTAAATTGGGTTTGTATTTTCTTAGGCTGTCATGCTTTTGGTTTTTATATTCATAATGATACGATGAGAGCATTAGGGCGCCCACAAGACATGTTCTCTGATAAAGCTATTCAATTACAACCTATTTTTGCTCAATGGGTTCAAAATATTCATTTATTAGCACCTGGTACAACGGCTCCAAATAGTTTAGCTACAACGAGTTATGCATTTGGAGGTGATGTTGTATCAGTTGGGGGTAAAATAGCAATGATGCCTATAAAATTAGGTACTGCAGATTTTATGGTTCATCATATTCATGCTTTTACAATTCATGTAACAGTTTTAATTTTATTAAAAGGTGTACTATACGCTCGTAATTCTAAATTAATACCAGATAAAGCAAATTTAGGTTTCCGATTCCCTTGTGATGGGCCTGGTCGTGGTGGTACATGTCAAAGTTCTAGTTGGGATCATGTCTTTTTAGGATTATTTTGGATGTATAACTCTATTTCAGTTGTTCTTTTCCATTTTAGTTGGAAAATGCAATCTGATGTCTGGGGCACAATAACACCTGACGGCACAATTTCTCATATTACCGGTGGTAATTTTGCGCAAGGTGCAATCACTATTAATGGTTGGTTGAGAGATTTTTTATGGTCACAAGCTTCACAAGTTATTCAGTCATATGGTTCAGCATTATCTGCATATGGTTTAATTTTCTTAGGGGCGCACTTTATTTGGGCCTTTAGTTTAATGTTCTTATTTAGTGGTCGTGGTTACTGGCAAGAGTTGATTGAATCGATTGTTTGGGCACATAATAAATTAAATTTTGCTCCAACGATACAGCCTCGTGCGTTAAGTATTACACAAGGACGTGCTGTTGGCTTAGCTCATTACTTATTAGGTGGTATAGGAACGACTTGGGCGTTCTTCTTAGCAAGATCAATTTCTATTGGATAAAAAATAAAGAGGTATTAGAATATTATGGCAACTAAATTTCCTAAATTTAGCCAAGCCCTTTCTCAAGATCCAGCAACACGAAGAATTTGGTATGGTATAGCAACAGCACATGATTTAGAGGCCCATGATGGAATGACGGAAGAAAATTTATATCAGAAAATTTTTGCGTCACATTTTGGGCATCTTGCTATCATCTTCTTTTGGACTGCAGGAAATTTATTTCACGTTGCATGGCAAGGGAATTTTGAACAATGGGTAAATAATCCATTAAAAGTGAAACCTATTGCTCATTCCATCTGGGATCCTCATTTTGGCGAGCCGGCTTTAAAAGCATTTAGTAAAGGAAATACATATCCTGTAAACATTGCTTTCTCAGGTGTCTATCAATGGTGGTATACTATTGGATTTAGAACAAACGAACAGTTATATCAAGGTTCTGTTGGCTTATTATGTTTAGCTTGTGCTTTATTATTTGCAGGTTGGTTACATTTACAGCCTAAATTCCGCCCGAGCTTATCATGGTTTAAAAATAATGAATCACGTTTAAACCATCATCTTTCAGGATTATTAGGTGTTAGTTCATTAGCTTGGACTGGTCATCTGGTACACGTAGCAATTCCAGTTTCACGTGGCGTATCTGTTAATTGGGGAAACTTTTTAACAACACCTCCCCATCCAGCAGGATTAGTACCATTTTTTAGTGGAAATTGGTCTATTTATGCAGCAAATCCTGATGGTGTAAATCATGTTTATGGAACAAGTGAAGGTGCAGGTACTGCAATCTTAACTTTTGTTGGTGGGTTTCATCCCCAAACGCAAGCATTATGGTTAAGTGATATAGCGCATCATCAATTAGCTATTGCGGTTGTATTTATTATTGCTGGTCATATGTATCAAACAAATTTTGGTATAGGCCACAGTATGAAAAAAATCTTAGAAGCTCACTGTCCTCCAGGTGGTCGCTTAGGTAGTGGTCATATCGGCTTATTCGAGACAATTACGGATTCATTACATATGCAATTAGGTTTAGCACTAGCTTGTTTAGGTGTTGCTACATCTTTAACAGCACAACATATGTATTCGATAAATCCTTATGCTTATTTAACTAAAGATTTTACCACAGAAGCTGCTTTATATACACATCATCAATACATTGCAGGATTTTTAATGGTTGGAGCTTTTGCTCATGGTGCCATTTTCTTTGTGCGTGATTATAATCCTTATTTAAATAAAGGAAACGTTTTAAGCCGTATGCTAGAGCATAAAGAAGCGATTATTTCTCATTTAAGCTGGGTATCTTTATTCTTAGGTTTTCATACTTTAGGATTATATATTCATAATGATACTGTAGTTGCATTTGGTCAACCTGAAAAACAAATTTTATTTGAACCATTATTTGCAGAATACATTCAAGCAGCTTCTGGAAAAACCATTTATGGTTTGAATGTTTTATTATCAGCAACGGATAGTCCAGCTACTATCGCAGGAAACCAAATATGGTTACCTAGTTGGCTAGAAGCAATTAATAACAGTAAAAATGATTTATTCTTAAAAATTGGCCCAGGTGATTTTTTAGTTCATCATGCAATTGCTTTAGGTTTACATGTAACTACTTTAATTTTAGTTAAAGGTGCATTAGATGCTCGTGGTTCTAAACTAATGCCAGATAAAAAAGATTTTGGTTACAGTTTCCCTTGTGATGGTCCGGGTCGTGGAGGTACATGTGACATTTCGGCTTGGGATGCTTTTTATCTTGCAATGTTCTGGATGTTAAATACAATTGGTTGGGTCACATTCTATTGGCATTGGAAACATATGGCCATTTGGGGTGGAAACCCTGGTCAATTTGACGAATCATCAAATTATATTATGGGGTGGTTAAGAGATTATTTATGGTTAAATTCATCTCCGCTAATTAATGGATATAATCCATTTGGTATGAATAATTTATCCGTATGGGCTTGGATGTTCTTATTTGGTCATCTAATTTGGGCTACTGGGTTTATGTTCTTAATCTCATGGCGTGGTTATTGGCAAGAATTGATTGAGACGTTAGTATGGGCTCATGAAAGAACGCCGTTAGCAAATTTAGTTCGTTGGCGCGATAAGCCAGTAGCACTTTCAATTGTGCAAGCACGTCTTGTCGGTCTAGTACACTTTGCGGTAGGTTATATTTTAACTTACGCTGCATTTGTGATTGCATCTACAGCAGGTAAATTTAGTTAGTATATTTATTTTAGAAAAGACAAATATAAAGTTTGTCTTTTCTATAAATTTTTAAAAGTATAAACCTAACATATCAGGGAAAAATCTATTTATTTCAATAATAAAACCGGCTGTAAAGGTCATCCATAACGTTAATAAAACAGGAGCTGTTGAAAGATATTTTTGAAAGTTATCCATAAAAATTGTATTTTAAGGTTTATATATGTTATTTTTAATAATTTTTGTTAATTTTAACGCGGTGATACTGTTACTGTATCATCGGAAGCTATTAACTCTCCACTGATTAATTCTTGCCAAGCAGAAACTGGCCAAATATAACCAGTTGTCATAATTTTTAAAGCTAATGGAACATTAATAATAATTTCGCTTTCTGTTGGTTTTTTTGTATTACTTACAGCTTTTAAATATTTTCTACCTACCCAGCCAATCCATCCAGAAATATAAATAAACCCAAAACCTGGTAAAATAAATTCCGAAGCATGACTCCAACGTCCATCGGCAACTAAGTGAGGTAACCCATCTGTTCCACATAGTAAGTCTGATCGGCTGTATTTATCAAAACGCGCTTTTGTTCTTTTTATTTGTTGTTCTAGTGATAATGCAGGAGGAGAACCCGGTTCATATTTTGCAACACGTTGTTCTAATTTTTTAACACTCGCAGCTAATCTCTTATTAAAAGTAGGTGAATCGCTACATTTTGTTAACCCACCAATATCTGCAAAAGCTTGTTGTGGAATAGTTAAAAATAAAAAAAGAAGAAATACATTTATTATATTGGACTGTTTCATAAAAATTCAAAAATAATGAATATTAATATTTTTGGTTTGTTAAAAAATTTAGGAAAAGCAAAAAAGTATTGTTACTTAATATGTTAATTTAATTTTAATTAAAAATACATTAAATTTTTTTGTTTGACTAAAAAAATAATATATAATTTAAGATTATGATATTAATCACAAAAATAAACATCGAAAAAATTAAAAATTTGTGTCACTAAATCTTGCATTTAAAAAATAAATATAATTATGAAATTAGCTTATTGGATGTATGCTGGGCCAGCACATATCGGAACATTACGAATTGCCAGTTCATTTAAAAATGTACACGCCATAATGCATGCCCCTTTAGGGGATGATTATTTTAATGTAATGGCTTCAATGTTAGAAAGAAAAAGGGATTTTGTTCCAGTAACAGCTAGTGTTGTAGACCGTCATGTATTAGCACGTGGATCGCAGGAAAAGGTAGTAAACAATATTACTCGAAAAGATAAAGAAGAAAAACCAGACTTAATTGTTTTAACGCCAACTTGTACATCGAGCATATTGCAAGAAGATTTACAAAATTTTTGTTTCCGCGCTTCTTTAGCTGCAAAAGCAGATATTCTACTTGCAGATGTAAATCATTATCGTGTTAATGAAATGCAAGCAGCTGATCGAACATTAGAACAAATTATTGAGTTCTATTTAAAAAAGGCGGAAAAATTAGGCAAAATTTCACTTGAAAAAACAAAAACTCCTTCGGTAAATATTATTGGTTCTTTTAATTTAGCTTTTCATAATCAACATGATATAGCCGAATTAAAACGTTTATTCTCCGATTTAAATATTGAAATTAATGAAATTATACCAGAAGGTAATTCAGTTGAGAACATTCAAAATTTAACTAAAGCATGGTTTAATTTTGTTCCCTATCGTGAAATAGGGTATTTAACGGCACAATATTTAAAAAACAATTACAATATGCCTTATGTAGATATTACACCTATGGGTATTATTGAGACTGCTAAATGTATTAGGAAAATTCAACAAATTCTAAATAATTTGCATGTTCCTGTAAACTATGAGAGTTTTATTAATAACCAAACACGATTTATATCTCAATCTGCATGGTTTAGCCGCTCAATTGATTGTCAAAACCTGACTGGAAAAAAGGCAGTTGTATTTGGGGATTCAACACATGCCGTTGCTATGACTAAAATTTTAGTTCAAGAATTAGGAATTCACGTGGTTTGGGCAGGAACATATTGTAAATATGATAAATCTTGGTTTACAAAGCAACTTGAAGGTTTATGTGATGAGATAGTTATAACTGAAGATCATAATTTAGTTGGAGACTTAATTGCAAAAACAGAACCTGCTGCTATTTTTGGAACACAAATGGAACGGCATGTTGGAAAAAGATTAAATATTCCTTGTGGAGTAATTTCAGCTCCGATTCATATTCAAAATTTCCCATTAAGTTATAGACCATTTTTAGGTTATGAAGGGTCGAATCAAATTGCCGACTTAATTTATAACTCTTTTACATTAGGGATGGAAGATCATTTATTAGAAATCTTTGGTGGTCACGATACTCGAGAAGTTTTAACGAATTGTCTATCTAATGAATCTAATATCGAATGGTCTGTTAAAGCTAAACAAGAATTAGAAAAAATACCTGGGTTTGTTCGAGGAAAAATAAAACGAAATACAGAAAAATTTGCGTATGAGCAAAAATTAACTCAAATAACATTAGAAGTTATGTATGCAGCTAAAGAAACCTTAAATCAATAATTTGATTTAAAAGTTCTTATTTAAGATCAAGTTATCTTAAAAATGTTTTTTAGAATTAAATGCTTGACTTACCTTACTGAAGTGCTATATAATTATTGAGTTTTATTAGATAGCGCTTCAGAATTATTGATTAATATTTCGCTGGTGTAGCTCAGTTGGTAGAGCAACTGATTTGTAATCAGTCGGTCGGGGGTTCAAGTCCCTTTACCAGCTTTTTTTCCATGGCTATAGATCTATAGCCATGTCTCTCAATTTAAATTACAGTTTATTTCGTTTACCCGAGTTGTATCAACTTAATTATAGATAAATCAAGAAATTATGTTATTTTTAACCATTCATAACCTTTTAATTCTAATTCTTGAGCTAATTGTGCAGTGCCTGTTTTAATTATTCTACCTTCTTGCATTACATGAATAAAATCGGGCTTAACATAATCTAATAAACGTTGATAATGAGTAATTAAGATAATAGCTTTATTTTGATTCATTAAGGTATTAATTCCCTGTGAAATGATTTTTAATGCATCTATATCCAAGCCTGAATCGGTTTCATCTAAAATGGATAGTTGAGCATCTAATAATGCCATTTGTAGTATTTCATTACGTTTTTTTTCACCACCCGAGAAACCTTCATTAACATTTCGGTTCAAAAAATCGATATCCATACCCACAATTTTTAACTTTTCATCAATTAAATCAAAAAACTCAAAGCCATTGATTTCTGCTTCTGGATTAATCGCTTTTACTTTTGATTCATAAGCGAGACGTAAAAAATCGTCATTTCGTACTCCAGGAATTTCAATTGGATACTGAAAAGCTAGAAATATTCCTAGATGAGCGCGTTCTTCAGGTTCCAATGTTAAAATTGTTTTTCCGTTAAATAAAATATCACCACTTAAAATTTCATAGTTAGGATGGCCTGCAATTACTTTTGCAAACGTACTTTTCCCGGAACCATTTGGTCCCATTATTGCATGAACTTCGCCTTTATTTATTTTAAAATTTAAATCGTTTAAAATTCTAATATCATTAACTGCTACTTTTAAATTTTTAATTTCTAAAATTGGTATATCTGTAACCATTTAACCTACGCTCCCTTCTAATTTTAAACCTAATAAAAATTCTGCTTCTACGGAAAATTCCAGAGGTAATTCTGTTAAAACATCTTGGCAAAAGCCTGTAACAATAAGTTTTATAGCATCTTCAAAAGCAATTCCTCTTTGTAAAAAATAAAATATTTGCTCAGCATCAACTTTTGTTGTGGATGCTTCATGTTCTACTTTTGCAGTCGAGTTTTGAACAAATAAAAATGGAAATGTGTTTGCATTTGATAAATTTCCTATAAGTAAAGAATCACATTGCGAATAATTTCGTGCCCCAAAAGCTTTATTATTAATATTAACTAAACCACGATATGTATTTTTTGATTTTCCTGCAGATATACCTTTAGATACAATTCGACTCCGAGTATTTTTTCCGATATGTTGCATTTTCGTACCCGTATCAGCTTGTTGATAATTATTTGTAAGAGCTACCGAATAAAATTCGCCTTGCGAATTTTGACCTGCTAAAATACAACTCGGGTATTTCCAGGTAATGGCTGAACCTGTCTCAACTTGTGTCCATGATATCTTTGAATTAATTCCCGCGCAGAGACCCCGTTTTGTGACAAAATTATAAATTCCACCTTCGCCATTTTCATCTCCGGTGTACCAATTTTGTACGGTTGAATATTTGATATCTGAGTCTTCTAAAGCAATGAGTTCAACGACTGCTGCATGAAGTTGATGGCCCAAATATTGGGGAGCGGTACATCCTTCTATATAACTAACCTGGCTTCCCTTTTCAGCAATAATTAGTGTTCGCTCAAATTGTCCTACTTCAAAATCATTGATGCGAAAATACGATGATAATTCGAAAGGACATTTTATTCCTTTTGGTATATAACAAAAAGATCCATCACTAAACACTGCTGAATTTAAGGCAGAAAAATAGTTATCACCAATTGGAACAACACTTCCTAAATATTTTTGAATTAACTCAGGGTAATCATTAATTGCTTTAGAAATTGAACGAAATATTATTCCCTGTTCTTCCAATTCTTTATGATGTGTTGTTTTTATTGAAACACTATCAAATACTGCATCAACAGCAACATTACTTAACCGTTTTTGTTCCGCTAAAGGGATCCCTAATTTATCAAAAGTTTTTAATAACTCTGGATCAACTTCATCTAAGCTATTTAATTTTTTTTTTAATTTAGGGGCTGAATAATAAATAATATTTTGATAATTTATTTTAGGAAATTTTAATTGAGCCCATTTTGGAGCTGGCATTGTTTTCCATTTTTTGTAAGCTTTTAGACGAAATTTTAACATAAATTCAGGTTCGTTTTTCTTTTTAGAAATTAAACGAACAATATTTTCGTTTAAACCTTTTTGTATTTTATCTTTTTCGATCGTGGTAGAAAAGCCATATTTATAGGGTTGATTAACTAGTTTAGTAATATTTGTATCTAAAGTTTTACTTGATTGATCAGTCATAATTTAACGAGTTAAGTAGAGATTTAATTTATTCAAGTTTGTTAATATATTTCATACTTTAATAAGTATTATAAATTAATTATTTTACAAGTTATTAACAATAGAGCAATTTTATTTAAATTTATATTCTAAATAGGAATTACTGTTTAGTATAGTAATATAAGAAAATATTTTAAACTAATGTTAGACTAGCAAATAAGGTTGTTATGATGATTCAACCGATAGAACTAATTTTTTTTTAATTAGTTAAACATCTATAATTATTATATTATATATTGCATATAATATATATATTATATTGCCTTTTTATTTTAAGGAGAAATAAATGTCTCAATCTGTATCAGAACGGACTCGAATTAAAAGTGACCGT